>Ga0316204_10000119_pt1 | contig 319300 bp, 272 predicted proteins | sample 6monrhotite_MG_2_FD_205661 | JGI IMG/M metagenome (GOLD analysis project Ga0316204, IMG submission 205661) | Microbial mat bacterial communities from mineral coupon in-situ incubated in ocean water Damariscotta River, Maine, United States -... | ecosystem: Environmental > Aquatic > Marine >... | reverse complement strand
GGGGCGGTGTTGTGCAGCGTTACTTCATCTACGGGGGCGGCATTGATACGCCGGTTATGGTGCGGGAGTATGACGGCTCGAAGAGCTATGTGCACCAGTCGGGCAAATCCAGTGTGTTTGCGACGACAACGGACGGGGGCGCTGCTGTAGCGGCCGCTGGCACCACGGCTTATACGATGGACCCCTGGGGGGAAGGCACGGACGCCAGCGGATCACCGTTCAAGTTCACGGCCCGGCGCATCGACGACGAGACGGGCAACTATTATTACCGCAACCGCTATTACCATGCCGGCCAGGGCCGCTTTATGTCCAATGACCCCATCGGATACGCCGATGGCCTCAATATGTATGCTTACGTGGGGAATGATCCCGTGAACTATAGAGATCCAATGGGGTTGAGTGGAGAGGAAGCGCCCTCTACCAGTGACGATGACTCTGAGGGGGGTATTACTAACATTTATATCAGATGCCCTGACGCTGGCCCAGCCATTTGTGGATTAGATATTAGCCCCGTCGATGCCGGTGATTTAGGCGGCTACTTGGGTGGCATAACCGGAACTTCAATATTTGACTTCGGTCTATGCTCTGCGGGCGACTGGCAGTGTACGCAAAGCGAGGGTTATGCAATTTACTGGAGAAATAAAGCTCCTGAAAAGAACCCCGATGGGGCAACGCGCTTTGATCATGAAATTGTTGTTACTGGAACGACTTCCAATACAGAGTTCGCCAATTCTTTAGGTTATTTAGGGTACGTTTTTAATGCTCAGGAAGCTGCCACACAATGGGCTTTGATAAGAAATGGTGCTAGAGAAAGTGCAAGAGCCATTGCTAGTCAATTTTTTGCAATCAAAGGTGCGGGATTGGATGTGATAAAAGGCATGCACAATTTTTCGGTTGGTGAGTGGTCTGGGACTAGAGCCGTAACCCAGACAACAACCACTATCTACGTGACAGCTCAGGCGGCGGTTATTGGAGCAGAGGTTTGTGCACCAGGAGGACCATGGCTTGCTGGAGGGTGTGGTCTTCTAGCGGGTGCCGGGGCGGCTACTGGAGTGGACGAGCTTTTTTCGCAGTTTTGGGATGATTTAACCTGGCAATTGTGGTGCCGACATACTCAATGCTAGAGTAAAACTTTATTAAAATGAGTATTTGGAGAAATGAGGTGGCTATCTACTTTAGGAACAAATTTCTAGTGCCGGTCTTTTTTTTCTTGTTTAGTGGAACATTATTTTCCGTCTACGTTGTTTTTTTTACGGAGTACCATGGTCTAGCAAAGGTACTCGCAACTGGGGCTGTGTTATTTGTGCCTGTTTTACTATTATCCATTTTCGTTCGCCTTTTCTTTTGGAGAAAAAGCCTTGAAATTGTTAATTCAAGCCTAATTTTTGTAACCGTGTGGCGTAAATATGTTATTCCTTTGCATGTAATTCAGAGTTTTGAATTTCAGGGATATGAGAAACGCTCTCAAAAGTTAGTAGTGAATTTGATGGATAAAAACTATTCAATATATATTGGGTGGCTTGAAGGACAACATATAGCGGTCCGGGACTTTTTTAAGCAGCTTGGTATAGAAGAAAAATCGTGGGGAGTAGCCGCAAAATAACAGCGGACAGTCCTTAGTTTCTAAACGGTTGAACATAAATCAATTATTTCGCGGTTTGAAAGCTATATAGTTGCTGTCAACCGCACGAGCGATGACGGGGCTGAGGTGACCTCAAAGGATGTGAGCTTCAGCTACAGCCGGGATGCGCTTGGTCGGATTGAGGGCGAGGATATCTCGAACGCCAACTATGTGTGGCGACCCGCCCGGCTTGCCTCAGACGGCAGCACAGCCTATGCGGCGAATGCGATCAACCAGTATACCAGTGTGGGCACAGTCTCACCCACCTATGATACCGCAGGCAACCTGACCTCTGACGGCACATACACATATACTTACGACAGCCAGAACCTGCTCAAAGAGGTGAAGAAGACCATCAACAGTGTTGATGTTGATGTGGCGAGCTACAGCTATGATGCCTTGAACAGGCGCAGTGAGAAGGCTGTGGTGGCGGGCGCTGTGACCACCCGGTATCTGTGGGGCGGTGTGACCAACTATGCAGAGATGGACGGGGGCGGTGTTGTGCAGCGTTACTTCATCTACGGGGGCGGCATTGATACGCCGGTTATGGTGCGGGAGTATGACGGCTCGAAGAGCTATGTGCACCAGTCGGGCAAATCCAGTGTGTTTGCGACGACGACGGACGGGGGCGCTGCTGTAGCGGCCGCTGGCACCACGGCTTATACGATGGACCCCTGGGGGGAAGGCACGGACGCCAGCGGATCACCGTTCAAGTTCACGGCCCGGCGTATCGACGACGAGACGGGCAACTATTATTACCGCAACCGCTATTACCATGTCGGCCAGGGCCGCTTTATGTCCAATGACCCCATCGGATACGCCGACGGCCTCAATATGTATGCTTACGTACAAAATGATCCCGTGAATAATGTGGACCCGATGGGGTTGTGCACTGGATCAAGAATTACAAACAGTAATGGTACATGTAGAAGTAGTGGCACTTCCATTCCAGCTAGTTCCGCTGGTGGATGTAATGGAAGATGTCCGATTACAACCAGTACGAGGGAAGTACCAGGAGATACATCCTCGTCAGAGGAGAGTACTACACGGCGGGGGCCAGAGGACCCTACCCCAACGGCAGGGGAAAGCACCGAGTGGTTTGGTGAAGAATTTAATATTAAAGCACCACGGTTTTCTTTCTCATTTCTTTTTGCACAGCAAGGGGCTAGGTTACTTGTCCTACGGGGAATCGCTGACCTTAGTGGCTTTGACAATCCGCAGCGAGACGTTCCGTTTTTGTATGTGCAGTATCAGAGGGATTTGGCTCGGGCAAAGCACTTGCTTAATAACCCCTTTGTTCTTTCAGACGGTTCCATAGGTGAAGATCATACACTTTTGTTTCTTGCTGCTGGCGGCCCGAAGGCACTTCAACTGAGTTGGCGTGTATTAGTTTTGGCTGGGAATGGAATTAGGTCTGGTGCGTTAGCGGCGGAGAGTGCGTTATTCAGGCCTGGTACTTGGATTAATTCGGGAGGGTTTCTTCGTTTTGGTATGGGTAAGTTTAATAAGGGTTGGGTATATAGGCTTTCAGGTGAATCCATTGGGAGAATCCCTGGGCCAATACGTAGGTTGCTTGGCGCAACCCGGGATGCCAAGGGAGATTGGAAAATAGATATGCCGTGGACTTGGCGACCGTTTAATTAGGCCTCAATTTGGTGTGAATATATAACTATGAACGATCTATTTGCTTCGAGGACGTTTTTTCAACGTGATCTTGCTAGATTTGCGGCTGAGTTGCTGCTTGAGAAGGGTGTGGAGTTTAAGGCCTCATTCTGTAGGTTGAAAAAAATTGACAATGAGCCTTACTGTGAACTTTCTAGCATGGATGGTAATTTGAGGCTTGAGCTATATGTGGACAGCGTGAACATCGTTAGTTTTTTTGATGGAATAGAAAACGCGATTTGCTTGGAATGTTACAAAGGGCATTTCTGGCAGGACGTATCTAATGAGTTTAAACGTGTTCTTCCGCAGGTTTTGGAGGGATTCGAGGGTCTTTCTAGCGGAAAAATTGCCGAGAAAGTAGAAAAACGAGGCGTGAGTGGTCGCTGGTTTAAACTGTTTAAAAGATAGCGCTTGATACCAAGAGCTCCAGAGTCACCCTAGTTTATTAACTCATCCGTCGCGAGGCTTCCTGTGCTTTAACCTGGACGGCCTCACGCCGTTGCCTACAGACACGGTGTCTTACACGTATGATAGGCTTGGCCGCATCACGGCAGAGACCAGTACGGGCGGCACGGTGGGCTATGCTTACGATGATGCAGCGGGCAGTTATGATCTTGACTATAACGGGGCCTACGGTGTGCGCTATGCGACCGACGGGCTGGGGCGCATCACCACCATCAGCGAGCTGACCGGCGGCGCGAGTGTAGCGAGCTACTCTTACGATGTGGCCTCGCGTATTCAGGAGATCACGTACGGCAACGGTGCGGTGCAGACGTTTGCCCATGATGATGCGAAGGGCTGGCTTGACAGTGTGAGCCTTGACCCTGAGGGCACGAGCGATGACGGGGCTGAGGTGACCTCAAAGGATGTGAGCTTCAGCTACAGCCGGGATGCGCTTGGTCGGATTGAGGGCGAGGATATCTCGAACGCCAACTATGTGTGGCGACCCGCCCGGCTTGCCTCAGACGGCAGCACAGCCTATGCGGCGAATGCGATCAACCAGTATACCAGTGTGGGCACAGTCTCACCCACCTATGATACCGCAGGCAACCTGACCTCTGACGGCACATACACATATACTTACGACAGCCAGAACCTGCTCAAAGAGGTGAAGAAGACCATCAACAGTGTTGATGTTGATGTGGCGAGCTACAGCTATGATGCCTTGAACAGGCGCAGTGAGAAGGCTGTGGTGGCGGGCGCTGTGACCACCCGGTATCTGTGGGGCGGTGTGACCAACTATGCAGAGATGGACGGGGGCGGTGTTGTGCAGCGTTACTTCATCTACGGGGGCGGCATTGATACGCCGGTTATGGTGCGGGAGTATGACGGCTCGAAGAGCTATGTGCACCAGTCGGGCAAATCCAGTGTGTTTGCGACGACAACGGACGGGGGCGCTGCTGTAGCGGCCGCTGGCACCACGGCTTATACGATGGACCCCTGGGGTGAGGGCACGGACGCCAGCGGATCACCGTTCAAGTTCACGGCCCGACGCATCGACGACGAGACGGGCAACTATTATTACCGCAACCGCTATTACCATGCCGGCCAGGGCCGCTTTATGTCCAATGACCCCATCGGATACGCCGACGGCCTCAATATGTATGCTTACGTGGGCAATGATCCGGTGAATTACAGAGACCCGATGGGGTTGAGTGGAGAGGAAGGAGATGATGATGGAGTTTCGCCAGCTGAACCGGAACCAACTGTCAGGCCGGATGACAATAACGGTGGAGGAGGCGGAGGGGGAATTATTCTGCCACCGATTGCATTTTGTCCTCCTGGAACCACACCTAGTGGTGGCGCTAACGGTGTTCTATTGTGTCAGGATAATTGGAGAGATGGAGGTTTTAGTGGTGGGTCGGGCTTAAGCTTTGGAGGTGGTTTCCCTGGTGGTTCTGGTTCAAACAGTGGTACTGGCCTCGGTGGAACCGCAGGTGCCGGGGTATTACCAAACCATTGAGAAAGCCCAGACTTCAATAGAGTGTTGGCCTGCGCCTCATGTCGCTATCCACCATGTTTTTCTCCCCAATCGCGCATCGCGCCTATTATGGGGCCAAGACTGCGGCCTTTTTCGGTAAGAATATACTCGGCGCGGGGAGGGTGCTGTGTATAAAAGCGCCGTTCGATAATGCCCTGTTGTTCCAGTGTTTTCAGGCGTGCCGACAATGTTGTTGGCGCGATGCTTTCAAGCGATTCCCGGAGGTCCTGAAATCGCCGTGCGCCGTGCGTTAGCAAGTCACGGAGGATCAGCGGCACCCAGCGCGGGCCCACAATATCCAGCGTATGTACAACCGGGCATTTTGATGAAGGTTTCTTTACCATAGCCCACCTATACAGAGCTTAGTTTCATTTAGCTATAGACTCCTAAATAATTAGTAACTACATTTGTGATAGTTACTATCAATAAAGGATTTATACATGCCACTGATTATCCCGGATTATCTTTTCACCTTCCATATAGCAGCAAGTGCATTGGTGCTTATGTGTGTATTGGCGTTAATCTGGGCTGGTGTTGCACGCATGCCTGTTCAGAAAAAAAAGGAACGCAACACAACAGCAGGCATTCTGTCGGCTGTATTGTTGGGTTGGTTTGTGGTCGCCTTATATTTAGGGTCTAAAAACCTCTATTGGGCGGGCAATAATCCCGGAGTGCCAACAATTCAGTATGGTATTTTTATCCCGATCATCATTGGCTTGTTGGCATTGCTACGGTCAGCGCGCTTTATCCGCCTGATTGATGCATTGCCCTTGTCGTGGCTTGTTGGTGTTCAATTCTACCGAGCGCTTGGGTTCATGTTTCTGGTGCTTTGGTGGGACGGGCATTTGCCGTGGCAATTTGCCTTGTCTGCGGGCGTTGGCGATATCGCAACGGGTCTTCTTGCCCTTGTTGTAGCCTATATGGCTCTTAGAAACATGCGGGGTACTCACCGCGCAGCTTACGGCTGGTGTTTGTTTGGGATTGCCGACCTGGTGATCGCTGTTACCATGGGTACGCTGACCTCGCCAGGGCTTACCCACTTTGTAGCCCAGGACAATCCCAACATGCTCATTACTGCATATCCATTAGTGATGATCCCCACCTTTGCGGTGCCGGTATCAATCATTCTTCACGGCCTGTGTTTGTGGAAATTACGTCGTGCACGCGGTTAGGGCCAGGAGGCGGCAAAATAACGTGATGTCATCAGCCAATAAACATACAGGCATACCGCGCCCTCTGAAACCGAAAAGCTTTATGAAATGCACAAATTATCAAAAGGAACGGAAGACATGAACTATGTTTTACAGAGGATATTGGGCCGGACGGCTGTTGTTGTAGGTAGCCTTAGCTTTGCGTTGATGTACAGCATGCCGTCCACCGCGCAAGAGAGTGAGGCAGAGACAGGCGATAGTAGCTTTCTTGTTGTTGGTGCCGGTGTTCTGCCGGAGTTTGAGGGCTCTGACGACTTTCGTCCGGTTCCTTTTGTGGTATCGCGCTTTTTTTTGGCAGGGACGGAAATTGAAATCGATGGTTTGCAAGTTCGAGCTGATTTCATGAAAGACAGCATATGGCGGGCAGGGTTTGCCATGAGCGTGGGTATCCCCAGAACGGACAGTGTGGGTTCTGCGGCAGTCGCGGCATTGCCCAAAGTAGACTTGGCGGCCGAGTTTGGCGGTTTTGTTGGTTTTAAGACAGCATTTGGCAGCGCAAAAGAAGGAACTCTTTCGGGATTTGTATCGGTGCGCCAGGATGTAACCGGAGCGCATGGCGGCTTGCTCGCTACGCCGGAACTTGAATATTTCTTTGCTGCAAGCCGAATGCTGCGTTTCGGGCTTGCCGCGAATGCGACGTACGCAAGCAATAACTATATGGACACTTACTTCAGTATAGATGCGGAGGGCTCGCTTGCATCTGGTTTGGCGGAATACCAAGCAGGAGGTGGCCTTAAAGATGTAGGCGCAGAGCTTTATTCGATCTTGTCTTTCAGCCCAAAATGGGGCGTTTTCTCAAGGGTTACATACAATCGGCTTATGAATGATGCGGCCGATAGCCCAGTGATAGAGTCGCGGAACCAGTATTTTTTTGGGGGCGGGTTATTTTATCGGTTTTGAAGAGAAGGCTAGGCTGAAAAGAAGCCCATGATGCCACAAGGCGGTGGCCTTATGATGTTCGTATATTAAGGGTTCCTGACCTTAGAAGTGCTGCACGCCCCTAAAAAAGTGGGGCGTGCAGCACTTTTCTACTCTCCCGCCGCAGGCGCGGGTTCTGATATGGTGCTGTTTTTCTTTTGACCCCAAAGGCTATATAAAACAGGCAAGATGACCAGCGTTAGCAGCGTCGAAGAAATAATGCCGCCAATGACCACGGTGGCAAGGGGGCGCTGCACTTCGCTACCGATCCCCACGTTGAGCGCCATGGGCACAAAACCAAGGCTGGCAACCAGAGCCGTCATCAGAACTGGCCGTAGTCGGGACAGGGCGCCAGTTTTAATTGCGTCTTCGAGTTTCTGGCCGGACTTGACCAGCGTATTGATGAAAGAAATCATCACCACTCCGTTTAGTACAGCAACACCTGAGAGCGCAATGAAACCAACAGCGGCTGAAATCGAAAATGGAATATCTCGGAGCCACAGGGCGATTATACCGCCTGTCAAAGCCAAAGGAATGCCAGAGGAAACGATCCAGACATCGCGGGAAGAGCCGAACAGTGTATAGAGCAGCCCAAAAATCAATAACAGGGTTGCGGGCACCACAAGACGGAGCCGTTCCCCTGCGGAGATCAATTGTTCGAACGTGCCGCCATAAGACACCCAGTAGCCTGGCGGTACTGTCACATTGTTTCCGACGGCTTTTTGGATTTCATCCACGAAACTGCCGAGGTCACGCCCCCGAACATTGGCGGTTACAACAACTCTGCGTTTGCCATTTTCCCGGCTGATCTGATTGGGTCCGATCGCCACCTCTAATTGTGCCAACTCTGACAAGGGAACGGATGAAAGGGCATCTTCATCTCCGTCACGGAACCTGTCAGGCAAGGGAACTGGCAAGCGACTGATGGCTTTCACGTTGTTTCTCAGCTCATCAGGCAACCGCACAACAATATCGAAACGTCGGTCACCTTCAAAAATCTGTCCTGCAACATGTCCGCCAACTGAAGTAGAGATCACCTTCTGAATATCCATCATGCTGAGGCCGTAACGAGCCAGAGCCTCACGGTTTGGCAATACGGAAAGCACAGGTAAGCCTGTGGCTTGCTCAACTTGTATGTCTGCGGCACCCGGAATACCGCCTATGACGGCCTCAACCTGTTTTGCAACATTCAGAAGTGTATCCAGATCATCACCAAACACCTTAACAGCAAGGTCGGCACGGACACCTGAGATCAGTTCGTTGAAGCGCATTTCAATCGGTTGTGTGAATTCAAACTTGTTGCCCGGGTAGGTCAGCATAACGGCTTTGATTTCCTCAACAAGCTGTTGCTTTGTCTTGGTGGGGTTGGGCCATTCACTGCGGTCCTTTATAAAAATGAATGTATCGGCAACATTTGGTGGCATTGGGTCGGTTGCCACATCGGCAGTTCCAATTTTACTCACGATTTTCTTCACTTCCGCAAATCCGCGAAGGCGGTTTTCCAGGATGAGCTGCATTTCAATTGCCTGGCTCAGGCTTGTGCCGGGAATACGGAGCGCATGCATGGCAATATCGCCTTCATCCAGATTCGGGATAAACTCGGTTCCCATGCGGGACGCAAGATAACCACTGCCAGCCAGAAGACTGAGCGCAAAGGCAAGGACCAGCATACGCCACTTGAGCAGTACCGATAACAAAGGCTCATACAACGCTTTTGCGCCGCGAACGACAGCGCTTTCTTTTTCTTTGACCCGCCCGGTTACAAAAGTTGCAACCGCTGCCGGAACAAAGGTGATGGAAAGCACCAGAGCACTTAAAATAGCCAAAACAACAGTAAAGGCCATGGGGTGGAACATTTTACCTTCAACCCCAGTTAGGGCAAAAATTGGTACATAAACCACAGCAATGATCAGCACACCAAAAATACTGGGTTTAATCACTTCGCTGGTAGCCGCCGTAGCCAGAGCCAGACGTTCTTGCTTGGTGAGTAGTCTGCCAAGGCTTTGCTGTTCTGACGAAAATCGACGAAGACAGTTTTCAACAATGATGACAGCGCCGTCCACAATCAGTCCAAAATCTAGTGCCCCAAGGCTCATGAGGTTGCCGGAGATACGATTTTCAACCATACCCGTGATGGTCATCAACATGGAAAGCGGGATTACCAGCGCCGTAATGATGGCCGCCCGCACATTGCCGAGCATAAGCAGAAGAACGGCGATAACAAGCAGTGCCCCTTCAACAAGATTCTTGGCAACGGTATCAATTGTCTTATCGACCAGATTGGTCCTGCTATAGGCCGTACGCAGAATAACACCGTCCGGAAGTGTCTCGTTAATTTCCTGTATTTTGGCGTCAACAGCTTTTGAAACAATGCGGCTGTTCTCGCCGATCAGCATAAAGACAGTCCCCAAAACAACTTCATGACCGCCCTGAGTGGCGGCACCTGTACGGAGCTCTTTACCCATCAAAATACTGGCGATGTCGGTTAACCTGATGGATACGCCGTGTCGCTGCGTTACGATGATGCTTTCCAAATCATCAATAGCCGTTGCCTGGCCTGGTACGCGCACAAGATATTGCTCGCCGGAGCGTTCAATATAGCCCGCGCCCACATTAGCATTGTTTCGTTCAAGGGCTGAAACAACATCGGCGAGTGTCAGGTTATAAGCGGCAAGCTTGTCTGGCCAGGGTGTTATATGGAACTGTTTTTTGTACCCGCCAACAGTGTTTACCTCTGTTACGCCGGGGACCGTGACAAGCTGGGGTTTGACAACCCAGTCATGGACCGTGCGGAGGTCTGTAGGGGACCAGGGTTCCCCTTCCTCATTCAAGGTGCCGGGCACCGCATCCACCGTGTACATATAGATTTCGCCGAGGCCCGTGGCGATTGGCCCTGGCTCTGGTTCGATCCCAGGCGGTAATTGGCTTTTCACAGTTTGCAGGCGTTCGGCCACAAGCTGGCGTGCAAAATAAATATCAGTGCCTTCTTCAAAGACAACAGTAACCTGCGACAGGCCGTAGCGTGAAATTGACCGTGTATAGGCAAGCTTGGGCAGCCCGGAAAGCGCAGTTTCAATTGGAAAAGTGATGCGTTGTTCTGCTTCAATCGGCGAATAGCCGGCCGCTTCAGTATTGATTTGCACCTGAACATTGGTGATATCTGGCACGGCGTCAATAAGGAGGCGCTGGAAGTTATAGGCTCCCAGTGCGGCTATTGCTAAAACCACCACCAGCACCGTCCAGCGTTTTTTGATCGCAAACGATATTATACTATCTAACATGATTGTTCCTTTGGAAGCTTTGCCTAGTGGTCATGTGAGGCGCCGGATTTTTCGATATCGGCTTTGATGATAAAGCTGTTGCCTGTCACATAGGGCTGTCCCGGTTTGATGCCGGAGATAACCTCTGTCCATTCCGGGGTTTGGCGACCCAGTTCCAGCATGCGAACCTCATAGTCCTCCCCAACCTGGGCAAATACGACGGTAAAGTCCCGGAAACGTTGCAATGCGTCCGTCCTCACCGCGAGAGGCACCAGAGTATTGTCTGTGACAACAGTTCCCTTGACAGTCATGCCAGGCAGCCAGTTCAAATCCTGATTTGGCAGGGAGGCATGAATGATCATGGTTTGTGTCGCGCTTTCGGCGCTGGGCAAATAAGCTTCAAGCTCGGTCTGTGAGGTGATGTTGCCGTCGATAGACTGAATGCGGACGATCTTTCCTGGCCGCACCTTTTTAAGGTCAACCGGGTAGACATGAAAGTCCACACGCAGCTGTTTCAGGTCACCTATGACAAACAAGGGTGTATCAAAGACAATGTCACCGACATGGGCCTGACCGTTAACCACAACGCCGTCCATTGGTGATTTGAGCGTATAGGCTTCAAGGCTTTCATTGCTTTCAATGCGCGCCAGCACTTCCCCTTTTTTAACGGATTGTCCTTCGTACTTTGTTACCTCTAGAATTTTTCCAGGAAAACGGGCACGCAGGGTGGCCTGAGCGTTGGGTGCAAATTCCACGCGCCCCAGTACGTCCAGTGTTTGCTCAATGAGCTGCTCACCAACAGGCTTAACCTCAATGCCAACCTCAGTAGCCATTCTTGCACTGATATTGGTCCTACCTTCATAAGACGGGTACTGCCAGCTGTGGCGTCGGCCTTTATAGTTTGCTGTTACCGCAACATCAAAAGAATGCGGTTCAGTGACAACACCGTCCCCGGCCAGATAATCCGCTTCGGATACAAAAGAAAACTGGTTTTGTTCACCGTCAAGCCGCGTGAGCTTAACCGTTGCTTTGACTTGTTCCGGGGCAATGGGTTTATTGTTTTCGTAGGCGAATAAGCGAAACTGCGGTGGGCGACCTTGCTCGAAAACAGTTAACTCGATTGCAAAGTTTCCATCCTCAAGTAATCGGCCCCCGTTTGGCCCTTTTTTAACGTCGTCATCAGCGGCACTTTCACGGTGCGAGGTTTCGTCATGGTGCCCTGCATTGTCTCCGCAGGCTGCGAGCAGGAAACCAGCACATGTGAGTATTATGAATTTTGATATGAAGTGTTGAATTTTCATTTTAGTTTCCCTCGCCGTTCTGGCCTGAGTTGCCATCGGCTTTATTATCGCTCGATATAGCGTCAATGCTGTGTACTGCTGTGAGGCGGTCAATCTCGACCTGTGCAAGGCGATATTGCTCCAGCTCTGTTATCAGTTGTTTTTGAAGCCCAGCCGTTAGTGTTTGCGCCGAAAAAACATCCAGATAGCTTGCTGCACCTTGCTTCAGCCGCTCTAAAACCAGCTTTTCGGTTAAAGCGGCTTCCGGAATTAAATCCCTGAGAATTTGCTTTGCCTGCCGATAGGCCGCAGCCCGGCCATTTTGCTGCATAAGAAGACCGCGTTCCAGTCGGCGCTCGGCATCGGATAGGTCGTATTGGCTTTTTCTCAGGTGTGCCTTGGCTTTGCTAATGTTGCCGGAATTGGTGTCATGAAGCGCAAAAGGAAGCGACACGCCCGCAACTGCAGCAACATCGCTTGTTCCCTGTAAGTAACGCAAACCAACTTTGAACGTGGGGTCTTGCACAGCGTTTGATTTTTCCAGCGCGACCATGCTGGCTGAACGTTCCTGACGCAATTTCCACAGCATCAAGTCTGGACCCCTCACTATGGCAACCATTTCCGGTGGGTTCAGGTTTTCCGGCAAGGCAAACAGAGGTTCAGCACTCACAGTGAAGGCGGCATCTGGTTGTTGCCAAAGACTGGCGAGAGACCGTTTTGCAATGTCCAGTTCTTGCTGTGATTTTGCAACGCGGTTTTTAGCTTGCAGTAAATGCAGTCTGGCATTCTGTGTGGCGAGCTTCGAATCCTTGCCTCGCACCATGCGAGCCTCAATGGTTTCATATATATCGACAAAAATACTGGTCTGCTGTTGCAAGTTTTCAAGCCTGGCCTGGGCCACCAGCACGTCGATATAGGCGCGTTCGGTTTCTCTGATGATATCAAGCCGGGTGATATGCCACTGAGAGATCGCGATTTGCTTGTCGTTTTCCGCAAATCTAACTCTGGACTGTCGTTTGCCGCCTCTCTCGAAGCGCTGGTTATAGGTGAAGGTGATTTCGCTTTGGCCCAGGCCGGTGAAAGGGCCTGTTCCTGTGAAATTCTCCATGTCGGCCGTTAATAACGGGTTGGGTTTGACACCCGCTTGTCGAATGGCTGACGTGCTGGCTTTCACGCTTTCTCGCAGGGCGTCCAGGGATGGGGCGCTTGCGACAGCCTGGGTGATTGCCATATCTCGGGTCAGCTGTGGGGCGCTGTCATCAGCGTTTGCGTCTGGTGCAAACAGGTGCGCAAGACCAGCGGCAACAAGTGCCACCATATAAAGGGTATTCATGATGTTGAACTCTCATCAAAACAATATCAGGCGCGGCGGCGATGCCCCCGCATATTCATCAGGTGTTTTAAGGAGATTATGCCAGCGGAGGAGGAACGGGCGGCTGTGAATGCGGCGTTTTAACAGATCGGTCTGAATGCGCATGATATTTGAAGGAGGTACGATTTGCCGGTGCCATGTCCACAGAAGGCGCAGAAATATAGACACTGGCCAATGCATGAAAACTTAGATGCAAGGACATGTTGTCAGGGGATTCGTGCTCACTGACTTCGTCAGCACTATGATCATGGGCCATTTTTGACGCATGGGCCTGAATATGGGCTGTTGCAACATGATCGTGTTCAGGATCAAAAATAGCCAGATCAACCAAGCGCAGCACAACAAGCCCGCATAGCGCCATGATAGTGATCATTTTTTTTGACAGACGAAATATCAAGGTGCAAACGTCCTCAGTGGCTAGGTTCAAGAAAGCGAGACATTAGAATGATATGGCTGGTTGTTCAAGAAAGTTCCAAAAAAGATGTTAAATTATTTTGGCTGAAGCAAAGAAGGTCTTGAGCCCCTACTCATTGGTTGAATTGGTAGGTCATTGAAATTTAGTCGATAGGGTATCGCTCAAGCACCGGCCCCAGCGCTTTTTTCAGGGGATCCAGATAGGCCTCATAGTTGCGCCATTGTTCAAGCCCTTCCTTGTAAATGGGCTGGCGAACCTGTTCGGCGCTTGGTGTGCGAATGGCACGCTTTGTTTCATAGAAGCGCAAACAGTTTTCTTCAAACTCCAGGCCACAATAATCCAGCAGTTGGCGAATTTGTGTCTCTGTGTCGGCGATCATATCTTCATAATGAACACGGTGGATGCGCCCGGGCAAGACGTCGTCCCAGTGATCCATTATTTTTACATAATCACGGTAATAATGACCAATGTCCTCCAGCCCGTAGGTGAAAGTCTGTCCGCGCGCAAAAAGCTGCTTGAAGCCAGCAAAACAACCCGCCATCGGGTGCCGCCGGGCATCAATGATCTTGGCATTTGGCAGGATGAGATGAATAAGCCCGATATGCTGAAAGTTATTGGGCATCTTGTCGATAAAAAATGGCGGATCGCTGCGCTGAACACGTGTGGTACTTATATAGCTTTCGCCTAACTCGGTTATTTGATCATTGCTCAGTTCGGTCAAAATTTCAGGATATTTTGAGGCCCCGGTAAAGCGTTCCTTACCGCCAAGTTTGCGCGATATGGCGATGATATCAGTCAGCTCTGCGGTTCCCTCCACCTGGGTATGGGAAGATAAAATTTGTTCAAGCAAGGTCGAGCCTGCACGCGGCAACCCTACAATAAAGATCGGATCAGGGGCCTCGTAGCCGCAGCCCGCGTGTTTTTCAAAAAAGGCTGCGTCCAGGGTTTTGATTTGCCGCACGGAATCATAGATATTTCTTTTTTGGTCATATTTATGATTGATCCGGCGTATGCCGTTGCCCCGCTTATAATAGAGAAAGGAGGTCTTGAAATTCTTTCTATCCTCATAAGCTTTGCCAAGTGCGAAAGCCAGATGGGACTGGTCTTCTGCCTTGCCGCCCTCTTCGGTAACCTGGGCTTCCATATTGGCGATATCTTCATCGGTGAAGCGGAAAGTTTTCAGGTTCGCAAGGCTCCAGTAGGCTTCGCCGGTAGAGGGACTAAGCTCAATACACATCCGGTATGCCTGGATACAATCCTCAATACGTCCAACAGATTTTAGCGTGTGGCCATAATTCATTTGGGCGTTGGCTTGATTGGGGTAGTCCTTCAAAACACGCTCATAGATATCAAGCGCCGGCAAATGGTCACCTTTGCGAACCAATATTGTGCCTTTCAGGGTTAAATAGTTAGCGTTTTCAGGCTCCATCTTCAGTAGCTTTTCCAGCTCAGTCAGTGCTTCCTCAAGCTTTTGCCTGCGAAACAAAACGATTACATAATTATGGCGCGCTAAATGAAAATGGGGCGCAAGTTCCAGACAACGTTCCAGCAGGTTTTGTGCGTCCTCGTGGCGACCGACCTTAATTCCGATATCCGCTAGAATACGGATTGCGGTTACATCGGTTGGATTTTTTTTCAGAACGGCGCGCGCAATACGCTCGGTCTCATTCAGGTTGCCTTTGGATAAAAGGTCTGCGGCTTTAACAACATCAGGGTGTTTCGCAGAAGCATGGAAATGATTTTCATATGCTTTTCGGCTTTCAGCTTCATAGCCGTCAAGGCTGTATTGTTCAGCAAGCGAGCGCCAGGCCTCGGTAAACTTCGGGTCAGCGGTGACGGCTTCCTTTAACACGCTGACGGCATCAGCGCTGCGCCCCAATGCGCCGTAACTCATACCGATTTCATGCAAAATGGCGGGTGTTCCCGGAAAGGCTTCGGACAGGGGCAGTAATAGCTCAATAGCCTTGTCAGCCTCGCCCATCAGTCGGTGCGCAACGGCAAGAATGTGCTTGGCACGGGGGGTGTTCGGCACAACACTTAAAATCTCGCGGGCTTGTTCAGCCGCCATGGCCGGGTCTCTACTGAGCAACCGTGTGGCATGGTCCAGCGCGGTTTTCAGGTTTCCGCTTGCGGTCGCTTGCGACATTGTTGTCTTTTCCCCACTTTGCTTCTTCTTGGATGCAGACTAAACCAGCCCATGAAACCCGCACAAGAAAATCTTGAAAATACAGCTTGAAAAAGGCCAACCCTAATCTTTTAGCTACTGTATCCAAAAAGAAACACCAATTGTTCAAATCACGTCAAGCCCACGAAACCCCTGTCCCTAGCGCTTGTAACCACTGGTATTTTGATTACCCTTCTAGGTTATGTGTTTGGAATCAAATACCAAACATCGCGTACCCCCTGCTTTAGGCGGGGGTGCCTGTTTGAAATATCCTGGGAGGAAAAACTACCATGACCAGATTATATTCAAGGAAAAAAGCGGCACTTTTAGCCTCGACACTTATATTTCCGGCGCAAATTGCCGTGGCGGATGCCGATGAAGATGGGATTGGTCTGGAAGAGATTGTTGTAACGGCGCAGAAGCGAACAGAGAACCTTCAGGACATACCCTTGTCTGTGCAGGTTTTGGGTAACGCGCAGCTGGAAAACTTGAATGTGAACGGGTTTGAAGATTACATCAAGTTCCTGCCAAGTGTTTCCTATACGCAGAACCGCCCGGGTGTAGCCCAAATATATATGCGCGGTATTTCCAGTGGCGGCGACGGCAACCATTCTGCCTCAATGCCGTCGGTTGGTGTGTATCTGGATGAACAGCCTATCACTACCATCAATGAAATCCTTGATATGCATATGTATGATATTGCGCGTGTTGAGGTTCTTTCTGGCCCACAAGGCACACTCTTTGGTGCCAGTAGCCAGGCGGGCACGCTTCGTATTATCACCAACAAGCCCGAAATTGGTGAGAGCTATGGTGGTTTTGATGTATCCCTTGATACGGTGAAAAGCGGTGAAATGGGCTGGACACTTGAAGGCTTTATGAACTTGCCGGTTTCGGACAATGCGGCCATTCGTCTTGTGGGGTGGCACGAAAGTGATGGCGGTTATATCGATAATGTACCTTCAGAACTGACCTTTGCTGCCAGTGGCATCACCATCAATAATTTTGATATTGCTGAAGAAGATCATAATGATGTGAATACTACGGGTGCGCGCGCGATGCTCAAGGTTGACCTGAATGAAAACTGGACGATTAATCCCAGTGTCGTTTACCAGGAACAGAGTTCGACAGGCACGTTCAATCATGACCCGGACGATGTTGGTGAATTGCAGGCCAGCAGATTTGTGGATGAAACCTACGATGAAAGCTGGGTGCAGGCAGGCCTGACGATCGAAGGTAAAATTGGTGATCTCAATGTTGTTTATGCAGGGTCTTATCTCAACAGAGACCGGGACAGCCGGTATGATTACACGGGTTACAGCGAATATTTGGAAGACCTGTATGCAGGTTACGGCTATGACTGCCTTTATTATACAGCAGCAGGTGACTGCGCGGATGGTACACAATTTGTAACCGGGGATGAAAACTTCAAGCGTAATAGCCACGAACTGCGGATTCAGTCCCCTGACGACAAGCGCCTGCGTTTCATTGGTGGTTTATTCTATCAGCGCCAAACGCATAATTTTGATTTGCGCTGGACTGTGCCAGACGCTGATCCGGCGGGTACTGTGGTGCTGGAGGACCCCAATACAGTTGTCTGGCAAACCCGGCAGGTTCGGACCGACCGTGAAAAGGCCGCTTTTGGCGAGCTGGCATTTGATCTTACGGACCAATTGACGGCTACAGCAGGCGTCCGTTTTTATAAATTCAACAACACACTATATGGCTTTAACGGGTTTTTGCGTCATTGTACCGGCTTTACGGATGCTAATGGAGACTTCACGCAGGATAATGCTGGCACGCCGCAGTATCCATGTTTCGATACCCGGATTTTGGACGGTATCAGCAAAGGCAGCGGTGAAACCATCAAGTTCAACCTGAGCTACGACATCAATGAAGACATGATGATTTACGCCACCTATTCCAAGGGCTATCGCCCGGGCGGTGTGAACAGAGCCCGGGTAGCGGGTATTCCGGGATATGCAGAGGATTTTGTCTATAATTATGAATTTGGCTGGAAAACATCCTGGCTGGATAATCGTCTGCGCTTCAACGGTGCCATCTACCATCTGGATTGGAAAGACTTCCAGTTTGGCTTCCTTGATTTTACGGTTTCAAACCTGACAATCATTCAAAATGTTGGACAGGCGCAAACTGATGGTTTCGAGTTTGATCTTGATTTTGCCGCCTCTGAAAATCTGACGCTCTCTTTCTCGGCCTCTTATAATAATGCCAAGCTCACTGAAGATTATTTCAGGAATGCAACGGACACTGAACCGCGCGCGGTCACAGGTACGAAATTACCATTTGTGCCTAAGTGGCAATATACGGCGATGGCCAGATATACTGAAGAGGTCGCTGGCCTGCCTGCTTTTGCCCAGCTTTCGATAGCTTATACGGGGCGTAGCTGGAGTGACCTGGATACGTCAGTACGTGAAAACCAGCGCGACTATTATATCGTTAATTTATCGGCTGGTATCGACGGTGACGATTGGTCGCTTGGTCTTTTTGCAGATAATCTGTTTGATGAACGCGCCGAAATCGCACATCTGGACCCGGGCTACTCCAGTGCACTGGATACGACCACACAGGTCAACAGACCCAGAACGCTTGGTATCAGGTTCGGTCAGAAATTCTAGGAAAATTCTGGGATTTAAAAATACAGAAGGGCGGGCCACCATGGCTCGCCCTTTTGTATTTGTGCCCCAAAACCAACATCGTTAAAACGATAAAACAGCTGTTCCTCAACAAAAACGAAAGGGGAACGGTTGCGTGAAGCTTTCGTTTTCTTGTTGACCCCGTACCTTGGTCCGGGGTTAACATGCGTACCAATGCAATTACAGAAACATATACGCGGCCTTTTGGCTGCCACATTCACGGCCTTGGTTTTGGTGCTGTTGCCAATGGCTAATGTTGTCTCCGCGCATGCTTGCTGCCCCGAGGATTCTGAAAGCGCTGTTGCGGCCTCGGCGGCTACAGCTGCGATGCATGCCCGCATGGGTCACACGGTGCCGCAAGATACCCTGTCCCCGGACGGAATGTCGCATAATCATATGCAAGATGGTAGCTGTGATGCCGCCTGTTGTGGCAATTTTGCAGCTTTTTATCTTGGTGACCAGCAGCCGCAGGCCCGTGCTTATTGGCCGGGTTTAGTGCGTTCTCATACACCGCGTCGCCAATGGGTTTCTGCCGCCCTCGGCCATACTACCCCGCCTCCTCGTACCGTTTAAAGAAATTCACAGTCTCGGGTGAGCTCCTCGCCTGAAACTGTTTCCCTGTGGTTCTCATGTTTTGAGGCCGTTCGGATACAGATGAACATTCATTCTTTAGCGAGTTCGAAATGATAAGATTAATTATAGGTATGGCTGCCATGTTGTGGGCAACAACGCAGCCTTTTGGTGCAGCAGTATGGGCACAGCAACAGACAAATTTTCTAACGCTGGAACAGGCGGTCGAGTTGGCGCTGACCTCTGGCGACCCCTACCTTCTGGAACCCGGTGAACAGGCAGCAGCCTACGAGGAAAGCGGCATTGCCGATGCGCAGCTTGCTGACCCAAAAGTTCGCTTCAACTTTGCCAACTGGCCGACCAACAGTTTCAGTTATAATCAGGAACCCATGACCCAGATACAGCTTGGTGTCACGCAGGCTTTCCCCAAAGGTGATACGCTTAAATACCGGCGTCAACAGCGGCAGGCGCAAGCCAAAGGCGAGCGCCATAAGCAGGATTTGAGGCGACGGGAAATCATTCTTGATACCAGAATGAAGTGGCTCGATTTATATTATTGGCAAGGGGCTGCAGGCAAAGTGAAAGAAAGCCGTCAGGCGGTGGCCGAGTTGATCGAGATTATTGAGGCTATTTATGCGACCGGTAGGGAAACCAGTCAGGATATCTTGCGGGCGCGCCTCGAATTGAGCCTACTTGATGATCAATTGCTTGAAATCAACCGTCAGGCCTCCATTGTGCGGGCTAACCTTGCGCGCCGCATTGGCCGTGATGCTGCAAAAATGGTGCTGGCAGCAAGCCCGCCAGCTATGCGGCATCCAGCGGATATTGGTGTGCTGGTGGAATTGCTGCAGCATCACCCTGCGGCGCAGATGCGCTCGGCAGCAGTTGAAGCCAGTGACAAACTGGTTGGCATTGCAGGTGAACAGCATAAGCCCGGTTGGTCGGTCAATGTGGGCTACGGCGCACGCGGTGGTGACCGGGCCGACTTTGCCTCGGTTGGTGTGGTCATGGATGTGCCGCTATTCACCAAAAACCGTCAGGACAGGCAGCTGTCAGCAGCCAAAAAATCTCGCCAGGCAACGCGGCTTTCGCGCGATGCCGTGTTGCTTGATTTAGAGCAACGCCTACAGTCGGCTTTTGCCAATTGGCGGCGCTTGAAGGAACGTGTTTCGCTCTATCAATCGGTGGTTCTTGTCCGTGCAAGAGAAACAACGGAAGCCTCGTTGACGTCTTACCAAAACGGCGTCACTGATTTCCCAGAACTTGTCCGTGCCCGTCTGGCGGAACTGAATGCAGAATTAAAATTACAGCGGCTACAGGTTGATCACCTGATGGCGCAAGCCCAACTCCTGTATCTTGAAGGTGAAGACGATGCGTAAAACAATGATATTTGTGACAGTGGCGCTATTGGCGGGTGTTGGCCTTGGTTACAGCATTAGTATGTTGGGCGGTGGCAGCACAATAGATGCACCAGCCCAGAAGGATGCCGACGAGCCACTTTACTGGGTAGCCCCAATGGATCCTGACTTTCGCCGGGATGGGCCTGGAAAATCACCGATGGGTATGGACTTGGTCCCGGTTTATGCGGAGGGCGCAACTGGTGAAGACAGTGACGCTATAATGATCAGCGCAGCTGTGGCCAATAATATAGGTGTACGCACAGATACAGCCATGACCTCAGATCTGGCGCGTGAGGTGGATACGGTTGGTTTCATTGCTGTGGACGACAATAAAACGTCTCATGTGCATGTCAGAACAGCGGGCTGGGTCGAGAAACTTTACCGTAAGTCCGTGGGGGAACAGGTTAAAAAAGGTGAATTGATTTTTGAGCTTTATTCTCCTGAGCTGGTGAATGCGCAGACCGAATTTGTTCAGGCACTGCGGCTCAAACAGGCGGGGCTGACCAATGCTTCAAAAGAACGGCTTATGGCACTTGGTATGACGGCGGAACAAGTAAACGAGCTTGAGACGTCAAAAAAGGTTAAGCAGCACATTGAGGTGCGGGCACCGCAAGACGGTGTGATTATGACGCTTGCTATTGGCGAAGGCATGCATATCACACCTGATACAACGGTTTTTTCGCTGGCTGACCTTTCCAGTGTTTGGGTTAAAGTTGATGTCTTTGAGGGACAATCTAACTGGGTCACTATGGGGCAGCCCGCTAAAATGACGCTGCCCTTCCTGCCGGGTGAAACATGGGAGGGTAAAGTTGACTATGTCTACCCTGTGGTTGATGCCACCAGACGCACAGTTCAGGTTCGTCTTGCCTTTGACAATTCGGACGGCCGCTTGAAGCCAAATATGTACGGTGAAATTAACATTGGTGCCGAACCACTTCGAGGCGTGGTGACTATACCGCGTGAAGCCCTGATCCGCACCGGCAAAACAGACCGGGTGATCTTGTCGCTGGGGGACGGGCTATATCAGCCAGCCGAAGTGCTTGCAGGCCGCGAGAGTGGAGATCGGGTTGAAATCAAGCAGGGGCTTGTGGCGGGTGAAGAAATTGTCGTATCCGGGCAGTTTCTAATCGACTCTGAAGCCAGCCTTAAAGGCGCTTTCCTACGTATGCTGGACGCAGGAGACATGCAGTGATAGCTGGCCTTATCAGATGGTCAATCGAGAACCGGTTTCTGGTGATTATATTGACGTTGCTGTTTACCGCATGGGGTGGATATTCGGTTAGCAAGACACCGCTTGATGCCATCCCGGACCTGTCAGATGTTCAGGTGATTATCAAAACCACTTATCCGGGCCAGGCACCGCAAGTGGTTGAAGACCAGGTTACCTACCCGCTCACCACGGCTATGCTGTCTGTGCCCGGCGCTACAACAGTGCGCGGGTATTCATTTTTCAATGACAGTTATGTTTACATTATTTTTGAAGACGGCACAGACCTGTATTGGGCACGTTCCCGGGTTCTTGAATATCTTAGCCAGGTAGCCCCCACGCTGCCGCGCGCGGCTCGCAGCGCACTTGGGCCTGACGCCACGGGCGTTGGCTGGATTTACCAATATGCCCTTGTTGACCGCACGGGTGCGCATGATCTGGCACAACTCAGAAGTATTCAGGACTGGTTTTTGAAGTATGAGCTTCAGACCACGCCGGGGGTGTCTGAGGTTGCAACCATTGGCGGCATGGTCAAGCAGTATCAGGTGGTTGTGAACCCCAACCGGTTGCGCGCTTATAATATCCCGTTGGCAAAGATCCACCGGGCGCTCCAGCGCGGTAATCAAGAAACCGGCGGGCGGGTTATTGAAATGGCTGAAGCCGAATATATGGTGCGTGCATCCGGCTATATTGAGGGCATATCGGATTTGGAAGCCATTCCTGTTGGTGTAACGGCAACAGGAACACCGATTTTGTTGAAGGAAATAGCCGAGATTCGCACCGGGCCTGAACTTCGGCGCGGCATCGGCGAACTGAACGGTGAAGGCGAGGCAGTGGGCGGTGTGATTATCATGCGCTCGGGCGAAAATGCACTGAAAACCATTGATCTGGTGAAGGAAAAACTGGAAACGCTGAAAGCCAGCCTGCCGGACGGTGTTGAGGTCGTGGAAACCTATGACCGGTCATCGCTTATCAAACGCGCAGTTAATACGTTGGGCGAGAAACTGGTTGAGGAGTTTTTAATTGTCGCGCTGGTATGCGCTCTGTTTTTGTTTCATATACGTTCGGCGCTTGTTGTGGTGTTGAGTTTGCCTGTTGGTATTTTGGCAGCTTTCGCCGTGATGAACAGCCAGGGCATCAATGCCAATATTATGTCGTTGGGTGGGATTGCGATTGCTGTAGGGGCAATGGTGGACGCCACGATTGTCATGATAGAAAATTTCCATAAACATATGGAAAGTGAAGAGGTCACCAGCGCCAACCGCTGGGAGATTGTGTCCAAAGCGGCAGTGGAAGTTGGCCCACCGCTATTCTTTTCCCTTTTGATCATCACGTTCAGTTTTGTGCCGATCTTTGCACTGGAAGCGCAGGAAGGCCGTTTGTTTCATCCGCTGGCTTTTACCAAAACCTATGCGATGGCGGCGGCGGCGGGGCTTTCTGTGACATTGGTGCCGGTATTGATGGGGTATTTTGTGCGCGGTAAAATACGGCCTGAGCATCAGAACCCTGTCAACCGTTTGCTGGTGGCTGCATACAAACCCTTTATCAATTTGGTTTTGAAATTTCCCAAGGGCATGGTGGTGTTCACAATTGTAATTATGGGCAGCGCCTATTATCCCCTTTCCAATATTGGCGGCGAGTTTATGCCCGAGCTGGATGAGGGTGACTTATTGTATATGCCAAGCTCTTACCCCGCGATTTCTGTGGGGAAAATGGCGCAACTGGTGCAGCAAACCAACAAGCTGATCAAAACCATCCCTGAGGTGGAGACCGTTTACGGCAAAGCGGGCCGTGCCGAAACCGCAACCGATCCGGCACCGCTCACCATGATTGAAACCACAATCAAACTGAAGCCAAAATCCGAGTGGCGTGAGGGTGTGACCACTGAGAAGTTGAAGCAGGAATTGAACAGATTGGTACAGGTGCCGAGCCTTACCAATGTGTGGATCATGCCGATTAAAAACCGCATTGATATGCTGGCGACAGGTATCAAAACACCAGTGGGTATCAAGGTGGCAGGGCCTGATCTGAATGTCATCAGCGAGATTGGCGAGCGCATTGAAGCGGTGATAGAGGCAGTGCCTGGCACGTCCTCTGTTTATGCCGAGCGCGTAACTGGCGGGCGCTATATCAATGCCGACATCGACCGGATTAAAGCGGCGCGCTACGGCCTTAATATAGCCGATGTGCAGGAAGTGATTGCAACGGCTATTGGTGGCATGACCGTAACGGAAAGCATTGAGGGACTGGAACGCTATCCGGTGAACCTGCGCTACCCACGGGATTACCGAGATTCGCTGGACCGCCTGCGGGCGCTGCCGATTGTAACGCCGAACGGTGCGCATATTCCGCTTGGGCAGGTTGCGGATATCAATGTTAGCGGTGGCCCGGGAGTGATCCGCAGCGAAAATGCGCGGCTGAATGGCTGGGTTTATGTGGATATATCAGGTGTTGATATCAGCAGTTATGTGAAAGAAGCGCAAAAAGCCGTTACTGAAAACATCGACCTGCCCCCGGGATATTCAATCGCATGGTCGGGCCAATATGAATATATGGAGCGTGCCAAAGCCAAGCTGGCAGTGGTTGTACCGGTGACTTTGGTCATCATTCTGTTACTGCTGTTTATTAGTTTCAAAAACCTGACATCAGTTTTGATTATTATGGGCACGCTGCCGTTGTCGCTGGTGGGCGGCATATGGCTTTTGTATTTGCTGGATTATAATCTCTCGGTCGCGGTGGGTGTTGGCTTTATTGCACTCGCGGGTGTGGCGGTTGAGATCGGTGTCCTGATGATTGTTTACCTCAATCAAGCTTGGGACAGGATAATTGCCGAGGCAAAAAGCGACGGGCGCAAGTTGGTCCGTGCTGACCTTGTGCAGGCAGTGATCAACGGCGCACTGATGCGGGTCCGCCCGATTATGATGACAGTGGCTGTGATTATTGCGGGGCTTCTGCCAATCATGTTTGGCACGGGCACGGGTTCAGAAGTGATGCGCCGTATCGCGGCCCCAATGGTGGGCGGTATGATCAGCGCCACGGTGCTTACGCTTTTGGTTATCCCGGCCGTCTATCTGCTGTGGAAAACCCGGAGTTTAGAGAAAACTCCGGTGGCAACTGATTAGATCTATAAAGGGCAAGGAGGAACTTATGGAAACGCTTATCATACCAAACTGGCATCCGCTGTTAGTGCATTTTACCGTGGCACTTGTTACGGTTTCGGCTGCATTTTTTGTGATGTCAAAGGTCAATAAGGACAAGGCCGAAACCTTCATTCTGGTGGCGAAATGGACCCTGTGGGTTGGCGCAGGCTTCACGGTGTTTACCGTGCTTGCCGGGTTTGGGCCTACGGTTCGGTCAATCACGACGATGTGGCGCATGCGGTTATGAAAACACACCGTAATTGGGCAGTGGGTACTGGTATAGCAATCCTGCTGGTAGCCATATGGTCCTTCAGGACAACCGAAGTAAGCAACATGATGATCGCAGCAAGCCTGGTTTTGGCGGGGCTTGTTGGTGCTACCGGGTATTTGGGCAGCGAACTTGTTTACAGACATGGGCTCGGTGTCATGCGGTTGCCCGCGACCACTGGCGAAGGCCACGACCATGCGGGCGGCGGTGACCATAGCCATGATAAAACTGAGACTGCACCTATACAGGAAGCAACGCCTCATGAGCACGGCGAGGGCGAAGGCCATGAGCATGCTGCTGAGGCGACCATCAGCCCGGCTGGGGTTGCTGCAGCCTTGTCTGCCGCCATTAAAAGTGGTGATCATGAGACTGTAAGTGCCCTGATGGCGGATGATGTTTTGATCCTTGAGGGTGGCCATGCCCAAGCCAGCAAGGCCGATTATATGAGTGGGCATATGCTCTCGGACATGGCGTTTCTGGCAGGCATCGACAGCGAGTTGATCTCGCAGGACGTTGGGCTTGCAGGCGACACAGCGTGGGTTGTCACGCATTCAAGGATGCGGGGGAGCTACAAGGAAAAACCCATTGATATGCCGTCTCGCGAGTTTTTGCTGATGCGGAAATCTGGCGCGGACTGGAAAATCATTCAGGTACAGTGGGACCAAAAATAAGGGCTTGGCTTGGGTTTTCGCAGGTGCGAGGCTGTGCTAAAGCGACACTCTGAAAACAGATGTTTAGGGAACAGGTTATGACAAAACAACAATGGCACACGGTTTTTACCAAAACCCATAAATGGGTTGGCCTTGTGCTGGGTATTCAATTGTTGTTCTGGACGCTGGGCGGCATTGTTATGACTTGGATACCAATAGAAACCGTGCGCGGCACTCATAAAGTCAGCGAGGCGGCACCTGCTCCTATCAGGGCAGCAGACGATTTTCTGGCGGTGGCGGATATTGTCTCTCTGTCGCCCAAACCTGTGGTGGAAGCGCGTTACAGCCTGTTGCTGGGCCAGCCGGTGGTGAATCTACGGCATGGTGACGATACTTTGAGTATGCGCAGCGCAACAAGTGGCACTCTTTTGTCGCCGATCCCCGCAGCACTGGCTGAAAGGGTGGCGGTGGCTGACTTTAACCTGGATGTCCCGGTACTGAGCGTTCTTGAAATTAACACCCCGTCGGTGGATTATCGTGGGCAATTACCGGTTTGGCAGGTCAGATTTGATGATGCTGAAAACACGGCGCTTTACGTGTCCCAGAGCGACGGCCGGGTGGTGGCGCGGCGTTCGACGATTTGGAGGATTTTCGACTTCTTCTGGATGCTGCATATTATGGATTACAGCGAGCGCACGGATATCAATAATTGGTTGATCATTGCCACATCCTTTTTTGCAGCACTTTTTACGATCAGCGGCTTTGGCCTGTTGTTTTTCCGTTTTTACCGCCGGGATTTCAACTTTTTGCTGGGCAGAAAAACGAACAGTTAAGGGCTTAGAAAATGTGCAAATATGTGTGCAAACAGTGCGCAATTCTGTGCAGCTTCTGTGCAGGGGTGTGCAAATAAAACATACTGACTGCGCATATTTTTGGAGCTTAAACCTTGTTGTAAACTTTATACTTCCTATATATTCTACCATCCGCTAAGGAGCTAACTTGATGAACGCGATGACAATTGGAAAACTGGCCAGAACGACAGGCGTAGGCACTGAGACAATTCGCTATTACGAACGCAGTGGATTTTTGCCAGTACCAGAACGCCTTCCGTCGGGTTACCGGGTCTATGACACAGAGGCGATTAACCGGGTTCGGTTTATCAAAGAAGCGCAGGCGCTTGGGTTTACCTTAAGCGAAATCACAGAGCTTTTGGGGCTAACCGATGACCCGGATGCAGACTGCGCCACAGTGAACCGTAAAGCGCAAGCAAAGCTTGAAGAAATTGAGGATAAGATCAAAAGGCTGACAGCGATGCAAACCAGCCTGAAACGGCTGGCAAAATATTGCCCTGCTGACGAGCAGCCCTTGAGCGAATGCAGCATTATCAGCCATTTCTATCGGCAATAAAGCTTGAGCGGTTATCAATCCTAAGTAGCTTTAAACGGCCAGAGCCATGCTAGAGAAAGTGCCAGAGGCAATAGAAGCGGCTCCTGGCGTCAGAAGCGTGTGAATTTCATCACGCCGTCGTTAACCCGGCCAAACTTCAGGTGCATCAGGTCGGTGACATAATTTTGATAATTTTTCCACGGTGGGCGACGACCCTGACTGGGCAGGTCGGCAATTGCCCGCCGGACATAACCGGATTTCAAATCAATGATCGGCTCGCTGCCTGCTGAATTGGCATCTGAGTGAGGCTTACTTATTTGGTATCCATGTTTTTCCATATGATTGAGAATGCGGCAAACATAATCAGCCGTCAGATCGGCCTTCAGCGTCCAGGAGGCATTGGTATAACCGACAGTCCAGGCAAAGTTCGGTACATCGCCCAGGCTCATGCCTTTATAAAACATACATTTGCCAATATCGACAGGCTTGTCGTCCACCACCAGCTCCATGCCCCCCAGCGATTGCAGCTTGAGCCCGGTGGCAGGTACAATCATGTCGGCCTCCAGCTCAGTGCCGGACCGAAGCAGAATGCCTTTTTTGGTGAAGCGGTCGACTTGGTCTGTGACAACAGAGGCCGAGCCTTCCCTGATTACCTTAAAAAGATCAGAATCAGGCACCATACAAATTCGCTGGTCCCACGGTGCATAGCGGGGCGTGAAATGTATGCCGACATCATAATCAGGCCCCATTTCCTGGCGCACCATTCCCAGCAGTTTGGCTTTGAAATAAGCCGGTTTCTTGCGGGCCAGTTTGAACATGAAAATCGTCAACAGTATGTTTTTGGTCCGGGTGATCTTATAGGCAAACCATGCGGGCAACCATTTTCGTAACCACAGCGCGAAGCCGTCGCTTGCCGGGCGGGAGACAACGTACGTCGGGGAGCGCTGCAACATGGTAACATGGGCGGCCTTCTCAGCCATCGAAGGCACAAGGGTTACGGCGGTGGCACCACTGCCGATGACCACGACCTTTTTGCCTGTATAATCCACATCGCCTGTCCATTTTTGCGGGTGCACGATGTTGCCGCTAAAGTCCTCAATACCTTTAAATTCGGGGGTGTGGCCTTCGCTATAGTCATAATAACCGCTGCACATAAACAGGTAATTGCAGGTTAAAAGTCTGGCTTCAGAGTCGCCTTTGCACCTGATCTCAAGCTTCCAGCATGCCTGTTCGCTTGACCAGTGCGCGGTCGTGACCTTGCTTTTGAATTGGATGTTTTCGCGCAGGCCGTGTTCGTCGATGGTTTCGTTCAGATACTTGAGGATATTGTCGCCGTCAGCGATGGCTTTGGCTTCTTTCCAGGGTTTAAAGCTGTACCCCAGTGTGTACATATCCGAATCTGACCGGATGCCAGGATAGCGAAATAAATCCCACGTACCGCCGATATCGTCCCGGCCTTCAAGAATAGCAAAGCTGCGACCCGGTGATTTTTTCTGTAGATGGCAAGCCGCCCCGATGCCGGAGATGCCCGCACCAACAATCAAAACATCAAAATGGGTATCATTTTTTACCATGCCGCACTCAAGCTCTTGTTGTCTGTTGCCTTTAAATAGCACCAAACTCTGAAATAGCATCAAACCTTGGCAAGTAAAGGCCGCAGACTTTCTTATGCTATAATGTTTGAATGCAATACCGGGGATTAAACCGGGGATTAACAAGGCTTATCAAAAATCATTGTTGCGCTTCGCCAACTATTTGTTAGGGTAGGCGCGCAATTAATTGAAAATCTGGAGACACTGATGGCTTTTTGCGTAAACAGGCTTTTATTAGCAGCAGCTACATTGACAGCGCTGTCAATTTTTGGAGGCAGCATTCTATATGCTCAGTCAAAGGTGCCGGAAGCCGCCGCCCGGCAGACTGTCACAAACCTGCGCGCAGAAGTGCGAAACTCCAAGGCCATTTGGGTTGATGTAGAAGGCGACGTGGATAACAGGCCGCTTGCCACTACCGACTGGCGCCTGACGGATGCTGCGGGCCGTGAGATTGCGCTTAAGGCCGTGTTGCCCAATACTCTCCGCGAGAGCCTCTTGGTACCTTCGGAGCCAATTGACATCAAGCGTGTACACTATCTGGAACTTGTGGGCGGTGGCCCCAAGGTCAGGGTTCGTTTTGATGGTTGGTTCCGCACACTTTATTCTGACAAGGCGCTGGGCGCAGTGATTGCCAAGGACGGCTCATCAACAAGCTTCCGCGTGTTTGCCCCACGTGCCAGTGCTGTGAAGCTTTATCTTTATGACGGTACGGATGATGCGCCCACTGAAGCCCGCCAAACCGTTGATATGATACGGGATGCGGATGGTGTTTTTGAAGTGACGCTAAAGGGTAACCTTAAAGGCACATATTATGATTTCACCGCACACGGACCGGATGACCCCGGCAATCAATTTTTTGAACAGCAGCCGGTCCACATAAGTGACCCCTATGCCCTTGTGCAGATGGAAAGTTTTGGCAAAAGCCGGGTATGGCCAAACATCACCCCGGCTACACCACTCAAGGCAAGTCGCCCCAAAATGGAAGATGTGGTGGCTTATGAAGTGCATGTGCAGGATTTTACAGACCTTCTGCCTGTATCAGATGATCTCAAGGGCACCATCCCTGCAATGGCAGTGAAGGGCCTTGTGAACAAGCATGGTGAAGCTATTGGCTTTGATTATTTGGTAAATCTGGGCATCAATGTGGTGCACCTTTTACCGATGCAGGAATATCACCATTATCCCGATGGTCCGTGGCGCGAGGCCTTCAGAGATGATCCTGAAATGATCGCCCAGGCCATTTCAGAAGAGAACTACCAGTGGGGCTATAGCACCACACATGCTTTTGCGATTGAAAACAAATACCGTCAGAAAAATACTGAGCCAGGTATGGAGCGTGAGCAATTTCGCGATCTGGTGCAGGCCTTTCATGACCACGGTTTGGCTGTGATTATTGACATTGTGCCAAACCATACAGGCGAGGACATGCGCGGCGGCAAGGTGCCTCTTAATTTCAACGGATTTGACCGGCAATATTATTACCGCACCAATGATGCGGGCGAGCATATCGGCCCTTACGGTAACGAGGTGAAAACTGAAGGTCGACCCATGGTACAGCGCTGGATCATTGATCAGGCGAAGCATTTTATTGAGGATTTTGGCATTGACGGTTTCAGGATTGATCTGGCAGGCCAGATTGATGAACAAACCATGATCAAGCTGCGTGAGGAACTTGGGGATGATGTGATCATTTACGGCGAAGCCTGGATTGATGTGACGGATCCTTACATCCATGCCAACGAAGATTGGGACTGGTATAAAATTGATGCACCCATCACTTTCTTTCAGGATACCGCCCGTGATGCCTTCAAAGGCTCGCCGTTTGTGCTTGAAAACAAACTGACTGACAGAGGGTATGCTGGCGGCAATGCGGGTTTGCGAAGTGCGGCCATGAAGGGCATTGAGAATGATTATGCCGAGGAACGCAAATCCCCCAACCAGGGCCTGAATTATCTTGATATTCATGATAACTGGGCGCTTGCTGACCGCTTCGCCACAAAAGACTGGGACGGGCGCGGCGGCGTTGACGAAGGGCCGTTCAAGTTGGCGGTGGCGATGCTGTTTACCTCCCAAGGCCCCATAGTCATTCATGGTGGCACCGAGATTTTGCGCAGCAAAGGTAGTTCAAAGATTGAGGATGTGGTCAAATATAACGAAGATGGCGAAATCCGTCTCAAGGGCCGGGACGATACCTATAACCAGCGTGCCGCCAACCAGTTCCAGTGGGAAACGGTTGGCCAGACTGAAGGGCCAAGTGATTTTGCCAGCATGCTTAAATTCTGGAAAGGCATGATTGATTTCCGCCTTTCGGAGACGGGCAAGGTTTTTCGGTCAGCGGAGCATATCCCGGATCAGTACCAATGGATCACACCCGAGAATGAAGCCTTACTAGGTTATGTGGTAGGTGGTGAAGTGCTGGTACTCTTAAACGTGGGGCAGGGAAAGGGAAGCTTTGAAGGCATCACCCTGCCGGAAGGTGATTGGAAGCTTATTGGCACCAATAATGCTATCGATCACAAAAATGGCGTTCCCGGCAGTGATGCCAGCCTTAAGGGCGGTGTAGCCCATGACCTGGCTGTTGCAGCAACCAACCTTAAAATATGGGTACGCCGTTAAACGGCTGACCTGAAACCGGGGCCGACACTATTTCCGTTATCAACGGAATAAGAGTGCCTGTGAGGTTCTACTCCCTGTTTGGGTGGATTAGGCTTGATTTTGCCGGGTAAGCCCTCAAAGATTGGCGTAGCCAAAACAAAGGGGGCTGCCGTGGCGCAAAAACTGGATGATGGGAAAGACTTGCTGGATGCCGTGATTGTGGGTGCTGGGCTTGCCGGATTGAAGGCCGCGCGGGAGTTCAAGGCTGCCGGGAAAAGCTTTCGTCTGGTTGAAGCACGCGACCGGGTTGGCGGGCGGTCAAAGCCAGGTGAGGTTGCTGGACATATAGTTGACTTTGGTGGCCAGTGGGTTGGCCCCCAGCAAAAATTATTGCTGGCGGAAGCCTCTGAACTGGGCGTTGAAACCTATGCACAATACACCAAAGGCAAAAACGTTCTTGATATGGACGGCAGCATTAAAACCTACAAAGGGGCTATGCCGAAGTTATCGCTTCTTTCGCTTTTGGAACTGGGGCGACTGGAAAAAAGATGGGCGCGTGAATGCGCCATGTTACCAGAAGGTATGCCGTGGTTAGCCACCAAAGCTGCTGACTGGGATGCCAGCACGGTAGAAAGCTGGATACTGAAACATGTTAGAAGCAAACATGCGCGCGATTTTGCCCGTATCATCACACGTGCGGTTTTCTGCGCGGAAGCCAGCCAGCTGTCCTATCTTTATTTTCTGGAATACCTGAAACAAGGGCAGGGGCTCGAATGCTTGACAGGGGTCAAGGGCGGTGCACAGCAGGATAAGTTTGTGGGTGGGGCCTGGCAAATTCCTGAACGCATGGCAAAGGCACTTGGTGAACATGTGATGCTTGAAGCGCCGGTGCATTATATTGTGCAGTCAACCGACAGTGTTACAGTTGTCACTGAAAAAGGCACGCTTGCGGCCCGTCGGGTGATTATGGCGGTGCCGCCTGCGCTGGCGTCGCGCATTACCTATAACCAGCCATTGCCTGTCAGGCGCGATGGCCTGATGCAGCGTATGCCGATGGGCTCCGTGATTAAAATTCATGTGGCCTATGAACGCCCGTTTTGGCGTGAAGCTGGCTTTTCTGGCATGGCGACAAGCACAAGCCGTGCTTTCAACGTGGTATTTGACCAAACCCCGCCCGGTAGCGAAGGCGATATCGGTATGCTTGTGGGCTTTATTGATGGTATTTATGCGGTGGCATTGAGCGCCCTGAGCGAGGATCAGCGCCGGGCATTTGTGATTGCGGACCTTGTACATTATTTTGGGCCAGAAGCTTCGAACCTGGTCGCTTATGCCGAAAATGACTGGACAGCCGATGAATGGTCGCGTGGTTGTTATGTGGGCACCATGGCGCCAGGCACCATGACCACCTACGGCGAAGCTCTGCGCGAACCTTGCGGACGCATACACTGGGCAGGCACAGAAACCGCAACCGAATGGATGGGGTATCTGGACGGTGCCTTGCAATCGGGTATTCGGGCGGCGGGTGAAGTGATTGATAAGGATAGCTGAACTTGATCTCGAGCACTATTTGATCTCGTGCATTGGCACACTATATCAGGTTTCATGTCCGGGGAGGGATTATGAGCCTGAAATATAGAGACTTTAACGAGGACGAGCTTGGGAAGTTTAAAGACTTCCAGCGGCGTTCCTATGATACGCTTGAAGCCGTGGCGGCGGAGCTGATGGAGGGCGTGAGCGAAATCGAGGTTGCGCGCAAAATCAGAAAACGCTTTCACGAGCAGGGCGTGCATACCTATTTTCATGTGCCGGTGGTTTTGTTTGGTGAACGCACGGGGTATCCTGGTGATTTTGGCCAGCTGGAAGCGCTTTCTACGGATCAAAAGCTTGAAAAGGGCATGGCGATCATCCTTGATGCCGCCCCCATCTATGAAGGCCATATTGTTGATACGTCGCTCTCTACCACTTTTGGCGAAAACGCAACCCACCGGATGCTGCACCCCAAGCTTGAGGCCTTTCGTGATCAGCTGTTGGCTGATGTAAAAGCGGGCATGGAATTCCGCGACATTGAAAATAAGTCCAACGCCATGATTGAGGAAATAGGGGCCGAGAATTGCCACCGCAAGCATATTGGGGAAGTGATTGGTCACCGTGTTTTTAAGGTAAAAGACAGATGGTGGAACCGGTTTACCATCAAGCAATTAAGTGTGCGTCATGTGCTGTGGCTGTTGTGGAAAAGCCTGGCGGCGGTCAAGGGCTGGCAGGACCAGTCCCCTAACTGGAACCACAGGCGCACGTCCGCCCATAAACCCTTCCCCGGTCTTTGGGCAGTGGAGCCGCATTTTGCCGTAGACGGTGTGGGCGTCAAGTTTGAAGAGATTATGGTGATCACCGACGAGAGTGCCTATTGGCTCGATGACGACCTGCCTCACACAAGGGGCTGGCGTTAGCTTTGGTCTGACAATTCTGCGGGTAGAGTATCATCATTGCTGGCGGTGGTTTCATCGTTTGGGCGGAATTTTAAAACCACGGTAGGTAAAATACTGAGTTCCAGCTCCATGTCGCTGAAATGGAAGCTTTTGAATTTCAGCTTGCTGTGGGCAGCGCTGGCTTTAAAAAGCGAACTCAGGATCGTATTGACCAGCTTCTTCTCGCGGGTTTCCTCAAGCAGCGCCCACTGCTCTTCCTCGCTGATCAGTTCCCTGATCTTCAAATGCGGCACCACTTTTGGTGATAGCCCCAAGCCCACTTCTACTTCGGTAACATCATAGCCTGCGCGCTCGATATAAGGCAGGGCTTCGTTAAAGCGCTGGGCGGTTTTCGTGAGTGTATCGCCGCTAAAGCCCTTGATGCCGCCGACGGTAGCAGCGTAGGCATCTTTGCCACTTTCCTTCCAGTTATGCTGTTGTTTGCGCCCCAAAAGCGCTTGCCGCATATCTTCCAGAATGTCCGGTAGCCGTTTGTTCATGGTTTCTCTCCCCGCTATGGCCCCATAGTGTTCAGGCATCTTTTTTCTTATAGGCCATAGATTGGGTGGCCGTACCCGCATTGCAAGTCGCTAGCTGGCTGCCACTTGTGAGGAAGCTGTCCACATATGACCTATTTCCCAAAAAAATAGCGCAGCACGTCGTCCTGCAGGGGGCGCCAGTTTTTCCAGCTATGGCCAAAGGGGACTTCCTTGTAGAACATCTCATAGTCTTTGGCTGCCAGCGCTTTTCTAAATTTGCGCCCGGCGGCTGTATTGTCACGGCGGCTGCCAATGCTGAAGAAAATTTTGATCGGTCGGCGGGGCTCTTCATTGTAAGCACGGAGAAGGGACGGTACCGGGTGCATGGCGGGAGAATGCATGGCGATGCCTTCAAACACATCATGAGCCATGATGCCAAAACAGGCAGAATTTAAAGCACCAAACGATAGCCCCAGGATCACCCTGTCCTCCCGGCTTGTACTGACGCGGTAATTTCTGGAAATAACGGGGACCAGTTCCTTCCGGTAAAATTCGGCATACTCCTTAACGCAGAAAAACTGATAATTCCGCCGGTTTTCAGCCAGATTATCCGGGTTTCGGCTATCAACAAAAATGGCAATTATTGGTTCGATTGCACCCTTTCTGATCTGTGCATCCAACACCCGGTCCATTTTGCCGTTTTCTATATAGCCCTGGCCGTCGGTGATATAGAGGGTGGGCAGGTTCGAAGCTTTGTTGTGGCTTCGCTCATACCCTGGCGGGGTATAGACCCTATATTGCAGAGCATAATTAAGCCGAGCGCTTTCAATACGAATATTTTCTGAGAGTGTGCCCTCTATTGCTGTTGCCGAACCAGCGAACACCAGAAGCAGAAAGCTGGAAAGAGCGAAGCGCAACACAACCACAAACCTCCTTTAAAAATGCATCGGTAGCAAGTACAGGCCTATCAGGTCAAACCGGATGGGATGAGTGGTTGCAAATATGGGATAATTAGCGACCGCATCTTCAAGCGCTCTTCTGTGATGCAAAAAACCTCCATGCGGGCAATAATTTTGCGTGCGATCATGCGGTGATTTAAGGGGTTCAGATGCTATATGACAAGGGTTTCGGTTTGAGTGCTTGACCCGGGCGGCGTTTTACTATCGAATTCGGCTCAGGAATTTTGTTTTAAAGATACGTACTTCGAAGGAGGGGCTGAATGAGTATCGAGAGTTTTAGCCATATTATGGATTTATTCAGCGGCGGCAATAATCAGCCGGATGCTGCAACACAAAGAAGTCTGGTTGAAGAAGCGCTTTTGATGACGCTGTCACGGGCAACAAACGCAGATTCGAACATCAATAGTGTTGAAGTCGAATCAGTGCAGGAGATTTTCCGCGATGTTGTGGGCACGGAGGTAAGCTGCAAGGATATTCGGGTTGCGGCGATTTCAGACCTTTATAAAGAAGCAACGCTGGAGAAATATCTCTCTAAAGTAAGCTCGAAAATCACGGCTGATGACCGCAAGATGATCGTGCAGGCGCTTGCCCGTGTTATTAAGGTAGACGGTAAAATTAGCCCGTTTGAGGTGGAGTTTTTCAACGGCGTTGTGAAAGCCTTGGGGCTAACTCCAGCGCAAACAACCGGTTTAGAAGGCGATACTTAACACGCGGTTTCCGCATTTTTGTGTGACACGATAAAAAAAGCCCCGCTGGTATTGGCCAGCGGGGCTTTTTGCTTTCTGTCTTCTACGCCAAAACACACTTAATGCAAAATGTTGCAAAATTTGCAGCGAACCGTTACCTCTGTTGGGGCAGCTTTGGTCAATAACCATTGGCGGCGAGGGGACATCAGGTATTTGAAGGGGCGTTTGTGGGTATGGCGGGCAAGGATAAAAGCAAGAGTGGCAAAAACGCCGGAGGTTTCGACGAATCTATTTATCGCCTGGAAGACCTGGCGGAATTGGCTGGGGTTTCAATCTCCACAGTGTCCAGAGCGTTGAACAATAGCCCGCTGGTTAGTGAGCGCACAAAAAAGAAAATTTTGGCCGTCGCCCAGTCCAACAAATATGAAGGCCGCCTGAAAGACAGAATTTTCATGGGCGAACCCACCAATACCATTTCCATTGTTATCCCGCCGCCACAAGGCCGGGACAGCCGTTTGTCAGACCCGTTTTTGCTGGATTTAATCGGCGGTATTGGTGATGCGCTTAAAGAACGAGGTTGTGATCTGCTGATTTCGCACCTGACCCCAACGGATCAGGAAAGCATCGCTGGGTTGGTTGGTAGTGGCCGCACTGACGGGCTTATCTTTCTTGGCCAAAGCACAATCCATGATCAGTTGAACGCGCTTTCAAAAATGGGCATGCCTTTTGTGGTTTGGGGCGCGCAGCTTGAGGGGCAGCAATATTGCACGGTCGGTAGCGATAATTTACAGGGCGGCCACCGGGCGACACGGCATTTGATCCGGCTTGGGCGCAAGAAAATTGCATTTGTTGGTGACGCAGAGGCCCCAGAGGTTCAGTTGCGGTTGGAGGGATACAAACAGGCACTCGAAGAGGCGGGCATGGCATTTGATCCAATGCTGGTGCGTCCGGCCCATTTTTTCCCTGAATCAGCAATGGAAGCCATCGATATTCTGTTGGAACGCGACATTGAGGTGGACGGTATTGTGGCAGCCAGCGACATGATCGCCATGGGGGCCATGCGCGGCTTGATCAAAAATAACATCAAAGTGCCCGAGCAGGTTTCAGTGATTGGCTATGATGATGTGCATGTTGCCGCATACAGTAGCCCGGCGCTGACCACTATTCGCCAGGATGTTGACAAGGCAGGCCGGCTTTTGGTGGGCAGGGCGCTCAGGATGCTGGAAGGCGAGGCCGTTCGTTCCGCAGTTTTGCCGGCTGAACTGATTGTGCGCGAAAGCTGCGGCGCATAGCTGAAGGGCAACTTTAAAGCAGGTCTAGGGTTAGGCCCTAATTCAGGGCAGTCTGAGAAATGCATGGCCGTAGGCATCAAGCTGCATGCCGGAAGGCTCAAACTCTCCACCTTCACAGTAAAGCACGTCCGCCCCTTTAAGTAGCGGCGTCTGGTAGCCTTGTGGCTGCTCGCTCAAGTTCATCACACACAGCACCCGTTCGCTGCCTTCACAGCGCAGGTAGACAAGCAGCGGGTCTGGGGCATCAATAAATTCGAGCGATCCAGTGACCATAGATACGAGCGATTTCCTGAGTGCCAGCAGTCGGCGTGTGGCATGCAGAGTAGAATCTTGGTCTGCTTCCTGTGCTTCTACATTTAACCTGACATGGGCATCATCAACCGGGAGCCATGCATCTGACGACCACCCTGCATCTGGGCAGTTTTCGTCCCAGGGGTGAGGCGTCCGGGTGCCGTCACGCCCTAGTGTTTCAGGCCAGTTGGCGATGGCTTCAGGGTCCACCAGTTTTTCGTAAGGCACACGTGCCTGAGGCAGCCCCAGTTCTTCCCCCTGATACAGGAAGGCCGTGCCTCTGAGCGATACCAACATGGCATTCAGCAGCTTTGAAAAGGCGCGGCGATTTTTGCCGGTGCCCCAACGTGTTATCGCCCGGGGTCGGTCATGGTTGCTGAAGGTCCAGGAGGGCCAGCTTTTGGCGTGTGTATCCCATGTTTCCAGCGCGCTGCGGATCACTTTGGGTGACAACTCAGGGGCTTCCAGAAATACAAAGCTATAGGCCGTATTTAGGCGGTTTTTGTCTGCCGTATAAAGCGCCATTTCTTCCAGTGATTTATGGCCGCCTACTTCGGCAACGGTAAAACGACCCGGATATTCATCAATAAGGGCACGCAGTTTTTCAACAAAAGAAACAATATCAAGGTGGGACTGATTATATTGCTGCATCTGAAAGTCAAAAGGCCGGGTGGCTTTTGGATTGTCAAAGGGCGGATTATTGCGAAGCTCAGGATCGTGCATCAGGAAATTTGTAGCATCAAGCCGGAAACCGTCCACGCCTTTATCCAGCCAGAAACGCGCAACGCTGAATAATTCTTCCTGCACTGCCGGATTGTGAACATTCAAGTCCGGTTGCTGCGAGAGGAAGTTATGAAGATAATATTGCTTGCGGCTGGCATCCCATGTCCATGCGGCCCCTGAAAAGACTGATTGCCAATTGTTTGGCGGGCTGCCGTCTGCCTTGGCGTCGGCCCAGACGTACCAATCAGCTTTTTCGCCGGTGCGGCTCTGGCGGCTTTCCTTGAACCAACTGCATTCCGCAGATGTATGTGAATAAACCTGATCAATAATAACCTTTAGCCCGACTTTATGGGCCTTGGCGATAAGGCCGTCTAAATCAGTCAGTGTGCCAAAAATAGGGTCCACATTACGAAAGTCAGCAACATCATAGCCAAAATCATGCATAGGCGAGGTGAAAAACGGTGAAATCCAAATGGCATCGACACCAAGGTTGGCAACATAATCCAGCCGGTTGGTAATCCCCTTCAGGTCACCAATGCCGTCACCGTTGCTATCAGAAAAACTACGCGGGTAAATCTGATATACGACCGCGCCTTGCCACCACTCACTCACGCTGTTCCCCTTATGCACCGCTTTATCGAGTGCCCCACACTGAATTTAAACAAGACTTTAATCTAGTTTACGACGCTCCCTTATCTATGCGCCGTCAGGTTCAATCATTTTTCACAAATTTGCTATTTTTGCAACTTTTTTGCAAAAAAATAACAAATATTTTTCTCAATAAAGGAACCCTTCTACTCATATGATTTAAAAATCATTCTAATACAATTAGTTATGATTTTTTTTAGAAGTCATTAAGAAAAAAATATTTTGCAAAAACTAAATCAATCTCTCTTGTAGACTGTATAGGATAGGCCATCTACAGAGACTGAAAGTGATCCAGATTCTGCTGTCGGCACGTTGCTGACCTGACGCCAGTTCCCGGCGGGCAATTTTGTTATATCCAGCTGCTGGGTATCTGCACTGCTATTGAAAACCAGCAGATAAGCGTCTTCTGCTAAAGTCCGCGTGAAAATATAAAGGCCGGATGTGTCGCTACTGCTAACCTCTGTTTGTTGGCCGTTTCGCAGAGCAGGGTGTGCTCTGTAAAGCGCACTGAGGTTGGCAATTTCCCTGTATATTGGGTGGTTCTGATCAAAGTTGGCATCTGCGGTTGTTTTGTCAGTGCCCAGCAAAATATTGTCATTATAAACTGCGGTCTGGCTTGGAAACATATCTGCGCGGGCGTCCTGGTCATGACCGTCGCCTGTGAAGCCTTGTTCATCACCCGAATAAATCACCGGCACGCCGCGCGCGAAAAACATAAGGGCGTGGCCAAGCTTGACACGCTTGAGGACTTCGTCGTCTGAAATATCAGGCATGCCACGCCTGATCATCATCGCCAGCCGTCCCATATCATGATTGCCCAAAAAGGTTGGCAGATTGAGTGCTGAAGAGCCGTCGCCTGTGTAAAGCGTATCCTGCTGGAACATTTCTTTTAAGACGTCCGTGCCTTTGTTGCCAGCAAGGACTTGAGCTGCGGCGCTCTGGAAACCAAAGTCAAGCACAGCAGGCAGTTTGGCAACGTTGGTATAATGGCTCAGGTTTTTAGGGGAAGGATCATAAACCTCGCCGAAGATGTAGAAATGTTCAATCCCTTCGGCTTTGGCATGTTCAATCAAAGCCGGGCTTAATTGTTGCCAGAAGCTGTCGTTGACATGCTTCACGGTATCAACGCGGAAGCCGTCAATTTTAAATTCGCTGATCCAGTATTTATAGATATCGATAAAACCGTTAACCACTTCGGGGCGTTCGGTATAGAGGTCGTCAAGGCCTGCAAAGTCGCCGTAAAGTGAGCTTTCCCCCCGAAACGTAGAATCGCCCCGATTATGATAATATTTCAGATCATTAAGCCAGGCTGGCACTTTTACAGTCTTTTCCGCCTCTAGCACATAAGGCGTGAAGGCGTAATTCAGGTTGGTAAGTGTGCTGAAATTTTCAAGCGTTTGATGCTCGGGTGCATGCCCGGCAAAACCCTCGTTGATGGACGCGCCGTCTGTATTGCCCACAGTATTGTGCGGATAATCAGGGATGCTGCGGTAGTTGCAGTTGGGGTTTTCCACCACTTGCTCGCCGGTTGCTGTGCCGTGGCATTCCTCATAGCGAATAACGTCGGCAGTGTGATTGGTGATGATATCAAAAATCACCTTGATGTTGCGGCTGTGGGCTTCTTCTACAAGGGCTTTCAGTTCGGCATTGGTGCCAAAATGCGGGTCTACCTGGGTGAAATCCGTGATCCAGTAGCCGTGATATCCGGCAGAGGTATATTTGTCGTCGCCTTGCACGGGCTTGTTTTTAAAAATCGGGGCCATCCAAATGGCGGTCACACCCATATTTTCCAGATAATCAAGCTTGTCCATTACCCCCTTGAGGTCACCGCCATGGTAAAACCCCTTGTCGGTCGGGTCAAAACCATGATCCAGTCGTCCGCCAGGCCAGCCGCCGGTGTCGTTTGTCGGGTCGCCATTGGCAAAGCGGTCAGGCAGCATAAAATATATAATGTCATCGGTGACGGGGCGCTGGCTGTAGGGTTTCATGGTCGTAAAGTGCTGGGTGCCTTCCGCTATGGATGTGTTTTCAGCTGTGGAAGTGCTTTCCACAGTGCCGCTATTCTCATCTGCATTTTTTAACGCGCTTGAATTTTCTGTGTTATCGCAAGCAGAAAGAAAAAGCGCCAATGCCAACGTGCTTGCAGCGGCTCTTAATGTTCGTTGTTTCAGGCTGTGGTTACCAAAAGATGTTTTTTTCATGTGTCTGTCCCCCTGTGTCGTATTTTGTGTCATATCCTGAGGCGTGGCCTTTGTGCCCCCATGTTGCCTTTAGGATTGTGCGCCTGAATTGGTTAGGTAAGTTCGTCTTGATGCTTAACCATTTGTAGATTGACCATCGGCGAAACTTTGCAATAGGGCGCACTGCATGGTCCGTACTCTACCAAGTGTGCAAAAAGTTGCAATTATAATAAAACACAAAAACTGTAAGGCACACTGTCTGTTTTCACTAAGGTATTGTTTATAAACATATATATGAAAATATTTGGATACACGATCAGGGGAGGTTTGGGATATTAATGCAAACTATTTTGGTAGTAAAATGGCTTTTTTATGCAGTTTTTTAGCATTTGTTACGAAATGATGGCAAAAAATGCTTGATTTTTGCAAAAAAATAACAGAAGTTCATTCTGAAATATGCGGTGCGTATTTTGTTTGAGTATTGAGTAGCTTCCAAGCGGGGTTTGGTTTTCTGGGTAAGATCCACCATACTCTGTGACTTCCACTATATTGGGGAACTAGCGCCACATTTTGCTTGCAGAATGTGGCATTTTTTTTGTCCGTATGTATTGTCCTCGTTGGCGTTGTTAAGGCATTCAGGACTTGGTTTTTCAGACACCTGTCTCTGCTTTCAAACGAATGTCCTTCTTTCGGGGAGTGGTAACATTCGTATCATCATGCCCTCTTGATGCTGAGTGTTGCGCCTCGGGCAGGCTGGTTTTTTAACCTCAGAATTTCAATAATATAATCTGACTGAACCAAATCATATTAAGGGGCTTATCCTAAGCTTTCGGTGGCCAATTTGCACTCAAATTGGATGCCGATGTCCAGGTCAAGGAAGCCTCACCTTGGATGGGGTACTATCAAATACCCAAAAGATACTACCTCTGAATGATTCGCTTTTTCGATAAACATTATGGCTCAAAAAAACATCAAGGGATTTGTTGCCCAGATTGTCGAGCAAAATAAACATGCCCTTGTTGTGAAATACAATCAAAAGTGGTTTATTGTTCCGGATGCGTAATGGTTCCAAAAGTCATTGAATATCCAGTGCTTTTTAAAATCTCAGCTCGTTTTATAGGTTTGATATTTCTGTTTCCGCAAAAATGTATGCTTTCTGGCCGCAATGAAAATAGAGACAGCTTTATTAAAATTTTAGACAAAACTTTACGGCTTGGCATCAAGGGTTCATTATTCAGACGGAATTGGGATGGGGTAGTCATACGAGACAGATACGATCTGGGTACTCGGGGTGCTACATGGACTTGAAGACGCTTACTAATATGTTTCCTTCACACAAACTGGTGATGGGGGAGCAATTCGCGCAGGAAAATATCAGCGCGTTGAAAATCAAAAGTATCCTGAATTGGTCGGATACTATTTTTGTCAATTGTGACTTCAGCGAAGCGAAGTTTCATCTCTTGATGATCTCCAGCACAATTTTTTTCAAATGTGATTTCTCCGGTGCGTCTTTCCGGGCTTGTGATATTGACGCGAGTGAATTTATTTCCTGCAATATGACCTGTTCGGCTCTGCAGGCATCTGCCATTTCAGACACCAGTTTTACAGATTGTATTATTGGCGGGATGGTGGGGCCACAGGATTTCTCCAGCTGTAGCTTTGTCTATCCGCGCTATTCTCGTAAATCGAGAATAGCATCGCTGTTTCCCTATGCGGTGCTAACAACAGCAACTGCGCCGCTTGTGATCTATAAAACCGAGGACTTATGGCATGTCCATTGTCAGGACATACGCAAATCCTTTGCACTTGATGCGGAAGACATTCCGGAGCCGTATGCCAGCGCGATCGCCTATGCAGCGGAAACGGCACGAGAGCAGGAAAAAGCACTTAGCCTTCAAATGGGAGAGCCTGTTTAGGTTCAGTGTGTGAGCATTGCCTATTTTACCGTTCGTGAAACAGCAATGCTGCGCCTTTAAGCGCGGCGTTGGGTGCTGTGATCAGATGCACTGGGGCTTTGGCAACAAAATCCTGCATGGGTGGTTTGTCGAGAAAACGCTCAACAAACTGGCTACCCACAAGAAACTCTGAGATTTTGGGCAGGATGCCTCCCCCAAGGAATACACCGCCCGTTGCGCCGTGTGATAAGACTATGTCGCCGGTAACGCTGCCCAGCATACTGCAAAACAAGTCCAGTGTTTTGAGGCAGATCTCATCGCCGTTATCCAGTGCCTGATAGCTGATGGTACGTGGGTCATAATTCAGCGGTGATATTTTGTTCAGGTGGCATAGCTCACGGTAAATACGCATGAGGCCAACACCAGACAGCAATGTCTCCACCGTGACCCGTCCCATGTTTTCCTGTAACGCTTTCCAGATTTGGGTTTCCATATCCCCGTGTGGCACAAAGCTAATGTGGCCGCCTTCGCCGGACACAATCGAGCAGCCGTTTTTATGGTGAACCAGAAGCGCCAGACCAAAACCGGTGCCGGGTCCCATCACGCTCACAGGGCCGCCGGGCACAGGTTCGCCGCGTCGTAGTTCCAGCAGGTCTGCGGGCCCAAGCACCGTGGTTGAACGTGCGAGCGCGGCAAAATCATTCACCAGCTCAACGGCGTCAAAACCAAACTGTGTCTGTAGTGTGATTACTTGGGGGTGCCAGCCAAGGTTGGTCAGGTGAGCGCCGCCATTTGCAACAGGGCCAGCCACCGCAAGGCAGGCACTTGGGGGTGTCTCGGTTTTCAATTCATCCAGATACAGCGCCAGCACATCTTCAAGTGTATGGAAGTCAGCGCAAGGAAAGCTGCGGAACTCAGACAGTTGCGGCGTATCTGTTTCACTGTCAAAACGAGCGATAGCAAAGCGTGCGTTGGTGCCGCCAATATCGGCCACAAGGATCAAGTCTCCAGATTTTTTACCAAAGATCGCCATGCACACACTCCCTGCGCCACCTTTGAAACACTGTGACGGAATAGCTGGTTTTTATAGTGAATTGACAGCGCTGTCAAATGCCAGTTCATTGTATTAGGAAAATAATATGGCTATAGGCCAGTGGTGGTTGGTTACTAATCATGTCAGTCTTGCTTTGGGTGTGTGCAGGCCTGATACCACGGAAGAGGATTGCTGTTGCAGGTGAACATCAAAGAGAGACGCAGAGGCTTGTCAGGATTGCAACAAACACAAATTTAGGTGCTGGCTTGTCATGCTTAAAGGTGGCAAACTAACAGCATTCCAGCAGCCTTAAAGGGGGGAATATGGCGGGTAAGGTTACGATCGATGATGTTGCAGAGCGCGCGGGCGTTTCTATCAAAACCGTATCGCGGGTTGTTAACCGCGAGCCCAACGTACGCGAGAAAACCCGCGAGACTGTGCAGGCTGCGATCGAAGCTTTGAAGTACCGCCCCAATCAGGCGGCGCGTGGGTTGGCCGGACGTCGGTCTTATTTGATGGGGGTGCTGTATGATAATCCCAGCCCCAGTTATCTTGCTAATTTGCAGGCGGGTGTGTTGACGGCGTGCACTGCGGCCAGTTATGGCCTTGCCCTAAGCCCTGTATCGCACAGTGCGCCTGATATGGTGGACACAGTTATAGCGTGGCTGAAACACACCAATATTGACGGGGCGATTTTAACGCCGCCACTTTCAGACAATATAGCGCTGGTAACGGCCATCAAGGCCCTGGGTGTGCCGTGTGTGGCTGTGTCTTCGCCCGGTCCTGGGTCCGGCCCGGCAAATGTGCCCGCTGTGGTGATTGATGAGGAAGAAGCCGCCCGACAAATGACGGTGCATTTGATCAGTGCAGGCCATAAAAATATTGGATTTATCAAGGGTCACCCTGATCATTATGCCAGCAGCCACCGCTATGCAGGCTTCAAGGCTGCGATGGAAGAGGCCGGGCTGGTGGTTGATACTGCGTTGGTCAAACAGGGGTATTTTGATTTTGCGTCCGGCAAAGCTGCGGGCGAGCTATTGCTGGGGGCTGCGAACCGCCCAAGTGCTATTTTTGCCAGTAATGATGATATGGCGGCGGGCGTGATGCATGTGGCTCATCAGTTGAAACTGGAAATCCCCGGTGACCTAGCCGTGGTGGGATTTGATGATACGCCGCTTTCGCGCCAAATCTGGCCCAGCCTTACCACCATCCGCCAGCCCATCCGCCTGATCGGTGAGCGTGCGACAGAATTACTGCTGCAAGCCATCAGCCGCGATACTGCGGCCACAAACCCGGTACTACACCAGCTGGATTTCGAACTAAAAGCCCGGGGTTCCAGCGCTACCGGGTAAAAGCAACAGTCGGGTGATCGGGGAAAAGGCGCATGATAAGCTTGTCACCGCGCCAGAGGCAGTTGCCGGGCGCCGCTGATGAGCGACACCCGGCAGGTTTCCTGCATACTTATGGCCTGCTTGCGGATTATTTTCCGATAACAACCAAACGGTTATTTTCAGGCTGCAGCGGGCGTGCATTCATGGGGAAGATCGCGCTGAAGGCAGCAAGTTGGTCAGCCGATGCGGCAATTGGTGTGCTCATCATGTGCCAGTTCACACCTTCTGAACAAGGCGGTGTGGTCAGAGACCCCATAAACCGGTAATATTGCTGGCTGGTGGGCAACAGTTTGCCAGTATCAATTGTTTGACCTTCCACTGTATTTTCACCTTTGGTGGCAGGCATATGTTGCCAAATTTTGGCAAGCTCGGCGTTGGCCGCACCTTCTTCAATCATGACACCCACGACAGCAAGCGCGCCTGATTTACTGGCATGCACCATATGCAGTTCCAGCGGGTATCTTTTACCGTCTAGTGTATATTCACTGGGTGTATGAAAATGGAACTGCAAAAGGTCATAAGAGCTGCCGTCAACATTCAGCTGGCCGGCGCCTGACAGAGGCACCTGAATTGTATGGCTATTATTCATGACCGATAAGGGAACCGGGCTATAATTGAGCCCCAGCTCAGGCAGTTCTGCCTGAATATCAGCTTTGATATCAAAGGGAGACTGCAATCGCCCGGCTTCACAGGTGCTAAAAGCATCAGAAAGCTGCGCCCAGTGATCTGCGCCGTGGCTGCCTTCATAAGCCCAGTGCCCAGATTTTTTATCGCCGTCTTCCAGAGCAGCCGCCTGGCCCCCCATCAGGAAAACGACAGCCAGGGCAGAGGCTGACGTGGCTAGGGCTTTAAGATGTTTGGGCATGGCAGTTTCTCCAGAAAAAAGGGTAAAATCGAACGATTAGGCGGCAAATAAAGCAGTCTGAATCGCATATGTGTTAATTTGGGGTGAATTGGTACTCTTTAATAGATGGGGTTTTATCATTGTTCGGCATGCTTGTGTATTTTTTTCGTATTTTTGTGGCCGATTTTTAAGCATTTCGGGAAAAGGTATTTCTGCAATAGTGTGTTGCATATCGATTTTCACCAAGACACTTTGCCTTAAGCCTTTTATTTATACCAAGCCTTTTATAGGGTGGCTTTAGGTAATTTTCTAGTTTAGAGTAGCATTTTGACAGCGCTGTCACTTCATGTCTAATGGGCAATGTGATGAGCACCAGCTCGGCCTACATTGCATCTGACTTTTAACGCATGACACCAATCGGGCAATAAAGTGCCGTGAGGAAGAAATATGGGTGAAACGATTAGTTTGTCCGGTACGGCCCCGCAACGGGGCGAAACCCGGCGTACGCATTTAGCGGCAGCTTACGACATCGCAGCCGGATTGATCGACGGCAGTACAAGCCTTAATGCGCTCGGCCGCGACATTGCGGCACGCGGCAAACCCTGCCTTAATCAGCGTCTTAGCGGCATGGCCGCGCAGTGGAGCGAAATTACAGCCGCAGCCAACATCAAACGGCTCGCCGCCATTATTGACGGGCTGGCATTGACGCCAGACGGGGCAAAGCTGTCTTTCGCGGAGTTTCAAAAGAAAATTGAAGACGATGTGGCAGGTTTTGTTGTTACGGCGCATCCAACTTTTTCACTGTCTGCCGAGGCGTGGGAATATGCCAGAACCTATATGGCGGCGCTGGCGGCAGGCGAGGATCCGCTTGCAGCCACATCTGCGGTCAAGGTTGAGACCGTTCATCCCACAGTATCCCCGACGCTGGAGGAAGAGCTGGAATATGCCCGTGTAGCGGTATGCAATATCCGTCGTTCGATCCGGCGCTTGTATGAGGTTATTTTTGACCGCGCAGCGGTGCTTTACCCGGCTGATTACCGGACACTCAGGCCCAAGCTAGCAACAGTGGCCAGCTGGGTGGGGTTTGACCTGGATGGCCGCACGGATATCGATTGGTCCCTAGGGCTGATGTTTCGCTATCGCTCGGCGCTTGCGGGGCTCGGTGAATGCCTGGAGCAGTGTGCCGGGCTTTCTTTTGGCGGTGCAGGTGACGGCAAGACCGCAGAGAATTTGGCGTCCACCATTCGTGGTGGTTTTGACGAGTTGCGTGCCTGTTTTGAACTGGGCCAGAAAACACTGAAAGCCCATAAAGACAGCCCGACCGGCCTTGGGGAGCTGAACCAGCTAGCGGTTAAAAATCGCTCGGTAAAAGAGGCGGCAAGTTTGCGTATCAACGAAGCGTTTGAGGCTTTGCTCGCGCTTGATTTACCGCATGATGCCTGGCGCGGGGCGGCAACTTTATATACGGAATGGCGCACGGTGGGGCTTGGCCTGTCGCATATCCATTTTCGCCTTAACGCTGCCCAGCTCCATAATGCTATTGGCCATGAAATCCAGCTGACCACAGCCCCGGACCAAAGCGCGGCGCGACGGCACTATCTGGCAGCCGTGAGTGAAAAATTGGATACCGTTGAAGTCCAGACCATTCATTATGGCACCCTGTCGGTAGAGCAAACGACAGCACGGCGCGTTTTCATGATGGCTGCCCAGTTTATGAAGCATTTTGATGCTGCAACGCGCATTCGTATGCTGGTGGCTGAATCAGACACACCGTTTACGCTACTGACAGCGCTTTATTACGCCAAGCTGTTTGGCGTGGATAGCCATGTGGAAATTTCACCGCTGTTTGAAACCGCAATTGGGCTTGAGCGCGGTGACAGAGTAATAGCCGAGCTATTGGATAATCCCCATTTTCTCGCATACGTTAAATCCCAGGGCCGTTTTGCTATCCAGCTCGGGTTTTCAGATTCAGGCCGGTACATCGGCCAGCCAGCCGCCACGCTGGCAATCGAACGTTTTAAATTGCGGGTCATTAATTTGTGGATGAAACGGGGGCTGGGCGACATTCAGCTGCTGTTTTTTGATACCCACGGTGAAAGTGTCGGGCGCGGCGCTTTTCCCGAAAGCCTTAAAAAACGCTTTCTTTATACCCACCCGCCGCGTGTACGGGAACGGCTGGCCAAGCTTGCGCAGTCGGAAAAACACGAAGTCAGCTTTCAGGGCGGCGAAGGTTTCATGTGGTTTTTGGCCGAAGAAACCGCACTTGCCACGCTCACGGACTTTCTGGAAGTCAGGTTTGACAGCTATAGTTCCGCAGGGGACAGGCTTTATACTGAAAAGGGCTGGTCTCTTGATTTTTTCCTGACGTTGGTTGAATTTCAGGGCCATCTGACCGACCATAAGGGTTATGTTCGGTTGATTGATAGTATCGGCCGAAGCCTCCTGTACCCAACCGGTTCGCGTTCTCTCAGACGACAAAGCGGTGGGGCCTTGCATCAACGGCTTGAACGGATTTCGCAGATCAGGGCCATTCCGCATAATGCAGTTTTGCAACAGCTTGGTTATCTGGCAAACAGTTGTGCCGGCCTTGGTACAGCGGTGGCGCGTTCGCCTGATCAGTTTAACGCTATTGTTGCCCAGTCTGAGCGTATGCAGATGGTTACCAACATGGCGTTAAACGGCTTTGCGCGCTCAGACGTTGGCGTGATCGAAGCCTACGGTAAGCTTTTGAGCCCCGGCTATTGGCTGGACCGTAGTGACCATGCAACAACGCGGGATGCGCGAGAGCAGCTCAGGCGCTTGTCACGCCTGATGGAGGGGCTGTTTGAAAGCGATACTGTCGATGCTTGTATCCGCGAACTGCGCGGTGATGCGGGCATGCTACGGGATTGTCTGGCGGAAGATTGCGATGTGTCGGTACTGGAATCGGTGCTGGAAACCGCAGGACTTGACGCCGAGCTTTTTGAGCTGCACCAGATCAGGATCGGGCTCATTCAATATATCTTCCTGAAGGCCATGGAAGTGCCGCGTTTCAGTACCCGTTTTGACTTTTCGCTTGAGGATTTACTGGTGGAGCTGTTGCATCTTGAGGTGCCGGATACACTGACACAGCTCAGGCGGATTTTCCCGGAAGCCCCGGCGGCGCGCAATGACGAGGTTTACGGCGAGGAAACCAGTTATCAGGGGGGATCTTCTGCCGGGTATGAAGATGTGCACCGGCAAATTTTTGACCCGCTGGAAAAAGCCTATGATTTGGTGCTGGCGCTCAGTGGCTTAATCGCCCTGAAAGTCGGGGCTTTTGGCTAAAGCATAGGTGTTGGTGCGCCAAAGCTAGCCAACTGTCTTTCACTGTTGGGATGCGCTAATTTTTTACAAATGATAAGCCGTATACCAAAATTGACAACGCTGTCATTTAAGCGTAACTTCGCCGCGCATCGCAGCCCTGTGAAATTATATGCAAACGTGAGCAATCATGTACATAAAAGGGAAAAATATGCAAAGGTGCGCCAACAGGATGAACCGCCAGTATCAGGCGGAAAAACAGGAAAGCGGCAATGGACGGTGAATTTGATTTGGTCATTTTTGGGGGCACAGGGGACCTTGCGCGCAAAAAATTGCTGCCCGCGCTTTATGCAGGCTTTGTTGCTGGGCGCGTGGCCAGGGATAGCCGGATATTTTTAACATCAAGGGCTACGCATGACGGCAGTGTGCTGGACTGGCTGCAGGGTGTGTTTGAAAAGTCAATGCCAGCATGTGGGGTGGATGCTACCTCGCTGGGTGAATTTGCAAGCCGGGTGCATATTATCCGCCTTGCCCTGAATGAAGGCGGGGAAGATTGGCAAAGGTTGGCCTCCAGCCTGAATGAGCATAAACACCGCCCCATTGTTCATTTTATGGCGATCCCGCCAGGCATGTTTACCAGCACGTGTCACTTGCTGGCGGAATATGAATTAAACGGGCCTCGGACGCGTGTTGTATTAGAAAAGCCGCTGGGGACTGACCTGACATCGGCGCAGGCGATTAACGAGGATGTCGGGCGGTATTTTGCCGAGGATCAAACCTTTCGTATTGATCATTATCTCGGCAAGGAAGCCGTGCAAAACCTGATGGCGTTGCGTTTTTCCAATATTATGTTTGAAGAATTATGGAGCGCACGCACCATTGATCATATCCAGATCACAATTGCAGAGGATTTGGGTGTGCAGGGCCGCGCTGGCTTTTATGATGACGCGGGCGCGATGCGTGACATGGTGCAAAACCATCTGTTGCAGCTATTGTGTCTGGTGGCGATGGAGCCGCCTGCGCGTATGGACGCTGATAGCATCCGTGACGAAAAGCTGAAGGTTTTGAAATCCCTGAAGCCGCTTGAAGGCGCCGACATTGATAAAAATGTTGTGCGTGCACAATATACAGCAGGCGCAATGGGCGGCGAGGCTGTGGGCGGATACCAGGATGATCTGGAACTTGATGCACCCAGCCAGACCGAAACATTTGTTGCGCTGAAAGCCAATATTGAAAATTGGCGCTGGGCAAATGTGCCGTTTTATCTGCGCACCGGCAAGCGCCTGCCGGACCGATTTGCCGAAATTGTCATCCAGTTCAAGCCAATCCCGCACGCACCACACCCGGGCTGGGCGGTGGCGGGCATTAACCCCAACCGTTTCATCATTCGCCTGCAGCCAGAGGATCATCTGGCCTTGACAATGATGGTGAAAAACCACGGGGCCAAGGCCGAAGCGCTTAAAGAAGTTGAAATGAACCTTGATGTGGTGGCGGATGACGGCACCCGGCTTGGGCCGTATTTGCGCCTGATCCTTGATACGGTGCGCGGCGACCAAACCTTGTTTGTGCACCGGGATGAGGTTGAGTATGCGTGGCGCTGGGTAGACCGGATTGTCAGCCATTGGCAGCAAAGTGGCGAGGCACCCAAAACCTATCAGGCAGGTACGTGGGGACCGTATGAAGCACATGATTTAATGGGACGCGATAAGCGCGAGTGGTTCCATGAAGGCCGCAGTCGCGGGGCCATAAAATAATGGGTGAATTTGCGCCGGTGTGGCACACCTTTGAAACCCGGGATGAGATGGTTGCAGCGCTTAAGACGGCAACGGTTGAAAGGCTTTTGACGGGGGTGCTGAAAAACGGCAAGGCCAGTTGGGCTGTGTCGGGCGGTTCTACGCCAAAGCCTTTGTTCGAGGCCATAAGCCATGAAGGACTGGACTGGTCCCGTGTTCAGGTGGCCCTTGTGGACGAACGCTGGGTGGGGGTTGATCATCCCCGGTCGAACGAAGCTTTTATGAAAGGTGCGCTGGCTAAAAACAGGGCTGCCAAAGCAAGGTTTGTTGGTATGAAAACCCCGCACGCAGTACCGCAAGACGCCGTTGAGGCAGTGAATGACCGGTACGGTGCGATCAGCCAGCCATTTGATAGTGTGCTGCTGGGTATGGGTTCGGATGGCCATACGGCGTCTTTCTTTCCCGAAGCGGAAGGGCTGGAAGCTGCAATGGACCCCCTGCAAAGCCGGACCTGTGTGGCGCTTACAGCGAAAAAGAGCGATATCACCGGCGATGAAATAGACCGTATGAGCCTTTCAGCCAGTGCGATTATGGCCGCAAAACATACTGTGTTGATGATCACCGGCGAAGAGAAAAAACACGTACTGGAACAGGCGTTGCAGCCGGGCTCTGAATTGCCTGCCGGCAGACTCGCACAAATGCTTCCATTTGATATATATTGGGCACCCTGAACCCAGGCTGCAAGGAAACTGAAATGACGCACGCAGCACTAATCGAGATTACCGAGCGTATCAAAGATCGCTCAACAGAAAGCCGTACTGCGTATCTGGAGCGTATCCAGGCGATGCGCGATCAAGGCCGTGCCCGGCCCGGGCTCTCGTGCGGGAACCTGGCGCATGCGCTGGCCGCATGCTCTGAGGCCGAAAAAGCCAAGCTGATGCAGGACGGCATGGCCAATATTGGCATCATCAGCGCCTATAATGACATGTTGTCCGCGCACCAGCCGTACCACGGTATGCTGGATAAAGTGAAAACCCATATTACGGATGCGGGCGCTGTGTGCCAGATGGCAGGCGGTGTGCCTGCTATGTGTGACGGTGTGACCCAAGGCCAGCCGGGCATGGAGTTATCACTGTTCAGCCGCGAAGTGATCGCCATGGCGACGGCTGTTTCGCTGTCGCATAATGTTTTTGATGGCGGGCTTCTGATGGGCATCTGTGACAAGATTGTGCCGGGGCTTTTGATCGGTGCGCTGGCTTTTGGCCACTTGCCCTTCATGTTCCTGCCTGCCGGGCCAATGCCCACCGGGATTTCGAATTCTGAAAAAGCCAGGGTGCGCCAGCAATATGCGGCAGGCGAAGTGGGTCGCAGTGAATTGCTATTGAGCGAATCAAAAGCATACCACAGCCCTGGCACCTGCACATTTTACGGCACCGCAAATTCGAACCAGATGATGCTTGAGATGATGGGGCTGCAATTGCCGGGCAGCAGCTTTGTTAATCCGAGTGATCCGCTGCGCGGCGCACTTGATAAAGCCGCCGCTGCAACCATTGTATCGCTGGCCCAAAGGTCACCGCAAACAGGGCTTGCAGAAATGGTGACTGCGGAAGCAGTCATTAATGGCATGATTGGTTTGTTGGCAACCGGGGGATCAACCAACCACACGCTTCATATTGTCGCCATTGCCGCCGCTGCGGGCATCCAGATTACGTGGCAGGATTTTGCTGATCTTTCGGCCATTATTCCGCTTTTGTGCCGGGTGTATCCAAATGGCACGGCAGATATAAATGCCTTTCACGAAGCGGGCGGCACCCCCTTTGTGGTGCGGGAGCTTTTATCAGCAGGTTTGATGCACAGTGATGTGGAAACCATTCTCGGTCACGGCATGGCGCGTTTCAGTGAAACCCCCGCGCTGGTGGATGACCGTACCACATGGCGGCTGACGGCGGAAACATCTGGCGACCCTATGATCATTCGCAAGATTGACAACCCGTTTCAGGCGAATGGTGGCCTTGCTGTTCTTAAGGGCAGGCTGGGTGAATGTGTGATGAAAATTTCTGCTGTTAAACCTGCCCAGCGCCTGATCGAAGCGCCCGCAGTTGTTTTTGAAGATCAGGATGATCTGCTTGTGGCTTATAAGGCCGGACAGTTGGAAAAAGATTTTGTCGCGGTCATCCGGTTTCAGGGGCCAAGGGCTAACGGCATGCCTGAACTGCATAAATTAACGCCCAATATGGGTGTGCTGCAGGACAAAGGCTTTCAGGTTGCGCTGGTAACAGACGGGCGTATGTCGGGTGCGTCGGGCAAGGTACCAGCGGCGATCCATATAACCCCGGAAGCCGCTTGTGGTGGGCCAATTGCACGGGTGCAGGACGGCGATATACTGCGTATTGATGCCGAACAGGGCACGCTTGAAATATTGGTTGATGCTGATGAATTTGATGCTCGCACGCCATCAAGCGGCCCGTCAGGAGCGCAGACATTTGGCCGCAATTTGTTTGAAGGCATGCGCTCGCTGGTTGGCCCGGCCGGTCAGGGTGCTACAATTTTTTAGGGAAAGATTAGATATGGAAGTTTTTTCATGACGGCGGCAATACCTGCGACTTCAGTGATTGATATTATGAAAGCTGGCCCGGTTATTCCTGTGCTGGCTTTTGAAAGCACGGCTGAGGCCGTGGATGTATGCCGTGTGCTGTATGAAGAGGGCATCCGTGTTTTTGAAATTACCCTGCGCCATGCCAGTGCGCTGGATGCAATCGCTGCCGTAAAGGCGGCACTGCCAGCGGATGCCATTATCGGTGCGGGCACAATATTAACACCAGAGCTTGCCAAATCAGCGATTGATGCAGGCGCTGTGTTTGGGGTGAGCCCTGGTCTTACGGAAGACCTTGCCAATGCAGTAAAAGCAATGGGCTGGCCTTTTTTGCCGGGTATTGCCACCCTGTCAGAAGCGATGGCCGCGCGGGAGCTTGGTTTCAGGGAGCTTAAGTTTTTCCCCGCGTCAATTTCAGGCGGTCCCGACTTTCTGAAGGCCGTTGGCAGTGTATTGCCTGACCTCACTTTTTGTCCTACTGGCGGTGTTTCTGCCAGCACAGCGGCCGTTTACCGGGCGCTTGATAATGTGGCGACCGTTGGCGGCACCTGGATCACCAAGCGCGGCAAGGACGGAAAAATTGACCTGAAAATTGTGCGTGAACGCGCCAAGGCGGTTTTCGCGTAAGGCCTCGCGGTTTGGTAAATTAAGAGTTGATGTCCCTCTTTGTTAGGTAATAGGCTTCTTGAATAATGAGGGAGCAGGTATGAAATATCTTTTAGCGGCGTGTTTGGTCGTAATGGCATCGCTGTTCGAAGGAGTTTCAGTAGCTGCGAATGAGCATAAACCCACCGACCAGTTTAACCGGATCAGCCCCGTTGAAGCAGGCTATGCTGAAGAAGAACTTGAGGTCCTGAAGCAGTTCCTTGAAGAAAAAGGATCAAGTGCTCTCTTGCTTTTGCATGACGGCAAGGTGTTTTTTGAATGGGGAGAAATCCACAAGAAGCACACTATTCATTCTATCCGTAAGGCGATGCTTAATTCTCTTTTTGGGGTTTATGAAGCCCGTGGTGCTTTTTCTCTATCTGAAACGCTTGCCGATGCTGGTATTGATGATCGCGCGCCCGCGCTTACCCCCCTTGAAAAAACCGCAACGATCGAAGACCTGTTGAAATCCCGGTCTGGAATTTCTCACAGGGCAGCTGCCGAGACAGCAGGTATGCATGCGCAGAAACCACCGCGCGGGACTCACGCGCCGGGCGAGACCTATCAGTATAATAACTGGGATTTCAATGTGTTGAATGCGATCCTTGAAGCACGGATCGGTAAATCAATTTTTGAAGCCTATTATGACGAAATTGCCAAGCCCCTTGGTATGCTTCATTTTAAAGGCATTTACAGTAGCATTCACCTGCCGCAGGACGGTGATACAATCCCAGTTACAGACGGTTTTTATCAGTATGAAAAAGATCGTTCAGACTTTCCGGCATATCATTTCCGCATGTCGGCCCATGATATGGCGCTGTATGGCCAATTGTATCTGAACCGGGGGTGGGTGGAATGGTAAAGAGCTTGTCCCTGCTGACTGGATTGACAGGAGCACCAGACCGCACTCAATATCAAATCCGGAATATGGCCTTGCATACGGGATGTTATGGGGGGTGCTGGTGCCAGATGAAAACAGTGCGTACCCGCCTTCTTTTTTTCACACCGGCACCACCGTTCATATGCTGGGGGTTTATCCCGAACATAATCTGGTTATGGTTCACCGGGTGGATACCGAGAAGGGCTCCAGCTTCAGCGAGTTTGACCTTTATGCTGTTATTCGCAAGGTCCATGGTGCCCGGCGGGCGAACAGCGCCAAAAACTAGCGTCACAGTAGATGAGCTAAAAATTTAACGTCACGAAACAATGAGCTTGGTGCTCTGCCTTGTTAGGACTAGGTGTGCAATCTCAATAGGTGTTTCCTCGCATTGAGACTTTCTGGGTGAACACGTATAGTTCATGCACGTTTCGTTTTGACTGGAGGGGAGCCAGCCTTGAAGCCAATTTATTTTGTCCTTTTTCTGCTGTTGGTGATAGCGGGGATTACGGGGTTTATTCTTGTGGGGGAGCCTCCGGCCGGGGCAGCGGGTAGCCCACATCCAACGATCACGAGCATGAGCATAGGCGGGGACGGCACCGCACGGCTTGAGGCTATCGGGCGGGCACCTTTTTATTTCCAGCTTGCGGTAATCCTGCTGGCGTCCTCCCTTCTCTATATGGGGGTGGCCAAGCATCGCCGGGACCGACGTTTTTTGCTGCTGATTACAGCAGTGGCCAGTTTTGCGATCTTTGTCTGGTACAAGGTTTACAGCGGTTATGAAGCGTACCTTGCGACAGGGCAGGCGGATGTGGTGTTTGGTTTCCCCATGCCCACCAACTGGACGTTATGGGGAGTATGGGGCAGTTTTCTGGTTTTTGACCTGATCTATATTATTGCCTTCCGCGCCTATTTTCTGCCGCATGAAGACGAAGCCGCATTTAACGCCCTTGTTGCCGAAGTAAAGGCTGATGCTGACGCCAAAGCAAGCCATAGCGCCGCGCCGGGAGACGCATGATGGAGGAAATGCGGGAACCTATCATTTTAAGCTCGGTCTTTATTTACCTTCTGATCTGTATCGGTGTTGGCATCTGGGCAATGCGCCGGACCAAAAGCGCGAACGACTTTTTTGTTGCCGGGCGCGGCCTTGGACCCATTGTGGTGAGCCTTGCTGTTTTTTCCTCAACACTGTCTGGCTTTGGTTTTGTAGGCGGGCCGGGGCTGGTTTATTCCACGGGTCTGTCGTCTGTGTGGATGGTGGTTTGTTCGTCGCTTGGCTATGCTGTTGGCTTTTATTTAATTTCGAAGCGCATCCGCATGATTGCGGAGGTGCGGGATACCATCAGTCTACCGGATGTGGTTTATGCGCGTTACGGCAGCAACGCTGTACGTCTGTTAACGGCCTTGACCATCCTTCTTGGCGTGCTGGGCTATTTGGCGACCCAAATTCTGGCGATGGCTTTGGTCTTGCAATCTCTTCTCGCACCAACGGAAATGTTTGCCGGTATCAGCCTTGTGGCTTGCGTGGGTATTTCTTCGGCAGTATTGATTTTCTACTGTGTCACGGGCGGTATTATTGCGTCGGTTTATACGGATCTGGTGCAGGGCATTGTCATGATTATTTCGGGGGCGCTTGTTGTGATTACAGCGGCCAGCGTTTTTGAGGGTGGGTTGGGGGAAGCCAGCACAATTTTATTATCGCACGGCGGTGAAGATATTATGCCGTTCGGCACGCTTGGCATGATGGCTTCGCTCAGTTGGTTTTTTCTCTTTGGCCTTGGTCTTGCCGGACAACCCCATATCGCCACCAAAATGATGATGAACAGAAAGCTGTCAGATAACCGTATTATCCTGCCGATGGCGGTGTTTGGTTATGTGATTGCGGCCATGCTGTGGATCAGTGTCGGCATGGTGATGCGGGCGCTGGTCTTGGGGGATGTGGCTCTGCCGCTGGGTTCGCCGGATCAGGCCGCGCCCATGTTTCTGACCAAGTACGCACATCCTCTATTGGCAGGGGTGGTGTTTGCCGGGCTGTTTGCAGCGATCATGTCCACTGCCGATAGCTTCCTCAATATCGGGGCTGCTGCAATTATCCATGACATTCCAAAAGCGATCCGGGGCAGGGCGCTGGACAATGAACTTTTCTGGGCCCGCACGGCCACTGTCGGCATCGCCGTTCTTGCCGCCTATTTTGCACTTTATAGCTATTATGAAAACGCGGAGCTTGTGGCGCTGTTGGGCGCATTTGGCTGGGGCACCTTTGCTGCGGCTTTAGTGCCTGTGGTGGTGATAGGTCTGAACTGGAAAGGCGCAAGTGCAAAGGCCGCCGTGGCGGCAATTTCGTCAAGCTTGGTGATTAATTTTGCTGTGCAATTGATGCAGATTAATATCCCTTACGGCATATCGGCAGGCTTTATCGCCATGCTGACATCAATGATCCTGTTTATCGCCTTATCGTTGATAGAAAAGCCAAAACCACTACCTAAGGATATTGACCGGGTGATGGAGTTATAAAAACTTGCGAAAAGGTTGCAACAGGCGTTGTTGTAGTGCGAGATTTCATGTATAGTGAAAACACAATCAAGGGCCTGCGGCAACTACTGGACCCCCAAAGTCTTGTTCCCGCAGTGATTGATTGTTGGGGCTTCCGGGAAACCGGAGGCCCCTCTTGGTTTTGAGGCTGTCTCAAGTGTGTTCAAGATTTACGGGTATTTTCTAACAATATGTTTTCAACCGCAGGTATAAAGGCGATCGCAAAGCTTTGATGGTGTATATCTAAAGTCATAGAGGAAAATTAGGCCACAATACCCTGCTGATTTCTCTATGGACGACGGGCTAAACTGTCCAATGCCAGCTCGGCCATAATTGCATCTGTATCCGCCCCTTTTTCCGTTGGCGCAGAGGGTGTTTTGGCCGTAGTGCGGCTAAAGCGTGGTGTTGGCGCAGGCTGAACTGTACCGTCTATATCAATGAAGCTTTCCCTAGCTGCATTGTGGGGGTGTTTGTGTGCTTCCCAAAAGGGCAAAATCGGGGCAAAGCAGGCGTCTGTACCATCAAGAAGTTTTTGCCACTGGGCACAGGTTTTGCTTTTGAATAGGGTTTCAAGCTCTGCCTTCAGCGCGGGCCATTCACCGGGGTTCATATGTTTTTGCATCCAGCTTTCATCAAGCCCGGCTTTGTCTATAAAGATAGCCATAAACTGGGGTTCTATGGCCCCGAGGCTCACATATTCACCATCTGATGTTTCATAGGTGTCGTAAAAATGCGCACCACCATCCAGCAAATTTACCCCGCGCATCGGTGCCCAGCGTCCACTGGCCAAGAGGGAATGAAAAATCGACATCAAAGCGCTGGATCCTTCGACCATGCTGGCATCAACCACCTGGCCCTTGCCTGATGTACGCGCTTCCGTGAGCGCGCATACCAGTCCGAACGCCAGCATCATGCCGCCGCCGCCGTAATCCCCGACCAGGTTCAAGGGAGCAACCGGCGGTGCATCCTTAGGCCCCACGGCATGCAGTGCCCCTGAAAGGGAGATATAATTAATGTCATGCCCCGCAGTTTGAGCCAGCGGCCCGGTTTGACCCCAGCCTGTCATGCGGCCATAAACCAGTGCGGGATTGTGGGCGGCAACATCATCAGGGCCAATCCCCAGCTTTTCCATTACGCCTGGGCGAAACCCTTCAAACAGGGCGTCCGCTGTTTTGCAGAGTTTGAAGAAAACCTCGCGGCCTTCGCTGGTTTTGAGATCAAGCGTGATCGAGCGTTTGCCGCGCCGGTTGATGTCAACCTTGAGGTCGGTGGGGGATGCAGGGCCGGGGCGGTCAACAATGATCACCTCCGCGCCCATATCGGCCAGCATCATGCCAGCAAAAGGACCGGGACCAATGCCCGCCACTTCGATGATGCGTATGCCCTTTAGTGGCCCCATGTCGATTAGTCCTTTTGTCTAGGGCCTGCCCCTAGACCGTATCAGGTTTCATAAACTCTAAAGCCGCATTATTTGGGCGCCATGCGTGCGGCGGCGTCCATGCGGATCGTCTCTCCGTTAAGGTAGGCGTTTTCCACAATATGGCCAGCAAGTTTGGCATATTCCTGTGGTTTACCGAGACGCTTGGGGAAAACCACCTGGGTTGTCAGGCTTTCGACAGCAGCCTCGGGTAGGCCGTCAAACAGGGGAGTATGGATAAAACCCGGTGCGATTGTTATCACGCGGATGCCGCTGCGTGCCAACTCGCGCGCGACCGGCAGAGTGAGGCCAACAACACCGCCCTTGGAGGCTGAATAGGCTGCTTGCCCGATCTGTCCTTCGTAGGCCGCGACCGAAGCCGTATTGATGATCACCCCGCGCTCGCCGTCTGCATTTGGCACATTTTTCTGCATCGCTTCTGCTGCATGCGACAACACATTATAGGTGCCAACAAGGTTGATGCTGATGATTTTCTGGAAATAGGCAAGCGGGTTTCTGCCGCCTTCGCGGTCGAGTATTTTTTGCGGTGTGCCAATGCCTGCGCAGTTCACGGCAACATCAATGCTGCCGTAGGTCTCAAGCGCTAAAGCAACCGCTTCGCTGACCTCATCTTCGCTGGCCACATTGGTCTTTTTGTAGGTGACTTTGCCGCTGTGTTCGGCTTCCAGTGCTGCGCCAAGTTCGTCGTTCAGATCAATCACCAATACGTTTGCGCCTTGGGCAACAAAATATTCGGTGGTGGCGCGGCCAAGGCCTGAGGCACCGCCGGTTACAATTGCGGTTTTGCCTGTTATTTCCATGGGAGGTCTCCTGAACAGTATATTTATGGGTCTTTGCAGCCGTTTTTGTCGAAACCAGTGTTTTTGGTGAAAACACATTCAAAAACGGGTTTTGGTTCTGTGGCTGTCTGGGTGTCTTCAACGTGGGTGATCATACGTATTGTTGCCGTGTCGCCGAGCAAGGAGACATGCGCAAAACCCCAGGTTTGTTTAAACTGGTTGTCTTCGCCTTCCGCTACTTTGCCTGCGGCGTACAGGTTATTCAGCTGGGGATAGGTGGCATCCTGATAGGCTTTGAAGCCCGCATGCAGTGGGCGGGATTTTGCAAAAGCCCCAGAGACGATATGCAACAAAGGCCGGGCTTTGCCTGCGGGCATCACTGTTTCACAGCTGTCTGTATGGGCTTCCTGCGTATGTTCGTGGCCCGCGAAATATGCATCTGCATATTGGCATAGCGTTGGCAGGATGGCGGCCCTCAGGGCATGGGCCTGTTCAAATTTTGTGGCACCGGATGACCATAGCGGGTGGTGTCCAATGACGATTTTCCATTCGGCAGTGGAAGCTTCGAGCGCAGTTTTTAGCCAACCAAGCTGGTCTTTTTCGGCGGTGGTTACGGGTTTTTTATGCTCATCTGGCTCATCAATGTCAGTGATGTCGCGGTTTTCGCTGCCGTCTTTATTGAGTTTGTTGTCATAGACGGTCAATTCACTCAGGATCATTTCGGTATCGATCACAAAAATCTCGACCTTGCCGTTTGTACCTTTTGGCTTCACGCTGTAAAACAGCCCGCGCATATCAAAAGGCGGTGTGGCTTTTAAAAAAGCAACCTGCGCCAATGCCCCCTTACGCTTGCCGCCCCAGTCATGGTTACCTAGGGCCGGGAATATACGGAAATCGGGGTTATCCGCGAGCAGTAGCTTGAACGGTTTGTTGAAGACAGTCTCAAACCGTTCCTGATCATCGTCTGCGTCAATACCATCCACCCCGTCAGGATAGATATTGTCGCCGAGCATCACGGCAAACTGGCAATCATTTGTCTGGCAATAACGCCTGAGCAGGGGAGCCATGACCGGTAGGCCGCTTTCGCCCGGTGCCCAGTGTGTGCTGCGGACGCCGTACCAGCTGCCGAAAAAAGAGAACCAGGGCGATTCGTAGCCACTGTCACCAAACGCAATGAAGTTGATGGTTTCATCTTTTGCTGCGACCTTTGTCTCTGCTGTGGCGGCTTGGTCATCCGCTGCCAGCAGGGGCGCGAATATAGCAAATGCCCCGGCAACAAGAAGGCTGCGGACTGTGCGGGTGGTGTCGGAAATAATCATCGCGGAAGTCCTTAACTTATATTTGCGCCAGACTTTGACAGAGCAGGCATTGGCGAGCCAGTGTAAAATGCCAATGGGTCGCATATGAAAAACTGGACGGATGCATGTTTCCCATTATTGTGATCGGCGTCTGGGTCGTTTCGGCTTGGCAAGTTTGCTATGTACACCCACATAGCGACTTAGGCAAAAAAACTCAACACAGCGGAGACAGTAGATGGATTTAAATAACAGCGATTATGATTATGATCTGTTTGTTATTGGCGCGGGTTCGGGCGGTGTGCGGGCCAGCCGGATATCTGCTGGGTACGGCGCACGTGTGGCTGTGGCTGAGGAATACCGCGTGGGCGGTACGTGTGTGATCCGGGGCTGTGTGCCCAAGAAGCTGCTGGTTTATGCATCCCAGTTTTCGAAAGACTTTAAAACGGCTGAGAGTTTTGGCTGGACTATTGGCAAAACCAGTTTCAACTGGGGAAAATTGATTGCGGATAAAGACGCAGAAATTGACAGGCTAAACGGGCTTTATAAACAAACATTGGGTGGTGCCGGTGTGGAAACCCTTATGGGCCGCGCGGTTGTTACAGGCCCGAACAGTGTGCGGATGGGTGATAAAACCTACACAGCAGCCAGGATACTGGTAGCAGTTGGCGGCTGGCCGTCAATGCCGGATGTGCCGGGTATTGAACATGCGATCACGTCAAACGAGGCCCTACATCTAGAGACGCTGCCAAAACACATCGTTGTGGTTGGCGGTGGCTATATTGCGGTGGAATTTGCAGGCATTTTTCACGGTATGGGCTCGGAAGTTATCCAGTTGTACCGGGGGGAGCAGATATTGCGTGGTTTTGATGATGATTTGCGCAAGCGGCTGGCAGGTGAAATGGTTCAAAATGGCGTTGACTTGCGCTTGGGCGTGAATGTCACTGCGATTGAAAAAACCACAGACGGCGTGCGGCTGACCCTGACTGACGGCAGCAACCTTGATGCTGACGCTGTGATGTATGCCACCGGGCGCACCCCCAATACCAAGGGCCTTGGGCTGGGAACGGCGGGTGTTGAAATGGCAGCAAACGGAGCCATTAAAGTCGACGAATATAGCCGCACCAATGTGCCGAGCGTTTATGCGGTGGGTGATGTAACGGACCGTGTGCAGTTAACACCGGTTGCGATCAAGGAAGGTCACGCCTTTGCGCTCACCGAATTTGGCGGCACGCCGACCTCACCCACGCATGATGCTATCCCGTCCGCAGTTTTTTCACAGCCGCCTATTGGCACTGTAGGGCTTTCTGAAGCACAGGCGCGAGACCAGTATGGTGAAATTGAAATTTACGAATCTGACTTTCGGCCAATGAAACACACTTTGGGGGGTTCCGCAGAGCGAGCCTATACAAAATTGATTGTTGATAAAGCTTCGGACAAAGTTGTCGGTGCCCATATGATCGGGCTTGACGCGGCCGAGATTATTCAGGGCATTGGCATAGCGGTGAAGGCAGGGCTTACAAAAGCACAGTTTGATGCAACGGTTGCGGTGCATCCGTCAAGTGCGGAAGAATTCGTGTTAATGCGAAATGTGCGGCTATAGTGGGATAAACAATAAAAATATTAGAATATAAATCTCAAATAAGGTTCATTTCATCGTAAAGATAGAAAAAATTTCTAGTCGCATAGATGGGCTAGGCCTACATAAAGTCGAGTGCTATAAGCGACTAAATAGGAAAAAGGGCGCGGGTCTGCCGTGTTGGGCGTAAGGGACTGAATAAATATGGCTTCTGATATACAGGTTTTGGAATCCGCTGTTGTACGGTTTGCTGGTGACAGTGGTGATGGCATGCAGCTCACGGGTAGCCAGTTCACCACGTCAACGGCGCTTTCGGGCAGTGACCTGGCGACCTTTCCGGATTTCCCGGCAGAAATCAGAGCGCCGGTTGGCACCACGTTTGGTGTTTCAGCCTTTCAGATTAATTTTGGCGCAAAAGCTATAAAAACAGTGGGGGATAGCCCTGATGTGCTGGTGGCCATGAACCCTGCAGCGCTTAAGGTAAACCTGTCAAACCTGCGTTCGGGCGGTTTGCTTGTGGTGGATAGTGGTGCTTTTTCAAAACGCAATTTGCAAAAAGCTGGTTACGAGGAAAGCCCGCTGGGCACGCCAGCGTTGGATGGGTATCAGGTCATTGATCTGGATATTTCCAAAATGACGCTGGAAGCGGTCAAGAAGTTTGGCCTTGGCAACAAGGAAGCCCTGCGCTGCAAAAACATGTGGACGCTTGGCATGATGCTGTGGATGTTCAGCCGCAAGCGCGAGCCGGTTACCAAATGGCTGCAAAATAAATTTTCCAAAATGCCTCAAATCGCCGAATCGAACATTGCGGCCCTTAATGCGGGCCATGCTTTTGGCGAAACAGCAGAACTGTCGGCTACCTTCAAGCGTTACCAAATTGGCGCGACCCAGAGCGAAGCTGGCACCTACCGCACAGTGACTGGAAGCCAGGCACTTTCCTGGGGGCTGGCGCAGGGCGGCGAGCTTGCTGGTTTGCAGATCATCCTGGGCAGCTACCCGATCACACCGGCATCACCCATTTTGCATGCCCTTTCGGGCATGAAAGAACTGGGTGTCGTCACGTTTCAGGCGGAAGACGAGATCGCGGCCATCTGTGCGGCAATCGGGGCCTCGTTTGCTGGTTCGCTTGGTATAACCAGTTCGTCAGGGCCGGGGATTGCGCTGAAAATGGAAGCAATGGGGCTTGCGATTTCTACGGAATTGCCGCTGGTTATTGTGAACTCGCAGCGCGGCGGACCCTCGACAGGCTTGCCTACAAAGACCGAACAATCTGACCTGTATCAGGCAGTTTATGGGCGTAACGGTGATGCCCCTGTGCCGGTGATTTCCACCCGTAGTCCGGGGGATTGTTTTGAAGTGGCGATTGAAGCTTGCCGACTTGCTGTGAAATATATGACACCCGTGATGCTGTTGACCGACGGGTTTACCGCCAATGCTGCGGAGCCTTGGAAGTTGCCGGACCTTGATGCGCTCACGCCTTTTAAAGTACGGCATACCGGCACACCGGTTGAAGGCGAAAGTTTCAGCCCCTTCAAGCGTGACCCCAAAACACTGGCGCGCAACTGGGCAGTGCCGGGCACACCGGGCACCGAGCACCGCATTGGTGGTATTGAGAAAGATTTTGACAGCGGTCATATTTCCTATGACGCCGACAACCATCAGAAGATGACAGATACTCGCATCGGCAAAATTGCGGGCATCGCAGCTGATATTCCGGCTCAGGCTGTTGAACAGGGCGAGACAACAGGCAAACTTGCGGTTGTGGGTTGGGGATCAACCTTCGGGCCGATTAGCGAGGCGGTGAAAATGGCGCGTGCGGAAGGCCTTGATGTAAGCCATATCCATATTCGTTATCTGAACCCATTCCCGGAAAATTTAGGGGCTTTGCTGGCAGGGTATGATAAAATCATCGTACCTGAAATGAATGCAGGGCAGCTGAAAACTATGTTGCGTGACCAGTTTCTGGTTGATGCCAAGCCTTTGAATAAAGTGTCTGGCCTGCCGTTTAAAATCCAGGAAATACTGGATGCAATTCGAGACGAAATCACGCCGTCACAGCAGGGCGGGGAGTAGAAGCCATGAATGAAATTAGCACCCCAACAGCGAAATTGACCATCAAGGACTTCACCAGTGACCAGGAAGTGCGTTGGTGCCCCGGTTGCGGCGATTATGCGATCCTGAAATGCATGCAACGCACACTGCCAGAGCTGGGCGCGACCCGTGAAAACACGGTGTTTGTATCTGGCATTGGTTGCTCCAGCCGTTTCCCCTATTATATGGACACCTATGGTTTCCATACCATTCATGGCCGCGCGCCAGCGGTTGCAACAGGGGTCAAGCTTGCGAACCCTGATCTGGACGTATGGATGATTACTGGTGACGGTGACGGGCTTTCCATTGGTGGCAACCATCTGCTGCATATCCTGAGGCGCGATGTGGATATTAATATCCTGCTTTTTAACAACAAGATTTATGGGTTGACCAAAGGCCAGTTTTCGCCGACCTCGGATGTGGGCACACGTTCTCCGTCCACGCCGCAGGGTTCTGTTGATCCGTCCTTGAATCCCATCAGTTTTGCGCTTGGTTCGGGCGCACGTTTTGCCGCGCGTACGGTGGATACTGCGCTGAAGCATATGCCCGGTGTCTTTACGCGCGCGCATGGCTTTAAAGGTGCATCTTTTGTTGAAATACTGCAGAACTGCATTGTTTATGCGGACGAAACCTGGGGGCCTGTAACCCAGAAGAAAACTGCCGCAGACTTGCAGCTCCTGCTGGAAAATGGCGAGCGGATGATCTTTGGTGCAGAGCGCAACAAGGGCATCATTTTCAATAGGGAACGTTTTGCGCTTGAGGCTGTGGTTATCGGCGAGAGCGGTATCACCGAAGACGATATTCTGGTGCATGACGAAAGCAACTTGCAGATGGCACGCATGCTGGCAGAATTGGGCGCAGGTGAAGGTGAGCCAATGGCGATGGGTGTGCTGTATGCGGACGAGGCTGACCACAGTTATACCGATGCCGTTCTTGCCCAGGTGGAAGCCGAGAAAGGCAAACGTACGCTCAAAGACATGATCTATGGTGGCCAAACCTGGGAAGTGAAATAACAGCCCGATTACCGTTACTGCCATTTTACTGCTTTAGTCGGGGTAGTTACCCAGAGAAGCGCAAGTGGTTCAGTCCTGTAAAAAAGCCAGCCGTGCGTCGGTGATTGAGGGTTCTATCTCCAGAATTTCTGCTGTGACGATATTTTCCTGAACGAAGGGGTCTTTGTCCAGTCGGGTCTGAAGCGCACTGTGCGAAACATTGTGGGCAATAATGCTGCCACCCAAACCGGGCTGCAAACTGCCAGCCAACAAAAACACACCGTCATCAAAGCCGTGTTTAATCCACTTTTTGTGAGCCTCCAGAAACTGGCTAACCAAGTCCTTTTGCTTTGAAAACTTTAAAAGTACGACAAACATTTGTCCGTTTCTCCATTGTTATTGAATTTAGCCGTGTAGGCCGTCCTTGAAGCCTAGGCAGTCCAAATAAGATTGCAGTGAGGTCTGTGGGGTTTCTTTAAAGACACCATCCAGCACTTCGGCACTGGCCATGCGGTCCAGCCGGAAATTCCGGTGGTCTTGTCGTAGCTCGCACCAGGCCAGCAAAAGCCATGTTTGCCCCCAGAAGGACATGGCAAGTGGCCAAACTGTTCGCTTGGTGTGCTCACCGTTCTGGTCTTCGTAATCAAGCCGCACTTTATGCTTGCTTCTGATCGCGGCCCTTAGGGAGGAAAAGTCGACCGTCCAGGGGATCAGCGTGGCTGAGGGCGGTGCGAATAAAGCCGTGCCGGCGAAAGTAGCCCGGTCTTTTTCATTCAGGGCAACTTTGAGCTTTTGCACCAGTTTTTTGGCGGACTTTGCCATGGCAGCGTCTGTGTAGCTGCTCACCATTGCCGCGCCCAGCATCAGGGTTTCCAGCTCACCAACTTCCAGCGCCATTGGCGGCAGGCAGTGGCTTTTGTCGATTAAATAGCCGACGCCCGCTTCGCCAGTGATCGGCACACCGGTGAGGATCAGGTCCTGAACATCACGGTAGATAGTGCGCACGCTTACGTTAAACTCGCGTGCAATATCCTGCGCGGTAATCGCCAGCCGACGACCTTGCATATAGTTTACGATTTGAAAAAGCCGGTCTGATCGTTTCATGTGTCTGATCGTTTCATATTAGCTTCTATACACCGGGGTTATTGACAAGGATTGTCAGTATAATGGCAGTATAGCATGAAGCCGTCAAAATCCCGGTTTCTCCGGCATGGGTTGCGGCGCTGCGTACAGCTGGTTAGGTTGAGGACTTACGACAGGGGAGGGTAAAAATGATCCGGAAATTTTTTCTGGGCTTGTTGGGTTTTATTTTCATCACAGCCATTGGCGGCTGGATTTTCTGGCCTGACAACTGGGCAGCCAAGGGACCAATCCTTGATTTCATGACAGGCAAACAGCTGGGCGCGCCAGCAGACGGTGTGGTGAAAGCACGCTATCAATTGCCGGAAGGTTTCAAAATAGGGGTCTTTGCTGACGGGGTGACGAACGCCCGTATGATGCGCATGACCAGGGCTGGCGACTTGCTTGTTTCCTCAATGCGGCCAGGTGAAGTGATCCTGCTGCACCGGGATGATAATGGCGACGGGGTTTCAGATGGCCGCACCATACTTTTCAGCGGGCTTGACAGGCCGCATGGTCTGGCGCTGAGGGACGGCTATCTTTATGTGGCAGAAACCGGGGGAATTTTACGCACACCCTTTGATGCTGCCGCCCGCACTGTTGGCGAAATAGAACGTATCAATGACACGCTACCCCCGGGTGAAAACCACAATACACGCACAATCGGCTTTGGACCGGACGGCTGGTTATACGTGAGTGTTGGTTCGACCTGCAATGTGTGCATTGAAGAGCACCCCTACCGGGCTGCGATGCTGCGTATGCGCCCGGATGGGTCGGATGTCAGTGTTTATGCGACAGGCCTCAGGAACACGGTTGGTTTTGACTGGCAGCCCGGCACAGGGCGGCTTTACGGCACGGACAACGGACGTGATCTGCTGGGTAATGATGTGCCGAATTGCGAGATTAATCTGATCGAACAGGGTGAATTTTATGGCTTCCCCTATACGTATGACAATCGGGTTGTGGACCCGGATTTTGGCGCAGGACACGAGGCTGAAATTGCCAGCTCGCGGGTCATGGCATACGGCATTGGTGCGCACGTGGCTCCGCTGGGTATCAAGTTTTTGCGCCCCGGCATCGCCCCGTCGGGTTACGGCGGTAAAGCGCTTGTGGCATTGCATGGTTCATGGAACCGGAGTGTATTGTCGGGCTATAAAGTGGTGGCGTTGACCTTTGGGGAAGATGGGGAAATCACGGAGAGCGATTTCCTTACCGGTTTTGAAAAAGACGAAGATGTTATTGGTCGTCCGGTGGATATTGAGCAAGGGCCAGACGGTGCCATTTACGTGTCTGACGATTACGCGGGTGCTGTTTACCGCATCGGTTGGGGCGATATGGCTGTTTCAGGGCATATTACCGAGGCGGTGCAATCCGTTGATCCTCTTGCGGAGCTGGAGGCGGACGACCGTACACGTCTGGCCGCAGCAGGTGCCGTGATTTACCAAAGCGGAGGTTGTGCCCAGTGTCATGATCCTGCGGTGGCGGCTGAAGGTATTCAGGTGAAACAATTGCAAGCGTTGACCGACCGGTATGACATTATGGGGCTTGCGGCCTTACTGAATGCGCCGCCGGGCTCAATGCCGCGCCCTGACCTTACAGATTCTGAACGCCGGGCGCTGGCGGTATATTTGCTGACACTTGACTAGGGCCTGAACTCCATTCCCGAATAGTGCTGTGGGGCAGGAAAAATGGCCAAGCCAAGGAGAAAAAGATAAAAGATCGTGATCTATTTGAAGCATTTTCTGATGTTTAGTCAGGTGCGCAGGGTAACGCGTTTCTGGCAGGTATCATGGGGGGATAAAAACACTGTAGATAGGCGGTGCTGGCCACGACAGAATCTTTCCAAAAGCTGTCTGTAATTGTCCCGTGTTCACGATAGGAAAAGCGCCAGAGCGCGTCAGAAATGGTAATTGCCCTCAGCAGATGACCTTCCAGGTCGGGGTAATCAGGCATCTGAAAAAACTGCCGCATTTGTTCAGCGGTCGCTTTTGCAATCCGGCGGTTGCCTTCTGCATCCACTTTTCGAATGGTCCATGTTGCAGCAGGGCCGAGCAATAACATCGCAGGAACGCTGTTCTCATTGTAATAATGCCGAGCCTGTGAAGACAGGCTCTGCCAAAGGTCGGCCCATTTTTCAATATTTTCGGGTTTCTCTGGCGTTGCAAAATGTTCGAATTCGTTGAGGTGCCTTTCCGCCAGAGCGATAAACAAAGCTTCAATGTTAGGAAAGAAGTGATAGACGGAGCCCGTGGTAACGCGCGCAACGTCCGCTACATCATAAAGGCTGAATTTTTCTATTCCCGTCGTCTTTATTAGTTCTTCAGCGGTATCAAGAAGCGCCTCAAACTTGAGAATGCCCCGCTTCTGTTTTGGCCGGCGATATGCGTGAGTATTCAGGTCGGCTGTGTTCATGCTTTACCCCACTGGAACTTTTTCACGAGATATTAACGTATAAAAATATGTTTAGTAACGCCTATAATAAATATATTTATACGGAAAATACAGGATATTACGCTCTATAATCATAAAACTTGCCATAAACTCTTTGTAAAATAAATAAATATATGTTTATTTATGATTCTCTTCAGTAAAAATACAGGGAGCTAACCATGAAAATATTTATCTGTGGCGGCGTTTTGACTATGACGGTTGGCATTTCGGGCGCTGCTTTTGCTCAGGAGGATAGCTCCTGGGCGCTTGAGGAAATCACTATCACCGCACAGAAGCGTAGTGAAAACCTACAGGACGTTCCAACAGCGGTGTCTGCTTTTTCCGGCACACAAATTGACCGTTTTAATCTTAAGAATTCCAATGACCTTGCGCGAAATGTGCCGGGGCTGACGATGGGGCAACCGGCAGGGCCGGGTAATAATCCTTCGATTTTTCTGCGCGGCATTGGCCTGAATGACTATTCTCCCAATAATGCGGGGCCTGTTGCTGTTTATATAGATGACCTTTATGTGAGTTCACCGGGTGCGCAGGTTTTTCAGGTGTTTGATCTGGAACGCCTTGAAGTGCTGCGAGGTCCTCAGGGTACGCTTTACGGCCGTAATACAACAGGCGGTGCCATCAAGTTTGTTACAGCAAAGCCGACTGATGAGTTCAGCGGCAGCGCTCGTGCGCAGTATGGCCGTTTCAATACCACGAAAATAGAGGGGCATATTTCCGGCCCGCTGGCTGATGGAGTGCGGGCTCGGTTGGCCATTGTCAAGGATGACAGTGACGGCGGCATTTTCAATGTTGCACAGGATAAAAAGGCAAACGGTATCGACGCTCTGGCATACAGAGCTACAGTGGAGATGGATATCGGCGAAAACTTGTTTGGTTCTGTGATGGTTTATGGTGGCCATAATAAAGCAGATGTGGGTATCTACCGGTTGTTTCCAGCAGTTACCGCCGTGGGCGATGAAGATTATACAGGGGCGTTGGGTTGCCCGGTTAATTGCACGGATTTCTTTGGTAATACACCACCTACCGATTTTTGGTCTGGCAGTAGCGACGCAGACAAACAACTGGATATCGACAGCCTCGGTGTGCAGGGCAAGTTGAGATGGCAGGGGGAAAGTTTCAGCATTACTTCCATTTCCGGCTTTCAAGACCTTGACAGGCTTACCGGCGAGGATACGGACACAAGCCCTGTGAATTTTGTCCATCTGGACAATAATGTAGCATCCGAGACCTTTACGCAGGAAATTCAAATTGCGGGGGAACGCGAGAACCTTGATTGGATCATAGGGGGGTATTATCTGAACGAGACGATCAATCAGGACGCGCCGCTTGATATTGGTCGTGATTTCCGTGCCCTTATCGAAAGTCTTGACCCGGCCACTGGTGGTTTTGATCCAGATGGTGTGACAATCGGTATTCCAACGCTGTTTTACCGGGCCACAAACGAGCAAAAATCAGAAACCATCGCGTTTTTTGCCAATGTAGATTATGATTTTTCTGATAAATGGGGTGTGTCTGGCGGGCTGCGATATACTAATGACAAGAAATCATGGGATGGTTTCATTGCTCTTGAAGAATTTGGTATGATTATTCCTCTCAATGATCCGGCTAATCCCAATGTAACGGCTGATGGCCACTTTATTGACGACATATCAGACAACAACATGGCATGGAAACTTGGCCTCAATTTTCGGCCCTCGGAGGGCACATTGCTTTATGGTAATGTGTCCACGGGTTTTAAGTCTGGGGGCTATAATGGCGGCTTTATTTTTAGCTCGGACGAACAACGCCCTTATGATCCTGAAACCATAACAGCCTTTGAAGTGGGGTTGAAAACCGATATTGGCCAAAACACCCGCTTGAACCTTGCTGCTTTCTACAATGATTATTCAGATATTCAGGTTTATACGATCTTCCAGCCTACGGGCGGTTTGCTTCCCGTGTCTGTGCTTGATAATGCGGCTAATGCGAAGACCAAGGGCATTGAGTTTGAGTTGGTGACACGTCCTGCAAAGGGGCTGGATTTGATGGTAAGTGGTGCGTTTCTGGATGCCCAGTTCCCATCTGATGATGTGAATTATGCCAACAATCGTTTTACGCAGGCACCCAAGCTGTCCCTGAATGGTCTTGGGCGGTATGAATTTTCCGTCAGTGACACACTGATGAGTTCTATCCAGGTTGATACATCTTATCAAAGCAGAACCTTTTTCACGACAGATAACAACCCAGCAATGTCCCAGGATGCTTACTGGCTTGTGAATGCTTATGTGTCCGTCTTCAGTGACGATGCCGGGTGGGAATTGGGTGTTTATGCAAAAAACCTGTTTGCCAAAAAATACTTTGTTCATGGCTTTCCCCTTGAAGGGTTTGGTTTGAATCAATTGATGTTTGGCGAACGGGCCACATTTGGCCTGGAGCTAAAATACAATTTTGGTGGCTGATAAATCTGAACTTTTTATGTGATCAGATTAATAGGCACCCTTTCCAACCGACCGCCCATGACGGATGAAATGCTGATGCAATTATCAAAACAGGATACTATCGCTAAATCTAGAACCTATTGGAATCCGTACAAAACCGAGCTGTGGCAGAGCTTGGGCATTGACCTGGTGATTGGGCGCCGGGAAGGGTATTACCTCTATGATATGGATGGTCGCCGTTTTCTAGATTGTCATATTAACGGCGGCACATACAGCTTCGGGCACAGGAACCCTGAACTTGTCGAAGCGCTTCAGCGGAGCCTGGGTGAAGTGGATGCAGGTAATCATCACTTTCCAAGCCCAGGGCGTGCCTTGCTTGCCGAAAAACTGGCTTCAATGACGCCGGGTGACCTTCAGTATTCGGTCTTTACAACAAGCGGTAGTGAAGCTGTGGATGTCGCTATCAAGACAGCCCGCAATGCAACCGGCAAACGCAAGATTGTGTCCGTAGAAAAATGTTTTCACGGACACACGGGTTATGCCCTGGAAGTAGGTGACAGCCGGTTTGTTGACCTGTTTGTCGCGGGCGGTCAGCCGGACCGATATGAACAGGTTCCCTTCAACGACATAAACGCCCTTGAGGCAGTGCTCGCAAAAGGAGACGTTGCCGCATTTATCGTTGAAACCGTACCCGCCACTTTTGGATTTTTGATGCCCACCGAGGGCTATCTGCAAGACGTCAGGCGGGTCACAGAAAAGTACGGAGTGGTTTATATTGCTGATGAAGTCCAGACGGGGTTACTGCGTTCCGGGCAGGTGTGGTGTGTCGACACTTACGGCGTTGTGCCCGATATTATTGTGACAGGCAAAGGCTTTGGTGGCGGGCTTTATCCGATCGCAGCGGCCATTATTTCCGAACGGTATGCGGGTTGGTTAAAAAAAGATGGCTTTGGCCATGTATCAACGTACGGCGGGTCTGAACTGGGATGCAATGTAGCCCTGAAAGTGATGGATATTTGTGCCCGCCCGGAAGTGCAAGAAGGCGTCCGGCGTACAGCCCAATATTTGCGCACAGGCCTCAATACGTTGCAGAAGACATCTTCAGGCTTCTTTTCAGGTGTGCGTCAAAACGGGCTGATTATGGGACTGGAGTTTAATCACCCGCGCGGGGCCATATACGTAATGCGCGAACTATACAGGCACGGTGTTTGGGCTATTTTCTCCTCTTATGACGAATCTGTACTTCAGTTCAAACCGGGGGTCTATTGGGACAAGGAACTCTGTGACGAATTTCTGGACCGTTTTGCCGTCTCTTTGCTGGCGGTCCAAGAAAGTCTTGAAGCGGGTGCGGAAGACAGCCCCCATAAGGGGGGCAGGACATGACATCAGACTTCTTTGGTTTGAACGAAGATGACCAGGTGGCACGGTTAACTGTTTTGGCGAGGAAGTCCCTCATCGACTGGGGTATTGAAAACGCCGATGTCTGGTTGCTCAAGTACCGTGAAAACGCAGTTTTTGGTGTGTGGGACCCAAAGGGTAAATGCAAATATGCGCTGCGCTTGCACCGGGAAGGGTATCATTCCGACACGGCACTGTTGTCCGAGCTGCAATGGATGCAGGCCCTGAATGCTTCAGGTGTTAAAACATCGCCGGTTATTCCCACAATAGATGGCCGGATGTTTACGCATGTGGAGGGCGCAGGCGTGCAGTCGGTCCGACAGTGTGACCTGTTGGGCTGGGTTGATGGTGAACCCTTGGGAACAATTGAGACCGGGAGCATAACAAGCGCAGAAACGACACAGCAAAATTACTTCAAAACAGGTGTAATGGCAGCTCGCTTGCACAATCATGCTCAGGAATGGGTAGCTCCACAGGGTTTTTGGCGGCACTCCTGGGATGCAAATGGGCTTATTGGGGATGAACCTCTCTGGGGGCAGTTCTGGCAGTATAAGGAGCTTACCAGCGAGCAGCGCAGCATTGTTCTTCAGGTACGCATAAAGTTACGAAAAGACCTGACGGTTTTCGGTAAAGATAAAGACCGGTATGGCTTAACCCATGCTGATTTTCTGCCGGAAAATCTGTTAATTGACGGTGGGTGCCTGCGGGTCATTGATTTTGATGATTGTGGGTATGGTTGGCATATGATGGATTTGGCGACTGCCCTGTTTTTCTTGCTTGAGGACCCTAATTTTGATGTCGCTTTTGAAGGTTTTGTTGCAGGCTATCGTTCCGTGCGCGAACTTCCAGACGCACACTTAAAAATGTTGCCTGCCTTTTTCATTGCTCGTGGGCTTGTGTATCTTTCCTGGTGTCATACACGCAGTGAAACGGACACAGCAAAAGAGTTTGGGCCTGTGATTGTGCAAGCTGTTGATAAGATGGCGCAGGATTACCTGAACGCTTAAGCTATATGGCAAAGCCTTGAAAAAACGCCTGCATTTAAAATGCATCAACACGGAAAGAACATACAATGTTTAGCGTTAAAGAAAAGACGGCCTTTATAACCGGCGGAACAGCAGGGCTGGGCCTTGCAACCGCTACGCGGTTAGTGACAGCTGGCGCACATGTTGCCATCATTGGCCGTAGGGAAGAGGGTGCTGATATTGCCAGCGAAATTGGGGCTATCTTCATTCAGGCAGACCTTACCCGCGAGGAGGAGCTAACACAGGCACTGGAGCAAGCCGAACGCCGACTTGGGAAGATTGATATTCTCTTCAATAATGCTGGAGTAGAAAATACCGGCCCGACTATCGAAGAAGCAGACGGTACGGAATTCCAGCGGCTTTTTGAAATTAACCTGAAGGCGCCCTATAATGTTCTTCACTATGGCGCCAAATATTTAAATGATGGCGCCAGTATCATTAATACAGCCTCAGCGGCTGGTTTGTTGCAAATGCCCGGTTATTCGCAGTATTCAGCTCTTAAGGCAGCGCTCATTTCATTGACAAAAACCGCAGCGCTGGAACTTGCGCCCCGTTCCATCCGCGTTAATGCCATTGCGCCTGGAAGTATCTGGTCAGAAATGTTGCCTACGGACCACCCGGAGGTTGGCATCGTTAAGGTTTTGTGCCCGATGGAGCGGGTCGGAAACCCGGAAGAAGTCGCGGCACTTGTTCATTTTCTTGCCAGTGAAGATTCCCGTTATATTTCCGGGGCAATAATCAATATTGATGGGGGGATCACGGCAGGGTTTGGCTACCCACTGTTGGCGGAAGTTATCCAGTCATCATAGGGTAATTTGTGGGTAGCCCTAGCTTTTTTACTCCAGGGTAGGTGAGAGATGGTTGGGGCAGCATCTAACAGGTGTTTGTCACCCTTCTGCGTAAGCATCCCGTAGTTCACGTTTCAAAACCTTGCCAATGGCACTGCGCGGCAGCTCATCGGTGAAAATTACATCGCTCAGGCGCTGGGTCTTGCCGACCCGTGCTGCAAGCCATGATTTAATGTCGTCTGCGCTCGCCTGCATGCCGGGTTTTACTACGATAAAACCAATTGGTGTTTCACCCCAGTCCTCTGACGGCACGCCGACCACAGCCACATCGGCAATGGCTGCATGTTTGATCAACTCTGCCTCCAGGTCGCTTGGGTAAACATTGAAGCCTCCTGAAATAATCATGTCTTTTTTACGGTCCATCAATGTCAGGAAACCCTCTCTGTCAAAGCGGCCAACATCACCTGTGCGAATGAAGCGCTTTCCGGTTTTGTCATACCATTCTGCCTCACGGGTTTTTGCCGATTGCCCGTGGTAGCCTTCCATCATCGCGTTGGAGTTCCCAACGATCTCACCCATTTCTCCGGGGGCAACTTCGTTGCCGTGATCATCGATCAGGCGGATGTCATGGTCCTCTACGGGTTGGCCTACGGTGTGTAATTTATCGGGGTGGGCATGGGCTACCAGAATACAGGTGCCGCCGCCTTCGGTCATGCCGTAAAACTCCACAAGGCCGCCAGGCCAGCGCGCGAGGATATTGGCTTTGAGTTCAGCCGAAAAAGGCGCGCTGGTGCAAAATTTCACCTGAAAGCTAGAGAGGTCGAAGCTGTCAAAATCCGGCAACGCCATAATACGCTTATATTGTACGGGCACCAGCATGGCATGAGTGGCTTTATGTTTGGCGGCAAGTGTCACATAGCTGTGGGCATCAAATTTTCCGGTCAGAACGGCGGTGCCGCCAAGGGCCACGGCAGGAATGAAGCTGACCAGTGTCGTATTGGAATAGAGAGGCGTTGCGATCATTGTGACCGAGTTTTCGGTATATCCAAAACCAACACCAGCCCGGGCTACATGTTCGCTGCGCATACTATGGCTTTGTACGATGCCTTTGGGTGCCCCTGTGGTGCCGGATGAATAAATAATATTAAAGGCCCAGTCGGGGTCAATCATAACGGGTTCAGGGGTGCCTGACGTGCTGCCGAGCCATGCTTCGATAGCCGTATCACCCAGTGATATGCACGGCATAATATCACCGATTGTGGCGGCAATGTCCGTATGCTGGCTTTCGTCAACACATATTAATTTGGCGCCGCTGTCGCTTGCCATGCCAGCTATAGCCTGCCGGGTGCTGGAAGGCGCTATCAGCGCGGCAGCCACCCCTGCTCTCAGCGCACCGAAAAACACCAGTGCATAATTGATGCTGTTTAATCCGCACAGGGCAATTGTTTCGGTTGGCTGGATGTTCATGGCTTGCAACGCGGCCGCCACCCGGTTCATTTGCGTATCAAGGGCGCTGTATGTCAGTGTGCGGCCATCCTGGATCAAAGCGGCACGGTGCGGCTGCTCTGTTGCATGCTGGTGCACCATGTCTGGTACGATCATTGGGTCGATTGAACTGTCAGGCAGCATCAGTGTTTTCTCCCTCCCTCACATGGGCTTGATGCCTGAACATAGGGTAAATGTGGGGCCTGTAAAGTGGTCGCTGCGGCATCTTGTCCCGACAGGATACGGCATGTGGATTATCTGTTAGGGTCGCCGCAAATTTTATGGTGTTGAAACTTACTGTGAGGGTGAAGCGATGAATAGTTATCTATTGGCTGCAAGTGCGGCGAGTTTTGCCACTTTTGTACTGCATACATGGTTCGGAGGGCCGCAGATTGTAGGCCCGCTTCTGAAAAGCCGGGATATACCCAGTGTGCCTAAATATCTCAATTATTATTGCTGGCATCTGGTGACAATCACATTGTTTGGTATGGGCGGCGCATTGGGATGGGCGGCTTATTATCCAGACGGTATTGAACTGGCGTGGTTTACGCTTTTCCTGGCCATTAGTTTTATGGTTTGGAACGTGTGGTTGATTGTATGGAAAAAGCAGAGCTTTATCACTATGCCGCAGTGGTTCCTGTTTTTGGTAATTTCTGCCCTGACGGGTCTGGGGGTGGTGGGTTAGGCGGCGGCATTTAACCGGCGTTCTTTATAGGCGATCAGGTCTTCAATCGTTACAACCGGCATATCGTGCTTTTCCCCAAAGGCAATGATCTGGGGCAGGCGTGCCATTGTTCCGTCAGGGTTTGTAACTTCACACAGCACCCCCGCAGGCTGGTAGCCGGCCAGGGCTGCCAATTCAACAGAAGCTTCTGTATGTCCGGCGCGCGCCAGAACACCGCCCGGATGCGCCCGCAGCGGGAACACATGCCCCGGACGGGCCAGATCATCAGGACTTGTCTGGGCTGCAATAGCGGTGTGGATTGTGGTGAGCCGGTCAGCGGCGGAAACACCTGTGGTTACGCCGTGTTTGGCTTCAATGGAAACAGTGAAGGCGGTGCCCATGCTGGAGTTATTCTCGGCCACCATTTGCGGCAAGCCAAGTGTATCCAGTTTTTCGCCCGGCAATGTCAGGCAGATAATGCCGCTACATTCACGGATCATCAGCGCCATTTGCTGGGTGGTCATGGCTTCGGCTGCAAAAATAAGGTCGCCTTCATTTTCGCGGTTTTCGTCGTCGATTACCAAAACTCCGGAGCCGGATTTCAGGGCATCAACCGCGCGTATTACACGTTCGAACGCTGTTCCAAAATCGGCAAGGGTTGTTTTCATCTGATTCACTGTGTGTCTCCATATTAGACCGGCAGGAATCAGGGCATAAACGAGGGTGTCGGGTGGTGTTTTCCCAAAAAGAAGTCACAACCAAACATGGCAAACACACCCCAAAAGGGGCGAATTGCTGCTTCCACTCTCTCATCCGGACTATACCGTCGGCTCCGGCATTTCACCGGATCTGCTGACCCCGCCAAAGGTTGGCGGGCGCTCGCGGGCTCTCTTTGTTACCAAAGAATACCGCCGGTCAGGAATTTCACCCTGCCCTGAGTACAAGCTATATATGCCGCTCGCATGCGACACACATATCAATATAGGCTAAAGTAGCGGTTTTCAAGGCTGGTTTTTAGCGAGGCTAAAATTCCAGGACCCAGTTTTGGCCAACATGCGGATCACCAAAGTCGGTGTGCGTATCTTCTGCAATCAGATGAAAGCCGGCATCTTCATATATGTGCCGGGCGGTAACAAGCACGGCATTTGTCCAAAGCTCAACACGTTTGTACCTTGCGGCCTTGGCGAACGTCAGGCATTCGGCGACCAATTGTTTGCCAAGACCCAATCCACGGGCTTCCGCATCGACATACAATAGCCGCAGTTTGGCAGTGGTCTCTGTATCGCGCACCAGAAAAACACAGCCCACATTCTTTCCGTCCAGTTCGGCGATCCAGCAATGCTCTGTTTTTGGGTCATACCCGCCGATGAAATCAGCGGCAATGCGTGCCACCATTGCTTCAAAATTTTCGTTAAAGCCAAGCTCTCCCTCATAAAAAGTGCCGTGGGCATAAACCACCCAGCCAATGTCACCAGGCCGGTGGCTGCGGATAATAGCGGTATTTTGTGATGAATTAACCGGGGCGAGCAATGCCTCAATTTGTTGCATGGCGTCTACTACATCGCATAATTGCTGTGCGCCGAGCCCTGACAGTTTGTTTGCAACATGGCTGTTGGATTTATCTGCCATAATAGCAGCTTCATTCATGCCGTATTCTGTAAGTGCGAGTGTCATACAGCGACCATCTTTTGAGCATTGTTCACGTTCTACAAGGCCGTCATTTTCAAATTTCTTGAGAATGCGGCTCATGTATCCCGCATCAAGCCTGAGGTCGGCCGCAATTTCTGTTGCGAGGGAACTTGTGCGCGCTGCCAGTTCCCAAAGGACACGCGCCTCAATCAATGAATAGGGGCTGTTCAGCATGCGCCGCCCAAGCAAGCTAAAATGCTGGGTATAGAAGCGGTTAAACTGTCGTACCGCCAGGACCTTGTCGATATTTGTTTCCATGTGCATTGATGCCCCCTTTTGCAATTTGCATGATAAAATCAAATATATACTTGATTTAGTCAATTAAAATAAAACGAACATACAAAGAAACTGCGGCAATGGGCCTCATAGGCCCTGCCAACATGCATTGATAGGAGAGGGGGTAGGGTAGTGTGAGAACAACGGCCAAGGGAGGTATTGATGAATATTTATTTTCTGGTGGCAGCGGGGCTTACTGCAGCCACCCTGTTTATCCATTGTTATTTTGGTGGCAAAAAAATCGTGCCACCGCTGTTGAATTCACCGGATATTCAACCCGTGCCTAAATATATCCATTATGGTAACTGGCATGTGGCGACGATCCATTTCACCGGGATGACGCTCAGTTATGTTTGGGCAGCTATATATCCTGAAGCGATTGAGCTTGCGGTGTTGGGTACGCTTGTTTCTGCCGCTATTTTTATGTGGGCTGTGATACTGAATATATGGAAAAAGCAGAGTTTTCGGGCGATACCACACTGGAGTTTTTTCCTGTCGATCACCATTGCAGGCAGTATGGGCCTGGCTGGTTAGGGCGTTCTCAGTCTCGTGGGGGTAATGTGTCAAGCTGGCGCTGTTCGAAAAACATGCCGCGTGCCACCTGAATTTGCCATCTGGATTTCATTCTCAGGACCGTATTTAAGCTGATTACGGACCATACCCACAAAAGGTAACTGCGGGCTAAAAGGGAAAAATACCAACGTGGGTATGGCCCCAGTTTGGCAGATTTGGTTTGGCCACCCATGCGTGCCCAGTGCACCTGCCCCCGGCCCAGCCGGAACGCTCGGCCCATCAACCACTTCATGGTTAGCTGTTCATCCCGGATCTGGTGTTTGACGGTATTCTGATTATCAAACCAGAAACGGTAGCCTTCGTTTGCAAGCATAAGGTTGAAAGCGGATTCGCTGCCCGGCACATAATTGCGGCCTGCAGGCCCTATGTTTTCATTGAACCGATGCCCGGCTGCAAACACTGTTGATCTCACGGCCATGTTTGGGCCCCATATTTTTCCGGGCGCAACCTCGCCGTCGGGCATGTGTTCGTGGTGAATGGCAAAGGCGTTGCCAAGGGAAACACCCTCCAACACAGCGCGGGAAGGCGGGCTGGGCCAGTCGGCAATGATGCGGCCGCCAAAGACGGCATGTTCTGGGTGCTTTTGGGCCAAAGCACAGTAGTTGGTCAGCCAGCCCGCAGGCACCAAAACATCGTCGTCGGTAAAAACAATTAGTTCGCCTCTGGCCTTTTCAAGCGCCAGATTGAGCGACATGTTTTTGCCCGGCACCGGGTTTTCCAAAATCGTTAGTGGCAACCTGCCCTTATATGTTTTGAGGGTTTGCGGAGAGCTGTCCGTTGAGCCATTGTCCACAACAATCAGTTGCCAACCCCCGTCCGTTTTTTCCAAAGCCGTCATGCTATCCAGCGTTCTGGTCAACCGGTTGCCGCCATTGTGTGTGGCCATTATGACAGTGATAAACATAGCCTATCCAAGACCCTTGGCGTTCTTTGGTCCGTATCGTTTCACCAGATCCAGAGCTTTCAGGTGCCGGAAACCATCGAAGGCTCCCTGCTGATGGTGCAGGGCAACTTCCTCGGGAAAAATCTGTTCCTGTGGACGTGACAGGCATTTTTTTAGCCAGATAAGTAGCTTGATTTCAATCATGTTGCGCCGCATCCACAAAGGCGTACGGGTTGGTACAGGCACGCCCTCTTCAACATAACGCATCAAAGTTTGGGTCAGGCCCAGCCGGTAGCTGCGGTGGAGGGCAAACTCATAGGAGCATTTATCAGAGGGCACATGATGTTTGACTTTTGCATTCGGCAGATAAACGCCCGTATGCCCCTTTGCCAGAAGGCGGTTTTGCAGTGCTGTTTCTTCTGCCAGAGCCGGATAGTCTTCGGTGGTACCAAGATATTCAGGGAAACCGCCAATTGCCAATAATGTCTCACGGAAAAAACAACCGTTCCCTCCCAGAAATTGGGGCTCATCGACTGTTTTTTCAACGTGCCCGAGGGTGAAACCAAGCGTTGATGGAGGCAGATAGCTCCTAAGCCAGAACAGAGGCTCGGTTTCATATTCCACAGTGAGAGGGCCGCCAAAAAAATGGTTGGGGCTGTATTTTTTGGCCCCGGCAATGAAGGCCGCTATTGTATCGGGATAAAAGGCCAGATCATCATCAAAGAAACACAGCAATTCTCCGGTTGCCAGTGAGGCACCCAGGTTCCTGGATTTTCCGAGGTTGCGGTCATTTGTTGTTACATGTCTTACCGATTTAGCTTTGGTAAATGCCTCGGTAATCAGCTGGCTTTTGCTGGTTTCCTTGCTGTTCTCCACAACAATAAGCTCGGTCTCTTCAATCTGCTTGCAGGCTCCCAGCGACGACAGCGCACGCGCCAGATCATCGGCGCGATTATGGGTAACAATGATAATTGAGCAAAAGCTTGTCATGCCTGTTCTTCTTGCTGTTGCGGTGAGGGCAAAAAAGACAAATTAGCTTTTTTGGGTCACCCTGTTCAATGTTTTCCAGAGCTTACCTGAAACGGCTTCGAATAGTTTTGTCAATTCTTCATAAACGAGTGGGCTGATAAACGAGGAGAATAGCGCCCATGCCCCGATGCTTGCCAGGCCGGCAATGCCGAGCATCAGAAGGGAAGGCCACTGATACAGCTGGGCAATATATTGCACAGCCAGACACGGAGCCAGGCTCAAAATCGTGAGAAGCAGGGCGCGTGAATGGGCCAGAAATGTATCGGATATGCGGACATCATAATATTTTTTCATGGCCCAGACATAAAGCGGCACCGATACGGCTGAACTGATCAAAACGGCGACGGCTACGGCCTCCAGACTATGTTGCACGGCTATCAATACGCAGACGATGCGGACGAAATAAATAATCAGGTTACAATAGAAAAGCAGCTTTACTTGCCCGTAGGCGGTTAAAACCGTGGGCATCAACGCCGTTAAATTCATTGATACAATAACCGAGAGAGCCAGTATCTGGGCAATCGGTATGGCCGCTGTCCATTGCCAGCCAAACAGCAGGAGAATGATAGGCTCTGCCGTTAAGCCAATGAAGCCGTAAAAGGGCCACAGAAAACCGGCCATGATTGTCAGGGCCTTAAGCAGATGTGGCCCTGGCGGGGTTTTGTCACGTTTTATCTGGGAAAATGACGGCAGCGCGACGGACCTGATGATATCCAGCAGAATAGTGCTGAAACGCTCGACCACAGTGGCCGCCCGCATATAAAGCCCTAGTGCGGCAAAACCCAGTGTTTTTGCAATGATCAGCATATAACCATTAAAGCCAATATTGCGCACAATTGAGGATAGGGTCAGCCATGAGCCAAAGGTAAAGACATGCTTCAGGTCGGTAAATCTGGGTATAAACACTGTATAAGCCGGGGCGATAAAGATAGTCAGCAAGACCATGGCAATATTGGCGGCGAATGTCGCCCAGGCGATGCTCATGGCACCGTACCCATTTAAGGCCAATATGACGGCAACGGCCAGATTAACAGATGCAGACAAAAGGCTGATCAGGCTAATGGTGCCAAATTTCATGTCCCGGCTCAGTTGCGCGTGAGCAATATTGGCGATGGGCAAAAACAGGAAAGAAACGGCAACCAGCAGAATGATTTTTTGTAACATCGACTGGTCAAAATATGCGGCGATTATCCCGGAAAACCCTGCCAGTAAAATGGCAACAAGCCAGGATAATATTCCTGCAACAGCAAGTGCTTTTCGGGTTTCATCCAGGGACTTTTGTTCGGCCTGAACAAGATAATCGCTGGTGCCAAAGTTTCTAAGGGTTTGCGCAAAGGCAATAACCGAATGCGCAGCGACAAAAACGCCGATTTCCTTAGGCGTTAAAAGCCGGGAGAGCACCATTGTTCCTGCCAGAAACAGGAAAAACTCACCGTATTTACCGACGGAAGCATAAATAAGCGACTTTCTGACAACTGACATAGGTGCTATGAGCCCGCAGTTTGTGAATGGCCAAATAAATTGAAAGTAACTGTTCGGAAATTATCCCTTAAGGTCAAGGTCTTTAGGGAAATAAAGACATTTTCCTGATGATTTGATGTGGCTTCGGGTTCGGCACTCCAGCCCAGTGTTATGGGCTAAATGAGCTGCAAAAATTACGAACGATAGAACGGGGATTACCAATCCCAGTCGTCGTCCTCATCTTCGTCATTGTCGACTATGACCTGGCCATACAGGTCATAGTCGTTGGCCTCGGTGATATAGGCCATCACCATGTCGCCGGGCGTATATTCACTGGCACCTTCCAGATAAACCTTGCCGTCGATCTCGGGCGCATCGGCATAGGTGCGGCCAATGGCGCCGTCTTCTGTTACCGTGTCGATCAGCACGGCCATTTCCATACCTACACGTTTTTTCAACTTGGCGGCAGAGATGTGCTGGCTGGCTTGCATAAAGCGTTCCCAGCGATCTTGCTTCACCTCCTCTGGTACAGCGTCGGGCAATTCGTTCGCTACGGCACCGTCCACGGCTTCATACTTAAAGCAACCAACTCGGTCGAGCTGGGCTTCCTCAAGCCAATTCAGCAAATACTGAAAGTCTTCCTCAGTTTCACCGGGGAAACCAACAATGAAGGTCGACCGAATGACAATATCTGGACAGATGCTACGCCATTTCTGGATACGTTCCAGCACTTTGGCATCGTTCGCCGGGCGCTTCATGGCGCGCAGTACCTTGGGGCTTGCGTGTTGGAACGGGATATCCAGATAGGGCAATATTTTGCCGTCTGCCATCAGTGGGATCACGTCGTCCACATGGGGGTAGGGGTACACATAATGCAGCCGCACCCACACATCCATCTCGCCAAGCGCAGCCGCCAGATCTGTCATATGTGCGCGAATTTCACGGTCTTTCCAGATCTCGGATGCGTGTTTTTTGTCAAGCCCGTAAGCTGAAGTATCCTGGCTGATAATCAGCAGTTCCTGGGTGCCAGCCTCCACCAGCTTTTCTGCTTCACGCAGCACCGCACGGATCGGGCGTGATGCCAGATCACCGCGCAAGCTCGGGATAATGCAAAACTTGCAGCGATGGTTACAGCCCTCAGATATTTTCACATAACTATAATGGCGCGGCGTTAACTTCAGCCCTGCTTCTGGCACCAGATGGGTATAAGGGTCGTGCGGCTGGGGTGCGGCTTTATGTACTTCGGCAACCACCTGTTCATATTGCTGGGGGCCGGTCACTGCCAAAACGCCGGGCGCAACCTCGCGCACAGCGCCTTCGTCGACCCCGAGACACCCGGTTACAATTACCTTGCCGTTCTCATTCATGGCTTCCTGGATCGCGCCGAAGCTTTCTTCCTTGGCGCTGTCGATAAAACCACAGGTATTCACCACCACCACGTCCGCGCCGGCATATTCGGGCGAAATTTCATATCCTTCGCTCCTGAGTTTGGTCAGGATGCGTTCACTATCCACCAGCGCCTTGGGGCAGCCAAGCGAGATAAAACCAACTTTTGAGCTGGTCTCTATGGGGTTCGTATTGGTCATGGAGGCGGCTTATACAGGGGCATGCTATAAAAGGCCAGTGATAGTGCGCTGCTTCGGGAGTTGTCCTGTAAGACAGTCAGGGACACCCTGCTCAACCTCTTGCAAATTAACTCAAATTTTGCACTTTTCCGTGAAGTAAAATATAGTGCGCGCTTATTGGAAAACGGGAGTACCGAGTGCCAGCCAGCGCTGACCAGCAAAACAGTGAGCTTGTACAAGATAACAGCGCGGCTAATGGCACTGACGCTGCGGACGCGATTGACAAAATTTCCAGCGCCAGGATCAGAGCCGCCATTGGCAGCCTCTATTCAGAGCAATTTCATATCCTCCTGTATTTGACGCTATCTTATTATGTGTTGATATTAGCGCGTGATATATTCTCTGGGCCGGAAGGCGCAACAATATTAATCGTTGCTGATTTTGCCATACTGGTCATCCTTATCGGCCTCTATTATCTTGAACGACGGAGTATCATCAACCCGAAAAATGTGTATTTGACACCAATCCCAATCGCCGTGGCAATGGTGATTAATGGGTATATGCACATATTTTTATCCGGGGACCCCCTGATGCTGATCAAGGGTGTTTTGATGACAGTTGCCTTTGGTATCGTATCGTTATTGCCCTGGATATTCTGGCTGCTTATGACATTTTCAATGGTGTTTTTTTTCACAGCAGCCATCTGGATGCTGGGCCCTGACAGCAAAACAGTTTTGGTGCTTGGTGTTGGCGCTGCCATGATTTCCTACGGCAGTTTTGCCATGCGCTACAACAGTGTTCGCAAACAGATCGCCCTGACACTGATGAACGAAGAACGGGCACAGACGCTGGAGACCGTAGGCAAAGCCAAAGACCAGTTTATTGCCAATATCAGCCACGAACTCAGAACGCCGCTTACAGGCCTTCTCGGTATGGTCAATCTTATTGATGAACGCGGCCTAAGCGCAGAACAGACCGAACAACTCGCCGCCGCAAAATCCAGTGCCGATACGCTTGGGACTATCATTGGCGACCTTCTTGATGTTTCAAGTCTCGATGCGGGAAAACTGGGGCTTAATATAGTGCCGTTTGATCTTGAAAAAACGGTGCAGAGCGTGGTGTCTGTGATGCAAAGTCAGGCTCGGGAAGGTGTTTCCCTTACACACACCATGCCCTCCGGTGGTTTGCCGCGATTGATAGGGGATGCGTCACGCATTCGCCAGATACTATTTAATCTGGTTGGAAACGCTGTAAAATTTACAGATCAGGGTGAGGTGAAGCTCAACGTTATCCTGTTGGAGGATGATGCTAACCTGTGGATTCGGTTCGTGGTTCAAGATACAGGCGTTGGCATTCCGGATGCCAATTTCGAAAAATTGTTTGATCGTTTTGAACAGGTGGACGCATCCTCCACCCGTGCCCGTGCCGGAACGGGACTTGGCCTTGCTATTGCACAGGAACTGGCAGGCCTGATGGACAGTAAAATTGAGGTGGAAAGCCAGGTTGATGTGGGAACGCGCTTCTGGTTTGATTTGGTGCTGAACCGGGCCCCCGCTGAGGCAGTAGCTGCGACAAACGGGGCCTTTTCTGACAGGGAAGCCGATACAGAAGAGCATGCAGAGGACATATTTTCTCGGCCTCTTAACATTCTGGTGGCTGAAGACAACCCGGTTAATCAGTTGCTTATTGGGAAGCTGCTGGGCCACCCACAGTGGAAGAGCCAAGTGGTGCCCGACGGCTTGACTGCGGCGAAAGCAGCCGATGAAAGTCACTTTGACATTATTCTGATGGACATCCAGATGCCGGAAATGAACGGTGAGACCGCGACACAGGCGATCAGGGCAGGGGGCGGGCTCAACAGTGAAACACCGATCATTGCCCTGACAGCCAATTGTCAGGAAAGCGATATTGCGCGCTATAAAGAAGCGGGCTTTTCGGCCCACGTGGGTAAACCGATCGCCGGACCTGATTTTTACGGCACGATCGCAAAACTGGTTGGTAAGGGAGCCAAATAGAGACCGGTTGGGGCTGCCTGCGGGTTTTTAGTCTGTACCGGACCAAGTTTGTTTGTAACCCAAGTTTGTTTGTAACCCAAGCTTGTTTGTAACCCAAGCTTGTTTGTAACAAAGGGCCTGTGTATTACCAAAAGATCTGTGGATTACAAAGTGGGGAAGAACGGTTTTATGCGTCTGGGGTTGAAGATAACAGCAGGGGTGGTCGGCATACTGGCCGCCGCTTCTTATGCAACAGGCCTAACACCTGCTTATGTGGCTAATGCACCCACGATGCTCACTGGTTTCGGGGCTATGGTTGCTTGCTCGGCCAAATATGTCAGCGGCATAAATGCGAAACAGAATTTAAGCGATATAGGCAGTTATTCACCGCTGCTGGCGAACCTTGAAGTCACCTATGATGACAGTGCGCGCCGTGTTGAGGCAGGCTTCCTTGGCCTGAAAACCACCAGCGCCCAGTACCGTGAAGGCCTAGGCTGTGCGCTTGATATTGGGGATACTACATCACTCGACAGGGCCAAAATTCCGCCAATGCTAGCGAAATCCAATGCCTTGTGGCCACGGGGGAACACGGTGCATGCGTCCGGCGGTGTTGCGCAAGCCCTGCTTGAGGAAATTTTGGCGGCGGACAATGACGCAGGCCTGCAAACCCGCGCTCTTCTTGTTGCGAAAGGGGGGCAACTTGTTGCTGAAGTCTATGCCCCAGGGTTTGACCATACGAGCAAGCTCCTGGGCTGGTCGATGGCAAAAAGCTTTAACGCCCTGATGGTCGGCAATATGGAAATGCGGGGTCTGATCGACCCAGCCAAAAAACCGGTTTTTGCTGAATGGGCGGATGATGAACGTGCGCATATTTCGCTTGATGATATGTTGCACATGGCATCGGGCCTTGATTTGCCTGAGGTTTATGAGCCCGGCGAGGCCGTGACAGAAATGCTGTTCACCGCCCACAGCGGCGCAGATATCGGATTGGCCGCAGGTGTGGTTGCCGACCCCGGCACACACTGGGGTTATTCGTCCGGCACGTCGCTCTTATTGTCAAAACTGGTTTATGACCGTGCTGGCGGTACGCTGGACGATACACTTGCTGATCTCAGCACCCACTTTATTGCCCCGATGGGCCTCACAGACTTTGTGCTGCAAACTGATCCTTCGGGCGTGTTTCTTGGCAGTAGCTTCATGTTGGCTAGCGCTCGCGACTGGGCGCGTATGGGGCAGGTGATGCTGAACGGGGGCACACTGAACGGCCACAGGATTGTGACGGAAGACTGGGTGAAGCGCGCATTGACCCCCAATGCGACCACCAACAAAAAAGCCTATGGCTACCAGTTCTGGCTGAATAGAGGCGACAGCACCCCGCGCTGGCCCGGCCTGCCCGCAGACAGCTACGCCGCGCTCGGCAGCCGCGACCAACAAGTGATGATCATCCCGAGCAAAGACACAGTGATTGTGCGCCTTGGCTGGTCTCCTGACGGCAAATACCCCATCAGCAAAAATTTCACACAGATTTTGGCAGTGGGAGAGTAAAACCTAAACTAGGCTACAAAAGGACATGAGCAGAAAGAAATTCGTACCGTCGCACGGACGCTCAATGGAAAAACACCTTACGAAACGCTGAAAGAAAGGCTATTATGGGTAAATAAAGTGTCCGTAAACTCTGTTGATATTGAGCCACTGTATTGCAAGGGTATTTTTTATAGCATTGAGGTATACAAAATTAACTAAGTGAAGATTCATAAGCAATGGAGATTGCGGTATGAAAATTCAATTTTATGGTTATAACGCCTTCCTGATCGAGTCAGGCGATAAAAAGATAGCCATCGATCCTGGAGCCCTATTTTTTTACTGGTTCAGATTTACAACGCTTTTCCCAAAATCTGAATGGTCTGGCATAACCCACCTTTTTATCACGCACGGCGACCCTGATCATTACTGGTATGCTGACAGGGTAGCGAAAGCTTCGAATGCTTCCGTCATCTGTAACAAGACAATGCTGAGAGACATTAATGGGAAAGCATTAATGCTTGGGCCGCGTGACAAAGGGTTGGCATTTACGACAGAGTTTAACAACCTTCATACTCTTTCTGTTAATGAGACGATTGAGATTGACGGGATGTCAATTACGGGCATTAAAGCAACGCATGGTGAGCTTATCCTTAAGCTTGGCCCTTTCTCCAAAACCGTCAAGCCAAGCCCCGAAGAAAGGGTAGGCTGGGGGGCCATTGGTTTCCAAGTTAATCTGAACGGAAAAAAGCTGGTAAATCTCGGTGATACACTTTTGCATGATAAGGAGTGGCAGACGGTTACCGAACCCGATGTATTGATGATACCTATTGGTGGCAAAGCAATTCATAACACCATGGATATAGAAGAAGCTGTGCAAGCAGTACGCATTATGCATCCAAAACTGGTGATTCCCTGCCACTATAATTGTCCGGCATTTTTTACCAAAAAATATAATCCAGCTGATGATCAGGTGTTCAAACGTGAGGTGGAAAAAATAGGGGCTAAATGCACTATTTTAAATATGGGCGATTCAATAGATTTATCTGACGAATAATCAGGCTTAACAGCAGAATTTTATAAAGCTTGGTTGAGACCAGCTATATGTATGACTGTTCCCTGTCCACACGCATTGAGTTGTCGAGAATTACTTTATAACTTTACATATGCCTTTGTTTGGCAATACCCCCGCCAAATACGGCTATCAAGCCCCGAGGGAGAGGGAAAATGCAGGTTTGGTAAGCGCCCGCGAGCTCTTAGCCACAGTGGGTGAGGGGTAGCGTGGCGTGTGCTATGTTTTTAACGGCCCGTCACCTATGACGGCCTCTATTCGGGCCTGGAGCTGTCGTTGGAAATCATCTGGATTTTTCCACAGAATATGGTTGTATTGACGTGTATCAAAATGGGCGAGTCCGATTTGATCTTGGCGGCAGGTCCAAATTACAGGAAGTCCCAGGCCTTGCGCTAGGCCCGCTTCAAAGTAAACACCGCCGCGTGGTTCCGGGCGCAAAACATTTTTTTTGGTTATTGTGTCAATGCATGTTGTTTCATGCAGTCCGCAGGTGAAGTCAGCAACAATGAACCTTGCTCTTTTGATGTTGGCAATGATTTCATCGCATATTTTATTGAGGTGTTGTTCCTTATCTATACGTATTGGGTTGTATCCGGCGTTTCTAACTGCCAATTCGATGCCTTGCTCGTATGCGTCTTGTGTGGAGGGGTCGAACCACATAGCGATAAAAGCTTTGTCAGAAGCAATGTTGACTTCAATTTTTTCAATCAAAGAGAAACCAAGTACTGTCACAAAAATTCTTGCCAGATGTGAATTTGAAGCACCACCAAACTCTTTAATGAGACCATTCTCATTAAGGTACGAGAGTAAATACTCTACCTCACTTATTTCAGAGGATGAGGACCAAGCAAAAAGTTCGCGAATGTCATCGTCTCCTGGATCTCTAGGATAACTTAAATGGTCGCCAACTTTTTCAGTGTTTCTTATTAGCTTCCGTAACAGCCACTCAGCTCTATCAGCTAGGTTTGGAAGGTTCAGCTTTATCAGTTGTGGTAAGTTGAAAGACGTAATCGTTAGTGTGGTGTTACTGGAGATGCTTTGTACAATCTGTGATGTAAGATTAACTCTGTCTCCGACATTCTCAGCGGCTGAACGGGTAGGCCATTGCCGGAGTATAGCTTCAGCGGTTCCTGTAATCTTATAATGCCCACCTGCACGAGGTGAGTAATAGCTTTTACCGTCCCAAGATTTTTCAGAAATCAAGGTAGCATCAGTGCCCCAAATTGGGCAGTTTTCAACTATTGGTGACATCTTTTTCACTCCCCAATCATTTTTAAAATAATCTCCTCCAGCCCTTTAATCCTCCAACCCCACCAACACCTTTGCGAAATCTCGGGCGTCAAACGCTTGTAGGTCTTCTATGGCTTCCCCGACACCAATGGCATGCACCGGCAGGGCGAACTTCTCGGCGCAGGCGACGAGCACGCCGCCTTTGGCCGAACCATCCAGCTTGGTCATCACAATGCCGGTAATGTTCGCGAGCTTTTGGAAAACCTCAACCTGATGCACGGCGTTCTGGCCGGTGGTGGCATCCAGCACAATCACTGTATCATGCGGGGCGCCCTCCATTTTGCTGCCAATTACCCGCACCACTTTGGCCAGTTCGGCCATCAGTTCCTCACGGTTCTGCAGGCGGCCTGCTGTATCGATCAACAGAACATCCGTGCCCTCGGTGGCGGCGCGGTCCAGCGCCTCGTAAGCCAATGCAGCAGCGTCTGAACCAATCTCTTTGGCGATAACAGGTACACCGGTGCGTTCGCCCCACACCTGTAATTGCTCTACGGCGGCTGCGCGAAAGGTATCGCCCGCTGCCAGCATTACGTTTTTCCCCTGATCGCGAAACTGTTTGGCAAGCTTGCCGATGGTGGTGGTTTTGCCCGCACCGTTCACACCCGCCATCAATATCACATGCGGTTTGTTGGCGGGATTGGGCATCAAAGGCACCGCAACGGGCGCGAGGATTTTTTCAATCTCGTCAGCGAGGATGGTTTTTACTTCTTCGCCGGTGATTTCCTTGTCGAACCTGTCTTTCGACAGTGCGGCCGTCAGCTTGGCCGCAACCGAGACACCAAGATCAGAGGTGATCAGCAGGTCCTCCAGCTCTTCAAGTGTATCACCGTCCAGCTTGGCCTTGGTGAAAATCCCTGTGATGCCACCCGAAATGGCGCTGGTGGATTTTTTTAGCCCGCCCTTCAGCCGCTGGAACCAGCCGGTTTTCTCAGGCTCGGTTGGGGCTTCTGACGTTATGGGCGCTGGCGTTGTTGTCTCAGGGGTGAGGTTTGCTTCTTCAGCGACTAACTCAGGCTGGATTTCGGCCTTCGCGGGAATGACTGGCGGGAGATCAGGCTCTATTACTGGGGGTATCTCAGCGGTGTTTTCCTGCAGGGGCATTGATGGTTCTGCTGCTGCAGCCGGTTCTGGCTGTGCTTCCCTTGACGGTATTTCTGCTGCAGGGTCTTCGGCAGCAGAAGCCGCAGGTGCAGCCACAGGTGCAGCTATTGGTTCAGCTTCTGCCGGGGCCGGACCAGCAGGTGTTTCTGCTTCCTTTTTTCTAAAGCGGTTGAACCAGCCTTTTTTCTTCTCGTCTGTCATCGTATACGGATTTCTCTGTTCATATCTTATCAGCCGACGGCTTGACCCTAGTTAAGCTTTTAGGCCCAATTCATTTGCCGATCAATCCGACGAATGACGATAGCTCAGGTAGTTATTGCAGTTTTAAACTGCCCATCATGCAGCCGTCTTTTATGCCGTCCAGTGTTACTTCAACCATATCGCCTGCTTTGGCGTCTGTTTCAAGGATCACCGGGATAAAGTGTTCACTGTGGCCGGCGGCGAACCCATCGTCGCCTGTGCGTTCAACCAGCACACGAGCGGTTTTGCCGATAGAGCGTTCAAAGAGCTTCTGGACTTGTGCTTCGCCCGCCTCACGCAGCCGGGCGGCACGCTCTTTACGCACGGCCATGGGCATTTGCGGCATGCGGGCTGCAGGGGTGCCTTCACGTGCCGAATAGGGAAACACATGCAGCCACGTAAGGTCGCATTCCTTGATCAGCTTCAGGCTGTTTTCAAACATTTCCCCGGTTTCCGTGGGGAAGCCAGCGATAATATCGGCGCCGTATACCATTTCAGGCCGGGCTTTGCTCACCCGCTGGCAAAATTCAATGGCATCTTCGCGCATATGGCGGCGCTTCATACGTTTCAGTACCATATTATCACCCGCCTGTAGGCTCAGATGCAGATGCGGCATCAGGCGTGCATCACCGATAATGGCATCATACAGCGGTTCGTCTACTTCGATGCTATCGATGGAACTGATGCGAAGCCGGGGCAGGTCTGGCACTAATGTCAGGATTTTCTGAACAAGGGTGCCAAGTGTAGGGCTGCGCGGCAGGTCTTCACCGTAGCTGGTGATATCCACGCCTGTCAGCACCACTTCCTTGTAGCCGCGCGCGACCAGGCGTTTGATCTGGTCTACCACTTCGCCCACGCCCGTTGACCGGCTGTTGCCGCGCCCGTAGGGGATGATGCAGAAGGTGCAGCGGTGGTTGCAGCCGTTCTGGATTTGTACAAAAGCGCGGGCGCGTTCGCCAAATCCGTCGATCAAATGCCCGGCGGTTTCAGTGACCGAGAAAATGTCATTCACCTGCACGCGCGGCGCGTCTGCAAGCCCGAGGCCTAAAAAGCTTTTGGCCTCCAGTTTTTCACTGTTGCCCAGTATGCTGGTAACTTCGTCCATTTCAGCGAACTGTTTGGGGTCGATTTGTGCGGCGCAGCCAGTGACAATGATCGGTGTATCCGGGCGTTCGCGTTTCATGCGGCGGATGCTTTGTCGGGCTTGCCGGGTGGCTTCAGCCGTTACAGCGCAGGTATTGACGATGATCATATCATCCAGCCCGGCGTTTTCCGCGTGGCGACGCATGACTTCGCTCTCGTATGCGTTCAGGCGGCAGCCGAAGGTGACAATTTCAGTTTTTTGGCTCAAAGGTCGCACTCGCCTTTGTAAACCAGCGTAGCAGGCCCCGCCATTTCGACCGTACCGTCTGCCAGCCATTCCACAGCCAGGTCTCCGCCGTCAAGCCGTACTGTCGCGCGCCGATCAAGCAAGCCTTTGCGGGTTGCAGCCACCACGCTGGCGCAGGCGGCGCTGCCGCAGGCCTGGGTTATGCCAGCCCCGCGCTCCCACACACGCAGGCGAATGATGTTATCCGCTATGCTGGCAATCGACACGTTGGCGCGCTGAGGAAACAGGCCGTGTGTTTCCACGTAAGGTCCGACCTCTTCAATGAGGGTGGTCTCGGCGTCGTCCACAAAAAATATCACATGCGGGTTGCCCATATTCACGAAACCGGGCGATGACAGGGCACCGAGTGTAAAAGTGCCATTGTCAGTGGCCATCTCGTGGGCCAGCGGAATATCGCGCCAGCCTGTGCGCGCCGGGCCCATATTCACTGATATACCAAGGGGTGACAGTGTGGCGGACAACAGGCCTGCATCGGTTTCAATGCTGGCTGTGGTTTTACCTGTCTCGTTCAGCATCAACATGCCAACGCAGCGCGTGGCATTGCCGCACGCGCCCACCCGGCTGCCGTCCGCGTTCCATATTTCCATGAACACATCAGCCCTGGTGGATGTACGCAGGATGATCAACTGGTCACAGCCGATGCCCCTGCGGCGGTCGGCTATCTGGCTTGCGCGTTCAGCTTTTGCCGTAAAATCAAAAGTCCGCGCATCCACCACGGCAAAGTCATTGCCGAGGCCGTGCATCTTGAGGAAGGGCCATCTATGTATGTTTGCGCTCATGGGCTGCTTATATGGGCGGATAAGGTCGAGAGTCTAGGGGAAAACAGCAGTAAAGCGCGCTAGACAAGTAACCGCAGCGCTCGTTACAAGGGCGTATGAAAAAACTCACACTTCATCTGGGTATGCACCGCTGTGCCTCTACCACCATGCAAAACCTGCTTCGGGTGAACCGGCCTGTGCTGGCGGAGCGTGGTGTTGGTGTGATTTTGCGCGCTGAAATGAAAGCAGACAAGCATTTGGATATGAGGGTATGGCACCGCAGAAGCGGGGTACATCCGCGCTCGTGGGGGGCTGACGGCCGCTTCATTGCGGCAATTAAACAGATGCCGTTTGATCATGTGATTGTAAGCGAAGAAAGCTCGCTATCCACCATGCCTGCGGTGCGGGCACGCAGCTTTTATCCCTATATGGAAAAATTTCTTGAGCGCTTGCAGGTGCTGAAAGTACATTTTGATCTGCGCTTGCGTTTTGTAGTGCGCAGGCAAGACCGGTTTGTGAATTCCGTTTATGCGTTTCGGTTGGGCGCCGGGTTGGCGGAAGATTTTGATACATTTTTGGCATCGTTTCCTGTGGGCTGTTTTAACTGGTGCAAGATAACAGATGCGCTGGACCGACAAGGTTTGGCGGAAAACAGCCATGTTGCAATAATGGACGATTGGCAAGGGCCTGCGCTTAACCGGCAATTGGCTGATTTGATCGGGCTTGAAGCAGAGGGCCTTACCTTGAAAAGCCGGGGCAATCCCAGCTTGCCGCCCGGAAGCTTGCCTTTGTTGTTAGCTGTGAACCGCGCAGGGTTGATGCCGGGGCGGGCAGAGCGCAGGGCGGACTTGCTGCCGTTGCTTAGTAAAATGGCTGAACCTGATTTGGGTGCTGTGACAGCCTTATTCACGTCCGCAGATGCAGCGAAAATCGAACAATTTTATGCCCCGCATGCGCCGATTGGTTTTACTGATCTGGCACGCTCTGCCTTTATGGCGGGTTATCAACCGTTAAATACTCAGTTTCTAAAGCACCCTGCTGTCAGCGCGCCTCCTTCGGTGTGGGAGTGAAAATGTTCCCTTTTTGTTCTTGATGTTGGCTCTGCTCGCCGGTATGGTGTCATTATAAATTGATACGTGATTTACAGGTGGGAGATACGGCATGATCATGGGCAAAAAAGGCGCGGATTTCAAAGCACTTCATCACGGTGACGGGGCTTTTATTATTCCGAACCCGTATGATGCAGGCACAGCAAAATTGTTGGAAATTGCTGGCTTCAAGGCGCTTGCTACAACAAGTGCGGGATATGCGTTTGCGGCGGGGCAGGCTGATAATAATATCAGCCGTGAGGATATGATCAGCCACGCCGCTGTGATTGTCGCAGCCACCACACTGCCGGTTAGTGCAGACCTTGAAAACGGATTTTATGATGATCCCAAAGAAGTAGCCAAAACAATCAGGATGGCGGCGGATGTTGGCCTTGTGGGTGGGTCAATTGAAGATAGCACCAATGATGGCCGGGATGCAGCTCAGTATGATGTTGGCTTTGCGAAGGCACGCATAATGGCTGCGGTAGAGGCCGCGAAGGCCGCACCCTTTCCTTTCACGCTAACTGCACGTGCGGAAAACTTTATCGTTGGCAACCCGGATTTGGCAGATACCATCACACGGTTGCAGGCTTATCAGGATGCAGGGGCTGATGTACTTTTTGCCCCGGGCTTGACGCAGGCAGAAGATATTGAAACGGTGGTGCGCAATGTTGATGTGCCGCTGAATATTGTTATGGGCTTGTCTGGCGTGAAGCTGGGGCAAGCTGAACTTGGCGCGCTTGGGGTGAAACGTATCAGCACAGGTAGCGCGCTTTCGCGGGCTGCCCTTGGTGCTTTTATGCGCGCCGCAACCGAGATGATGGAAAAAGGCACTTTCGATTTTGCCGAGGACGCCATACCCTTCTCTGAAATTAATAGCTTTTTTACCCCGGACGTGACTCTGGAGGAAACTGGCCGTTGATATGGTGCATAAAAAACCTCAAGGACCTTTTTAGGGTGGCCTGATATTTCGGCCTGATATTTCGGCCTGATATTTCCCTGTGAGCACAGGTACCTTCTTCCGTTATCTTCTTTCGTGGTTTCCGGTGTGAAGCTTCCTGAAGTATGTTTGCATCCGCAGTTTTGAGTGCTTCTTTCAAGGCGGCGTAAGCAATAGCTGCACGAGGAGACGTATTGAATAGTGCTACTGATTTGTTGTTGAACTCACTGCTGCTAACCACCCAGTCAATGCCATTTTTCAATGCGTCGGTGATGCTGTGCGCATATTCATATCTGTGTTTATAAGCATTTGACTTTCTACTAGAAAATTAGCGGTAGAATATAATAACAAATGCCCGCCACCACAAAGGTGCCCATCACATTGAGCCATAACCCCGCGCGCAGCATTTGCGGCACCTGAACGCTGCCGGTTGAAAAGACCACCGCGTTTGGCCCCGTTGCTACCGGCAGCATAAAGGCACAGCTTGCTGCCATTGCGGCAGGCGCAGCGAGGAAGATCGGGTCTAGATTTGCGGTTGTGGCCAGCGCGCCTAAAACAGGCACCATCGCCGCTGTCGTGGCCGTATTGCTGGTTAGCTCGGTAAGGAAGGTAATGAGTGCAACGATTGCCAGCACCATCAAGAACAGGGGTATTGTTGCCAGTCCTGACATGGCTTCACCCAGATAAAGCGCAAGCCCGGTTGCCTTGATCGCTGCCGCCAGACTAAGCCCGCCACCAAACAGCAGAATAACTCCCCACGGCAGGGTCACAGCGCTTTCCCAATCAAGTAGTGCGCCGCCGCGTTTCTCTTTGCCTGCCGGGATCAGGAACATCGCCAGCCCTGCTGCTACGGCAATGTGCATATCCTTGATGCGTTCGACAAAGGGCAACAGGTTGGTAAGGGCGTCCCAGTCAACCAATACCTGGCGAAAGCTCCACATCAACGCCATTGTTAGCATCACGACCGCCACCCGTTTTTCCGGTTTGCTCATGGGTCCAAGAGTGTCGAGTTCCTGTTGGATTACATCGCTGCCGCCCTGCACTAGCCGTGCCTCAAAAGGAAAACAAACACGGGTCAGGATCGTCCAGGCCAGCGGAACCATCACCAGAACAACAGGGATGCCAAATGCCATCCATTGGTGAAACAAAATCTCACGGCCTGTGGATTGCTCAATAAAACCCTTAACAAACAGGTTGGGCGGTGTGCCGATATAAGTTCCAAGCCCACCGATGGAGGCTGCCCAGGCACAGCCAATCAGAAGCGCAATCGTGAAACGGTGGCCTGCTGCTTTTTTGCCGAGGATTGTATTGGCCACTGTAAGGGCAATAGGCACAATCATCAGCGTGGTGGCGGTATTGGAAATCCACATCGACAATAAGGCACTGGCGGCCATAAAGCCCCCTATCAAGGCGTAAGGATGGTCACCAACACGCGCCAGGATATTAAGGGCGATCCTGCGGTGTAGGTCCCATTTCTGCATCGCCATCGCAGCAATAAAACCACCAAGCAACAGAAAAATCACAGGTTGTGCATAAGGCAACGAGGCCGAAGCGCTGTCGCCCACACCCAACACCGGCAACAGGACAAGCGGCAACAGGCTGGTCGCAGGAATAGGAATTGCCTCCGAGGCCCACCATGTGGCCAGAATGGCGGCAATTGCCACGGTTTTCCAAGCTTCCGGTGTTAGACCATCAGGCACGGGCAGGGCCAGGATCAACGCAAACAATACAGGGCCTAATAGTAGCCCTATATTTTGGTATGTGGCGCGTCCGCCGTTTGTTTGCCCGTTACTCATGGATGGTCCCCCTTGCCATAATGCCTGCATGAGCCTCCCCGCTCATGCGTCTCTGGATAGAGGCAATCTGGATTGCTGTGAAGATAAAAATATTTTAGGCCGAGTTTTATAGGGTGCTAAAGGCAAGTATCTCTTGCGCCCGCGCGGTGTGGTTCTATCTTTGCAGTCAACTGAACATAGGGGCAACCAAATGAGTATAGAGGAGACAGATTATGTCATCAGGTAAAACTTTGCTGTACGGCGCAGGGGTGCTTCTGGTTGCGGGGGCTGTTTGGTACGGATACGGCGCTGCACCACAGCAAAAACCAGCCGCCGCAGGGTACGGTGCTGAACAGCCAGCGAAAAGTGTTTCGCTTGAGGCGTTTCAGGACAAGGTTTTTTGGGACACAGTCAAAACAAAGCCGCAGACAATGAGCCAGCTCAGGTATTTTGAAAGCCAGGGCATTACGGAGCATAATGGCCGCCTTGATGATTTATCGATTAAAAAATCCAGGGTCGATCTGCGGAAAATCAGGGAAAATCTGGCACTTTTGAAGGCCTATGATGATGCCACGCTTAGTGAAAGTGAACGCTTCAACAAGGCGTTAATGGCCCACGGCATGGAAGAAAAAGTTCAAAACGAACGCTTCATGTTTCATAATTATCCGATCACACAGCTTTATGGCTGGCAAAATACCATACCAGATTTTATGACCAGCAATCATTCGGCCTTGGATGCGTCTGAGGTTCGTTATTATATTGACCGGCTCCATGCCGTGCGCGGCCAGTATGAACAGTTGATGGAACAGCTGCGCCTTCGCGAAGAACTTGACGTGATCCCGCCCACTTTTATTTTAGAAAAGGTGGTTAAGCAGATAGACGGCTTTGTTACCGAAGACCCAAAGTCAAACGCTCTGTATTTGGGGTTGTTGGGCAACCTTGAGAAGCTGGACAGTATCCCGGGCGCAGATAAACTTAAATATCTTGGGGAGATTGAGACAGCCATAAGATCGGAAATTTATCCCGTGTGGGCTGATCTGCGGGTTTATGTGGTTGGCCTTATGACAAAGTCAACAAATGATGCGGGTGTCTGGAAACTGCCTGACGGCAGAGCCTACTATCAGGCGCAGCTGGAGCATTTCACCACCACCAAAATGACAGCAGAGGAAATTCATGCACTTGGCCTTTCTGAGGTTGCCCGCATACAAAGTGATATGCTCGCGCTTTTTGAGGCAGAGGGGTATGACACATCGTTAAATTTCACGGACCTTATCAACGGCTTTGCGGCTGAGGCAAAACATTATTACCCAGACACAACCGCAGGCCGGGTGCAGATTTTGGCTGACTATACTTCAATGGTTGAAGAAATAACCGCAGGCATCGCGGACCAGTTTAACCGTAAGCCAAAAGCACCGGTTGAAGTGGTGCGGGTGCCGACTTTTATTGAACAGGGTGCGCCCGGCGGTTATTATAACAGGCCAGCGCTGGACGGTAGTCGCCCGGGCCGTTTTTATGCAAACCTTTATGACATTAAAGCCACGCCCAAATACGGCATGCGGGCACTGACCTACCACGAAGCTGTGCCGGGCCATCATTATCAAATTGCCTTGCAGCAAGAACAGACAGACCTGCCGTGGTTCAGAAAGCTGCTTGGCTATACCGCCTATATTGAAGGCTGGGCACTTTATTCCGAACGTGTAGCGCTGGAAATGGGATTTCAGAAAACCAACTTTGATAAAATTGGTGCTCTGCAATCTGAACTATTCCGCGCGGTGCGGTTGGTGGTTGATACCGGCATGCATGACAGAAAATGGACGCGCGAGCAGGCGGTAAAATATATGGCAGATAATACCGGCATGGCGATGAGCGATGTTGTGACCGAGATTGAGCGTTATATTGTGTGGCCGGGGCAGGCAACGGGCTATAAAATTGGCCAGCTGACGATACTGCGGTTGAGGGATGAAGCCCGTGCGGCCCTTGGCGACAAATTCGATATTCGCGAATTTCATGACCTTGTGCTGGATGGCGGCGCGGTTCCGCTGACTATTCTTGAAGATCAGGTGAAAGCCTATATCGCCAGCAAATAGAGGAAAACCTGTCAGGAACAATGAAAGGAGGGGCGCATCAATGCTGCCCTTTTCCTGTTGCCGCCTAGTATTGCTCAGGTCCCTGGAATATTTGTAACGGGAGAGATGAAATCCATAAAATAAAAATTAATGAGTTTGACTGTACACTATAGCGTAGCTGCCTTGGTATAAAGGGAACTTGTGAAAGATAGTAAGCGTCAAAACCAACCAGCAAGGACGGAAAGCATAGCGGCTGATATTGAAACGTCAGCCGCTATAGAAGATGTGGCTGTGCAGGCTGAAATGGCTATTGTCTCGACGCGCTACCTGCGTGTGGTGGCTTTGGCGTTTGCCGGGTATTATACCCTGCGCGGCTTAAGTTATTTATTCAGCCTGCCAACAGAAGTTGCGGGCCTTTTAGGCTGGCCAGCCCTTGCAGGTGCTGCATATGCTGTTGGCCTGTATGTGTGGGTGCGCCGCAGAACCGTTGACAATCGCCGGGTTGAAGGGGCGATTTTTTCGTTGGGCGTCCTGCTTATTTTTAATGTTTTCTGGAACTTATATCTCACGGGCTCGTCGTTTCAGCTTGTGCAGGCTTCCCTTGTTATTATTGCCGTCGGGTTGGGCACCAGTAGATTTCGCCTGTGGTTGATACAGGTTCTTATCTGCACAGCGTTTTATTTATATGCGTTGACAATATTGAGGCTGGAAAGCTGGGCGCCTTATATCACGATAGCTGGCGTTGGCGTTTTGTTATCATATGTGGCCTTTAGTTTGCGGGCCCCAATGATGCGCGAGCGTATCCTGTTGCAGTTGAAGCTGGAAGATAAAACCAAAAAACTACGCATTGCTAATGAAGCCAAAGACCGTTTTGTCGCTAACATCACCCACGAACTGCGCACACCGCTTACGGGGGTGACGGGGATGATGGAATTGCTTGGTGAGACCAAGCTGGATGAAGATCAGCGCTTTATGTTGCACAAAGCACAGAAAAGCTCTGACTATTTGCTGAGAGTAATCAATGATATCCTTGATTTCACGAGCCTTGAGGCCGGGGAGCTCCAGTTAAATCCAACCACTATTGATTTGCTTGAGCTTTGTTCAGCGGTGGTCAGTGTATTTGAAGTGCAGGCAAAATCAAAAGACCTTGAACTGACGCTTTCAATGCCTGAACTGGACAAGCTTTTGGTTAGAGGCGACGGGGTTCGCATTGGCCAAATTCTTCTGAATTTTATCAGCAATGCGCTGAAATTTACCGACAAAGGCCAAATAAATATTCTCCTGGAATGGATACCTGCACAAAACGGTGGCCACGCCATAGTTTCCGTATCTGATACAGGCGCTGGCTTTAATACGGACCATAAAGAAGCCTTGTTCAACCGGTTTGAACAGGCCGACGCCAGTATTACACGCACAATCACGGGCACGGGGTTGGGGTTGTCTATTTGTAACGATCTGGCAGATTTAATGGGCGGCACAATTACTGTCACAAGCGAAATTGGTAAAGGGTCATGCTTCAAACTCCAACTGGCTCTGGAAAGTGGGGATGAAGCGGAATATGTTGCGGCGGCTAAAAATGGCGGCATTCTCTCGTCACTAGTGCATGGCTATGCATCGGAAATGCGCAATAATACGCACAGCCCGGCACCAAATCGGGGGCAGACGGGGTCTGCTCCTCCACAGATACGGGCGCTGTTGGCGGAAGACAATCCTATCAATCAGCTGTTGGTCGTGCGCATGCTGGAACTGGAAGGGCTGTTGGTCACACTCGTAAAAAATGGGCAGGAAGCTGTCGAGGCTGTTGATCAAGCTAGTCCCTCCTTTGATGTTATTTTTATGGATGTGCAGATGCCGGTGCTTGACGGTGTAAACGCGACACGCATTATTCGGCTGCGTATGGCCAAACCGCCCCCCATCGTGGCCGTGACGGCTAACGTAATGGAAAACGATGTTGCGGAATATCTTGACGCGGGTATGACGGCTGTTTTGGGTAAACCGGTAAAGCGAGAACAATTGCGGGCAGTGATCAAGGATGTGCTCGGCGACACAAGCCAACCGGCGAAGCCTGGAATATCTTGACTTCACGGGGCTTATCTCTTACATAGCGCTCGCTTCCAAGGAAGATACATTTCAATAGTGCCTTTAAGGTTTAGCCCTGAGGTGCCCACCAGTCAGCGAGATTCGCCCACTGGTGCCACTGGTGTTTGGTTGAAGAGTTTCGCCTCGTAAGCGCTTGAATATGAACTGGTTTTTAAAAGGTAAGCGCGCCTATGTTTGATAGTCTTTCAGATCGACTAAGCGGCATTTTTGACGGCCTCAAACGTCGTGGTTCTTTAAAAGAATCGGATGTGCTGGAGGCCATGCGCGAAGTGCGCATTGCGCTTCTGGAAGCTGATGTTGCGCTGCCGGTTGTCAAAGATTTTATCAAGGAAGTTAAAGACAAGGCCGTAGGCCAGCAGGTTTTAAAGTCTGTGACGCCGGGCCAACAGGTGATCAAGATCGTCAAGGACGAAATGGTTGCCATGCTGGGGGCCGAGACTGAGGCCATCAACATCCTTGGTGTGCCGCCAACGGCTATCCTGATGGTGGGTTTGCAGGGTTCGGGTAAAACCACAACCACCGCAAAAATTGCCAAGCGCCTCACAGAAAAAGATAAGAAAAAAGTTTTGATGGCGTCCCTTGATGTGCGCCGCCCGGCCGCGCAAGAGCAGCTTAAAATCCTTGGTGAGCAAATCAGCGTTAAAACCCTGCCGATCATTGCAGGCCAGATGCCTGTTGATATTGCCCGGCGCGCTATGGACGCTGCTCGCCTTCAGGGTTTTGATGTGGTGCTGCTCGATACGGCGGGCCGGCTGCATGTGGACCAGGCCTTGATGGCCGAAGTGGTTGCTGTACGCGATGCCACCCAGCCCATCGAGACGCTTTTGGTTGCAGATAGCCTTACGGGTCAGGACGCCGTAAATGTTGCCAGGGAATTTGATAGCCAGGTAGGCATTACCGGCGTGGCGCTTACGCGCATGGACGGCGATGGGCGCGGCGGTGCGGCCCTTTCCATGCGCGCTGTTACCGGCAAGCCGATCAAGCTTGCAGGCACAGGCGAGACAATGGATGCGCTGGAAGATTTTCACCCCGAGCGTGTCGCCAGCCGCATTCTCGGCATGGGCGATGTTGTCAGTCTGGTGGAAAAAGCCGCTGAGACAATTGAGAAAGAAGACGCCGAAAAGATGGCCAAGAAAATGGCCAAGGGCGAATTTGATCTGGACGACCTGCGTACCCAGCTTCAGCAGATGTCTAAAATGGGCGGCATGAAGTCTATCCTCGGCATGCTGCCGGGCATGGGCAAGCTGAAAGGCGCGATGGGGCAGGGCGGTGTTGATGACCGTATGTTCAAACGTCAGGAAGCCATTATTTGTTCCATGACGCCGGAAGAGCGCAAGAAACCGCGCGTTATAAACGCTTCGCGTAAAAAGCGGATTGCGGCAGGTAGCGGCATGCAAGTGCAGGATGTGAACAAGCTTTTAAAAATGCACATGCAAATGGCCAAAATGATGAAAAAAATGACCAAAATGGGTAAGGGCGGTCGCATGCCAACCATGCCCGGCATGGGGGGAATGGGCGGCATGCCCGGTATGGACGGTGGTCTGCCCCCAGGATTTGATAAATTACTAAAATAGAACAACCAACCAACACTCAACTTGAGAATAATCCCGAATATGGATTTGGGATTCTGAAAGGAAACTAAAATGGCACTAGCAATTCGTTTGGCCCGTGGTGGCGCAAAAAAACGTCCTTATTACCGTATCGTTGTGGCTGATAACCGCATGCCGCGTGATGGTCGTTTCATCGAGAAACTCGGCACATATAATCCCATGCTCGCAAAAGATGACGAAAAGCGCATTATTTTGATTGAGGATCGCATCAAGCATTGGATCAGCCAGGGCGCCCGCCCGTCTGACCGTGTAAGCCGCTTCCTTGAAGCTGCGGGTATGGCTGAGGCACCAACACGCAACAACCCAAATAAGGGCAAGCCGGGCCAAAAAACATTGGATTTGATCGAAGAGAAGAAAGCGAAAGTTGAAGCTGCTGCCGAGGCTGCCAAAGAAGCCGCTGAAGCTGCAAAAACTGCGGCCGCTGCCCCAGCTGAAGAAGCCCCAGCTGAGGAAGCCCCAACTGAGGAAGCTAAGGCAGAAGAAAAAGCAGCAGAATAAATTCTGCGATCACGCTTGTAAGCTTAAAACGGCGCGCTGAACCTTCAGCGCGCCGTTTTTTATCACCGCCTTGTATCTTTGGATGGGGTCTGCATTCGACAGGAAACACAATTGCGGTTATATCTGTGATGCTTCAAGGGAAAAGCAGTATGATTTTGCGTAGATTTATGAAACACGTCAGTGACCAGAACTGGTTCGCGGTGGGCCTTGATGCTATCGTGGTGATTACGGGTATCTTTGTTGGTATGCAGGTCAGTGAGTGGAACGAAGGCCGTAAAGACAGTGCGCTTGAACAGGTTTACCTTGAGCGCCTGCTGCAGGATTTTACAAAAAATGTAGCCACCCTTGATCGTCTGGCCGGGTTTCAGGCAGGTATCCGTAAGGATGTGAACAAGGTTGCCAGCTTTCTGGCGCTGGATAAATGGAATGAATCTGAGCACGATAAGGTAAAGAAACAGCGCATGCTATGGGCAGCACTGCCGTTCGCTGACCTCCAGACAGGGGCTTGGGATGAGCTGGTCGCAAGTGGCCGATTAGTTTTAATCGAGAATGATGGTCTGAGAAGCCAATTGCAGCAAGCCGCAGCATCAAATATAGCGGCTGAAGGGCAGATGAGTCACATCCGCAACGAAATTGAAATTGCGACAAGGGATTTCAACGACTATATGACCCTCCGCAGGGCGGATGATGGAGAGCTGTTTCTTACCCCCAATTTCAAACCAGTATTTGGCAATGAAGATGTGGTGAAAAACCTTTTGGTTACAGCCTCTTTACAAGGCAGAGCTTTTAGCATTCGCTCAGGACAAGCTACCTTAAACAGGGAGGTTCTGCAGCACCTGAATTGTTTGTTAAAAGCGACAATCTGTGAAGCTGAAGGCAAATCAACAACTGAATAAGCGCATATACCTTCAAGTGTAGAATACTGAATTTGACATGAACCCCGGTATCAAGTACCGGGGTGACAAATAATGGTTCGCAGGGTTGCTGTATCGTCATTCGACGGCTTGGCCGGCGAACCCAGAGTGAAGGTTCAACATGAACTAACCGATCTTGTCGGTGAGTGACGGGGCCTCTTACAAGTCAGGTAAAACAATGACACACGGGCAAAAAGAACGCACGCAGGCGGGTGTTGAGGGGGGCTGGGTTCAGGTTGGCTCTCTGGGCAGCGCACACGGCGTGAAGGGCGACATGCGCCTGAAGTCTTTCACCGAAAACCCGGCGGCAATTTTCAAATTTAACGACCTGCGCCTCGGCGCGGATGGTAAGGCAATTGTTCTTGCGAAAAAGGGCAAAAGCAAAGATGGTTTTATTATTCATATTGACGGCGTGAATTCGCCTGAAGAGGCAAGTGGCTTGAAAACCAAAGGGCTGTACGCACCGCGTGAGGCCTTTAATACCATCAATGAAGACGAGTTTTTCCTTGCTGACCTGATTGGCCTTAAGGCGCGTGATCTATCTGGTGCAGAAATAGGCATTGTGACGACCCTTGATAATTTTGGGGCGGAAGACTTGCTTGAAGTGGTTCTTCACGAGCCGGTAAAAGACCTGGGCCGGAATATTTTTATACCTTTCCGCAAAACACTGGTGCCAACCATTCAGGTTTCAGAAGGCGTGGTTGTTGTTGATTTTGCTGCATGGCAAGCCACCCAGACCAGCGAACGCGATATTGGTGAGGGTGAAGCCACTGAATCTAAAGGGGAAAATTAATGAACCCTCTTTTTACCGCCCAACTTTTGACACTCTTTCCCGATATGTTCCCCGGACCCCTTGGTCAGTCGCTTGCTGGCAAGGGTTTGGAGGACGGCCGGTGGGCGCTAAAAACGCTGGACATCCGCGATTTTTCGAGCGATAAGCACCGCTCGGTGGACGATACCCCCGCAGGCGGTGGCCCGGGCATGGTAATGCGAGCTGATATTTTGGGTAAGGCAATCGACGTGGCACGCGCAGAGGCCCAGCCCGAATGGCCCCTTGTTTATATGAGCCCGCGCGGGCGCCGCTTTACGCAGGCAGACGCGAAACAGTGGCACAAGGCAGGGGGGGTGACGATCCTGTGTGGCCGATTTGAAGGCGTTGATGAACGTGTTCTTGAAGCCCGCGAGATCGAAGAGATAAGCATTGGCGATTTTGTGCTGTCGGGCGGAGAGCCAGCAGCCATTGTGATGCTGGACGCAGTGGTAAGGCTTTTGCCCGGTGTGATGGGCGCAGCTCATACACTGGATGAAGAAAGTTTTGAGAACGGGCTTCTCGAATATCCGCACTATACCAGACCCCAGGTTTGGGAAGAGCGGGAGATCCCGGAGGTGCTGACGAGTGGGCACCATAAAAAAGTTGCTGAATGGCGACACACTCAAAGAGAAGAGATTACCCGGATACGCCGGCCAGACCTCTGGTCGACCTATGTGCGGGAAAAAGAAAAAAAGGTATAAAGACATGAATATTATTGAGAAACTTGAGCAAGACCACATTGAGAAGCTCACGGAAGGCAAGGAAATCCCGACTTTCGGTGCTGGTGATACCCTGCGTATTGACGTGAAAGTGCGCGAAGGCGAGCGTGAGCGTATTCAGGCTTTTGAAGGCGTGTGTATTGCGCGTTCAAACAAAGGCGTGAGCTCAAACTTCACAGTGCGCAAAATGTCCTACGGTGAAGGTGTTGAGCGGGTTTTCCCTCTTTACGGCCCTGTAGTTGACAATATCACAGTTGTGCGTCGTGGTAAGGTTCGCCGTGCGAAGCTTTATTATCTGCGTGGTCGCACAGGTAAATCAGCGCGTATTGCTGAGAAAAAAGACTTCAATCGCGGCAAATGATCGCGACATAATATTTCAAACCTTTAGCGCAGCGCATTATTTTGTTGCGGCGCACGGAAGGTGGCGATAAAGAACGGGGGCAGGAAATATCTTGCTCCCGTTTTTCGTTTTTCTGGCTCAAACCAACATGTTTTGCTGGTTTGCTGTAGGCCAAATTCAGGGATATTTTTTACTTTAACTGCCGCTGTGGAGCGATCAGATGTCACAGACCATGCCGTCCACTATGTATGATAAAATATGGGCGAACCATATTGTAGAAATCTTCGAAGACGGGGCTTCGCTGATCTATATCGACAGGCATCTGGTGCATGAGGTTACCAGCCCGCAGGCTTTTGACGGACTGCGTGCTGCGGGGCGTACCGTTCACCGCATAGACAGCATTATCGCTGTGCCTGACCATAATGTACCAACCAAAGACCGCGACCAGCCAAATCCTGATCCCATGTCAACGGCGCAGTTAAGCGCGCTGGAAACCAACGCCAGGGAGTTTGATCTTGATTATATCACCATGGATGATGTGCGGCAGGGCATTGTGCATGTGGTGGGACCAGAGCAGGGTTTTACCCAGCCGGGCGTCACTTTGGTTTGCGGCGATAGCCATACCTCGACCCACGGGGCATTTGGGGCGCTGGCATTTGGTATTGGCACGTCCGAGGTGGAGCACGTGCTGGCGACACAAACCTTGCAATTGAGCAAATCCAGAAATATGCGGGTAACCGTTACGGGTGTGCTGCCAGCCGGGTGTTCGGCCAAGGATGTTGCGCTTGCGATTATTGGTGCTATCGGCACGGCGGGCGGTACGGGGTATGTGATCGAATATGCGGGGCCAGTGATTGAGGCGCTTTCGGTGGAAGGCCGCATGACGCTTTGTAATATGTCCATTGAGGCGGGTGCACGTGCCGGGCTTGTCGCGCCGGACGATAAAACCTGTGCTTATCTTAAAGGCCGCCCTTATGCGCCAACCGATGCCCAGTGGGATGATGCCGTGGCTTTCTGGAAATCCCTTGCCAGCGACAAAAATGCAGTGTTTGACAAGGAAATTACCCTGGACGGCAACGATATTGTGCCGCTGGTCACCTGGGGCACCAGCCCAGAGGATGTAGTGCCGGTTACAGGCTTTGTGCCCGAACTCGCTTCATTTGAAGACCGGGACAAACAGCAAGCCGTACAAAAGGCGCTGGACTATATGGGACTGGAAGAGGGACAGGCCATAACAGACGTACCGGTGGACCGGGTTTTTATTGGTAGTTGCACCAATAGCCGCATTGAAGACATGCGCGAAGCCGCTTCTGTGCTGAAGGGGCGCCGTGTTGCTGATACGGTTATCGAAGCAATGGTTGTACCGGGATCGGGCTTGGTAAAGTTGCAGGCTGAAGACGAAGGGCTGGATAAAATTTTCCTTGATGCCGGGTTTCAGTGGCGGGAACCGGGGTGTTCAATGTGTCTGGCTATGAACCCGGACAAAGCAGGTGCGGGCGAGCATGTGGCCTCTACCAGCAACCGTAATTTTGTCGGGCGACAGGGTCCGGGTGCACGCACACATCTGGTGAGCCCTGCGATGGCGGCTGCGGCTGCGGTTGCAGGTCATTTTGTTGATGTGCGCGATTTTTAGGGAGCCAGTGTGATGAAAAAATTCGAAACCGTTGCCTCCATTGCCACACCGTTCCCACGCGCCAATACGGATACCGATATCATCATCCCGGCCCGGCATCTGAAATCCATAAAACGCACAGGCTTTGGCGAGCATGCGTTTGAAACAGTGCGCTTTGATGCGGATGGCGAACGGATCAAGGGCAATGTTTTTGACAGTGAAAAATATAAGGGCGCGCAGATACTGATTGCGGGCGACAATTTTGGGTGTGGGTCCAGCCGTGAGCATGCGCCCTGGGCCATTGCAGAGCTGGGTTTTCGTTGCATCATTGCGCCCAGCTTTGCAGATATTTTTGCCGGGAACTGTGTCAAGAACGGCATCTTGACTGTGGCGTTGCTTCAGGAACAAGTGGATGCGTTGGTATTGGCTGCGGAAGCAGGCCATGAAATTCGTATTGACCTTGGTGAGCAAACCGTTGCCTGCCAAAATGCCCACTATGATTTTCCGTATAATCCGGCACATAAAAAAATGTTGCTGGACGGGCTTGATGAAGTGGGCCAAACCCTGCAGGCAATTACAGCCATTCGCAGCTATGAAGACAAACAGAAACTCAAAACACCCTGGCTTTTTAAAGCCTAGGTGTTTGTGAAAGCAGACAGCATGACGACGCATTCCATAATGATATTGCCGGGTGACGGCATTGGGCCGGAGATCATGGTTCAGGTCCGCCGTATTATGATGTGGGTTGAAAAAACCCACAAGGTGACCTTCGCTGTTTCCGAGGGTTTGATTGGTGGTTGTTCGTATGAGGAAAACGGCGTGCCACTCACTGATGAAACGCTTGCAACAGCACGGATGTCTGACGCGATTATCATGGGCTGTGTTGGAGGCCCCCGGTGGGACGGCAAAACCGATTATGACAAACGCCCGGAAGCAGGCCTGCTGCGGCTGCGTAAAGAACTGGACCTGTTTGCAAACCTGCGACCGGCGATTTGCTTTGATGCGTTGGCAGATGCGTCTAGCCTGAAGCGTGAGCTGGTGTCCGGGCTTGATATCCTGTTTGTGCGCGAACTGGCTGGCGGCGTATATTTTGGCGAACCACGGGGCATTGAAAACTTGCCCGGCGGCGGGCGTGTTGGCATCAATACCCAGCGCTATACAGATGCGGAAATTATCCGTATTGCACGTGTGGCGTTCGAGATGGCGCGTAAACGCAGCGGGCGTGTGCATTCCGCCGAAAAAGCCAATGTGATGGAAGCAGGCCTCCTGTGGCGTGAGGAAGTAACCAAACTGCATGCCGCAGAATATTCTGATGTAAAACTTGAGCATATTTTGGCTGACAATTGTGCCATGCAGCTGGTGAAAGCCCCAAAACAGTTTGATGTTATCCTCACAGACAATCTTTTTGGTGATATCCTGTCGGATGCTGCTGCCATGCTCACAGGGTCGCTCGGCATGTTGCCGTCCGCATCGCTTGGAGACGATGGCCCAGGGCTTTATGAGCCTGTGCACGGCTCTGCGCCTGATATTGCAGGACAGGGTATTGCCAACCCGATTGCCGCCATCCTCAGTTTTGCCATGGCGCTCAGGTATTCGCTGGATATGGGCAGTGCTGCCGACCAAATTGAAGCCGCAGTTGCGGACGTGCTTGCCAGAGGCCTGAGAACGGGTGACTTGATGAGCGAAGGCATGCAACTGGTGAATACAGCAGACATGGGGAATGGTATCCTCAGCGCGCTGGAGAATTAGAGTTTAAGATTTTGATTGGGCAGACAGGTTAAGCTCTGATCATGCCCGTAGGAGAGGTAAATGAGTTTTCGTGTCGCTATCGTGGGCGCAACCGGCAATGTCGGACGTGAAATGATGAATATTCTCAGTGAACGGGATTTCCCCGCCACGGAAATAATTCCGATTGCCTCAAGAAAATCAATTGGTCAACGGGTAGGGTACGGTGACAGGGAACTGGATATTATTGCGCTTGATACGTTTGATTTTACGGGCGTAGACATTGCGTTTTTTGCCGCAGGCTCCGGCGTTTCCAAGGAATATGCCCCCAAAGCGGCCAAAGCCGGTACTGTGGTCATTGATAATTCGTCTTTTTACCGTATGGACCCGGATGTGCCGTTGGTGGTGCCAGAAGTAAACCCCGGAGCGCTCAAGCGGTTTGCCAAGAAAAACATCATTGCCAACCCTAACTGTTCAACAGCGCAGATGCTGGTTGCACTCAAGCCCTTGCATGATGCAGCGACAATCAAACGTGTTGTTATCTCGACCTACCAGTCTGTGTCAGGTGCGGGCAATCAGGCAATGGATGAGCTTTTCAACCAGACACGAGCCGTGTTTGTAAATGACCCGATCGTACCGGAAAACTTCCCAAAACAAATCGCCTTCAATGTCATTCCCCATATCGATGTTTTCATGGATGATGGCTATACCAAGGAAGAATGGAAGTTGGCAGCAGAGACACACAAGATGCTGGACCCCAACATCAAGGTCTCGGCCACAGCTGTACGGGTGCCGGTGTTTGTGGGTCATGCAGAATCGATCAATCTGGAATTCAAGAGTGAAATTTCCGCTGATCAGGCCCGTGAATTACTGCGCGAAGCCCCTGGATGCCTCGTGATTGATAAACGCGAGGACGGCGGTTATATCACGCCGGTTGAATGTGTTGGTGACTTTGCCACCTATGTATCGCGTATCCGCAAGGACGATACGGTGAAACACGGCCTTAATATCTGGGTGGTGTCTGATAATCTCAGGAAAGGTGCGGCGTTGAATGCAGTGCAAATTGCGGAATCGCTTTTGAACCAGGGGCTGCTTTCCTCAGGTTAGGGGACCTGACTCTAGGCTTTTCCCTCTGCTTTTGTTGACATGTGACTGACGATTTGTCAGACCTTTAAACCTGTGAATTTGACAAAACAATGTCCGTCCTTGCGGATGAAGGGGTGAAAAAATGGCTTATCTAAAATCGGGTTTATCGCAGGTGGCAATGGCATCGGTTATGGCATTATCGCTGGCCGGGTGCGGCGAGAAAAAAGCCGAACAGGCAGAGGCGGGTAAAACCGCTGTGCCAACAGTTGCTGAGGCAAAAGCTTTCATCACTGAAGCAGAAAACAGGCTTTTCAAGTCAGAAATGCATTTTGAACGTACGTCATGGGTGAATAATAACTTTATCACCCATGATACAGACGCAATGGTGGCGGAAGCTGACAGACAATACATCGAGTTGGGGGTCAAGCTTGCGATGAAAGCCAAGCGCTTTCAGGGGCTGGAACTACCTGCTGATACGGCGAGAAAATTCCGTAAGCTGACTCTGAAGCTGACCCTGCCCGCCCCTGAGGACAAGGCCAAAACCGGAGAGCTGGCAACGATCAAGGCGGGACTTGGTTCGACCTATGCAACAGGTAAGGTTGATATTGACGGTGAGAAGAAAACCCTGGGGGATGTATCTGCGATCATTGCCTCGGCCCGTGATCCTGAGGCCCTGCTTGCTGCCTGGGACGGATGGCGAAAGGCATCAGTGCCGATGAAAGATGATTATGCCCGTATGGTGGAAATTGCCAACGAAGGCGCTCGCGAGCTTGGCTATCCTGACGTGGGCACCATGTGGCGCTCAGACTATGATATGGGCCCGGATGCTTTTACCGCTGAGGCCGACAGGTTGTGGGGGCAGGTTAAGCCTTTGTATGAAGCCTTGCATTGCCAGGTACGGGCGGAGCTTTCCGATTATTACGGTGATCGGGTTGTGGCTGACCAAGGCGCAATACCGGCACATTTGCTTGGCAATATGTGGGCACAGAGCTGGGGTAATGTTTATCCGCTTGTGAAACCAGAGGGCGGCGCAGAAAGCTATGATCTGACAGCGCTTTTGGTGGCGAAAGATTATGATGCCAGAAAGATGGCAGGTGCTGCCGAGGACTTTTTCACCTCGCTTGGCTTTGACCCGCTGCCGCAAACCTTCTGGGATCGTTCCCTCTTTACCAAACCGGCAGACAGGGAGGTGGCTTGCCACGCTTCTGCCTGGAATTTGGATTGGAAAGACGATATTCGCATCAAAATGTGCACCAAGGTAACGGGTGAGGATTTTTCCACTATGCACCATGAGGTTGGCCACAATATTTACCAGCGGGCTTACCAGGACCAGAGCTATTTTGGTGCTACAGGTGCGCATGATGGCTTCCACGAGGCTATCGGCGATATGGTCGCATTGTCGATTACGCCTGATTACCTGAAAACCGTTGGGCTGTTGGAAGATATTCCGCCAGCGGATGCGGATATTGCGATCCTGATGCAGCAGGCGCTTGAAAAAGTGGCTTTCCTGCCGTTTGGCCTGATGGTGGATCAGTGGCGCTGGAAGGTTTTCTCTGGCGAGTTAACAGCGGACACCTACAACAGCGGTTGGTGGGAACTGCGCGAAAAATACCAGGGGGTGAAAGCCCCGAATGAGCGCCCTGCTGATGCTTTTGACCCAGGCGCCAAATATCATATCCCGAATAATACGCCTTATATGCGGTATTTTCTTGCGCATATCTTGCAGTTCCAGTTCCACCAAAGTGCATGCGAACAGGCCGGATGGGAAGGCCCGCTTCATCGGTGCAGTGTATACGGCAACAAGGAAGTGGGTGCCAAATTCAAGGCAATGATGGAAATGGGTGCCAGCCAAGAGTGGCCAGAAGCGCTTGAAGCCTTCACCGGCACACGCCAGATGGACGGCTCCTCTGTTGTCGCCTATTTTGCACCTCTGAAGGCTTGGCTCGACGAGCAAAATAAAGATCGCAATTGCGGTTGGTAAAATGATCGCCCAGGTGTGTAGCTCGGGCGACTTTTCATTCAGGGGGCATTATGACGGGTTTTCGGCCACGCCGCAGTATGCTTTTTATGCCCGGTTCAAACGCCCGAGCTCTTGAAAAGGCAAGGTCGCTACCTTGTGATGGCGTGATTTTTGATCTTGAAGATGCGGTTGCGCCAGATGCCAAAAATACAGCCCGCGAACAAGTGGTGGCGGCTGTACGTGCGGGCGGGTACGGCAGGCGCGAGTTGATTGTGCGCATCAACGGCCTTGATACACCCTGGTGGCGTTCTGACATTGAGGCCATTGCCGGGCTTGGTATTGATGCGGTTCTGGTTCCCAAAGTGGAGGATGCTCGTGTGTTTGCCCAAGTTGAAGAGGAACTGGTGTGGCACGGCGGGCAGAAAATGGCTTTGTGGGCCATGCTGGAGACCCCGCGTGCTTTCCTGCATGCCGAAACCATTGCCACAGCGACCGAGCGACTTGAGTGTCTGGTGATTGGCACCAATGACCTGGTGAAAGACCTGCACGGCCAGCATACAAGGGACCGACAGCCAGTGATGACAGCGCTGGGCCTTGCACTGCTTGTTGCGCGCACATACGGGCTTGTGGCGCTCGACAGTGTTTATAATGATTTTAAGGATAGCGCAGGCTTCAACGCTGAATGCAAACAGGGGCGAGCCATGGGTTTTGACGGCAAAACCCTGATCCATCCTTCACAGATTGAGGGTGCCAATACAGCGTTTGGCCCAAGCGAGGCAGAGCTCGCAGAAGCCGCCCGTATTATAGACGCCTTCAGTGCTGCGAAAGCCGAGGATAAAGGCGTGGCAGTGCTGGATGGCCGTATGATTGAAGACCTCCATGTCAAACAAGCCCGCCGTCTGCTGGCTATGGCTGAGGCAATCTCGAACACTGCGGAAATAAGCTAGTTTCCGATATGCCTTGCTAAGAATTTTTCTGTGGCAGTTAGCATTTGAAAGCGCGCAGTCTCTGTCACCAATGAATGACCGCCGTCTTCCGTCTCTACATAAACGCTTATCTTATTGTGCTTTTGAAGTTGTGCGTGCATGGACTTTGAGAAACGGTATGGCACACGTGCATCATCTTTTGCGACAATCAATAATATTGGTGTCTTGATTTCGGCAGCGCGGTGATATGGAGATACCGTAGTGTCTTTTTGGCCTTTTAGGCCCATTGTCTTGATCCATGCTCTGCCGCCAACTATCTCTTTGTCATCGGTTTTCATTGCTGGGATATTAGGGACACCGTTGATGGATATTGCGCATTTATACAGGTCTGGTTCTTTGACTGTACCCATCAAAGCAGCATATCCACCGTAGGAACCACCAATTATGCAAATGCGCTCAGGGTCTGCCATGCCTTTGTCAATGAGCCAGTGTGTTGCATCCGTTACGTCATCTTGCATCAGGCCGCCCCACTGGTGGACACCTTTGGCATAAAAAGCGTCACCATATCCCTTGGTGCCCCGGAAATTCGGCTTTAATACCAGATAACCTCTGTTAGCGAAAAACTGGGCCATATAGTCCCATTCCGCAGTGTCGTGACCAACATGGGGGCCACCATGGGGTAATATGACCGCAGGCAGGTTTTCTACTTTTTTGCCAAAGGGTACGGTTAAATAACCGGGGATTTCACCACCACCCCTGACTGGAATTGTGACACGGTTTGTTGCTGCTGTGCGTTCAATATCAATATGGTTTCTTAAGGGCGCTATATAGCTAAGTTCTTTTTTTGCTTTATCAAAAAGATAATAGTCCCCAGGATTTTGTGAATTTGTAACATAAAAAAGATAGAGCTTTTTCTCTTTTGCCCGCCCGACGACAGTATTCACTGAACCTTTAAGAACACGGTCGATACTGCGTTGCATAGCAGCCAGTTCTTTATCAAAATATTTTGCTCTGTAAAAATCATCGCTATAAGAAACGCCCACCATGTGGCCAGTCACTGGGTGGGTTATGACTCCCAAAACATCAACTTCTGAATGCGCAAAAACTTCTTCTAGTATCTCACCTGTTTGAATATCTAGCGTGTAGATGGCATTGGTCCCAAAATGGCTATTGCCACTGACATAAACGACATTTGGGTCCTTGGAAAACCCCCTGAATTCGTATTCTTTTGTCCAAGCCATTTGTTTGAGGTTGCTCCAATTACCGTCCCCATCGGCTATCATGCCGAACCAACGGTCACCATCGTACCCAAATCCTGCGCGGACATCCGAATTTTGATCTGTGTACCAATTTTGGATGCCACGATATTCACCGCGCACCATTTTGCGCTTGCCATTCCGTACGTTCACTTTGAAGACATCAGGATTGGCGTCAAGATCAAAATCCAGTGCCATGAGAATATGGTCTGGGTCCCGATAAAGGTAATCAATGATGGTTTCGTACTGAGACATTCTTTGCAGACTGCCCTTGCTTTTAGAGATGCGTTTTTTCCGTTTGGGCTCCCCTAGCCAAATATATTTTTTGGACTTTATATTGTATGAGAAAAGCCTGCTTTGCTGAATCTCCTGGACAAATTCGGCTCGCCGCCAAAGTGTGCTGTTGACAATAAGAAGTGTGTCGTCGTTTGCCCAATTGAAGCTCCGAATTTCACCATCTGCACTAGGTGGTATCAACCCTGCGTTTGTCCCGTCCAGATTCTGATGTATGATATGTTTTCTGCCGTTATGGCTAACAGCATAGGCTATAGCCTCACCACTGGGGGACAATTTGGCTGCACTGAAGTCTGGAAGAGCCGCAAACGCTTCGATAGGCATTTTTTCGACAGCATACAAAGGTTTGTTGACGGCTATGGCTGAAAGCCCACAAGTTACAGCAAACAATACTTTAAGTATATCCACGGTTTATACCCCCAAAAAATCTACGGTCCTAACAGACATTAATTTATACTTTGGTTTATAATTGTTGCAAGTAAAGATGTTTGATAATCGCTTATAGGGCGAGTGACCTGAACGTCTGTCCTTCAGCTCACTTGGCTTTTGTGCCAATATGTTCAGCGAGGAATTTTTCTGTCTCTCTAAGCATCGTGAGGCGTGATTGTTCCGTGACCATATGATGCGTGCCTTTTTTGATCATCACATAGCGGCTGGCTTTCTTCAGCCCCTTCAGTTTTTTATGCAAATCTCTGGAATGCTGGTAAGGGATGCGGGCATCGTCTTTGGAGGATATCAAAAGCACGGGTGCGCTGATGTCTTTGGCGCGGTGGTGGGGCGATACAGATTTGTCAGATGCGTCCTTAAGGCCCATGTTTTTAATCCAGGCTCTGCCGCCAATATACCCACGGTCATTTTCTTTCAACCGGGGGAGGTTGGTCACACCGTTAACCGAGACAGCACATTGATACAGGCCGGGTTCCTTGATGGTGCCCATCAGGGCGGCATATCCGCCGTAAGATGAACCTACGATGCATATGCGGCTTGGGTCTGCCATGCCCTTATCTATCAGCCAGTGTGTCGCATCGGTGACATCATCCTGCATCAGGCCGCCCCACTGTTTTTTGCCAGCTGCTTCAAAGGCGGGGCCATAGCCGCTGGAACCTCGAAAGTTTGGCTTCAACACCAGATACCCACGGCTGGCATAAAACTGGGCTTCATAGTCCCAGTTGGCTGTGTCGCGCCCTGTTGGGCCGCCGTGGGGTAGTATAATGGCAGGCAGATTTTTGGCCTCTCTGCCTTTAGGTATGGTTAAATAACCCGGAATTTCACTGTCGTCGCGCACTGGGATGGAAACGGGCTGTGTGGGGGACATCAAGGTCTCGTCGATCTGGCGACGGGTTGACATTACCCAGTCCATTTTCCGGTTGGGCCGGTCATACAAAAAATAATCCCCTGGGTTTGTACTGCTTTTAATCAGGACTAGATATTGTTCTTTGAGCCGGGCTTTACTCACAATAGAGTTGATGGTGTCGGGTAGTGCTTTGTTCAGGCTACGCTGTAGAAGGCTCAAGTCCTTATCCAGATATTGAATTCGAAAGTAATCATCCACAAAGGAAACTCCCGCGAGCCGCCCAGAACCGGGATGCTCAACAATTCCGGCCATATCCACGTCTTCATGTGCGAAAATTTCGTCGACAACTTTCCCGGAAGGAACATTCAGTCTGTACAGGCCTTTGGTGCCGTGGGCGTTCATGCCGCGCACAAACAGGGTATTCGGGTCGTCTGTAAATCCTACAATGTCAAAATTGTCCGCCCAGTCCAACTTTTCCAGATTGATCCATTTACCCTCAGCAGTTTTGAAAATTGCATTAAATTTACTGCTTCTGCTTTTGTAACCGACACCCATGCGAATTTCAGAATTTTGATCTGCATACCAGTCATTGATGCCGTTTTTGCCGCCCTTGTGTACAGTCCGCCGGCCGTTGGTGATATTGGTGCGGTAAACGACGGGCGAGCCATCCAGATTAAAGTCCAGCTCCATAAGGATATGATTGGGATTGTCGGGGAGAAAATCTATAATACGCTCATACTGCGAGGGCTGGTGGTCTCTGTTTTGTTTTTTGGGTCTGCCGAGCCAAACATATTTTTCGTCTGATAATTTCATGCTGATGACACGGGTTTCGTGGCTTTTCCCGCGAAATGCCCACCTGCTCAGTGTCATGCTGACCCGGAATATGACCATATCATCCGATTTCCAGAAAACCGATTCGAACTCCAGTTTCTCGTCCCAGGGCGCTACCACCTGAGGCTCAGACGCATCCAGATTTTGCACAACCAAATGTCGCCGCCCATCAATGCTGATGAAATAGGCGATCTTTTGACCGGATGGAGACAATTTGGCTCCACTCGTCCCGGGAAGGGCGGCAAAGGTTTCGACGGGAATGTCAGAGGGCTGCTGGGCAGCGCTTTCGGCCTGTGCAAAGTGTGAATAACTGGAAATGGCCAGAAAAATGGCCGCAAGCATAATGCGCATAGCTGAAACTCCCCCAAAAGCCCTGACTTTTGTCTTAACGGCAGGCTAAACAACTGGCAATAGAATTTTTCTATTTTGCGGGCAGGAAAGATTGTCTAAATTCTGTAATATCTTTGCTTGCAGAATAGAGGCTTGGGGCGTTAAAACTGTTTTTTGATCATTCTGCGCCATAGCTTTGGCTAGGGTCGTGACGGCGCGGGAAAAAAACTGGTTCATTTCTGTAGTTAATCTCTGTCAGGGGACATTTCATGGCACAGGCTAAACGCCCGCTCTCTCCCCATCTGCAAGTTTATCGCTGGGGTGCTCATATGGCTGTGTCCATACTGCACCGCATCACGGGCTCTGCGCTCGCGTTTGGCGCTATTCTCCTTGCATGGTGGCTGGTGGCTCTTGCAACGGGGCACGAATATTTCAATATCGTTCAAGGATATGCGGGCTCGGCTATTGGGCGGTTGGTGCTGTTTGGTATTACTTTCGCGCTGATGCAGCATCTTGCCTCGGGTCTTCGCTATCTGTTTACAGACACCGGCAAGCTCTATGAGCTGAAAGCCAATACGATGTCCGCCAAATTCACTTTCGTCTTCTCGGTTGTGATGACACTGGTGATATGGGCGGCGGCCTATAAAGTGATGGGGGCTTATTGATCATGACTGATTTTAACAATCCTCTGGCGAAAGTACGCGGCCTTGGTTCTGCCAAGGACGGCACCACACATTGGCTTGGCCAGCGCATAACCGCCGTTGCCAATATTCCGCTGGTGATCTTTTTTGTAGTTTCCTTTGTCGGCAATGCGGGCAAGGGGCACGCTGAATGGGTGGCCTGGATGAAGCAGCCGCTTGTCTCGGTTTTGCTGATCCTGTTTATTGCCAACTTCACGCATCATATGCGTTCAGGCCTGCAGGAAGTGGTTGAAGATTATGTGCATGACCACGGCACTAAATTCGCCGCTACGCTGGCTATCAAATTCTCTTGTATTTTGATCGCGGCCCTTAGCATTTTTTCTGTTTTACGTATTGCATTCGGGGGCTAGGTCATGAGCACAGCTTATCCAATAACAGAACACACCTATGACGCCGTTGTTGTCGGCGCGGGTGGTTCAGGCCTTCGGGCAACTATGGGCCTTGCAGAATCAGGCCTGAAAACGGCTTGTATTACCAAAGTTTTCCCAACCCGTTCCCACACAGTGGCGGCACAGGGCGGCATTGCGGCCTCGCTCGGCAACATGGGCAAGGACAGCTGGCAGTGGCATATGTTTGATACGGTCAAGGGCTCGGATTGGCTCGGTGATCAGGATGCCATTGAATATATGGTGCGTGAAGCTCCGGCAGCAGTTTACGAGCTGGAGCATTACGGTGTGCCTTTCAGCCGCACAGAGGAAGGCAAAATATACCAGCGCGCCTTTGGCGGCATGACCACCGATTTTGGGGAAGGCCCCGCAGCCCAGCGCACGTGCGCCGCCGCTGACCGTACCGGCCACGCTATGTTGCATGCGCTCTATCAACAGTCGCTTAAATATGACAGCGACTTTTATATCGAATATTTCGCCATTGATCTGATCATGGAAGGCGGCGAGTGTCGTGGTGTGATTGCCATGAATATGGAAGATGGCTCGATGCACGCTTTCCGTTCGAAAGCCACTGTGCTGGCGACAGGCGGATATGGGCGGGCTTATTTTTCAGCCACATCAGCTCACACCTGCACGGGCGACGGTGGCGGCATGGTATTGCGTGCGGGTCTTGCGCTCCAGGATCTGGAGTTTGTGCAGTTTCATCCCACCGGTATTTACGGTGCGGGTGTATTGATTACTGAAGGCGCACGCGGTGAAGGCGGTATCCTTATTAACTCCGAAGGCGAACGCTTTATGGAGCGCTATGCGCCCTCAGCCAAGGATTTGGCCTCGCGTGATGTGGTCTCACGTTCAATCTCGAACGAGATCAGGGAGGGCCGTGGGGTCGGTGCAGACAAGGATCATATGTATCTGCATCTGGATCATCTGGACCCGGCCATTCTGGCGGAACGGCTGCCGGGCATTTCCGAATCTGCGAAAATTTTTGCGGGTGTTGATGTCACCAAACAGCCGATTCCGATCCTGCCAACAGTGCATTATAACATGGGCGGGATACCAACCAATTTCCACGGTGAGGTGATCAACCCCACACCAGAAAATCAGGATGCCACCGTGCCTGGACTGTTTGCTATTGGCGAAGCGGCCTGCGTGTCGGTACACGGGGCGAACCGGTTGGGGTCAAATTCATTGATTGACCTGGTTGTCTTTGGCCGTGCCGTTGGTAAACGTGTGCCTGAGCTTGTGAAAGCAGGCGAGACGCAAAAACCGCTTCCTGCGGGGTACGCAGACATGGCGCTTGGACGTTTGGACGCTGCGCGGTATGCCCACGGGAATACACCAACCGCAGAAATGCGTCTCACGATGCAGAAAACCATGCAGAATAACTGCGCTGTTTTCCGTACAAAAGAAGTACTGGCCGAAGGTGTTGAGAAAATTGACGCCGTTGCCGCAAGTTTTGATGATTTGAAAACAACGGATCGCTCCCTTGTGTGGAATAGTGACCTTATTGAGACACTTGAGCTTCAAAACCTGATCGGGCAGGCGGTCTTGACCATGCACGGTGCCAACGCACGTCAGGAAAGCCGGGGTGCGCATATGCATGAGGATTACCCCGACCGCGACGATGTGAACTGGATGAAACATACAGCTTCCTGGTATGACGGACAAAAAGTCACACTTGGGGAACGCAGTGTGCATGACTTCACGCTTACTGATGAAGTTGAATATATCAAACCCAAAGCTCGGGTCTATTAAGGGAAGGATTGAAAAATGGCTGAATTTACACTTCCCAAAAACTCAAAGATTGGCAAAGGCAAAACCGTCAAGGCTGAGGGTGCCATGAATACCAGGAGTTTCAGCATTTACCGCTGGAATCCGGATGATGGTGAAAATCCGCGCATGGACACTTATGAAGTCGACATGGACAGTTGTGGGCCGATGGTTCTTGATGCGCTCATCAAGATCAAGGATGAGATGGACAGCACTGTTACCTTCCGGCGTTCGTGCCGCGAAGGTGTGTGTGGCTCGTGCGCCATGAATATTGATGGTAAAAACGGTCTTGCCTGCACCACCGCGATCGAGGATGTAAAAGGGGATGTTGCTATTACACCGCTGCCGCATCAGGAAGTGGTGAAGGATCTAGTGCCTGACCTTACCAATTTTTACGCACAATATGCATCCATCAAACCGTGGTTGGAAACACAGAGCCCGCAACCTGAAAAAGAGCGCCTGCAATCCCCTGAGGACCGCAAGAAACTGGACGGACTTTACGAGTGCATTCTGTGTGCCTGTTGTTCAACCAGTTGCCCCAGTTATTGGTGGAACGACGATAAATACCTGGGGCCTGCGGTATTGTTGCAAGCCTATCGCTGGTTGATCGACAGCCGGGATGAAACAACGGGTGAGCGACTTGATAATCTGGAAGACCCCTTTCGGCTGTATCGTTGTCATACCATCATGAACTGTTCAAACGCTTGCCCCAAAGGCTTGAACCCAGCGAAAGCTATTGCTGAAACCAAAAAAATGATGGTGGAACGCAAAGGCTGACCCTAGCACAGGGACATGTGATGAAACTCAGGCACGGGTGTCAGCTTTGTTGGCGTCCGGGCTCCATTTTGGTCGCCCGCGATAGGTGCTGGCAGCGCATATTAGCCTGAATTTCGCGACAAGAACTTCGGAGCGTTTCTCTGTGTTCAGGGTAACATCCTGAGGGGTTCTGCAGTGTATTGAATGCAGACCGTATTGCAATGTTTGCCCCAGCGGCATAACTAATCAACTGTTAAGACCTTTCTTATATACTCAAAAAGTGGATTAAGCGCACACAGTGTTAGGAGTGTATCTTGCTGTTGCATATAATCATAAAAACCTGGTCTCAACGCCGTGCAGATTTTTAACCCGACCGGATATAAAGACTGCATCGTACGCTTTTTCTGGGTGTGCCTGTTGATAGTGTTTGTGGGCGATGTCTCTTATGCGGAAAGCATGGGTAAAGTTTTCGCGGGACGTGCAGAATCATTGGAATTTAACCGGGTTTATGAATTGATTTTGAAGGATGCCGGTATCAAGTATGAGATGCTGGTAGTGCCGACGGGTCGGAAACGGCGCATGTTCGCAGACGGTAAAATCCTGATTGATTGTTGCACTGTGCCAGATTGGCGGAACCGTCCAGAGGAAATCGCAGTTCAGCTGCACTCCAAACCGTTTTTTCAGTCAATGGAACGGTATGTTTTCCATAAAGACAATAAGTTCGATATTGTATCCCATGAGGATTTAAGCCGGTATCGGCTCTCCATTGTACGTGGGTATTTTTACAAAAATGACGCTTATTTTGGCGACTTTATCATGGCAGAAAATACAAGTCAGATGATGAAAATGGTGGCTCATAAGCGCGTGGAAATAGGGATAATAAACCCGCATGATTTTCAGCAGCTTTTAAAAAAGACACCGATGCCATTGTGGCTGGGCGGCGTTCATGAAACTTCGCCGCTTTCCATTCGTGTCCACAAAAGCCGCCCGGACCTTTTGGCACGTATTGACGGTGTCATTGAACGGTATTTGGCAAAAGGGTACGTGAAAGAAATACTGGCGCATGTTGCCGGGAATGAAACTGAAAAACATGCATACGAAAGTGTCAATTAACCAAAATCATTTCAGTTCTATTTGAGGAACATATCCTGCAAGGTATGCCTCCGCTGGGCGTCGACACCAAGCGCTGTCTCCAGATAATGCTCGACCGAGCCATAGGTATCATCAATAGCGCGGTAGCTCGCCCGAAGAAAATCTGCTTCCACACCAACAAGGGGGAAAACATCTGAAGGTGCAATGGGTTGACTGGCTTTGGCAGATAACCATTCGGCAATTGTGGCAGAGATGTTTTCCAGATCAACAGCTTTGTTTGTTAACAGGAAATCTTCCATGATCTGGTCATCACTGATGCAAAGCGCTCGCATTAACAGTGCCCCCGCAATGCCAGTTCTGTCTTTTCCGGCGGTGCAGTGAAATAACACCGCGTTGCCTTTGTGATCATCAATCAGTGCATCAAAGAATTGCTTCAGGCCTGCTTGATTGGCGATGGGGATGGTTTCGAACGCCAGGATAAATTGTTCCCGGAGGTCCCTGGCGACAAAATCTGTGATGGCAAGACGTTCGTATAATTCTTTCACCCAGGCAGCAGCATTGCCCCCAATGGGAACGGGGTGATAGTCCGGTATCCAGCCGCCTGGCCAATGCACAGGGTGCCTTTTTTTTTCAGCATCAGAGCGAAAGTCGATAACGGTTTCTATATCACGCGCCAATACTTCAGTGCCGCAGTCGTCGGTCATGTCAGCCAGATGGCCTGAGCGAAAAACTTGGCCCCAGCGCATCCTGCGGCCATCTTGTGCATGATAACCACCCATGTCGCGGAAATTCTTAACACCCGCTAACGGGATAATCCGGGTTTTAACATTCATTCGTCCAGCCATTCCGTTTTTGTTTTTAGCGCATGCCTTGAGTGTATGTATCAAATCAATTGTAAGCTAATGCGTTTTCGGAAAAGTTAAATGGTCTAGCGTCTTTTCAGGTAAGGGCAGTGGATTGTAATCTGGGGATTGAGCTCCCGGCATGTGCGTGCTAGAGCAGATTTGAGTAACCATCAAGGATAATTGTTCGTGCAAACTGCACATAAAAATGGCCCTCTTGCCGCCTATCATGCCCTGGAAGCTGAGGGCGAAATCAGGCCAGATGAAGATCAACTCCGGATATTAAGGGTGTTTGAACGGCTCTATGGTGAGCTGGAGCATTATCCCGAAATCGCAGGCCGTTCCAAAGGGCTTTCCATAAAAAGCTGGCGTCTGGCACATTTTTTCCGCTGGTCTGGTGACGATAAAAAACCACCGCGCGGTCTTTATATATACGGCGGTGTCGGGCGCGGAAAATCCATGCTGATGGACTTGTTTTTTGAAGTGGCACCCCTGAAAGCCAAAAAACGGGTGCATTTTCACGAATTTATGCTTGATGTGCATGCCCGCATGAAAGCGTGGCGTGAAATGGGCGGTAAGGAACGCGCGGCGCTTGGTGGTCGGGCCAGTGAGGATGACCCCATTCCTCCTGTTGCTCGCCAAATGGCAACGGAAGCGACGTTGCTTTGTTTTGATGAAATGCAAGTGAGCGATATTGCGGATGCAATGGTATTGTCGCGCCTGTTTCGGGAGTTGATGGAACTGGGCGTTGTTGTTGTGGCAACCTCTAATCGTCCACCGGAAGACCTGTATAAAGACGGCCTCAATCGCCAGCTGTTTTTGCCTTTCATTGAAAAGCTACGGTCCGATTTTGATATTGTGACCCTGGATGGGCCAACGGACTATCGTTATGATCGTCTGAAAGGCGTTGAAACTTATTATACCCCGGTGAATGAAGAAACGACGAAGAAGCTCTCGGAAGCATTTTTCCGCCTGACCGACAGGGATGTTGATAACCGCGATAAAGTACCGTCAGCCGAACTTTCGGTTCAGGGGCGTATGCTTTTTGTGCCAAAATCTGCCCGGGGTGTTGCCGTGTTTTCCTTCAAACGGCTTTGCGCCAACCCACTAGGGTCCGCAGATTATTTAACCATCGCCCGTGCCTATCACACAGTGATCATGGTGGCTATTCCCATGCTCAGTAAGGAAAAGCGTAATGAAGCAAAACGATTTGTGACATTTATCGATGCGCTTTACGAACACGGTGTAAAATTTTTATGCTCGGCGGATGTTTTGCCCGCAGACCTTTATCCCGCAGGCGATGGCTCTTTTGAATTTGAACGCACGGTTTCACGGCTGATAGAAATGCAGTCGGAAAGTTATTTGGCGCGTGGCCACGGGGTGCAGGAATAGCACATAATATGCTCAGTATTTCCGAGGGTGTTGTCGGCAATTTCTATGAATAATATCGTACCCGAAACTTTTCTTTCCAAAAAAGGCGGTGTCAGGCGTCAAATGCATGGCTGCTATGTTAAATTAGGGCATCTTTTGCAATGTTTTTTGGCTACGGTAACGTTTCGTCAACCAATGGCATGGAAGGTAGGGCATTCATGGGTTGTCTCAATAAGGGAAACGCGCTAGTTACCTCATTGAATATTCTTTCGTTTTCAGTATGCGGCTACCTACCCACTAGTCGCCCTAACTCATGGCTGGAGCAGTTTCATGGCACGTAAAAAAATAGCGTTAATTGGTGGTGGTCAGATTGGCGGCACACTTGCGCATCTTGCAGCCCTAAAAGAGCTGGGTGATGTTGTTCTCTTTGATATTGTCGAAGGTTTGCCGCAAGGAAAATCGCTGGATCTGGCTCAGTCTGCGCCTGTAGAAGGCTTTAACGCCGTTATGAAGGGTGCGAATGACTATAGCGATATCGCAGGTGCAGATGTTGTGATTGTAACAGCGGGCGTTGCGCGAAAACCGGGCATGAGCCGCGATGATCTGCTGGGCATTAACCTTAAGGTTATGAAGTCAGTGGGCGAAGGTATTGGCAAACATGCGCCGGATGCTTTTGTGATCTGTATCACTAATCCGCTGGATGCGATGGTATGGGCCTTGCAGAAATTCTCTGGTCTGCCAACCACTAAAGTGTGTGGCATGGCAGGTGTTCTGGATAGTTCACGTTTCAGCCATTTCCTTGCCGAGGAATTTAATGTTTCCGTGCAGGACGTAACAGCCTTTGTGCTGGGTGGCCACGGCGATACAATGGTGCCGCTGACACGTTATTCTACGGTGGGCGGCATTCCTGTGCCTGACCTTATTGATATGGGTTGGTCTACACAGGAAAAAATTGATCAAATCGTTCAGCGCACCCGGGACGGCGGCGCAGAGATTGTCGGGCTGTTGAAAACCGGATCAGCATTTTATGCCCCTGCCACCAGTGCCATTGATATGGCAGATAGCTACCTGAAAGATAAAAGACGTTTGTTGCCGTGTGCCGCCTTCCTTTCTGGCGAATATGGCCTCAGCAATATGTATGTTGGTGTGCCAACAATCATTGGTGAAAATGGTATTGAGAAAATTGTAGAAATTGATCTTCAGGGCGAAGAAAAGTCCGGGTTTGATCATTCGGTAGATGCGGTGAAGGGTTTGATGGAAGCTTGTCAGGCTATCGACCCAACGCTTGCTTAAACATTAGGAACACTCCTTGGGAGCTGGATTAATATGAATATCCATGAGTATCAGGCCAAAGGCCTGTTGAAAAAATACGGAGCACCAGTGCTTGGCGGCGGTGTGGCGTATACTGCGGCGGAAGCTGTGGATGAGGCGAAAAAGCTTGGCGGCCCTGTATGGGTTGTCAAAGCCCAAATCCATGCGGGTGGTCGCGGTAAAGCGGGCGGTGTGAAAGTCGTGAAGTCTATCGATGATGTTGAGGCCGTTGCCAAGGAACTGATTGGCAAAACACTCGTGACACACCAGACCGGCCCTGAGGGCAAAGAGGTAAAGCGCGTTTATGTGGAAGATGGCTGTGCCATCAAAAACGAATATTATCTCTCAATGCTGCTGGACCGGGCATCTGGCCAAGTTGCCATTATGGTTTCGACCGAAGGCGGCATGGATATTGAGGAAGTTGCTGAAAGCACGCCAGAGAAAATCGTCACAATCAAGATTAATCCGGCGACAGGCTTGCAGGCTTATCATTGTCGTCGCGTTGCTTTTGGCCTTGGCCTGTCGGGCGCTGCAGCAAAATCCTGCCAAAAGCTGGTTGCTTCTTTGTATAAAGCTTATACAGATCTTGATGCATCCATGCTGGAAATTAACCCGCTGGTTCTCACTGAAGATGACCAGATGGTTGTTCTTGATTCTAAAATGTCTTTTGACGGCAACGCCCTGTTCCGTCACCCTGATGTGCGGGAATTGAGGGACGAAAGCGAAGAAGATCCCAAAGAGATCGAAGCGTCCAAATATGAACTGAATTACATCAGCCTTGACGGTTCTATTGGTTGCATGGTGAACGGCGCGGGCCTCGCGATGGCGACAATGGATATCATCAAGCTGAAAGGCGGCTCACCTGCTAACTTCCTTGATGTTGGCGGTGGCGCTACCAAAGAACGGGTAACCGAAGCCTTCAAGATCATTCTTTCAGACGACAATGTGGAAGGTATTCTTGTGAATATCTTTGGCGGCATTATGCGCTGTGATGTGATCGCAGAAGGGGTTGTGTCAGCCGCACGCGAAGTGGCGCTTTCGGTGCCGCTGGTTGTGCGTCTTGAGGGCACTAATGTTGAGCTTGGCAAACAAATTATGGCCGACAGTGGCCTGCCAATTATCTCCGCTGACGATCTGAATGACGCGGCTGAAAAGGTCGTCAAGGCCGTGAAGGAGGCCGCGTAATGTCTGTTCTTGTAGGAAAAGATACCAAAGTTATTTGTCAGGGTTTCACCGGTGCACAAGGCACTTTCCACTCTGAGCAAGCTATCGCATACGGCACCAATATGGTTGGCGGCGTTACGCCCGGTAAAGGCGGCCAGATACACCTTGATCTGCCGGTATTTAATACGGTTGGTGATGCGCGCGAAGCAACAGGTGCCAATGCTTCTGTTATATATGTGCCGCCACCGTTTGCCGCAGATTCGATTCTGGAAGCTATCGATGCTGAAATTGCGCTTGTTGTTTGCATCACCGAAGGTATTCCTGTCTTGGATATGGTGCGTGTGAAGCATGCTTTGCAAAATTCAGGTACACGGCTTGTGGGCCCGAACTGTCCGGGCGTGATCACGCCGGGCGAATGCAAAATCGGTATTATGCCGGGCCATATCCACAAACCCGGCAATGTGGGTATTGTTTCGCGCTCAGGCACACTCACGTATGAAGCGGTTGCGCAAACAACGGCTGCGGGCCTTGGTCAGTCTACCTGTATTGGTATTGGTGGTGACCCGGTGAACGGCACCAATTTCATTGATTGCCTTGATATGTTCCTGGGTGACGATGCGACAGAGAGCATTATCATGATCGGTGAAATTGGCGGGTCAGCTGAAGAAGAAGCCGCCGAATTTCTCAAAAACAGCAAGGTGAAAAAGCCTGTTGCTGGCTTTATTGCAGGCCGCACGGCGCCTCCGGGCCGCACGATGGGACATGCTGGTGCAATTGTTTCCGGTGGTCAGGGCGGTGCTGAAGACAAAATTGAAGCCATGCGTTCTGCGGGCATTATAGTTTCCGACAGCCCGGCTGGCCTTGGGACAACATTACTTGAAGCAATTGGCGCTTAACCACTAACAGAGGGGCGCGGTGTAACTGCCGCGCCGATTTGCCGATGGGTGCAGACTTGGACAGTATCGCTGCTTTGGAGGGCGTCAGCCCGCAGTTTGTAGAATCGCTCTATGAGCAATATAGCGCGGACCCCACTTCCGTGGATCAGGGCTGGCAGGATTATTTCGCCACGCTGGAAGCGGGCATTTCAACATCGGGACCAAGTTGGGGCCGCAGCGACTGGCCGCTCAGGCCTGACGATGATCTGACAACGGGCCTTGATGGTTCGGACATGTTCATTGAAGGCAAAGGCAAGGTAGAGAAAACATCAACAGTTTCGGCGGCAGATGTTCGTGCGGCCACGATTGATAGTATCCGCGCCCTGATGATGGTGCGCACCTACCGAGTACGTGGGCATTTGATGGCTAACCTTGATCCTCTGGGACTGGAAGAGCGACCTCCGCATCCGGAACTGGAGCCTTCCACATATGGCTTCGGCGAAAATGACCTGGACAGACCTATCTTTATGGACGGTGTTCTGGGGCTGGATACTGCAACAGTGCGCGAAATTGTCTCTTTATTGAAGCGGACCTATTGTTCGAATTTCGGCGTCGAATTTATGCATATCAATGATCCGGAAGAAAAATCTTGGATCCAGCACAAAATTGAGGGTCGTGATAAGGAAATTCATTTCAGTAATCGCGGCAAAATAGCGATCCTCAACAAGCTTATTGAAGCGGTACAGTTTGAGCGTTTTCTCGGCAAAAAATTTACCGGAACCAAGCGTTTTGGCCTTGATGGCGGTGAAGGCATGGTGCCAGCGCTTGAAGGCATCATGAAAACCGGTGGCCAAATGGGGTTGGAGGAAATCGTGATAGGCATGCCGCACCGGGGACGTTTGAACGTGCTCGCGAATGTGATGCAAAAGCCTTACCGGGCAATTTTTAACGAGTTTAGCGGTGGGTCGGCAAAACCTGAAGACGTGCAGGGATCTGGCGATGTTAAATACCACCTTGGCACCAGTGCTGACCGCGAATTTGACGGCAATAAGGTGCATTTGTCCCTCAATGCCAATCCGTCTCACCTTGAAGCGGTAAACCCTGTTGTGATCGGTAAAGTCCGCGCCAAGCAGGAGATGAAGGGCGACAGCAAACGCAATGATACGCTATCGCTTTTGTTGCACGGAGATGCAGCCTTCGCGGGGCAAGGCATTATTTCCGAGTGTTTCGGTATGTCGGGCCTGCGTGGGTATAATACCGGCGGGACCATTCATTTTATTGTCAATAACCAGATCGGCTTTACAACCAGCCCGCAATTTGCGCGGTCCAGCCCCTATCCGTCTGACGTGGCGAAAATGGTGCAGGCCCCTATTTTCCACGCGAACGGTGATGATCCTGAGGCAGTAGTATTTGCGACCAAACTGGCCACCGAATTTCGTATGGAGTTCAAGCGGGACGTGGTGATTGACATGTTCTGTTACCGCCGGTTTGGGCATAACGAATCTGATGAACCGGCCTTCACGCAGCCCTTGATGTATGCAGCGATCAAAAACCACCCCAGTGTTGTAAAGTTATATGCTGACAAGCTGATAGCGGAAGGGGTGATCACTGCGGAGCAGTTCGCTAGCATGGAAGCTGAATTTATCAGCTATCTGGAAGACGAATTTGATGCTTCCAAGGATTATAGCGTTAATAAAGCAGATTGGTTTGAAGGAAAATGGGAAGGCCTTGGCCTTGCTGACCGTGACCATGAAAAACGCCGCGCTGAAACCGGTGTTGCTGAAATCATGTTGCGCGAAATTGGTGAGCAAATCACCACATACCCTGAAAAATTTAATATCCACCGGACGTTGAAGCGGGTGTTGGATAATAAACACCGCATGTTTGAAGAAGGGCATGGTTTTGATTGGGCGACAGCTGAAGCCATGGCGTTTGGCTCACTGTTGCGCGAAGGGTATGGGGTTCGTCTTTCAGGTCAGGATTGTGGTCGGGGCACTTTTAGCCATCGGCACGCTGTGTTTGTTGATCAGAAGACCGAAGATCGCCACGTGCCCTTGAAACATATCAATGCCAATGCGCATTTTGAAGTGCTTGATAGCCACCTTTCAGAGTTTGGTGTGATGGGCTTTGAGTATGGGTATTCAACGGCGGAACCGAATAGCCTAACCCTTTGGGAAGGTCAGTTTGGTGATTTTGCCAATGGTGCGCAGATTATTATTGACCAGTTTATCTGTTCTGCTGAAGCCAAATGGCTGCGCATGTCAGGGCTCGTGCTTTTGTTGCCGCATGGTTATGAAGGGCAGGGGCCTGAGCATTCATCCGCCCGGCTGGAACGTTACCTTCAGCTGTCGGCAGAGGATAACTGGCAAGTGGTGAATTGCACGACGCCTGCCAATTATTTCCATGTGTTGAGGCGCCAGATGCACCGCAGTTTTAGAAAGCCGCTGGTGATTACCACGCCGAAATCCTTGCTGCGGCACAAACGCTGTGTTTCCAATCTCGAAGAATTTGGTCCGGGCTCTCAGTTCCACCGGGTACTGTGGGACAGCGCGGAAAGCGAGCCTGGTAGTTCGGTCGCCCTGAAGCCTGATGATAAAATCAAGCGGGTTATTCTTTGCTCGGGCAAGGTCTATTACGACCTGCTTGATGAGCGCGATAACCGTGGCCTGGATGATACTTATTTGCTGCGTGTTGAACAGCTTTATCCGTTCCCCGAGCACGCACTGACTAAAGAGCTGGCGCGTTTTAAGAATGCGGAAAGCATAATTTGGTGCCAGGAAGAACCCAAAAACATGGGGTCATGGACATATATTCACGAACCCCTTGAAGGGGTGCTTGTAAAACTTGAATTACCGGTGCAGCGTCCGCGTTATGCAGGGCGTGCAGCCAGTGCAGCGACGGCGACGGGCCTTGCGTCCAAACATATGGCCGAACAGACAGCGCTTGTTGATCAGGCACTCACAGATTAATTGGAAGGGCAGGAGCAGACCCAATGGCAATTAAAGAAATTGTAATCCCACAAATGGGCGAAAGTGTCGCGGAAGGCACCATCGGTACATGGCTCAAGGCCGTCGGTGAAGCCGTGGCGCAGGATGAGCCTATTGTTGAGGTGGAAACCGACAAGGTCGCGATGGAAGTGCCAAGCCCGGTTGCAGGTGTATTAACAGAGCAAGTGGTTGCCGAGGGTGATACAGTTGAAATTGGTGCCTTGATAGCGCGTATCGATACTGAGGGGGCTGCGACCGTTGCGGCCAAGCCCGCTGTACCTGTACCTGCTGCACCGTCTGAGACCGCCCCTGCGGCGGCTCCGGCCGCTGCGCCAGCGCCAGTGGCCGCAGCAGCACCGGTAACGCCGGATGCCTTGATGCCCATGTCGCCAGCCGTTCGGCGCATTGTTGAAGATTATAACCTTGACCCGAATTCCATAGCAGGTACGGGCAAGGATGGCCGGTTGACCAAAGCCGATGTGATGAGTGCGATTGAAAATGGCAAGGCGCGCACGGTATCAGCCCCTGCTGCTGTCGCTGCAGTGGCCGCTGGCCCGCGCGAAGAACGGGTGAAAATGACCCGGCTCAGGAAAACAATCGCCGCCCGTCTCAAGGAGGCGCAAAATACCGCCGCGATGCTGACCACTTATAATGAGGTGGATATGACAGCTGTGATGGCCGCCCGCACCAAATATAAAGACCTGTTTGCCAAAAAGCATAATATCAAGCTTGGTTTCATGAGCTTTTTCACCAAAGCCTGCTGCTTGGGGCTGAAGGAAATTCCTTCTGTGAATGCACAGATTGAGGGCGAGGAAATTGTTTACCGCAATTATGCCAATATCGGTGTTGCTGTTTCAGCGCCGAACGGCCTTGTGGTTCCGGTTCTGAAAGATGCTCAGGATATGGGCTTTGCGGATACCGAACTGGCAATTGCCAATTTTGGCAAAAAAGCCCGCGACGGTAAGCTCACGGTTGCTGATATGAAGGAAGGGACTTTCACGATTTCGAATGGGGGAATTTTTGGTTCTCTGATGTCGAGCCCCATTCTGAATGCACCGCAGTCTGCCATCTTGGGTATGCATAAAATTCAGGAACGCCCGGTTGTTGAAAAAGGTGAAATTGTGGTGCGGCCTATGATGTATCTGGCGCTGTCTTATGATCACCGGATCATTGATGGTCGTGAAGCCGTGACTTTCCTTGTGCGCGTGAAAGAAGCGCTCGAAGACCCGACACGTCTTCTTCTGGATATGTAGGGCAGCTGGCTTTTTTTAAATAAAGGACAATTGAATGTCTGATACATTTGATGTTGTGGTAATTGGTGCTGGCCCTGGCGGGTATGTGGCTGCGATCCGCGCCGCGCAACTGGGCTTGAAAACAGCCTGCATCGAAAAACGTGAAACGCTGGGCGGCACCTGCCTGAATGTAGGCTGCATGCCCTCCAAGGCCCTGCTGCACGCATCGCATCTTTATGAAGAAGCAGGCCATGATTTTGAAAAATTTGGCCTAAGCGTTAAAGGGCTTGATTATAATATTGAGAAAATGCTCGCCGCCAAGGACGAAACCGTAAAAGGGCTTACAGGAGGGATTGAGTTTCTTTTCAAGAAAAACAAGATCGAATGGATCAAGGGCGCTGGCAAGTTTACGGCAAAAGATACAATCGAAGTTGCCCTGAATGATGGCGGTGCGCGTACTGTTACGGCGAAAAACACCATCATTGCTACAGGCAGCCATGTGGCGACACTTCCAGGCATGGAAATTGACGAAAAAACCGTTGTTTCCTCTACTGGCGCACTTGATCTGAACCCGGTGCCTAAAAGCATGGTTGTGATCGGTGGCGGGGTGATCGGGCTGGAGCTTGGCTCAGTGTGGCGCAGGCTTGGCACGGATGTAACCGTCGTTGAATTTATGGACCAGGTTCTGCCGGGCATGGATATGGAGGTCAGAAAAACCTTTGGCCGCATGCTCAAGAAGCAAGGCATGACCATGCATCTTTCGAGCAAAGTAACCTCTGTTGAAAATACAGGCAGCGGTGCCAAAGTGACATTTGAGCCTGTTAAAGGCGGTGACGCTACAGTGATTGACACCGATGTTGTATTGGTGGCCGTTGGGCGCAACCCATATACGGATGGTCTTGGGCTTGAGACGGTCGGCGTTGAAATGGACGAACGCTCACGTATCAAAACCAACCATGACTTTTCCACGAACGTGCCGGGAGTATGGGCAATTGGTGATGTGATTATCGGTCCGATGCTCGCGCATAAAGCCGAAGATGAAGGCGTAGCTGTTGCAGAAAACATCTCCGGGCTCACGGGTTATGTGAACCATGATGTAATCCCGGGCGTGGTCTACACGTATCCAGAGGTCGCAGCCGTTGGCAAAAGCGAAGACGAACTGAAAGAAGCGGGCATCGCCTATAATGTTGGTAAGTTCCCTTTCACGGCCAACAGCCGTGCCAAAGCGAACATGACAACAGAAGGTTTTGTCAAAATTCTTGCGGACAAATCAACGGACCGCATTCTGGGTGTGCACATCATTGGTGCTGATGCGGGCAATATGATTGCACAAGCTGCAACGGCGATGGAATTTGGTGCTTCTGCGGAAGATATTGCATTGACCTGCCATGCGCACCCCACCGAAACTGAAGCCATGAAAGAAGCCGCGCTCGCTGTGCACAAGCGCACAATTCACATGTAGTGTAGGCAATAGCGGATCATCTTAAAAAAAGCCCCGGCACTGCTGGGGCTTTTTCGCTGTCAGGGAATGTGTTCTCAGTTGTTTAGCCGCGCTCAACCCTGCATTGATAACAATTATACTGGCTCGTTCGAATGTGCAGATAGGCGACTTGGCTATCTTCCAGCATATCAGCGCACTTTTTTGTTAATTCCTTAACAGGTACGGTTTGAGCTGCCTGATACTGGATGCGATTATCCTGCCCATATCCCCGCACCAAAACGGTGCCCCACCTACTGAACATTTCCGGCAAATCCCTTGTTTCATCATGGCGTTCACAGCTGCGGCCATGCAGAAAAATAGGCCCCAGTTCCGCATAAGGCTGAATATTGTCGAATGGCCGGTAGGCCAGGACAAGCTTTTCTGCGCCTTCTTCGATGGTTTCAAGACAGTGGCGGCACGGGTTGCCACCCCCTGAGGAAACATGACGTTCTGGCGGCTGGCCGTTTGCATCGGGTTCACCGCGCTGGTATGCGCGGGCTTGTTGGGTAGGCATGGCAATTATGCGCAGCTTTCTCATCAGTTTTCTCCTAAGGGACGTAAGTCGCACGAAACGGGTGGCGTCCAGCACTGTCCGGACACCAGAATAAAGTAAATTGTTCAGGGGTTAGAGAGCCAGAATGGCACCTTCATGTTTCAAGAGCCATTCTTTGCGGTCCAGCCCACCGGCATAGCCGGTTAGCGAGCCATCAGCCCCGATCACCCGGTGGCATGGGTAAAGCAGGCAAACCGGGTTTCGGCCATTGGCGCGACCCACAGCACGAGGACTGGAACCAAGCTTTTTTGCTACCGCTCCGTAGCTGGAGGTTGCCCCTGCGGGAATGTCTTTTAAGGCCAGCCAGACGGATTGCTCAAACGGTGTGCCGAGCGGTGCAGATGACAGCGCATCAAGGCTGTCTGTTTCGCCAGCGAAATATTTGTTAAAAGTATTAGCAATAAAAGGGGGTGTGTCGCCTTTTGTGACTTCCGTGCCCGCATAATATTGTTTCAGTTGCCGTGCAATACGATCAGGCTCATCAGCAAATTCACAGATGACAATCAACTGGTCTTTGAGCACTAGCGTTATGGGGCCAATCGGGCTGGGCAGTGAGCAAAGCAGTAAATTAACGGGCATTGTTTTTCCTCCAACTGGTGGGGCTTTCCCCGTAAGATATTTTGAAAGCGGCGTTAAAACGGCGCAGGCTTTGAAAGCCAGCCGAAAAAGCGATGTCCGCAATTGGTGTGTCGTGGTCTTTTAACAGTGTGGTCGCCAGTGCCATCCTGTTGTCTGTTCTCACAGCCATTGGCGGTTTCCCCAGATGTGTTTGGAAAAGCCGCCTGAGGTGCCGGTCGCTCACGCCTAGTTTATCTGCCAGCAAAGCCAGACTTTCAGGTCCGTCCCCTTGCGCCAGTAACCTGAGCGCCCGTGATATTGTGGCGCCTGTACCTTCCCATGCCGGACTACCGGGCCTGCTTTCAGGTCGGCAGCGTTTGCAGGCTCTAAAACCTGCGAGCTGTGCTGTGACAACATCAGAAAAATACAAAACATTTTCAGGCTTTGGTTTTGGGGCAGGGCAAATGGGACGGCAATAAATCCCGGTGGATGTTACGCCAAAAAATAGCTGCCCATCGTAACGTTTGTCCCGGTTCAGGAGTGCCTCATAGAGGATATGTCGTCTTTGCGTTTCCATACCAAGACTATAGCGCAGCGTTGCTGTTATGGCTCGCCGTTTTCGGACCTGGATGTAGAATTATGTTTCTTCGCTCAGGAGTTTTACAGGCCGTTAAAAAGGCGCCCTGCAAAGGCCAGCGCCAATGCCATGAACAAAAATGGTTTTAGTGCCAGTGGCGGTACAGTGCCGCCTCTGATATTGCGGTAATAGCGCAGGGCTGCAAGAGCGCTGAAAAGTGCGGCTGCTGCACACGAAATGGCTGTCGCTATGATATGAATATCTAATTCTTCGAATGTGTGCTTAAGCCTGTATAAAGCGTATAACAACATAGTGCTCAAGAGAGCCATTGACGCATAAAGCGCCGTTAGCGCCCAGCCGCGAAACCGGTCAAAATCATTTGGGGACCACTGGGTCATAGAAGGCGCTTTCCTTTGCTTTTTCTCGTCTTTACCAAATATAGATCACTCTACCTGTGCAGCCATGTTTGCTTAAATTCAGGCCCGACGGAAGGCTTTGTCATAAACTTCTTTTAAGCGCGCGCTGTCAACTTCCGTATATATTTGTGTGGCTCGCAGGTCTGCGTGACCCAGAAGTTCCTGTATGGTTCTCAAGTCACCGCCGCGCGATAGCAGGTGGGTTGCGAAACTGTGGCGAAGCGCATGAGGTGTTGCGCTATCAGGCAAGCCCAGTGCCGCACGAACTTTCTGCATTGCTGCTTGTACCGCGCGGGCACCGAGCCGTCCGCCGCGCACCCCGAGAAACAAAGGGCTTTGCCCGTTAATGCCATAGGGGCAGAGGTGTATATAGGTATCAATAGCGCCGTGGATAATAGGCAGCAGCGGCACGATACGTTCCTTGCCGCGCTTGCCTACAATACGCATGCTGTCAGCCTTGGGGATGTCCCAGCCGTTCAGCGCAAGGGCTTCACCGATCCGCAAGCCGCAGCCATATAAAAGAAGAATGACAGCGATATCGCGTGCCGCGACCCAGTCATCAGTAGCAAAATCCCCTATGGTTTCGATAACTGAAAGCGCACCGTTTTCGGTTAGGGGACGCGGCACACGGTGCGGTAGCTTTGGTCCCTGAATGGCCTTGATTGCGTCATTTTCAATGCCTTCAACACGGGCAAGATACCGGTAAAAGTTTCGGATTGATGAAAGAGCGCGCGCGACAGATTGGGCAGCAAGATTATCGCCGCGCCGGGCTGCTAAAAACGCACGAAAGTCTGTAATTTTCAGTGATGATAACAGGCTTGTCGATACATCAGTGCCCTTGTAATTTTGCAGGAAGGCAAAAAAGTCACCAAGGTCACGGCTGTAGGCCTGCACTGTGTGTGCAGACACACGTCGTTCACTTGTCAGATAACGTCGCCACCGTGTGACACAAATAACAGCGTCTTCGGTAAGGCAGGCGAGCCCCATAATATCAGAGTTGTCTATATCATTGCGGGCCAATGTTAAAGGCTCGGGAACCTGATGTGACCCAGAAAACGTGATAGTGACGGCATGTTTTTGCCTGCATTTCGTATTTGAAATTTGGTTTTCTCAATCTTCATAACATCTTCGATGCGGCGGTCCAGGAAGGCCCATGTGTCTTCATAACCCTCGCTGTCATCATTTAACCAATACAGGAGAACGGCGCTGTAAACTGCGCTGAGTGTCATGCGTTTGGTGTACCAGTTATGGTCGGTGGAGGTATCTCCTGCAGCGCGCCACATGGTATCAGCTGTGCGCCATAATACCTTTGGCCCCAAGGCCAGGTTTTGAGGCATGCTGAGTGCGGATAGCGTGCGGCGTACGACTTCACGGTTGTTGGCTTGTTGCTCAAGGCGTGTGCGCACGGCGAGCGTGATACGGTCCCGGATTTTCATGGACGGCAGGTCCATTGCTGCCAGCGCCGAAGAGAGCTCTTTGTCAATATCCTGCAGATGCATCTCAAGCGCTTCAATGGCCCCGCCCAGGAAAGCAAGTTCTGCCATTTCGGGCGAAATGCCCATATCTTCAGCACCTAACCTAAGCGCTGTCGGGCTCCAGCCGTCAAAAGCCACATGCCGCATCATTGCGGCCAGCAGTGGCAAGCGCATTTCTTCCGGGGTTATATCTTTGCTGGTTGTTTTGCCCATGGCAGCCTGATCCGTAAAATCGTTCGATTCGCCAACATCGTTTTGTTGTGCCTTCATTTTATATCATCAATAGGGCTGCTGTGCGAGGGGCATAGTGCCGCATTTTGCTTTTATAGGCCCATTCTGTTATGATGCTCACAGAATTTAGCCTTTTTGTCTGGCTCTGGTGGGGCCGGGAAGGGGTTCTTTGTGTTTTAGCTTGTGCGGTGCGTCGGGCTTTGTTATACGGCCCATGCCCTGTGAGTATGCGCCCGGCTTGCTGCTCGCAAATTTTGGCTTTGAAAGGAGTGAGAAACCCATGGAGGTTTCCGTTCGGGATAATAATGTGGACCAAGCGCTTCGTGCGTTGAAGAAAAAGCTTCAGCGTGAAGGTGTTTACCGCGAAATGAAAATGCGTCGCTTTTACGAAAAGCCCTCTGAAAAGAGAGCCCGTGAGCAGGCTGCAGCTGTACGCCGTGCGCGTAAACTGGAACGTAAGCGCCTTGAGCGTGACGGACTGGTGGCACGAACCCGTTAATTCGGTTTTTCGGCAACAGAATTTAGAACCCCTTGGTGTCCTGCACCGAGGGGTTTTTTATTGGTATGCGGCTGTTCGCGAGCCGGATACAATATAGGCGAGAACCTTTAAGTTGTATTTATTTAATAAATGCAACTAATTATTCCAATGCTGTATAAATTGCGATACGCTTCTTCAACAGTCTTTTTCAAAATCGGGCTCTGGTTGCAGCTTGATTTTTGATTGTCGTGTTTGGTGTACCTTCACAATATCTTTGCAGAAAAGGAAACCACTTATGTCTGTTTCAGCTATTCCAAACCTTGAAACGCTTGTCCCCATTCTAGGTGTTTCATATTCCCCTGTGCCTTCGGATGATACACCGGCACCCCCACAAAAATATTTCGATACTGACTTTACCAATTCTACCTTTCCCCTGATTTGGGGCACAGATAATAGTGGCCGGGGTGATGTGAAGACTCTTAGTGATAGCGGGGTGAATTTTTTGCATTTATATAATTGGAGCGTACCGCCAGCGCCGGGCAGTAGCCCTGGCGATTATCAGCGCGATCATTTGCCATTTCTAAAGGAGTGTGGTGCCCGGAATGTGAAGGCCTTTGTACCAATTTCCAATTATTTTCTGGGGCAGATCCATCAAGGAAATGGCGCTACGGTAAAGGCCGATATTCTGGCAATGGTGACAGAGGTCTATGACAATAAACCAACAAGCTTACCGACAGGCGCGGGCATGTGGGGCATAGGCAATGAATATGATCTGGCGGGTGCGCTGTTTGATGTCAATGATGTGGTGACGGCGATTGAGTATCTGGTTGATGCGGAAAACTCGCTTGGCATTCCTGCGGCAAATACTCTGCCCGTAACCTCGCCGGTTTCTTTTGCAAAACCAAATACGTTGCCGCCGGGGGTTGTTGCGATCCAGAACCTGCAAACGGCGATTGAGGCAAGCACAGCTCTTGGTTCAAAAGGCTGCAAATTCTGGAGTAGTCGGTTTGCCGCCAGTACCAACCCGTTTAACGACGGCGCATATCTGAAAAACTATATTGATACTGACTTTCCCCAGTATTTCCCGGATTTACCCTTTTTCTTTGCGGAGATGGGGTTCCCGATTATTGCCGGTACAAATGTATCAACCCCGGCCGAGCAGGCAGCATTTGTTAAGGCGCAACTGGCGGCAAGTATGCACCGTAAGAACTTTCTCGGCTGCTGTGTTTTTCAGTTTCTTGACCAGTCTGCGATGAAAACCGGCTCAGAAGCCACGTTCGGCATGACAAAATACTCGGGGACAATTTCGACAACCGGGACAATACCATCTGGGTATACGCCTGGCGGCGGCGACACCTATCCGGTTGATGTGCTTTCAAAAAAACCGCTTTATACAAGCGTGGAAGACAGCTACCTGGCACAGTCTCTTCCTCTGGGCCCTGGCCCTGTAATCCCGGCTCACGTTACAGAGGAAGTCCTGGTACATACATGAAGCGTTCCATAACCCCCTGAAAGGAGATTTGTGAGTATGCTGTCGTACTCTAAGCGCTTTGATTTATGGCAAGAAATGGAAAGGCGGCCTGTCCTCTAGGAATAGGCCGCCTCGGAAACGTTTTTAGTTATTCTGATATGTCGAATTTAATGCCCTGTGCAAGCGGCAGTTCGCGGCTGTAGTTTACTGTTGATGTCTGGCGCCGCATATAGGCGCGCCAAGCATCTGAGCCGCTTTCGCGCCCACCGCCGGTTTCTTTCTCACCGCCAAAGGCACCGCCAATTTCAGCACCAGATGTGCCAATATTCACATTAGCAATGCCGCAATCAGAACCGCCTGCCGCGATAAAGGTTTCTGCTTCGCGCACATCTGTTGTGAAGATGGAGGAAGACAGACCTTGTGGCACGGCGTTCTGTGTCGCGATGGCATCGTCCAGATCGCTGTATTTGATAATGTACAGGATCGGTGCAAAAGTTTCTTCGCACATGCTTTCTGTCTGGCTGTCAAGCTCAACAATGGCTGGTTTTACATAATAGCCGCCGTCATATTCACTTTCGAGCGTGCGACCTCCGCCAGTGATGTTGCCGCCTTCAGCGCGTGCATCATCAAGGGCTTTCTCCATCGCATCAAATGACATTTTATCAATCAGCGGCCCAACCAGCGTGCCAGCCTTCAGAGGATCACCAATACGGATACCTTCGTAGGCTTTTTTAAGACGCGGTACGAGGTTGTCGTAAACACTTTCATGCACGATCACCCGGCGTGTGGATGTGCAGCGCTGGCCTGCGGTGCCAACAGCCCCAAATACGATGCCGGGGATTGCCATATCGAGATCAGCGGAAGGCGCGACGATGATGGCGTTATTGCCGCCAAGTTCCAGCAGGCTTTTGCCAAAGCGTTTTGCGACACGCGGCCCAACTTCGCGGCCCATGCGGGTGGATCCTGTAGCCGATATGAGCGGCATACGGGGGTCGTCCACCATGGCTTCGCCTATATCGCGCATGCCTTGAATAACAGCAGACAGGCCTTCCGGTGCATCATCTCCGAAATTGGCAATTGCACGCTCAAGCAATATCTGGCACGCAGCGGCGGTCATGGGTGTTTTCTCTGAAGGTTTCCAGATGCATGGGTCGCCTGCAACCAGCGCAAGCGCAGTGTTCCATGCCCAAACCGCAACCGGGAAATTGAAAGCCGAGATAATACCAACGGGGCCAAGGGGCTGCCAATATTCACGCATATGGTGACCGGGGCGCTCAGACGCGATTGTCAGGCCGTGAAGCTGGCGCGAAATGCCGACTGCAAACTCGCAGATATCAACCATTTCCTGTACTTCGCCTTTGCCTTCTTCAAGGATTTTCCCACATTCAGCAGTGACAAGCGCACCGAGTGCATCTTTATGTGTGCGTAGTTCCTCGCCCAGCAGACGCACCAGTTCACCACGGCGCGGGGCAGGTACAACCCGCCATTTTTTGAAGGCTTCCGTAGCGGCGGTGATTTTCTGGCCCACGCTTTCGCGGGTATCCATTTGCACACGGCCCATCAGGCCACCATCGATTGGTGAATGCACTTCCAGATCGCCATTTTCAAACTGGGCCGGGTTGATGCCGAGGTCGTTCAGGATGTCAGCTACACGGGCTTGCATCAGGGTCTCTCCTTTAAATTTTACTTGTGCCGAAGGCCGGAAAGTGTGGCAGTTGGGCCAATAGCTTCCGGGTCTATCGTAATTTCAATAAGGGCAGGCCTGCCTGCTGCGCGGGCAGCGGCGAGTGCCGTGGGGAAGTCTTCTGTTTTATCAACCCGGCTGGCGTGCAGGCCGAAACTTTGCGCAAACGGCACAAAGTCAGGGTTGGTAAGTTCGGTGCCGGAAATGCGTTCCGGGTAATCTCGTTCCTGATGCATACGAATTGTGCCGTACATGCCGTTATTAAACACCAGGAAAATAACATTTGCTTTGTAGCGTGCGGCTGTCGCCAATTCCATTGCGCTCATCATAAAACAGCCATCGCCAGCGCAGGCGATCACGGTTTTATCCGGGCATACAATCTTGGCAGCAATAGCTGCTGGTACACCGTACCCCATCGCGCCTGAGGTGGGGGCCAATTGGGTAGGGAAGGCGCGGTAACGGTAAAACCTGTGTAGCCAAGCGGCATAATTGCCTGCGCCGTTGCAGAAGATTGTATCCTCGGGCAATTCACCGCGCATATGAGCGTAAAGTGCTGCCACTTTAACATCGCCGGGATTATCTGTTGGTGTTGTCCAGGCTTCAAACGCAGCGCGCGCTGCTGCGGTGTCCGTAGCCCATTTTGACGAATCCGCCAGTTTCATTGCGGCCAGTGCGGGCGCAATCGTCTGCGGGGTGGCATTGACCGCGAGATCAGGCTGGTAAACGCGCCCCAGTTCTTCCGCGCCCTGATGCATATGGATAAGTGTCTGTTTCGGGACAGGCACATCAAGGCGGGCATAGCCGTCTGTTGTCATCTCACCTAATCGTGGCCCCAACACTAACAGCACATCGGCATCCTGCATGCGTTTCACCAATGCAGGGTTTGCCCCTATGCCCATATCGCCAATGTAATTCGGGTGGTTATTGTTGAAGCGGTCCTGACAGCGGAAGGATACAGTGACAGGCAGGTTGTTGTTTTTTGCAAAGGTCTGGATTTGTGTGACCGCATCCGTGGACCAACCGCTGCCGCCGAGCATCACCAGTGGGCGTTTGGCTTTTTCGAGCATAGCTTTTATGTCGGCAAGATCATGCGCTGCGGGATGAGCAAGGGTTGGCTTGTAGGGGATCATCTGTTGCGGCGCACATAACCGGCGCAGCATATCTTCTGGCAGTGCCAGCGCCACCGGGCCTGGTCTGCCGGATGTTGCAACACGAAAGGCACGGCCGATATATTCAGCAATCCGTGACGGGTCGTTAATTTCTGCAGTCCATTTGGTAACTTCAGAAAGGAACCGGCGATAGTCAATTTCCTGAAAGGCTTCGCGTTCTACCTGATCACCCGCTACCTGACCAATGAGCATGATCATGGGCGTGCTGTCCTGAAAGGCAGTGTGCAAACCGATGGTGGCATGGGTGGCTCCCGGCCCCCGCGTGACAAAGCAAATCCCTGGCTCCCCCGTAAGCTTGCCGTATGCTTCGGCCATGTTCGCGGCTCCAGCCTCATGGCGGCAGGTGATGAATTTTAGACTATCCGGTGTATCGTGCAGTGCATCAAGTGCCGCCAGATAGCTTTCACCCGGTACGCCGAATGCGGTTTTGGTCCCGTTCGCCAGAAGGGCTGCGATCAGTGCTTGCCCTCCTGTGATTTGTTTCTCAGTCATTACCGACCCTTCAATAGACCCATGTCTTCAGTCGTAACCAGTGCACACTTATGCCCCGACTTCCACTGAACTGGCATAAGCGCTGCCAAAGCGGTTTTCAATGAAATCATTAAAATCAGCATCTTCCTGACGAACAAACCCCTTTTGTGGCAGCTTTCCGTCTGCAAGCATGTCCAGCATCGTGCAAATCCCCGATGCCGTTGTGATCTGGATAGCGCTGAAGCGTTTACCTGCAATATCACGAGCATAGACTTTGTGGGCATATGTTTCTTGTACAAAGCGGCCGTCTTTTTCGCCGGACACATTAACAAACACGAGAACAACATCCTGCATTGTTATTGGCAAGGCGTGCTCAAAAATATCCTTCATCAGATCCTGGCGTTCCTGCAAACGCAGGTCCTGCAACAAAAGCTTCAAAATGTCCCGGTGTCCTGGATAGCGTACTGTGCGGTAGTTCAGATTATTGACTTTGCCGTTCAGAGTTTCACACAGCGTGCCGAGCCCGCCTGAAGTATTGAAGGCTTCATATTCGATGCCGTCAAGGCTGAAATGCTCCAGTTCTTCCAGAGGTGGCACCTCTGCAAGCTCGCCGTTTACAATCGCCTCACACGGGTTGCAATATTCGTTAATCAGGCCGTCCGTGGACCATGTGAGGTTATACTTCAGGGAGTTTGACGGGTATTTTGGCAACGCGCCCACGCGCATATGCACATTGTGAAGAGTATCAAAGCCCTTTGCCAGATCATACGCAACGATAGAAATAAACCCGGGAGCAAGGCCGCACTGGGGCACAAATGCGCTTTCGCTGTCCTGTGCCAGTTCTTTGGTAAGACGTGTGCTTTCAACGTCCTCTGTCAGGTCAAAATAATGCACGCCTGCGGCTTTTGCTGCCGGGGCGATTACCCGTGTCATTGTATAGGGACAGGCTGACATAACGGCATATTTGCCCGCTAGCGCTGCGGCCATTGCACCAGCATCACTGGCATCCAGCACCAACGTAGAGACAGCTTTATGCTTGGGCATGCGCTTCAGCGCCCGTTCGCTGATATCAGCAACGGTCACTTCATAGTCACCAGATTCAGCCAGCATGGTCGAAATCATTTCGCCAATTTTACCGGCACCCATCAACAAGACTTTTTTCATCAGATACTCCCAAGTGTGTACAAACGCCCGCAGCACAGCCCGGTGATGGCTGGACGGAAACAAGAAGGCGCTAGTTTATGGGGCAGAACCGTCGATTTAAATGGACATATTGTACAAAACGGTTGAAATTATAGGACGAAATAACGGAATAAACGGTAAATTGCCTTATGGATAAAACTGATAAAAGACTGTTAGCTGAACTGCGGCAAAATGCCCGGCTTTCCTTGAGCGCGCTTGCGCGTATTTTGGGGCTGTCACGGTCTACAGTGCAGGACCGGATTACAAAACTGGAACAAGGGAACGTAATAGCAGGTTATACAGTGCAGTTGGGACAGCATTATGCTGCGCAGGAAATTCGTGCGCAGGTGATGCTCAAGATCGTACCCAAGGCGCAAGATGAAGTGGTGGCCTTTTGCCGCAGGCAGCCTGAAGTGGCAGCGTTGCACACTATTTCGGGTGAGCATGACCTGGCTGCAGTGTTGCGCGCCGATACAACCGCTGATCTTGACGCGGCCATTGATAAAATTGCTTTGCTGAAAGGTGTTGAACGCACCCAGACCAGCGTGATCCTGTCTACCAAATTTGAACGCGCTCGCTAGATTTTCACCGAAGTGTGAAAAAGGGTGAATGTGTAATTTTAACTGAAGCTGCTAAGTAAGTGGCTGACTATAGTGTTGATTATACCGTGACCGAAAGTTTAAGGCTTTGAGTGCAATAAAAATACCCAGCCCAATCATTGCGGCTGAATTATGTGACAAGGCGCACTACGGCAGCATTGAACCTGCGGCTCCCGGCATTTCGGTAGTGCTCGCTAGAAACCCCAAAGATTATACGGGGCCGGGCACCAATACATATGTTGTTGGCGACGGCGCAGTTTGGGTCATTGACCCCGGACCTGAATGCGTGAACCACATTGCTGCGGTTATGAAAGCGATTGGGGGTCGCGAGGTGGCAGGGATTTTTGTCACCCATACACATATGGATCATAGCCGTGCTGCCACGTCTTTAAAACAATTGACCGGTGCCAAAACATATGGGTTTGGGGCCCTTTCAAAAGACATTCTTGCCCTGACAGACGAAGACGTCGATACCGATTTTGTGCCCGATGTGGTCATATCGGACGGGCAACTGCTGGGCGAGGGAAATTGGCAGATTTTGGCTCTTCACACGCCCGGTCACTTCCCCAACCATATGGGCTATTTATTGCCTCATAAGGGCATTCTTTTTTCTGGTGATCATGTGATGGGTTGGTCAACGACGGTTGTTGTACCGCCGCTGGGCAATATGGCTGAATATCTTTCCAGCCTGGATCGCCTTGAAGCTGTCGGCGCGCATTTAATGCTGCCAAGCCACGGCATGGCGGTGAATGATCCCACATTACGCATCCGCGAAATACGTGACCACCGTATGCTGCGGCATGCCCAGATTAAAGAATGTCTGCAGCGTGGTTTATGTGAACCCGCAGCGATTGTTGAAGAACTTTATACAGGCTTAACGCCTCGCCTTATTGCCGCAGCACAGGGCTGTGTGACAGCGCACATTGAATTGATCACGGCGGACAAGATGAATCCTGCGGGGGTGCCTGCGGTTCGCTGTGACCTTGCTGGGCTGCCACTTTCAAGCAGTTAAAAGGTCAGCGAAAATTTGGCACCGCCGCCCGCACGTTCTGCGACTGAGACACCGCCGCCGTGGGCTATCATTACCTGACGGGTCAAGGCCAGGCCAACACCGCTGCCTTCGCGTTTGGTTGTAAAAAACGGCACAAAGATTTTTTTTGCAATATCCGCAGAAATACCCGGTCCGTTGTCGGCTATTTCAATAACGATACGACCACGTTTGCTAAATTGCCCCGTTAGCCATACCGTACCTTCGCAGGTCCCCTTTTCCTCCAGCGCCTGGCCCGCATTTTGAAGCAGATTAATCAAAACTTGTTCGATCATATCTCTGTCTGCGACAATATCCAGCTCGCTTGGCTGCACATTCATAACCAGCGAAAGCGATTTTTCGTTCCAGTCCTGTGTCGCCAATTTGGCCACATGCGCAAATAATGCGTCAAGCCTGATCAGGGATTTTTTGGGTGGCGGCAAACGTGTAAGACGCCGGTAGCTGGAAACAAATTGCATCAAACTGTCAGAACGCCGCGCCACTGTGTTAACGGCGTCTTTAACATCAGCCAGTTCTTCCACAGCTTCAGGATTGTCCGCGACTTTGCCAGCCACATCATCCACCAAATCTACGGCTGTTTTTGCGAGCGAAGCTACGGGCGTGATGGAATTCATAATCTCGTGAGTTAATACGCGCACCAAATCTTGCCAGGCTTGCAATTGGGCGGCATCAAGCTCACTCTGAATATCTTGGAGGCTGATCAGTTTCTCGGCCCGGCCACCAATGATAATCTGTGTTGCTGCAAGTATTAGCTGCTGTTCAATGCCGTCCACTTCGAAAGTAACAAGCCGACGCTGGCCCGCCTGAACATTCGCCACCTCTTTCTTAAATTCACCGCCAAATTGCCCAAGGTCAGCAAGCTGGGTTACATGCGCACTGCCAAAAAGACGGCGGGCCGCATTGTTCCACAGTACAAGACGGCCGTCACTGTGGATAGAAACCAAAGGTGCAGGAACATGCTCGATCAAAGCCTTTAAGTGCCTGAGTTCTTCTTCTTTAGTGGCCCGCACCGATTGAAAGCGTTGCAAAATATCAGTGAAGGTTTCACCGAGCTCACCAAAGCCAGAACCAAGTCCGCGAAAATTAAAACGTTGACCAAAATCGGCATACCGGGCGGCATCCAGAAACCGGGTTACTTCAGCATTGGTTTTGGAAACAAACCTCACCATTTCATAGGTGAGAATAACAACCACACCAAACACCAATACCGTTGAGGCAAGATACCCCGGCACTGTATATAAATAAGTCAGCCCCAACAGCGCGACCATAATCAGGATAAGGCGGCTGCCAAGCAACAGGCTAAATTTTCTAAAGCCCATGTTTTTCCATCCTTCTGTATAGCGCTGCCCGTGTAAGCCCAAGTTCCCTGGCTGCATGGCTGATATTGTATCGGTGTTTTTTAAGGGCCTGTTCGATGGCTCTATACTCCAGGCGCTCCAGATTTAAATCTGCGTCAGTTGCAATTTCCTTCAGGTTTTTCTGGCCAGGTACAGGTGTCACGTCGCCGGCTTGACCCGGCTGGGGATCCAGATGAAAGTCACCCGGCATGAATGTCTCGCCCTCTGACAGAATAACGGCACGCTCCAGCGAGTGCCTGAGGGCGCGCACGTTGCCAGGCCAACTATAAGATTGGATAATATTGAGGGATTCTGGCGAGAACGATTTGTTTGTTTTGCCGTATTTTTTGCAATACAGATCACCGTAATAGCGGGCTATTTCGGGAATGTCTTCGGCACGGTCGCGCAAGGGTGGCACAGTGATTTCCACTGTGTTCAGCCGGAATAACAGATCCTGGCGAAAGCTATCCTCGTCACCCAGTTTTCCCCGGGAAAGGTTGGTGGCGGCAATAACACGTACATCGACCGAAATAGAACGATCAGAGCCAACGGGTGTGACTTTTCGTCGTTCCAGCACAGTCAGAAGCTTGGCTTGTTGGTGAAGCGGAAGATTACCAACTTCATCCAAAAACAAAGTGCCACCACTAGCGGCCTGTATGCGCCCAATACGATCCTCACGTGCGTCGGTAAAGGCCCCTTTTTTGTGGCCGAACAATTCACTTTCAAAAAGGGTTTCTGTAACGGCACCTAGGTCTACAGCCATGAAAATTTTGCCAGCACGTTTTGATTGACGGTGCAGTTCGCGCGCGGCAAGTTCCTTGCCGGTGCCGTTTTCACCCAACAATAAAACATTAGCATCTGTTGGTGCGGCCCGTTTGATAACTGAGTGAACTTGTTTCATGGCCTTGCTGGTCCCGAGCATAGGTTGGCTGGGTGTGCTTACGACCTGTGCCAGTGCACGATTGGTGCGCTTAAGAAGTTCAGCTTCGGAACGTGTGCGTCTGAGCTTCACGCTTGCCGAGAGGGTCGCGATAACTTTTTGGTTTTCCCATGGTTTGGCAATAAAATCTGTCGCGCCTTTTTTTATGGCATCAACCGCAATGTTAACGCCGCCGTGGGCTGTAATCATCACTACCACGGCTTGCGGGTCAATTTCCAGAATTCGGGCAAGCCAATAAAAACCCTGTTCGCCAGAACTTTCGCCGGGGCTAAAATTCATATCCAGCAGAATAGCATCAAAAACCTGATCAGCCATCAGCTCAGGGATATGGTCTGGCCGGTTGCAAGTGACGACAGTTTTATAGTGGCGTTTTAGCAGAAGCTTGCCTGCGATCAATATGTCTTCATCATCGTCTACAATGAGAATTTTACCATCGTTTGCCATGATTTACCTGTCGGTTCTAGATGCGGTTGCACACCATGTTTTTGCTGTTCGTGATCGTACAGTATGTGTTCGAAATCGTACAGAATATTGTGTCCGAAAATGAACAGTGTCAAATTAAATTTTTATATTTCAATGTGTTATCAAATGGCACAACCTTTGCTAAATTATTAAGGAGCGCCAAAAGGGCGCCAATAACCATGCGGGCAAAAACCTACTAACTGGGCGAAAAAATGACAGTTGAGAAAAAGCAGAGCGGCGCGAAAACCATATCCATGACGACAGGTAGCCCTGCAGGAGCAGGCGCCGCATCTGGTGTTGCGATGGACCGGAAAGTTGAAAAGAAAAAGCAACCCCTGAAAATTGCCGGTATCGCTATTGCTGTTATTCTCGGCATCTCTTTGATTGTTATGGTGGTGAAGGATGCGCAGGGTGGGAAAAGCCTGAAGGTTTCCGGCAGTCGCCTTGTTATTTCAACGGTCTCTGAGGGAACCTTTGAAGATTTCATACCGGTTCGGGGGCGGGTTACGCCGCTGAATACGGTTTATCTGGATGCCATCGAGGGCGGTCGTGTGGAACGCATTCTGGTGGAAGATGGTACGCTTTTGAAACAAGGAGATTTGATTGTCGAGCTTTCAAACAGCAATTTGCAGGTTAGCTTTACAGCAAATGAAACCCGCGTAACCGAACAGCTTAACAACATGCGGTCCCAGGAATTGCAGCTCGAACAAAACCGGCTTGGGCACAAAAGAAATCTGGTGGATTTCAACTATCAGATCAAAAAGCTTACACGGCAGGTAGAGCGCGAACGTGATCTTTTTGCAAAAGGTGCTATACCGAAAAGGCAGCTGGATGATAGCGAAGATGATCTGGAATATAATATAAACCGCCGCGACCTGACACTTGAGAGCCAGGCGACAGACGCCCGGTTGCAGGAAAACCAATTAAAGTTCCTTCAGGAAGCTGCGGCTCGGCTGGAGATCAGCCTGGTTGTGGCCCGGAAAAATCTGGATAACCTGAATGTGCGTGCGCCCGTGGACGGCAAACTTTCAGGCTTTACTGTTGAGGTGGGTCAAAGTATCCCGCGTGGTGACCGGCTTGGTCAGATTGATGACCCGGACAATTATAAGCTGACTGCAAACATAGATGAATTTTATCTGGGACGAGTGGATATTGGCCAGTCGGCTACCTTTGAACGTAGCGGTGCCAAATATGGCCTGAAAATCGCGAAAATCTATCCGCAGGTCAATAACGGCCAGTTTGCTGTTGATTTTGTTTTTGATGGACCCCAACCAACAGGCATTCGCCGGGGTCAGACAATCCAGACGCGCCTGACGCTTGGGGATGCAACAAAAGCCCGGCTCATTCCCAATGGTGCGTTCTTTCAGGATACCGGGGGCAACTGGGTTTTTGTGGTTGCCGAGGACGGTAGCCAGGCCATTAAACGCAGTGTCCGCATGGGGCGCAGAAATGCTCGCTTTATTGAGGTGCTGGAAGGCCTTGAGATTGGCGAGCGCATTGTAACATCACCCTATACCAGCTTTGTGGAAATGGACCGACTGAAGCTGGGCTCTGATTAAATAAAACATAAAACAGGTCCGGGTCACGACACCGAGAAACAATAACGCCGAGTTACGACACAAAAATAACCATAGCTGTTCTGCGAGAGACAGCCGCCAGGCCACTAGAATGTGCCCAGGTTCAGAAGTGAGGAAAGGAATATAATATGCTCAAACTTCATAATCTTTCAAAATACTATCGCACGGATGAGGTGGAGACTGTGGCGCTGAACAGCGTCAATATCGAAATAGAAAGTGGTGAGTTTGTAGCCATTATGGGCCCTTCCGGGTGCGGTAAATCTACGCTGTTAAACATTGTTGGCATGCTGGATAACCCATCAAGCGGGGATTATATTTTCATGGGTGAAAATGTAGCCAAATATTCGGAAGCCAAGCTCGCCAATATCCGCAAGCAGAACATCGGCTTTATTTTCCAGTCATTCAACCTGATTGACGAGCTGACAGTTGAGGAAAATATTGAGCTGGCGCTCTTGTATCACAATATCCCCGCAAGCGAACGCAAAGAGCGTGTTGCCAAGGTAATGGACAAGGTTGGCATTGCCCACCGCGCCAAACATATGCCCAGCCAACTGTCTGGCGGCCAGCAGCAGCGTGTAGCTGTGGCGCGTGCGGTTGTAGGGGATCAGGCGATGATCCTCGCGGATGAGCCAACCGGTAACCTCGATAGCGCCCACGGCCAGGAAGTGATGGAAATGCTGCAGGCCCTGAATGATGAGGGTACGACGATTGTAATGGTGACCCACAGTCCTTCGCACGCCGACTATGCCCGCCGCACCATCAACCTGTTTGATGGTCATGTGGTGACAGAGAATGTGCGCGCCGCCGAATAGGCAGTGTAGCTAACAGCAACGTCAAGACGGGGTATTTGGCCCAAGTCCGGGTTGTTGTTGGCGTGAAAATTTGGATCAAAACAGAAGGCCAACAGGTCTCGGGTCACGACAGCAACAGGAAACAGGATGCTTAAGAATTACGTAAATACCGCCATACAGGTTATTCTTAGAAACAAGCTATATAGCCTTATCAATGTTGGTGGTTTGGCTGTGGGTATGACAGCGGTGATTTTGATCGGGCTTTTTGTCCGTGATGAGCTTGCATATGACGCCTGGTTCCCAAACAGTGAGCGTATTCACCGGGTCGAAATGGTATATCACTATCCGGGACGCGACGATGCCCCTTGGGCAGCAACTCCGGCTCGTACAGCCGAAGAGATAGCCAAGGCTTTCTCCGGATTTGAAGAAACTGTGCGTGTGATGCCTGACCGGCTCACCGTTAATTTGGGCGATAGCAAGCACCGGGAAGAAGGCTTTCTGGTTGACGAAAATTTCTTTGATGTTTTTGATCTGCCAATCGTTGCTGGTAGCCGCAAGGCTGTGCTTGCAGAAAACTCGAGCATCGCAATTTCCCAGGACATGGCTCGAAAATATTTTGGTGATACCGAAGCCGTTGGACAAACACTGGCGATAAAGTCAGGCCGCATGGATGCTGAGATTTTGTACCGTGTTGTGGCCGTGTTTAAAAACATTCCTGAGGCAACCCACTTTAATACTGACTTCATTGCCCTTTTGGACCCACTTCGACTGTCGCCGGGTATGACGCGGGCGCTGGACAATTGGACAGCCGTTACCAGCTACACTTATGTGAAGCTGCGTCCCGGGGTTTTGCCTGAAACGCTTTCCGCCCAACTGGAAGCTTTCGGAAAAAAGGCCTCAGCCGCTTTTATTAACCCGCCGGAGACTATCGAAGTTAGCTTAATGCCGCTTCGCGATATTCATTTGCATTCCGACAAACACGGCCAGCTAAAACCAGCGGGTGACTATCAAATTGTAGTCGTGTTTTCCGTCGTTGCTGCATTGGTTCTTTTTGTTGGGGCCATTAATTTCACCAATTTGGCCACTGCGCAAGCCATCAAGCGCACGAAAGAGCTGGGGATAAGAAAGATATTTGGGGCCAGCCGCAAGCAGTTGATCAGCCAGTTTTTAGGGGAAGCACTGCTTACCACATTCATTGCATTGTTGTTTGGTTTGGTGCTGGCAGAGTTATTGTTGCCGTTCTTTAACCAATTTGTGGGTAAAAACCTAACCTTGGATTTATTTGCAGATCCAGGCCTCTTTCTCGCTGTTGTCTGCGTAGCTTTTGTAACAGGTCTGATGGGGGGCGCTTATCCAGCCCACATTCTGGCTGCAAGCAGGCCAGAAACAATATTGCGTGCCGCAAACAACCCTCAAGGAGCTGTGCCGTGGCTAAGTTCGGTTCTTATGGTTGTTCAATTCTCTATTTCTGTCACGCTGATTGCAGTAACCGCTGTAATTTATGTGCAAACAGAACTGGTACGAGATCAGGACATAGGACTTGATAAAAGCGGAAAAATCACCTTCGTTGTTGATGGCGAAGCCGCCCGCACAACATTTAGTCAAGAATTGGTTAAGTTACCGGGCGTTAAAGCCACTACCTCATCAGACAGGAGCTGGCCGCTAAGGGGAATTTCTGACACCCGCGTATTAGTGAAAGGCGAACCTTTTCTAATTGAAGTGATGCATGTATCCCCCAATTTTTTCCAATTTTTTGACGTGCGTGCCAATGCGGGAAGGCTATTTGACGAAGCTCATACTGGAGATTTTTTGGTGGAGCCAGATGATGAGGAACAGCCCATCAGTTGGGGCGCGGTGGTTAACGAAAGCTTTCTGCGGCAGACCGGTTTTCCAAATGCGAACGCCGCAGTTGACCAAACGGTTTCTTTCGGTGGTCGTTATACCGATATTTCGATTGTTGGGGTAATAGCTGATTTGCAGACACGCTCCGCAATGGAGAAGACAGCGCCTACCATTTATCTGGTTTCACGCAATCCTCAGCCGGTGATTGCGGTAGATCTGGATGGGCGTAATACAGAGGCTTCGCTTGAAGCTATTAAGAATCTTTGGGCTAAAATTCAGCCCGGTGCCCCTGCCTTAAACTGGTCGTTCATAGATGATGATTTTGCGGCGCTCTATGCGGCTCAGGAAGAGCGCGCCCTTACTTTTATGGGTTTTTCCCTGTTTGCTATTTTTATCGCGGGGCTTGGCCTGTACGGCCTGGCAGCCTTTACCGCAGAAAGGCGCACGCGAGAGATAGGCATACGCAAGGTTTTGGGTGCGCAGGTGTTTGATATTGTCAAACTACTGGCCGTCCAGTTTAGCAAACCTGTTCTGATAGCAAGCCTGATTGCTTGGCCTACAACGGCCTACTTCATGAGTGATTGGCTTGAGGGTTTCAATACCAGGTTGGATACAGAAACACTGGTTATTTTGCTGGCATGTGCGGCACTGGTAGCGCTTTTGGTGGCGTGGGTCACGGTTGGCGGCTTGGCCGTTCGTGTGGGCCGGGCAAACCCTATAAAGGCGCTGAGGTACGAATAAAGAAATAAGGCCTGCGTCAATGAAGAGCAGGCTACTTAAGTTCGACACAGGAATTGGAACGAATATGTGGCTTAGTTATGTTAAAGTTGCTCTCAGGGGGCTTTTGAAGCACCGGTTATATGCGGCGATCAATGTGGTTGGGCTAACAATCGGCCTTGCGGTTTATATGTTCAGCAGTCTTATCGCTGACTATGAGCGCGATCACGATAATATGTTCCAAAATCGGGATCGGATTTTCACTGTTGCCAGTGTGCATGGCGCGAACTCTAATGCCGGTACAGCTGAGACCCGCGGCGTTTATACGGCAATGCAGCCACTAATCGAACATCAGATGGAAGGACTTGAAGCAAGTGCTCGCAGCCTTGCGGTAGAGTATCTGCTGACTGGCGGCAGAAACGCTTTTTATCAGCAGGTGCGATTTGTTGACCCTGCATTCCTGAAGATGTTTGACTTTGAGTATCTGTACGGCGACAGCACACGCCTTTCAGGTCCCAACCAAATTGCTGTTAGCGATGCGTTTGCCCTGAAATTCTTTGGCCGTGTTGATGTGGTTGGCGAGATTGTGATGCTTGAGCGCAGTACGGGCCTCAGCATTCGGGCCGTTTATAAGTCGGTTCCTGCCAACAGCCATTTCAGCTCTGTTATTGGTTTTGATGAAAGTCTGGACGCCATTTCGTTAATGCAAACCTTCCGCGTGCTGGACCCTAAAATGGAAGTTGATACCAACTGGCGGAACCTATCGGATAGCAATCTTTTATATTTAATGACAGACGGTGCTGTGGATGTGGCCAGCTTGGCGCTGCAAGTTAATGAAGTTTACCGGGGCAATGCCCCTGAACATAAATTCGAGCGCATACCAGGGCACCGCGTGCGGCCCCTTAGCGAAGCCAATTTGTCTTATTGGCATTCAATGGGAGTGCCCTTCATTCAGACCGTACGGTTTTTGGGGCTTCTGGTTCTGACAATTGCAATTATAAATTATACCAACCTTGCAACGGCCCAGAATATTGGCCGGGCGCGGGAGGTTGGGCTGCGTAAAACACTTGGTGCCAACCACAAACAACTGTTGGTTCAGTTTTTGCTGGAAAGCCAAAGTATTGTGGTCATGGCAATGAGCTTGGCGTTGGTTGTGGTTGAAGTGGCCATGCCTGCTTTTAATCAGGCGCTTGGCAAAACGCTGGTGGTTGACTATCTGACGATAGTACCCTGGCTTATTGGCCTTACGCTTATGGTTGGCTTGCTTGCAGGGGCCTATCCTGCCTACTTGATTGTGCAGGCAACACCTGTTGAGGCGCTTAAGAATGCGTCAGGGACTGGTAATAAAGGCGGGATTTTTAGAAATATCATGATCTGCGCCCAGTTCGTGATTTCCATCATCATGCTAGCGATGGTGCTGGTGGTTTTTACGCAAAACGAAAAAGTGCAGTCTTCCAGCGAGATATTTCCAAAATCCCAGATCATCGACATTATGCGCATTGACCGCGACATGATCATGTCGCGTGCAGGTACGCTCAAGAGAGAGATCACCGCGATCGACGGTGTGACAACGGCGGCTTATTCCAGTCAGGTGCCATACCAGATGCAGAATTGGCACTGGGGTGTAACACGGGAAAAAGGTGATCAGATAAATGCGCTTGATGTGAATACTATGAACATTGGCTTTGATTTTCTGAAAACATATGATGTGCCGATAGTGGCAGGGCGTGCCTTTTCCAAAGGCATCAGCGCTGATATGTCAATAAGCGCTGTGCGGCGCGCGAATGTGGTGATCAATGAGTTGGCGAGCCGGATGCTTGGCTTTGAAACACCGGATCAGGCGGTTGGGCAATCATTTTACGACGATGGTGATGACCCCTATCACTTCATTATCATTGGTGTGATGGCAGACCGCAACATTCTGGGGCTGCAAAATCACCTGAAGCCGTTTGTTCTGCGGGTGCAGGAAGTTGCCTACAGGCATTTATCCGTGCGTGTAAATGGCCAAAATTTGCAACAGACCATCGGGGATATAGAGGCTGTCTGGTCGAGAGTTATTCCTGAGTATCCTATCGATTGGTCGTTCCTGGACGCTCGTTTTGACGATGAATTCAAGGTCATGAAAACGGTTAATCAGGTGATTTCAGGTTTTGCTGTTCTTGCGGTGGCGTTAGCACTTTTTGGATTGTTTGGGCTGGCGGCATTCATGGCGCAGCGGCGAACGCGGGAAATTGGTATCCGCAAGGTGCTGGGGGCCGATTTGCGCCGCATTGTCAGCATGCTGATCTTCCAGTTTTCAAAGCCGGTGATGGTGGCAACCTTTCTTGCCTTGCCGCTTGCTTACTTTGCAACGGAACAATATCTGGCAATTTTTGCAGATCGTATTGACCGGGCGGAGCTGCTGCTTTTAACGGCTGCTTTTATCGCTGTGCTGCTGTCATGGGCAACAATCTCACTGCATGCCTTTCGGGTAGCGCGGACCAATCCTATCAAGGCGCTGAGGTACGAATAGATAAAAAAGGGCAGGCCGTCAGAGCCGAAATACAGCCCGGACAATGCGAGAGGAAAGAAGATGTTCAAGAATTATATAACCGTAGCGCTAAGAAACTTGATTAATCACAAGCTTTATAGCGCTATCAATATAATTGGGCTGGCCGTTGGGTTAGCGGCTTGTGTTCTGATTATGCTGTTTGTGCGCGATGAGCAATCTTATGATACGCAGTGGGCAGATGCGGGGCGTATTCATCAGTTGAATACTGATTTTCATTTTCCTGGCTCAACACCGGCTATTTCGGGACGGGTATCGGGGCGCGCGAAGGAAGCGCTGGAGGCCTACTTCCCCCAAGATATCGAGCATGTGGTGCGCTTCAATAAAATGCGTACAATTGTACGTCGCGAGGAGGGTGTTTTTAACGAAACTATCCATTGGACTGATGCTGAAGTCCTTGACGTTTTTGATCTGGTCCCTGTCGCTGGTGATTTGCAGGCTGCGCTCCATGATAATGCGAGCCTTGCTATCAACCAGAGCTTTGCGGCCAAGCATTTTGGTGCCCGCAATCCAATTGGTGAAGTGCTAACCGTTACGATCTATGACCTGCAACGTGATTATCGTGTCGCTGCCGTTTTTGAAGACCTGCCACACAATACAACGCTTGATTTCCAAGCGCTTGCGATGATTGACGAAGTTGATTTCGCGGGCCAGTCTTGGGAATTTGGTGACTGGTTCAGTGCCAACGGCTGGAGCTATGTTAAGTTGAAAGCGGGGGTAGATACCGCGCGTATCAACGAACAGCTTAAAACATTTGTTGATACAAACATCGACGTGCCGTCATGGCTTTCAACCACGGCCAATGTAAAGGCTTCTGATTATCTAGGCTATATTGCGCAACCCCTTCAGGAAGTGCAGCTTGATGCGGTGGGGCAGGCTTTGATGAAGCCAGTAGGCGATGCCGTTAAAATTGTCGCATTTTCTTCTATTGCCGGGTTAATTCTATTGGTTGCCTGCATTAATTTTATCAATCTCTCTACAGCTAAAGCAACACAGCGGGCGCGGGAAGTTGCCCTTCGAAAAGTGATGGGTGCGGGCCGCAAGCAGTTGGTGATTCAGTTCCTAGGCGAATCTTTATTGCTTGTTACAGTTGCTTTGTTGTTGGGCTTGGTACTTGTTGAATTAACACTGCCGTCCTTTGGTGCGTTTTTTGGTAAAACTCTTGTACTTGATTATGTGGCCGGAGGTACAATTTTTGCGTTCCTTGGTGTCATCATTGCAATTGGTGTTCTTGCGGGTGGCTATCCTGCCCTGGTTCTTTCCGGCTTCTTGCCAGCGCGCGTGTTGAAAGCGAACAAGTCAGCAGAAACTGTTGGTTCTTCTCGGCTGCGGTACAGCCTTGTTGTGTTTCAGTTTGCCATTTCCATCGGTTTGATTGTGGTAACAGGCGTTATTTACGGCCAGATGTATTACGCCACCAATATGGATTTGGGCTATAATAAAGACAATCTTTTAACAGTGCTAAACGTTGGCAGTAAAGATGCAGCACCAATCCGCTATAGGTTTCAGGGTGAAGTGGGTAAAATCTCTGGCGTCACGAATGTTTCGGCGACACTTAGTTGGTCTGCAGGCAACGCTGGCATCAATCGTTCGGTACGGATACCCGGCGGTGACGGCGAAAACATTTCTCTGAGCCTGCAGGAGATTGACCATCAGTTTATCGATACCTATCAGGTTGAATTGCTTGCGGGGCGCAATTATGACCGCAGCCGTTTGACAGATGGTATTCCGTCGTATGACGCTGCGAATAAAGGCGCGCTTTTGGAAGGCAGCATTATTGTTAATGAATTGGCCCTCGCCAAGCTTGGGTACGGCACACCTGAGGAAGCCATCGGACGTGCGGTACGCTATGACGTGGCGCGCGATGCCGACGGTAATTTGGTTAGCGCCGATCTGCGCATAATCGGCGTGATTTCAGATATGTTGTTCCACCAGCCTCGCGGCGAACGTGAAGCCGAGGCCTATTATCTGGTTGAGAATAATGTGCGCAGTGTTGCCGTTCGCTTTGAGGGTGATCCCCAGCAACTGGTTGCTCGTATGGAGGCGCTTTGGCAGCAGATGGCACCGTCTGTGCCCTTCCAATATGAGTTTGTCAGCGAAATTGTTACCGCGCAGTTTTTAACCGAGCGCCATCTGGCAACATTGCTTGGCACATTTACGCTGCTTGCGATTGCAATCGCATGCCTTGGCCTGTACGGCCTGGCGTCCTTCACTGCCGAGCGGCGCACCAAAGAGATTGGAATACGGAAAATTCTGGGGGCCACTGTGCGGGATATCGTCCAGCTTTTAGTCTGGCAATTCTCTAAGCCGGTATTGCTCGCTAACCTGATTGCATGGCCGATCGCGGCGTGGGTGATGATGCGCTGGTTAGAGACTTTCTCATACCGCATGGATTTTTGGTATTTGCTGCCACTCTGCGTATTTGCAGGCATCACTACGCTTGCAGTCGCGTGGGTAACGGTGGGTGGAAACGCCGCAAAAGTCGCGCGCGCCAACCCAATCAACGCACTTAGATACGAATAGATAAAAAAGGGCAGGCCGTCAGAGCCGAAATACAGCCCGGACAATGCGAGAGGAAAGAAGATGTTCAAGAATTATATAACCGTAGCGCTAAGAAATCTGATTAACCACAAGCTATATAGCGCCATCAATATTGTGGGGCTGGCCGTTGGTTTGGCCGCTTGCGTATTGATAGCCTTGTTTGTGCAGGACGAGTTTTCCTACGATAAACAGTGGGCCAAGGCCGATAATTTATACAGGCTGCATACAACCTTCAATGTGCCAGGACGCGAGCCCATGAATACGGTGCGCGCACCAGGCCCGGCCAAAGCGGCGTTTTTGAACTATTTTTCGGAAGAGATTGAAAAGACTACGCGTATCCGTGGCCTGTTTCCAGTGCTACGTTACCAAGCTCAGGTTGCCAGCGAGGAAATCCATTGGACCGACCCTGAAACGGCAGATTTGTTCGATTTTACCGTAGTAGCAGGCGATATGGCAACGGCACTTGGCGACAATGCCAGCCTTGCTGTGAACCAAACATTTGCTGCGCGCTATTTCGGCGACGAAGACCCGATGGGCAAAGTGGTGACGCTCAGTATTTACGATATTGAGCGTGACTATAAAGTTGCCGCTGTTTTCGAAGACTTGCCGCACAATACAGTGTTGGATATTCAGGCATTCGTAAAAATTGATGAAGCTGATTTTGTTAACCAGAGCTGGGAATTTTCCCAGTGGTTTAGCACCAATGCTTATTTGTTTTTCGAGCCTAAAGAGGGCGTAGACATTGCAACTGTTGATGCGCGCATGGCTGGATTTCTTAACCAGTCGATTGAGATGCCGGAAGGCGGCGGTGCGTTTGGCAAGCCGTCTGATTTTATGGAAATGTATTCCCAGCGCCTTACTGATATTCAGCTGCACCCTAAAGGGCGTACCGGTTCAGAAATGAAACCAACCGGCAGCATGACCAATGTTATCATTTTCATCTCAATTGCGGCGCTGATTTTGCTGATTGCTTGCATTAATTTTATGAATTTGGCCACGGCAAAATCAACCCAACGTGCACGCGAAGTGGCACTTAGGAAAGTACTGGGTGCGCACCGTGGCCAGCTTGTTGCGCAGTTTTTGGGCGAGTCTATTTTACTTGCCGTAATCGGCTTGATACTTGGAATTGTTTTGGTCGAAATGTTGGTCGGCCCTTTCGGCAGTTATGTGGGTAAAGAGCTGGCGCTCGATTATTCTGATGGCGTCACGATTGGTGTGCTGGGTGGCTTGGTAGTGTTTGTTGGTACCATTGGCGGTGTGTATCCGGCGCTGGTGCTTTCAGGCTTTTTACCGGCCCATGTTTTGAAAGCCAATAAGTCGGCTGAAACCAGTGGTTCAGCTGCGCTTCGAAATATATTGGTGGTTGTCCAATTTGCTATTTCGATCGGGCTGATCATAGCCACATCTGCTGTTTACGGGCAGCGCCTGTTTGCGACAACGATGGACCCGGGCTTCAATAAAGATAACCTGATGCTGGTCCATAATTTGGGACGGAACGGCGCGCAGGACAAACAGGATGTATTCCGGCAGCAGTTGCTTTCTATTCCCGGCGTTAAATCGGCGGCTCTGTCCGCAGATAGCCCAGCTAGCGGCAACGAAAGCAATTCCAGTGTTACCAAGGAAGGCGAAGACCCTGATCAATCTGTATTGATTGGGCGTCAGGTTGTGGACTATGAATTTTTTGATACCTATGAAGTAACCGTAGTTGCGGGCCGAACCTATAGTGCTGACCGCGAAACAGACGGAAATCCACCAACAGATAACGTTGTTGAAGGCCAAGAATTAACTGGCACGCTGGTTATTAACGAGGCCACTGTGCGCCGCCTCGGCTATTTGTCGCCAGACGATGCGGTCGGCAAGCGTGTGGTACTGGGAGTTGGTCGGAATACCAACGCGCCGATGGAAATTATTGGCGTAATTCGGGACATGAAGTTTCAGTCTTTGCGCCGTGCCATGCGCCCTGAAATGTACCAGTTGGACCGCAGCAGTTTTCGTACGCTAACTGTAAGATATGAGGGCAACGCAGCTCCTATTGTCTCTCGGGTGGAAAAAATATGGCGCACCATGTTCCCCGCTATTCCGTTCCTTCAGGATTTTGTGGACGAGCGAATTGCTGCCGAATTTGATCAAGAAGAGCAACAGTCGGTATTGTTTGCCGTGTTTGCGGGTCTGGCGATTGTTATCGCGTGCCTTGGTCTGTACGGGCTAGCCTCATTCACGGCTGAACGCCGCACCAAGGAAATTGGCATCCGCAAAATTATGGGCGCCAGCGTTTTCGACATCGTGCGACTTTTGATCTGGCAGTTTTCCAAACCCGTGCTTGTCGCCAACATCATTGCTTGGCCTATTGTGGTTTACGGACTGATTAGCTGGCTTGAGACCTTCCCATATAGAATGGAGGTCTGGTGGTTGGCTGTTTTCTGCATGGTATCAGGCCTGTTGGCCTTGTCAATCGCATGGGCAACCGTGGGCGGAAACGCCGCTAAAGTCGCGCGCACAAACCCAATCAATGCACTGCGGTACGAATAAAGAAATAAAAAACAAAACGACGGCAAAAAGGACAGGGAAGATGTTCAGGAATTATTTGGTAACAGCACTGCGGAATTTGCTCCGCCACAAATTGTACAGCGCTATCAATATAGTTGGCCTTGCGGTTGGCTTGGCGGCGTGCATTTTGATGATGCTTTATGTGCAGCATGAGGTTTCCTATGATACGCACTGGAGCAAATCCGACCGCATTGTGCAGCTAAACAGCAGGTTCAGTTATTCCGCCGACCGGGTTGATACTTTTGCCGGTGCAGCGAGTGGCTTCAAGCAAGCTCTACCAACGTATTTCCCTGAGGAAATTAAACGCGCAACCCGGTTTTACACGGTTTTCCCCAACCTGTTTTTTGACGGAAAAGTAACTGATCAGCAGGTTATGTGGACGGATCGGGAAACCCTCGACATGTTCGATTTTGATACCCTCGCGGGTGATATGGCGCAGGTGTTCGCGGACAATCGCAGTCTGGCGTTGTCTGAAACAGTTGTACAAAAATTGTTTGGGCACTCTGACCTGATTGGCCAGGTTATAACTGTTGAACTCGGTAGCCGGCGGGAAGACTTTAAAATAGCGGCCATTTACCGCGACTTGCCGAAGAACTCGGTAATGGCGATGCCTGCCATTGCCATGTATGACCAAACTGGGTCATTTCCCGGGTTTGGCAATAATTGGTGGAATATTCAGGCCGCCACGTATTTTGAGTTGCAAGACGGGGTGGCGTTATCTCTCTTGGACGGCAGGTTTGATGCGTTTGTAGATGCTCAAGTGCCTGCCGGATTTTTCTCTGAAGTGGAAAAACCTTCGGATTTGCTATCGCTCTCAACAGTTGCTTTGGAAGATGTCCGCCTTCATGGTTTGGAAGGCACCGCCGAAACAGTTACACTCATTTTCGCTATCGCGGTGCTTGTTCTGTTTATAGCCAGTATTAATTTCATCAATCTTTCCACGGCAAAAGGTAGCCAGCGCGCACGTGAGGTTGCCTTGCGCAAGTCGCTTGGGGCCAGTCGAACCAACCTGATGGTCCAGTTTCTGGGCGAATCGATCCTGATGGCGTTTGCGGCGCTTGTTTTCGGGTTGTTTTTTGTGGAAATGGCGTTGCCTGCGTTTGGTGACTTTGTTTTGAAAGACCTCACATTGGATTACCGGGATGTGTCACTGATATTGATGTCTTCCGGTTTTATGTTGCTTGTGGGCCTGATTGGTGGCCTTTATCCGGCCTATTTGCTGTCGTCTTATCGGCCCGTGGAGACTTTGAAGGCGAATAAATCTACCGAGGCTGACGGACCAAGGCGTGTTCGTAGCGCGCTGGTGGTTATCCAGTTTACAATATCCATTGTATTGATCGTGGCTGCTTCGTTTATTTTTATCCAGCGTGCCTATGCCATCAACCTTGACCCCGGGTTCAATCAGAAAAATCTTCTAACTATCCAGTATCTCTTTAGAGGGGATACCAACACCAACCGTGGAGTTCTGAAAGAACGGGCAATGAACCTGCCAGGTGTCACGTCGGCCACATTTAGCAAAAACAGCCCGCCTTACGGCGCTGGAAACCCCACCACTTTTGAATTACCGGGCAGGGAAGGCAGCGTAACATTGCCTTGGCAGTCTCAGGATAGTGACTATTTTGATGTCTATGAAATACCTCTTATCGCGGGACAGACTTTCTTGCCGGGATATGCAAAAAACATAGACGAAAAAATAGCGAACTTGCCAAAGGGTGCCGAGATTGAAGTTGACCTTTTATTGAACGAAAGCGCCGTTGAGTTGCTCGGGTTAGGCAGTGCTGAAGAGGCGCTGGGGCAAACCCTCAAAACCAATGACTTTGGGAGACCTTTTGTTTTTTCAGTCATTGGTGTGGTTGGGGATACACGCTTCAATTCCTCTCGCGAAAAATCACCACCACAGTTTTACACACATACTCAAACAGCTAGTCGATTGACGTTGCGGTACAGCGCTCCAGCCGTACAGGTGATATCTGAAGTAGTGACCATGTGGAAGGATTTGTATCCGGAAGTGCCGCTATATTATTATTTTGTTGATGATGCCATGCAGGAAGCTTTCAGCGATGAAGCTCGCGCTTCTGTTCTGTTAAGCTTGTTTTCGGGGCTTGCTATCCTGATAGCTTGTCTGGGCCTTTACGGCCTTGCGGCCTTCAGTACGGAACGGCGCACCAAGGAAGTGGGCGTCCGCAAGGTCATGGGTGCCGGCATCATCGACATTACGTTCCTGTTCATATGGCAGTTCGCCAGGCCTGTGCTTTGGGCCAACCTGATAGCCTGGCCCATCGCTGTGTGGGTGATGCTGCGGTGGTTGGAAGAGTTTCCCTACCGGATAGACGCTTGGGTTTTGCTGCCACTTTGTTTGGGTGCGGGTGTGTTTGCTTTGCTGGTGGCTTGGATAACCGTAGGCGGAAACGCCGCTAAAGTCGCGCGTTCAAATCCGATCCACGCGCTCAGGTATGAATAGAAAATAACAAAAATAAAACAACGCGACAGCGAGAAAAGGGGATTGAAAATGTTTAAAAATTATCTGCTTACAACATGGCGGCATATACTGAAGAACAAACTGTTTTCAGCTATTAATATCTTCGGCCTGGCGATTGGCATGATGAGCTGCATTCTTATTCTCCTCTATGTGAAGGATGAGGTTTCCTACGATAGCTGGGTGCCCGAGAGTGAAAAAATCGTCCGCCTTCATAGCGCGTATTATACACCGGATCGGCCACCTTTTTTAACCGTGCGGTCAGCGGGGCGTATGATGGAGGCACTTAGCAATTATGCAAGCGCCGAGGTTGAGGCTGGGGTACGTCTGGTACAAAATGGCACAACCATTATTCAGGGCGACAAGGCCTTCAACGAAACAACCTTTTTGGCCGATTCCACTTTTTTTGATGTGTTTGACATGCCCTTTGCTCACGGGTCTGCCGCAACAGCATTTGCGAAGCCGCTGGATATGGTTGTCTCGGAAGAAACAGCGATCAAATATTTTGGCCGCACCGATGTTATTGGCGAAACACTGGTTACCTGTTGTCTTCAGGAAGAACGCACAGAATTTACCATTACCGGCGTCATGAAAGATTTCCCGCAAGCATCACATTTTAACATTGGTATGTTGATTTTTATGGATCCGCCGATGCTGGATTTTGCGCCCAATATCCTGAACACATGGACCAGTGTGAACACCTATACCTATTTTAAGCTTCGTGACGGTAAAACGGCTGCGGATCTTAAACAGCGCTTCTACTACTGGCTTGATAATGAAAGCCCTTTTATTGAGATGGCTCAGTCTGCGGGTATGCCGGAGACTATGAAAGTAACGGATTTCAACAAGTCCAATATCATGCCGCTTGAGGACATTCATCTGTATGCGCGGCGCGATGCGGGCAACATGGGTGATTTGTCTCCTATGGGTGACATGACCATGATCTACACTTTTACGACTGTGGCGGGCCTTGTGTTGTTGATTGCGTCCATCAACTTTATGAACCTGTCAACAGCCAAAGCAGCCAAAAGAGCACGAGAAGTGGCGCTGAGAAAGGTCATGGGGGCCTCGCGAAAGCAGGTGGCGCTTCAGTTTTTGGGGGAAGCTGTGGCTATCGCAGCGCTTGGGTTTCTCTTTGCCCTTGTTGGTGTTGAATTGCTCCTGCCACTATATAGCGAAGCGATTGGGCGTGAGCTTGAACTTAACCTGATCGGTGACTTACCCCTTCTGGGCTCATTGGTAGGCGTTGCCGTTTTAATTGGGCTGATCTCGGGCAGTTATCCGGCGAGCTTCTTGTCACGCTTTCTGCCTGCGCGCATCCTGAAGGCCAATCAGTCCTCTGATTCTGAGGGTAAGGGCTCTTTCCGGGGTGCGCTGGTGGTATTCCAGTTTGCCGTATCTATCGGCTTGGCTGTGTGTACGGCTGTGGTGTATGGGCAAACGCTGTATGCCCAAAATATGGATGTTGGTTACAAACATGATGGCAAGTTGATTTTGGGCAGCATGGGGGCAGCTTCCGGCCCCGCCCAGGTCGAGACAATTCGCCAACAGCTGTCTAACATTCCTGGTGTTACCAGTGTGGTTATGTCGTCGGATGTGCCCAGTCAGGATTGGGAGAACAACACATTTTTCAAACAGCTTGACCGCGAAGATGACAGCGCAGACGAGCAGGGTACCTTGCTAAATTATTATTCCGTTGATTACGGATTTATGGAGGCTTATGCGATATCGCCTCTGGCTGGCCGAACTTTTGATCAGGCATTTGGTACAGATCAAATTATCCCTGTTCCCGAAGGCGAAGACCGTATCGGAGCGGCAGGCGTCATGATCAATGAAACGGCTATGCGGGCGCTTGGTCATGATAGTCCGGATCAGGCGGTGGGTAAAACAATACAGACCCAGATGCGGGGGCTGGGCACCCAGAATATGACCATTGTTGGTGTCATCCCTGATATCTATTTTCGTTCAATAAAGCACGGTATTCGCGCCAGTGCCTATTTTATCAACCCACAGCGCTTTCGTTCGGCCACCATCAGTTTTGATACGGAAAATGTGCCAGAGGTTGTGGCAAGTGTAGAACGAATCTGGCAGGAAAACATGCCACTTACCCCCATCAATCGCGAGTTTCTCACGACCATGATGGATGCCCAGTATGATGCCGAGGAAAGGCAGGCAAAATTGTTCGCAGCTTTCGCAGCATTGGCAATTATTGTTGCCAGTCTTGGTCTGTACGGACTGGCCTCTTTCACGGCTGAACAACGCACAAAGGAAATTGGTATCCGCAAAGTGCTGGGGGCAACGATTGTGGATATTATCCGCCTGCTTGTATGGCAGTTTTCGCGCCCTGTATTGGTTGCCAACATCATTGCATGGCCGGTTGCTTGGTACATTATGTCAGGCTGGCTTGAAGGGTTTGAATACCGGTTGGAAAACAGCTTTCTGCTGATGACTGCCTTGGTCGCCAGTGTGATTGCCCTGTTGGTGGCTTGGTTAACAGTAGCCAGCCGTGCTTACCGTGTGGCGCGCGCCAACCCCATCAGTGCCCTTCGGTACGAATAGGAGTGTGATCATGTTCAGCAATTATATAAAAACCGCATTACGCAATATCATGCGTCAAAAACTGTTTTCTTTCATCAATATCGTGGGCCTAGCAGTTGGGCTTGCAGCGTTCATTCTGATTATGCTTTTTGTCCGCGACGAAACCTCATGGGATACTCATTGGGAGCACGGCGAGGACATATACAGGCTCGAAACAACCCTTACTTTCCCAACCGGGGAAGATAGGTTATCGCCAAGAGCGGTTGATCCTCTGAAAGATATCTTTCTTGATGTTTATCCGGAGGTAGAAGCAATCACCCGCACTCTCAGTTTTGGCCTGACAGCGCGCCAAGGCGGGGAGCTTGTTTCCCAGCGGGTTATGTTTACCGACCCGGGTTTCACAGACTTTTTTGACTTTGAGTTCCTTGAAGGCATTAAAGAGGGAGCCCTTTCAAGACCGGAAAACATTGTCATCAGTGCGCGCACCGCAGAGCGGTATTTCGGAGAAGCATCTGCACTTGACCAAACCATTACCGTGAGCATTCGCGGCCAGTTCAGGGAATTCCGTGTTGCTGGCGTGATCGCTGATCCGGTGGATAATACGCATCTCAACCACGACTTCCTGATACCGATACAGCGCGAATATTTTGAAGGTATCCGCTGGTTTACTCAAGACTGGCGTTTCGCCGTTTGGGAAACCTATGTTCGGTTTCAAACAGGGACTAATGTGGATGTTATCCGGGCGAGCTTGCCGGGATTAGTGGAAAGGTTTCGCCCTACAGCGGCAGGCGATCAGCAAGATGGAAACAGCGGAATGAAACTTCATCTTGTGCCTATTGCAGACACACACCTTTATTCACACCGTGCGAACGGTGACGCAAGCGCGCTCTATGGGTTTTCCGCTGTTGCTTTTCTAATTCTTTTGATCGCGATCGCTAATTTCCTCAACCTCTCGATGGCGCGTACGGCCCACAGGGCACGGGAGGTTGCGATGCGAAAAGTTGTTGGGGCCGGGCGCATGCAAATTATCCAGCAATTTTTGAGCGAGGCCATATTGCTTGCTCTTATCTCCCTTCTATTTGCGCTGGTTATGGTTGAGATGTCGCTCCCCTATTATAACGCTTTCCTCGCCTCTGTTATTGAGCTTGATATTTTTGGTGGGTCGGGCGCAAGTATTGCTGTTCTGTTACTTGCGCTGGGTGTTGGTATAAGTGCTGGAAGTTTTCAGGCCTTCTATTTCTCAGTGCTCAAACCAAAAGATGTTCTTTATTCGAGCACCTCGTCTGATAACGGGACCAGCAAGCTTCGGTTTGGTCTTGTTGTGGCTCAGTTCACCATCTCTGTCGCACTGATGAGTGGGGCATATTTTGTCAACAAGCAAACAGAGTATGTGCGGTCAATCGATCTTGGGTTTAACCCTGATGGCCTTATTGTTGTTGCACGCACGAACGATCAGTTGTCTGAAACAATCAAGCAACGCCTTCTTGAAAGCCCTGTTATTACAGCGGTTGGGCGTTCATCCGACGTGCCGACCGAAGGCAGCGAAGACCGACTGCGGATGCGGCCGGTTTCAGGCCGTGAACCGGTAGTTCTGGACGGCCTTCCCACTGGACCAGATTTCTTCCGAGCCTATGAAATACCGCTTTTGGCCGGGCGTTATTTGACCCTTGCGGAAGGGGATGTTCTCCGGCGCCGTGGTGGTGACGGCAGTTATCAGCCTGCGGTCAATATTGTGGTTAATCGGGCGGGAGCATCACTTCTGGGGTTTGCTAACCCTATTGAGGCGCTCAATCAGACTGTACCGACGAACCTGACGGCTGAACGATACCTTGATGCGACCATTGTTGGTGTTGTTGAGGATTTTCATTTTGATAGCGCCCGCAGCGTAATCAGACCCGGAATATATTATGTTGATGAAGCCCGTCAGTCGGACATGAGTGTGCGTTTTGATGGCGCATATCGGGATGCGGCAATATCGCATTTGGAAACTGTATGGCAGGAAATATATCCCGACCAGACTTTAGCCTACCGTGAGATGTCAGACCTTGTTGACAGGCAATATCAAACCGATACGCGCCTAGGAGAAATGCTGGCTGCTTTTACAATTCTTGCCGTCACGATTTCCTGTATGGGGTTGTTTGGACTTGCGAGTTTTACGGTTGAGCGCCGCACCAGGGAGATTGGTCTCAGGAAAGTGCTTGGAGCTGGCATATCTGATATTATATCGCTTCTTCTCTGGCAGTTTTCCAAACCAATATTGATCGCCACAGCTATCGCTGTGCCCGTGGCTCTGTATTTCACCAGTAGCTGGCTGGATGGGTTTGTTTACCGGATCAATATTGAAGTGATGCCTTTTGCCTTTATCAGCATAGCGGCTCTGATGATTGGCTGGGTTACGGTTGCCAGCCATGCATTCAGAATTGCCCGCGCCAAGCCAGTCAAAGCCCTTCGGTACGAATAGGCGAGGTACGCCCAGCGCGGTGAAATGGCTGATTTGAAAGGGGTGCTAGCATAAACAGTTAAAAGCAAATCACCAGCTCGCAGGATTTGAGGGCCTCTTGGCCTTTAAATCTCTTGACTTGGGGGCTTTGGCCCCCATTTTTTTGCATAAGGCAAAAGTGGAGAAGACGGTTGAAGCTGGTTGGTGCAGGACTGCAAGCCTATTTGAAGCAGGAAAATTTTAATTTCCCCGAGTTTCGCCAAAGGCCTCCCTGGATTGGGGCTGATTTGCAAACAGTGCGAAATAGTTTTGCCGCGCCGGCAGCTTTGGCTGCTGAGTATGGAAGGCTTTCTGTGCCGATAGGGGGTGCCGACGGGTCGGCGCTAAGTTTGGCTTATACACCTGCGGCGGCCTCACCTGAGGGCGCGAACGACAGCGATAGCGGCAAGGCGCTTGTGCTGGTGCATGGGCTTGGCGGCTCCGAGGACAGCAGTTATATGAAAAATGCAGCCGCTTATTTTTCTCGGCGTGGCTGGCAGGTGTATCGGATGAATTACCGTGGTGTTGGCCCGTCACGCGCAACATCAAAAGCCCCCTACAGTGCAGGCCTAACGGGTGATCTACGGTCAGTTCTACGGTCAGTATCGGCCCAGAAGGGTATTGAAGACATATGTGTGATGGGGTTTTCGTTGGGTGGCCAGCTGATCTTGCGCACGTTTGGCGAAGGCGATGTTGATACAAAGGTGAGGGCAGCGGTTACGGTGTCTGCACCGCTTGATCTGGCGGCCAGTCAGCGCCGGTTGGAGCGTCGCCGCAATGCCCCCTATGTGCGCTATATTGTGGGTAACATGAAACGCGATATGGCAGGCATTTGCCATAAAGCTATCACTATTAATATAGATAAAATCTCATCTGTACTGGCCTTTGATGACCATGTGATTGCGCCTTATTTTGGTTTTGCCAATGCGCAAGATTATTATCGGTGTGTGTCCTGTTTGCCCTTGATCGGAAAGATAGGGCTGCCAACACTGGCAATTCACAGCGCGGATGACCCTTGGATTCCGGTTGCGGATTATCACAAGGCGGATTGGCCTGCCAGCATGCCAGTGGGTGCTGCAATCCTGCGGCGCGGCGGGCATGTGGGTTTTCACAGCGCCAATGCGAAGGCCGCCTGGTTTGAGCCGGTATCAGAAAGCTTCTTTGGTAAATTTACTTAAAATTCAATTCAAATTGAATGAAATACAGATTAGTAAAAACAAAGGAATATATAAATTTTTATGCGTAATTTGACCAATAAATAATAAATATCAAATATAGGTTCAGTGAATAATTTCTCAATTCAGGCTGGGTTGGAGTTTTACAATGAATGCTGATCCTAAATCGCTGGTTAATGCTATAAAGATCGAGAAAATCCTACTCGCCAAACAGGTTGGGCAATTTCTGTCTAGAGACCAGGTTGATGAAGAGCGTGTCGCTGTTGAAAACGTAGCACGGCTTTTGGCGGGAGATATTTCGGAAAAAGTAAGACGTGTGTTGGCGTTTGAACTGCGGCATTGCAATGTTTTGGTGCCGGATTTGGCAGAAAAAATTGCAAGGGATATTAAATCAGTTGCGGTGCCGTTCCTGTCGGTAACAAAAGCGATTTCGGACAAAACCTATTTGCGCCTGCTCCCTCAGCTTGAGGACTGGGCGAAAGCTGCGGTGGCGCGGCGTATTGATCTGAGCTCATTGGTTTCTCAAGCGTTAGCGCGAATGGGGGATGAACATAGTGTCACGACATTGGTGCGCAATGACAGCCTGCAACTCAGCAATAAAATAGTAGGCATTGTTGTAGACAGGTTTGGCAAAAATGTTCGGATTATGGATCATTTGAGCGCCCGTTCGGACCTTCGTGCGGAGGCTGTTGACCGGCTGCTGGATAAGGTGTCTCACCATTGCCGAGAACCCATGCTTGACAAGCTTGAAACCTCTGACGTCTCCCCCGATTTTGAAGTTTATAATTTCCAGCTGGAAGCCTTGTGGGAACAATTGGAAGAAGCCAGCGAAGCGCAGGTTCATGCCTGTGTAACTGAGCTGCGAAACGCCAGGCACCTGAACCACCTTTTGGCGATAGAGATGGCGAAAAAGGGATGTAAAGCTTTCCTTGAAAGCACTCTGGCGCTGGAAGCCGGGCTCCCCATAGGCGAAATCAAGGACATTCTGACGCTTCAGGACCGGGGGGCCTTTGTGCGCTTGATGCAAATGGCAAGTGTTAGCAATTCAGATGCGCCGCATTTTCTCCAATTGGCCAAGGCACAGCATAGTACGGAAAAATATGCGGCTTAAGGGCCGGAGGAGAAATGGTTGAGACAGTGCGCTTTCCAACATAGGCGCTCTGTAGGAGGGCGCAAATCACTTGAAGGATTTTGAAAGTGAAATAACCCACTTGACCTTAAACCTACCTACAAGGTGCAAGGTATGTGCGACTCGATTTGCAGCTTGGGATATCGAAGAGGGAATTTTGACTCAAATTTTTTGGGAATAAAACTAGAGGGTCGTCCGTTGATGTAGCGAAAGGGCGGGCTGGTTGACAAAAAGCCGGATTGCCCACATCACGCGCTGCAAGCTTTTGGTTAGTCAGGATGGCTTCTCCGCGTGAAGTAACGGAACGGTATAGGTGGCCCTGGCCAGGTGGATCAAGCTTGGCGGAAGGCCGAATTGGATGGACGGAAAACAAAAGATGGCACCTCGATTGATATTTCAGAAATTTGCTGGTATATTTGTAATTGTCTGGTGCCAGACTTTATTGGTCAGGAATTAACTTTCTTGATCCCGTAAGCTTGGAGCCAGAAGAAAATGAGCATGAGCGCTATAAATATAGTCAATGCAGCGACCTTAGAAAAAGTCGTACTTACACAGCGTATTGCCGGATTTCTCAGCAGCGATCACAATGATGAAGAACGCGCCGCAATTGAAAATGTTGCGCGGTTGCTGGCACAGGATATTTCCCTTCAGGTGCGCGAGGCATTGGCATTCGAACTTAGGACCTGCAAAATCCTTCCTCATGACCTTGCGGCCAAAATTGCGTCAGATGTAGAAAGTGTCGCCAGCCCGTTTTTAAGTTCAACTGAAGTTTTCAGCGATGTACAACTTGCCGGGCTGGTCCCGCATTTGGCTGAACACGCCCATATCTCCCTGGCCAGACGATCAGATATTGGTCCCCAAGCTTGTATGGCTATCGTATCGGTGGGTTCGGACAAAACCGTTAATTTTATCATCCGCAATGAGCATATTAAAATACAGGAAGATGCGCTTAAAACTGTAACAAAACGCTTTGGCATGAACCGTGAGATGATGGACCTGTTAGCTGCGCGCGCTGATCTGCCGCTGGGTATTGTTGAGAAAATTATACAGAAAGTTTCAGAGGATTGCCGTACAGCATTGGCGAAAACCTATAATGTTGACCCTGCCATAGCGCAGGAACTGACGCAGAGTGCACAGAATGAAACAGTCTGGCGCCGGATTGAAAAGGCCAGTCCTACGCAAATTCACGCCTATGTGATTGAGCTTCGGAAGGTGTCTCAGGTGACAACAGACATGGTTTTGGAGTTTGCTGGTAGAGGTAGCCTGAACTTTTTAGAGAGCTTTATTGCGCTTGAAGCCGGGCTTACATTGGGGGCTGTGCGGACAGCCTTTTACAGTGGCGATATGTCAGCGTTTGTTAGCGTGATGCAGCAAGCCAGCATCAGTAAAGCCGCTGCTCACGAATATCACCGTATTATCAGCAAGGCTGCTCAAGCCGAACAGAAATAGCCGTGAGGTTAAAGCCTCACAGCTATTTTCCGGGGTTATGCATCGTCCGCTGTGCCAATGATTGGCAAGCTATCCTTGTTTTTAAACACTAGATACGCACCGCTTAACCAGGCGACAATTGCCATATAGAAAAGCTGGGCTTCAACCATTGGCTGGCCGTCCACCATATAATGTACTTCTACACCCAAAGGGCTGGCAAGATGGAAGAAAATGGCCCCTGTCATGATGCCAACAGTCAGCAAGCCCCCCAGCCCCCTTTTTGAAGGGATAAGAACTAGAATACAGGCAATAAGTTCGGCAGTGCCGATGATATAGGCACCGCTGGTTTTGAAAAAACCAAGGCCCAGAAAGGTGCCAACGACATTAAAAATTTCATCGGTCAAAGGATGACCCCCAAACTTGTAGGGAAGGCTCCCGGCCAAGATCCCTAAGATCAACAAAGCGGGTATCCATTGATGATGTTTTTTTACAAAGTCCATTATAGTCTCCCTTGGTTTCCCTGCGGTATGTTCGGTTAGTGCGTGGCTGGATAATATTTGGTCAGTGTTTTTTCGCGCCACCAGGCCTTTATCAATTTGGATAGCGGCGTTGGCGTGTGGCCACGGCGCCGGTTTTTTGCGCCAATGGCATACAGGTGCCCAAACTGCTGCATCAGCGTGCTGTATGCCTGCGGCAAGGTCGTGCGCGAATCCCAAATATGGGTGGCTTCACCGCCTGCACCGTTGATTTCAATGATTTTAAAACCTTCGCCGCGTTGAAGGGCTTCAAAATCGCCGAACCTTACATCAAAGCGACCCACATAAAACTCTCCCATCGATTTGGAGAGGGCATCAAAGGCATCGGTCATTGCTTCGGTTATCTGGTCATTGCCGTTGCGGAAAATGGTGCCCCGACAGTGGTTGCCTGCAAAAGCAAGCCGGATGCTCTCGCCGTTCGGGATTGTTTCATTCAGCCTGTCTTTGTGCCTGTCCAGATACAGGTGAGCGAGTTTTCCAGCTCGTTCATCCGCGTGAATAAGCTGGCGTAATGTACGCTCACCGTCGCCGGTTACACGGGGGAAATATTTCAGCGTCAGGCTAATGATACGGCCTTTTGCCTGCTCTGGGTGCCGCACGTAAAAAACACCGGCTTCGCCTTCTTCGCCGACAAGCTCCTGAAGCAAAAAGTTGGCACCCACCGGAAAGGCCTCAATATAGGCCTTAAGGTCGTCTTCGGTTTTAACAATCTGCACCCCGGCACCGCGCATGCCGATATCGGGTTTGGCAACAAAAGGCATAGTCAACCCTGATGTTTCCAGGGCTTCCTGTGCATCTTCCAGAGTTTTGGCATTGCCGCCTTCTCCGCGCCAGCGCATACAGCGCACATAGGGTGCCACCCAGGAACGCGCATTTTCCTCAAGTTCATTAAGCACCGTATATTTGCTTTCGCCAACCAGACCGGAATAGGGCAGGGCCGGGTTGGTGTTTGTAGGCAGGGTCAGCCCCATATGGCGCAGGGACAGCCAGCCGCAATAAAGCGCGACCGGTGTATAAAACAGGTGTGTTGGTGCAAACTCAAACCAGGATACCCGGGACGCACTGGCGTCAAGTGCAGGCATGCCTGCATGCGGTGCATTGGTGCGGGGCAGGGGCAAGGTGGTTTTGCTATTCAGTGTCATTATTTCCCCCAAAGTCAGGTTTGCCCGCAAAATCAGGGTCTGAGCCGGTATTCGCCATCAGGATCGGTGCTATGCTCCGCCGCCTTGCGGCAAACCGTATGGAAAAAATTACGCAAATCGACACTAAAATTGCGGCAGTAACACCCACCCAGCCACCGAATGCTGAAAAAACCTGCTGCACCTCGCTTATGAATAAAACCATAGCCGTCACCCATAAAAGGGAGGCAATTGTCATCACTGTTACGAAACGCACGAGGGACAATTTCAAAAACCCAAAACTTACGTAGGTGATTAACCGGGTGCCGGGAGTAAAACGCGACAAAAACAGAATGCCGGTTTCCTTGCCAACAAGCCAGCGGCGCAGGGAGCGGGATTTATTGACGGGCAATCGTTTTCTGAGAAAACGAACGCTGCGGGCTGACCAGCCAGCCCCGTAGAGCGCGATATCGCCAGCCGTGATACCAAAGGCAAGCACAGCAATTGCAAACAGGGGCGATGTCAGGCCTGCACCCACCAGCAAGCTGCCTGCCACCAGCGCGCCGTCTTCTGTCACCAGAGTTGCGACAGCAAGGGATATACCCAGTAATAAGGGGTCACCTGCGCTGGCTTCAAGCCATGCCATCAATGTTTCGCCAGAAAAATCCATGCCTCTCTTTTCTTATTTTATTACCGGTCTTGTTTTGTAACCGGGGCTTGTCATAAAAGGTTCATCGCCCTTAGTGTATGCGCCAAGATAGTCATTTTTTCCAAAATCATAAGCACTTACACGTGTTTGTGAGAATATTGTGTAGCGTGCCCTCAGGATGCGCGCAAAAAGAATAATACGGAACAGGTAAGCGGAACAGGTAAAAGGAATAGCAAGGTTATGGCCTTCAATGTTTTGATTTTATGTACAGGCAATTCGGCGCGCTCGGTGATGGGCGAGGCCATCTTGAACCGTCGGGGCCATGGCCGATTTCGGGCGTATAGCGCTGGCAGTAAGCCTGCGGGTGCAGTAAACCCGACAGGGGTGATGCTCCTGGCTTCAAAGGGGTATGATACCGGCCTCTATCGTTCCAAAAACTGGGATGAATTCAGCGGCCCTGCTGCCCCTCAAATGCATGCTGTTATCACCGTGTGTGACAATGCGGCCGGAGAAACCTGTCCTTTGTGGCCGGGCGTGCCCGTGCGGGTGCATTGGGGTTTTCCTGATCCTGCCGCTGTCACCGGCAGTGAAGAGGCCAAGCTTGCGGCCTTCAGCGAAATATATGATGCCATTGATGCCTATATGGAGGCGCTGGTGGCGCTGCCTGTTGAAACCATGGATGCAGATGACCTTAAAGCCGCGATGCAAACCATCGCCGAACAAGCCTAGGGACACGGGGAAAATGAAAAAGAAATTGATCGCTGAATTTGTGGGCACCCTGCTGCTTTTGGCTACGGTGGTAGGCTCTGGGATCATGGGGGATACACTGGCTGCGGGTAATGATGCAGTGGCGCTGTGGGGCAATACGGCGGCGACGGGCGCTATTCTTTTTGTATTGATCACTATTTTTGGCCCTTATTCGGGTGCGCATTTTAATCCGGCTGTTACGCTTGTTTTCCGGGCGAAAGGTGACATTAGTCGCCGAGAGGCCGCAGCTTATATTCTGGTGCAAATCATTGCGGGTATTCTGGGTGTATTGCTGGCACATTTTATGTTTGATGCAGAAATCATTCAAACCTCGGCCAAGGTGCGTACCGGGCCAGGCCAGTGGGTGTCAGAGGCTGTTGCAACTTTTGGTCTTTTGGCAACCATACTAGGCTGTGTGCGGCACCGCCCGGAAGCAACAGCCATGGGTGTGGGGCTGTTTATCACCGCAGGTTACTGGTTTACGGCATCCACCAGTTTTGCCAACCCGGCGGTTACCATTGCACGTTCTCTTACAAATACATTTGCGGGCATTGCGCCTACAGATGTTGTTGCCTTCATCGCGATGCAGCTGGTGGGCGCTTTTCTGGCTTATTATCTTTTTAAAGTGCTGGACAAGCCGGAAGCGGAGTAAGCGCAAACCATGAAGCAGACAAAATCCATAAAGGACTATATCCGCAGTGTGCCGGACTTTCCCAAACCGGGTATCCTGTTCCGTGACGTTACTACGCTTTTCAGCGACCAGGATGGCTTTCGGCTGATGCTGGACCAGCTTGAAGCTGCCGTATCAGGCTTGGCAATTGACAGTGTGGCTGGAATTGATGCTCGTGGTTTTATTGTGGGCGCGGCTTTGGCGGACAGGCTTGGTGTAGGTTTTGTGCCCATCAGAAAAAAGGGTAAATTGCCAGCGGCGGTTATCGAAGAAAGTTATGCGCTGGAATATGGGACAGCGACGTTGGAAATTCACAGGGACGCGCTGGCTGTGGGTACGCATGTCTTGCTGGTGGATGATTTACTGGCCACAGGCGGTACAGCGATGGCCGCCGCCACCCTGTTGACGCGCCTAGGTGCAGAAATTCAGGCGTGTGCTTTTGTTGTCAATTTACCCGATCTCGGTGGGGCAACTCAGCTAACGAGCGCAGGCCATAAAGCCATTGCCCTTTGCGAATTTTCGGGTGACTAAAGCTCATCGGCTATCTGGTGCAGGGCGTCAAGGCAGGCATGTGCCAAATGGCGGCAGCGTTCCGGGTTCCAGCCAAAGTTATCGTCTGGCAGATCGGCGTTATCCTTGAACGGCATTTCCAGCGTCATGGCGAGGCAGCCATGGGTTTGTGCTATATAGTCCGTGCATTTTTTAAGGTCAGATGAGTTTGCTTCCTCAAGAGGGTAGCCGTGCTTGCGTTGGAAGTCCGGTGAAATAGTATCAAGGATGGTCTGATAGCGATCCAGAAGTTGTAGCTGGTTGTTCGTCACTGAGGGAATGCCTTCAAAACCGGCAATGAAATTATAGGGCAAGGCCTCATCACCGTGTACATCCAGATGAAAATCAACGCCTGTTTCCGCTATTTTCTCGCGTACCAGATAAACCTCGGGGCTGCGCGCCATCGAAGCATCTTTCCACTCTCGGTTCAGGTTTGCACCCACAGCGTTGGTACGCAGGTGCCCGCGTTTTGAGCCGTCCGGGTTCATGTTGGGTACAATATAGAAGTGTGCTTTTTCCAATAAGGCGGTTGCGACCGGGTTGTCTTCATCAAGCAGAAAATCGAATGTGCCTTCCATCCACCATTCTGCCATCGTTTCGCCAGGGTGCTGACGTGCAGCCAGCCAGATTTTTTTGCGACCCTCAGGCCCGTGCCCTATTTCAACCAAATCCATATCCTGCCCGTCCAGCGTATGACCAAGCACACTTGTTTTTACCAGCGGCGAATCCGAGACTTCGGCGATCAGGTCAGCATGGCGCTCCATCGAGTAAGGGGCGAAATAGGCGAAATAGAGGCTGTCTTGCTCTGGTTTAACCGACCATGACAATGTCTTGCCGTCATATTGTGTTGGAATCCTAAACCAGATTTCGCGGTCATAAGACGCACAGACGCTGTAATCATCCCAGCCTTCCGGGTATGCCGCACCAGCTGCGTTTTCGATTGTGAATGTGCAAAGCTGATTTTCGACTCCGGAGGCACGAAAGTGAAACCACTGATAAAAATCGGACTGATTGTCGTTTTTGATGGCCAGCCGCACATCAGAAACATCATCAGATTGGACCACATCAATATTACCGCTATCAAAAGCACTGGTGACTAACATGGTATTTCCTTGTTTAGCGTTTGGCTTGCCCACCCGCATGCCATTGATCCATAGGTATTTTTTATTCTGCCTAGCGCTTTTAGGGGCATGTGGTCAATGGCTCTGCTTCAAAGCCGCAGAAATACTGGCTTTGGGTCAAGAGTGCTGCCCTTTAAAAGTCATGACAAGATAGTCTCACTTTGGTATCATCTTCCCACTGACGCATAGGCGTGAGCGGACTACCCTGGCTATCTAACCGGGGAATTTGGGGCGTCCCGCAGGGCATGGGGGACGTCCCTCGCTAATTGGGCTGCAGTCACAGACAGTGTGCAGTGTGCCGTTACTGATTTTGCGTCAGCAACCTATTGACAGAGCGCCCACTCACCCCTATGTTCCGCGCCGAATGGATTCGAGGAATAACAGTTAGGTTGTTCCCGCCTTTGTGCCCTGTATTGGATGGACACTGGGGTTACTGTATTAACTGATGTTTAGGAAGACGAGCCATGAAAGTTCGCAACAGCCTGAAGTCCCTGAAGTCTCGTCACCGCGATTGTCGTGTGATTCGCCGCAAGGGCCGTACATACGTCATCAACAAGACACAGCGTCGCTTTAAAGCACGCCAGGGCTAAAGTTACCTTTAGCAATTTTATGTTGAATTAGCCGCGCACCCCGATACAGGGTTGCGCGGCTTTCTCATTCATACTCTGGCTCACATATGCTCGGGAAATAATTCGCCGAGCGCCGTTCGGTTCGCATCACAAACACCGCGCTCGGTAATCAGGCCGGTTATATATTTTCGCGGAGTAACATCAAAAGCGTAATTGTTTGCGGTTGTTCCCTCCGCAACAATCGTGATGGTTTCCAGGTTACCCGCGTCTGTTAGGCCTGTCAGTTTTGTGACTTCGTCCCCGCTACGCTCCTCAATGGGCATTTCCTTAAGGCCGTTCTGCATGGACCAGTCAATAGAAGGGGACGGCGCACAGACATAAAAGGGAATATTATTATCGTGTGCTGCCAGGGCTTTCAGGTAGGTGCCGATTTTGTTGCAAACATCACCAGACCCTGTTGTGCGGTCAGTGCCAACAAAACACATATCCACCAAGCCGTGCTGCATCAGATGCCCGCCGGCGTTATCAACGATAAGGGTATGGGGCACCCCGTGGTTTGCCAGTTCCCAGGCGGTCAGGCTGGCTCCCTGGTTGCGCGGGCGTGTTTCATCCACCCATACATGCACATTCATGCCAGCTTCATGGGCTTTATAGATTGGGGCAAGTGCTGTACCCCAATCCACTGTTGCCAACCAGCCTGCGTTGCAGTGGGTCAATATATTAATAGGTTCGCCTTCAGCTTTTGACTGGGCAATTATTTCGATCAGCGCATGGCCGTGCATACCCATTGATGCGCACATTTGCACGTCTTCGTCGCAGATGAGCGCAGCCAGTTTATAAGCTGCGGTTTCCCGGTCCTCTGGTGCTATTGGTGCAAGATGTGCCCGCAGCCTGTCCAGTGCCCACCTGAGATTGACCGCTGTGGGCCGGGCTGCCAGCAAATGATCATAAGCTTTGGCCAGGTGGGCATCAGACGGGTCTGTTCTGGCGGCCAGTGCGTACCCGTAGGCGGCTGTCGCGCCAATAAGCGGTGCCCCGCGTACCAGCATATCAGAGATCGCGGTGGCCGCATCTTCCACTTTGTTAAGGTCCACAGTTTCAAAACGATGAGGCAACAGGGTCTGATCGATAATCTGGACGGTACGCCTGTTGGTTGCGGTCCAGATCGTCCGGTAATGTTGACCATTGATATTCACAAACTTCTCCCACTCATCTCTAGGGCCAAGCCCCCTTAATATGGTTTGTTCAAAACCCTTGACGAGACGATAGGGTATGCTTTCGTCCCTGACAATTGTTTGACGCAGGGTTGCAGGTTTTTCTTGATTAATAGGGCCTCCCGCTGCTTAGGTATTCACATCACCATTTGTAGAAATTCCCAATACTGAAAGTGCCCCATGCAAAACCTCTGGTCCGATAGTGACGCTGCAAAATATATCTCTGACTACGCAAAAAAGGGCGTTTGTGAAGACCTGGCCCTGCGGGTTTATACCAGCAGACTTATTGGCGGCAATGCTGCGCTGGTGGCGCACGGCGGTGGCAATACATCGGTTAAAACTATCTTGCCCGACTTTCTTGGAAAAGAAACCGAAGTCCTGTGCGTGAAGGGTAGCGGATGGGATTTGGGTAATATTGAACCTCAGGGTTTGCCCGCTGTTCGAATGGAACAGTTGAGTGCCGTCCGTAGCCGCGATGTGCTTTCAGACGAGGATATGGTGGCATTTCAGCGCTCTAACCTTCTTGACCCAGCAGCTCCTAATCCGTCAATTGAGACTTTGTTGCATGCCTATTTGCCTCATAAATTTGTCGACCACAGCCACTCGACAGCTATTCTTTCTGTTGTGGACCAGTCAAATGGTATGGAATTGGCTAAGGAAATTTTTGGTGCCAAAGTGGCGGTAGTGCCTTACGTGATGGCCGGTTTTCAGCTCGCCAAGGTTACCGCAGATGCATTTGAGGCCAACCCCGATGTTGAAGGGATTGTGTTGCACAAGCACGGGCTGTTCACCTTCGGGGATAGCGCCAGGCAATCTTACGACCGGATGATCGCGCTGGTATCCGAGGCTGAGGATTTTATTGCAGCTGCAAAGCCCTTTGCCCCAGCAAAAGCCAAATTGCCAGCCGATATAGCCCGTGTATCGGATGTAGCCCCCATTTTGCGCGGCAGGGCGGCACTTGCAAAATCGCCCGGCGAACATGCCCGCTGGATTTTGGATTACCGAACATCAGATGTAGTACGAACTTTTGTGGATGGCACTAATCTGGGTGATTACGGCACACGCGGCGTGATTACGCCTGACCATATCATTCGTCTTAAAAACAAACCGCTTGTTGTGCCTGCCCCTGATGCCAGTGATCTTGACGCCTTCAAAGTGGCGGTAGATACCGCTGTTGAGGCTTGCAGCGCTGATTATTGCAGGTATTATGCTGAAAACAGCGGGGGCAAAGGCACCACCAGGCTGGATACTGCCCCGCGTGTTGTGCTGGTGCCGGGTGTGGGCCTGTTTGGCATGGGGAAAAGTGCGAAAGAAGCCTCTGTTGCGGCGGACCTAGCCGAAGCCAGTATTGGTGCCATCTCTGACGCGGAACGCATTGGCAGGTTCGAGGCACTATCAGAGGCTGAATTATTTGATATGGAATATTGGTCGCTGGAGCAGGCCAAGCTTGGCAAAGGCAAGGAAAAACCGCTACAGCGACAGGTGGCACTTATCACGGGTGGCGGCGGTGCTATCGGTGCAGCAACAGCCCGGCTGATGGCAGAAAACGGTGCTGAAGTGGCTATTCTTGATCTGGACCAGACAAAGGCCGAAGCCGTCGCAACAGAGATTGGGGGCCATGCAATAGCACTTGAATGTGATGTCACGGATGGGGCTTCTGTTCAGGCAGCCTTTGATGCGGCCTGTGCCCGTTTTGGCGGTGTGGATATTGTTGTTTCAAATGCGGGTGCCGCCTGGCAGGGCGAAATCGGTGAGCTTGATGACGCGACCTTGCGCAAAAGTTTTGAGCTGAATTTCTTTGCACATCAGAGTATCGCAAAATGCGCGGTGAAGGTGATGAAAGCACAGGCCACGGGTGGTGTTTTATTGTTCAATGCCTCCAAGCAGGCAGTGAACCCGGGCAAGAACTTTGGTGCTTACGGGCTTCCTAAAGCGGCTACTTTGTTTCTCAGCCGCCAGTATGCACTGGAATACGGTAAAGATGGCATTCGCTCCTGCGCCGTGAATGCAGACCGTATCCGCAGTGGTTTGTTGACCGACGAGATGGTCACAGCCCGGTCGCGCGCGCGCGGACTAAGTGAAGCTGATTATCTAGCTGGTAACCTGTTGGGGCTTGAAGTCACAGCCGACGATGTAGCACAGGCCTTTCTGCATCAGGCACTTGCCGGCAAAACAACGGGTGATGTTACCACTGTAGACGGCGGAAACATGGCGGCAGCATTACGTTAGTGCGGGTTTTGGGGGTAGAGTGAATGTCAGGAATTTCATCAGTTGTTTTTGATATTGGCAATGTTTTTGTCCCGTGGGACCCGCGTTTTCTCTATGAAAAATTAATCCCGGATGAAGATAGACTGAATTTCTTTTTGGAAGAAATCGTCACACCTGACTGGAATTTGGAGCAGGATCGTGGGCGGACTTTCGCAGACGGTGTTGCCCTGCTGTGCCGCCAATTTCCAGAACAGGAAGCCTTGATCCGTCAGTTTGATATTCGGTGGACAGAAATGCTGGGCGATGTGATCACGGGTACTGTTGAGGTTTTGGAAAAGCTGATAGCACGGGGCACCGCTGTTTATGCCATCATCAATTTCTCGGCGGAGAAATGGCCGGTATTCTGTCGTCGCCACCGCTTTACGAGCCAGTTTAAGGATGTGCTGGTATCGGGGGATGAAAAACTTGTTAAACCAGACCCTGCCATTTTCCAGCTGGCCATTGACCGGTTTTGCCTGATACCAGAAGAGACGGTTTTCATTGATGATCGTCTGGAAAATATTGCGGCTGCGCAGGCCAAAAAAATGCAGGGCCACCATTTTACAGACCCCGCACTATTGATCTCTGATTTTACTGCACGCGGCCTTATTTAGGCATTATGTTTCTGACCTGTCTCTTCAGCCAAAATGCCGTATGTTGGTGACGCCGGGTAAAAGCAATGCCTGTTTTATCCAACAGAAGTTTGTCGTGGATAGAGATGATCTGAGTTTTTCCGAAAACGTGTATTTGCCCTTTTTAGGTCGTAATTGCACGGTAGTTGAATCTCTTCCTATTATGTTATCCTGTTTTGATTGCGATCTTTAATTTCTTAAAATGATAATAGTATCGGGGGAAAAAATGCTTAACGAACGAAAGATAACGGTATTTCAAAGATTTTTTGTGGGATGTTGCCTGATGGTGGCTTTTGGACTGTCCGGTGGTCAGGCTATGGCTGAAGATGTCACAAAAGGCGTGTTTATCAAGATTGAATTCACCGTGAAGGATGAACGTAGACCCGAGTTTATGGAGATCATGACCACATTAAATACAGGCATGGCAACCGAACAGGGCTTCATCTCCGCTGAAGTCTATATCGATGTGGATCACAGCGAAAAAATTACACTTATCGAGAAATGGGAAACCAGAAAAAGCCACGAGCACCACTATCAAGTGATCGTAGATAATGGCTCATGGCAGGGAATTCTGGATATGTTGACGGAAAACCCCAAGATGAGATACGTGCGGGAAATTCAGGTCAACTGATATAGTTTCATATAACGAAATGCGGCTGCTTTTGACTCTGGTAATTTTCGAATACCATAGTGTCTAGCTCGAATTTTTATTCGAGGGAACAGGTTTCAGTGACGGCCATATGGAAGCCAGGCTTTTGGTCTGGAATGAAAAGCAGGTCCATTATTTCATGGGCTTGCTTTATTAATTTCTGAATTTACGGCATGCGGCCTTATTCAGAAATTATGCATTTGATCCGTCTATCCAGGCGATATGCAGCACGTTGGTGGCCCCAGGTGTGCCAAAAGGAACACCTGCTGTTACGACAATGCGGTCGCCTTTTTGTGCAATTCCACCACGAACCGCCATGCGCTTGGCTTTGCCAATCATTTCCTCAAACGAGTCAACATCCTTGGTTTTGATGGCATGTAAACCCCAAACGATGGCCAGCCTGCGAGCAATGGAAAGTTTTGGTGTTAGCGTCAGGATTGGTGCGATCGGCCTTTCCCGAGCCGCCCGCAATGCGGTCGCGCCAGATGTCGTAAATGTCACGATGGCGCAGGCCTCAACAGAAGCGGCAACCTGGCCTGCCGCAGAGGTAATAGCATCTTCTGATCTGGTAATTGTATGCGCAATCTCATTCCGGCTGACTTGCAGGTAATTGGGTTCCTGCTCCACACGCTTTGCCACACGGTCCATCACAGCAACGGCTTCACAAGGGAAGTCGCCAACAGCTGATTCTGCGGACAGCATAACAGCATCAGCCCCGTCCATAACGGCGGTTGCCACATCTGAAACTTCGGCGCGCGTGGGAACCGGGGCTTTGATCATCGATTCGAGCATCTGTGTTGCAACAACAACAGGTTTGCCAGCGGCGCGGGCTTTGCGGATAATTTTTTTCTGGATACCGGGAACTTTTTCAACGGGTTCCTCAACACCTAAATCGCCGCGCGCAACCATAACACCGTCAGACAGCTCGATGATTTCATCAAGGGCTTCAACCGCAGCCGGCTTTTCAATTTTGGCCATAACGGCAGCTTTGCCGCAGATTAGCTTTTTTGCTTCGGCGACATCGGCCGCGCGCTGAACAAAGGAAAGGGCGATCCAGTCAGCCCCGATCTTCAGCGCCAGTGCCAGGTCTTTCCGGTCTTTCGCCGTCAAGGCTGCCAGTGGTAATACGGCGTTTGGAACATTCACGCCTTTTCGGTCGGACAGGAAACCGCCAACAATAACCCGACAATCCACACTGTTGGTGCTGGCCGATTGCACTTCAAGCCGAACCTTGCCGTCATCCAACAGGATATTGGTGCCAATCTCAATGGCGTCAAAAATTTCCTTATGAGGAAGGCTAACGCGGTTTTGGGTGCCGGGTTTATCTGTCAGGTCCAGCGTGAAAATCTCGCCTTCCATCAATTCAACCTTGCCGTCAGCAAAGGTGCCAATGCGCAGTTTTGGACCTTGAAGGTCAGCCAATATAGCGATCGGGCGCCCCACTTCGCGTTCCACGGCACGGATAGTATGAGCCAGCGCTTCTTTATCTTTATGGTCGCCGTGGCTCATATTCAGACGGAAGACATCAACACCTGCTTCATACAGGGCCTTGATACGATCATAGTTGCTGGATGCAGGGCCAAGGGTGGCCACAATACGTGTTTTGCGGTCACGGCGGGGGGCAAAAAACTCAATTACTGACGAAGATGCCAATTGGGCCTCCATAAGGCGAATATACAAAAATCTTATGTCATTTGGGGGCTTTAACTTTGGCGCATGCTGCGCTAAAGCTGGCAAAACGTCCAGCGATTTTTTGCCCTGTTACAAAGACTTCAAAATGTGCCCGGTGGTTTTATGCTCGAAACATCACTTTATCCCGAAATTCTGAATAGTGACGCTAGGGCGAGCTTGGTTCTCCTGTGTGAACATGCCAGCAACCATATACCCGGTGCTTACCAGCAACTTGGGTTGCCGGAAGATGTGCTATCAAGCCATATTGCTTGGGATATAGGGGCTGCTGCGGTTACTCGTCAGATGTGTCGCATGATGGATGTGTCTGGTGTTTTGGCGTCTGCGTCGAGACTTTTAATCGACCCTAACCGGGAGCCGGAACACTCAACACTGGTGCCAGCACGCAGCGACGGAACAGTGATTCCCGCAAACAGGGATTTGACACCGGCTGCCATTGCAGCACGTAAAGTGGCCTTTTATGATCCCTTTCACAGTGCAGCGGATCAGCTGATAGAGAGACAGCTGGCTGAGGGCAGTATCCCTTTGATTGTGGGTATGCATAGTTTTACCCCCGAAATGGACGGGGAAAGCAGGCCGTGGCAGATCGGTTTCCTGTGGGATAAAGACCCAAGACTGGCGCAAGCGATGATTGGGCTTGTTGAACGCGAGACAGATTTGACTGTAGGCCAAAATCAGCCCTATTCGGGCCGTGATCTTTATTATAGCATGCACAGACACGGCGCGGCGCGAGGGCTGCCCCAAACAACGATAGAAATCAGGCAGGACCTTCTGGCGGATGCCTCTATGGTGCGGCAGTGGGCCGCTTTACTGGCAGATTTGCTGGACGAATGTATGACCCGCCCGGACCTCAACGCTATCAGACATTTTCAGGAGTAGCTTTATGAGTGCGGAACAACAAATTGAAGCAGCGGTTTTTCGGCGCTTGCTCAAACATCTGGATCAACGCAAAGACGTTCAAAACATCGACCTGATGGGCCACAGCGGCTTTTGCCGCAACTGTTTGTCTGACTGGTATGGTGAAGCTGCGTCAGAAGCGGGCCTTGAGTTCACCAAGGATGAGGCGCGGGAGCGTATTTACGGTATGCCTTATACCGAGTTCAAAGAAAAACATCAGTCTCCGGCAACTGAGGCCCAGTTACGGTTGATGGATGAAAGCCTTGTGAAAAACAGGCAGGCCAAAGACAAAGGCTGACGCTTCGTATCAGGCTTTTTCAAACCAGGCAGCGACAGCAGCACGTTCATCCTTGCTTAAATGCAAACCCAGTTTAGAACGCCGCCAAAGTGCGTCTTCAGCCGTGAGCGCCCACTCGTTGTTTTTCATATACAGAAGTTCTGCCTCATAAAGGTCTGCGCCAAAATGGACCCCCAGGTCTTCGGCTGCCGAGGCATTGGTTAAAACATCAGGCAGATATGTACCATAAGCCCGGATCATCCGTTTGAGCATGCTTGGTTTAACCCAGTCATACTGCTGTTGCATTTGTGTGCCGAAAGCCTCCAGCCCTGCATAGCCCATATCGCCGCCCGGCAGGGGTGCTGCGGAGGTCCATGGGCCATGTTTGAAACCCAGGTGCGGCTGTAATTGCTGCAAGGCGTCTTCGGCTAACCGCCGGAATGTCGTGATCTTCCCGCCGTAAATACTGAGCATGGGCGCCTGTTCCTGATCATCATATTCCAGCACATAATCCCGTGTGGCATTTGAGGCATTTTCCTCACCGTCATCCACCAAGGGGCGAACGCCTGAATAAGTCCAGACCACATCTGCGGGCTCAATGTTTTTGGCAAAATAGCGTGAAACCACATCACACAGATATTGGCGTTCTGTGGTTTCAATCTCTACATGGTCCGCATCACTGTCGAACGGCATGTCTGTTGTGCCAATCAACGTGAAGTCTCTTTGGTAAGGGATTGCAAAAATCACCCGCTGGTCATCATTTTGGAACGTATAGGCATGGTCGCCACTGTACAGCTTTGGCACCACAATATGGCTGCCTTTTACCATACGGATTTGTTTTTTACTTTTTGGTGCCGGGGTTGATATCTCTTCAACATGGTCCACCCATGGCCCGGCAGCATTCACCAATGCCCGCGCCTGATACCGGGTTTTGTGCCCATCTTTATCTGTGACATCGATTGACCAAACGCCATTTTGGCGGCCTAGGGATGTCACCTTGCTGCGTGTCAGAATTTTAGCGCCTTTTTCCGCTGCGTCCTTGGCCGCAAGCAAAACCAAACGTGCATCATCAACTGTGCAGTCAGAATATTCAAATCCGCGCGAAAAATGACCTTTGAGTGGCCCGCCTGTGGCGTGTTTTTTCAGGTTTCTGGTGATGGTGGCGGGCAGTAATTTACGGCCCCCGATATGATCATATAAAAACAAGCCCAGACGCAGGATGAAAGCAGGCCGCATGGTGCGGTGATGCGGCAAGATAAAGCGGATCGGGTTGATAAGGTGCGGTGCAGCATTCAAAAGCACTTCCCGCTCTTTCAGGCTTTCGCGCACCAACCGGAATTCATAATGTTCCAGATACCGCAGCCCGCCGTGGATAAGCTTGGTGCTGGCCGACGATGTGTGAGAGGCTAAATCATCCTTCTCTGCAAGAATAACCTTTAGTCCGCGACCTGCGGCATCCCGGGCGATCCCTGTGCCGTTTATGCCGCCGCCAATGATAAATATGTCTGCTATGTCGCTCATATCAACAAACCTCTGAGGCCAGCTAATGCCAATTTGGTGCACTTTGCAATGCTGGCAATGGTCCTGGCTGATATTAATTCTATTCTGCGATTGAACCTCTTAATCTGACCCGTTATGGTGCGCGCCCAATATCAAGTCTTAAGGGAGTATTCGGTATGGTTCAGGCTGGCGGCATCGCAGGCGAGCAACTGCGCGCATTTATTGAGCGCATTGAGCGTTTAGAAGAAGAAAAAAAAGGTATCGCTGAGGATATCAAGGAAGTTTATGCAGGTGCTAAAGCTGTTGGTTTTGATACCAAGATCATGCGCAAGGTTATTGCCGTGCGCAAGATGGATCAGGCCGACCGCCAGGAAATGGAAGCCCTGCTGGATGTATATATACATGCCATTGAAGGCGGTCAGTTACCCGAACCGGCAGGCGAATAAGCCACAGACAAACAGGCTGTGCCCTCCCCACACAGGCCATAGTGTTATTCCGCGAAAGGCGCGCCTTGGATAAGGCAGCCAAAGCCAAGCTTATTGTGCATGAAAGCCATGCGACAGCAGGGGCGTTCATTGACCTCAATTTCCAGCGGCAAAGCGATCTTTTTCTTGAGGCCGAGCCGGGGGTGCTTTTTTACAACAGCATCAACCTGATCCTGAGCCAAAACTTCAATGCCCAGACCTGCCACATCGCAACCAGACCCAATACGCAGTAACTGTGCCTCGCGACTGTGTTTGTTGCCGACTGAAATGTTGATGTGAAGGGCAATGGCGTTTGCAGCTATGGCTGCACGCTTGTCAGACCATCTGTGCTTTAGCGCCATAGTTTCCATTATGCGGGCACCCACAACTGTGAAGCAATGCTCAGTATCCCCTTTTAAGCGGTAGTTATCGGTGAGACCCAGGTCATGCAACATGATGGACGCAAATAATGCTTCATCGTCAAATGGTTTGTTGCCGTCATCAAGCAGTCTCGCCCAAAAATATGCTCGCAGACAGTGATTAAAAAGAAAAGGCGCGCTGACATCTTCACACATGGCAGAGGCTTCACGGGTAATTGCGCTGTCAGGTGGTAATATGTCAGCAACCTCGATATTGCGAACCTTGAACCCGATATCAATATTCTTTTTTCGCGCAACTTTGGCCTGCACTCCTTGAGCGATCATCGTAAGACGATTGTGCCATGCCAATTTCCCGCCTGTGCGGTCAAGCCAGCTAAAACTACCAAATTTACCGTTCACCGAACTATCCTTCTATTGCGTCGCCAGTGCCTGGCTAAATTGCATCCGTATTTTATCAGCCAGTTCCGGTCCTGCCTTTTCTGGTGTGCCTGCATCGAATGGGGGCTCAGGGTTATATTCAAGCATCAACTGAATTTCTTTAGCCACATCTTCACCCGCCAACTCCGCTGCCAGTGTAAGGCCAAAATCAATACCGGCGGTTACGCCGCCGCCTGATATCCGGTTGCGGTCCCGCACCACTCGTTTGGCAACAGGGATGGCCCCAAAGGCGGGTAACATATCGCGGTAAGCCCAGTGGCAAGCAGACTGATATCCAGCTAGCAAACCCGCCGCCCCTAGCAATAAAGACCCGCTGCAAACGGATGTGACATAGCGCGCCTGCTGGCCGTGTTGCTTCAGGAAGTCCAGGATTTCGGGGTCTTGCATGAGGGCGGCTTGGCCAAGGCCGCCCGGCACACAGATCACATCAAGACGTGGGCAGCTTTCCAGTGTCGCGTTTGGCAGTAGCGAGAAACCAGCGTCTGTTGGTACAGGTTCAAGGGTCTTCCAGATCATGTGAATGTTGGCACCGGGCAGGCGACCAAGCACTTGTGCGGGGCCTGTTGCATCCAACTGTGTAACGTTGGGATAAATGAGAAACCCAATTTCGGTGATTTTATTCATTATCGTCTCCTTCCCCCTTATCCTAGAACTCAAACCTTCTTGCTGAAATGACAAAAAACGACTATATTCTGCCAATGAAGAAAAATCGTCGCATCCTGTTTCTGATCTATGAGGGTTTTGAACTGCTTGATATGTCGGGGCCTATGGCTGTGTTTTCTGCGACCAACTCGCTCTCAGGACAGGACATCTACCAGATTGAAGTGATATCGCCGGATGGGGGTCTGGTCCGCAGTATGTCTGGCGCTGAAGTTCTCAGTAGCCCCCTTGGTGAGACTATAGTTTCTGCGGATGATACTCTTCTTGTTGTTGGGGCCTTGAAGGCTGATCTGATACGAGCCTGTGCCGATAAAGTGATGAAACAATGGTTACGGGATGCTGCCAGAACAGCCGAGCGTTTTGGTTCTATTTGTACCGGGGCTTTTGTATTGGCCAGCGCCGGCTTGCTCAGTGGCAAACGTGCCACAACCCACTGGTCAGGGTGCCGCCAGCTTGAAACACTATATCCTTCAGTTTCATTGCAGCCGGATGCGCTTTACATTGTTGATGGCCGGGTTTGGACATCCGCTGGTGTCACCACTGGTATTGATATGGCACTTGCCGTGATTGCAAGTGATCTGGGTACACCCGTGATGGGTCAAATCGCCCGGCAGTTGATTGTTTATGCCCATCGGCCGGGAAATCAATCACAGTTCAGTATGTTGCTCGGTGCGCAAATTGCTGCAGCTGGTGTTTTTTCAGATGTGGTGGCCCGGGTTCAGAACCAGCTGGAAAATCCGATAAAGGTTGGTGACTTGGCAGAGATTGCGGGTATGTCTGAGCGTACTTTTTACAGGAAGTTCACAGACCATATGGGGTTAACGCCCTCAAAATTTATCGAAAGCGCCCGACTGGAGAAAGCCAAAGAATTGTTGGAAGCCAACGTTGCGGTGAAAACCGTGGTGCACGCTGTGGGTTTTAAGTCTGAAGCCGGGTTCCGGTCAGCCTTTGAGGCAAAATATGCGGTTACGCCGTCACTACACCGCTTGATCCACGGACAGAATTAATATGCGGCAGGGTTATTGGTTTAGGGGTTTAAAACTGCACAGCTCTGCTGGCAGATATGTATTAGCCAGCATAACATCGGCGGGTTTTCCTGTCGTAAATAACCCAATTTGGCCGCTACCTTCTTGGTTAAATCTCTGGTGCCTTGCCAGATAATCAGCCAGGGAAGCGGCGACAATTTCCGGCTGTGAATAAATGGGCATGTCTGTGGGCAAAGCACGTTCAAAATATTTTTTAACAAGCGGAAAATGGGTACATCCCAGCACAACAGCATCCAGCGGGTGCGTAAGCGTTTCTTCAACATACCCGTTGATCAAGCCGCCAAGGGGTGCCGGACCTGCCCCTCCTTCAATGGCATCAACAAGCCCGGGACAGGCTTTTTGTGTGAGTTTTAAATGTGGGGCACGTTTGCCAATTTCGTCAGCGTAAGCCCCGCTTTCAACGGTTTTACGAGTCGCAAACAGGGTGATATTTTGTGGAGCGGCGACTTCGGCATGAGGATGTTCTTGTGACCAGGGCACGCCGGTCAGAGCCTCGACCATTGGCACAAGTACGCCTAACAGGCGCTTGTCCGGGTGCGTGTTTGGCAGCCAATCCTGCTGGAGTGTGCGCAGAGCCACAGCGGCGGCGGTATTGCACGCCAGCATAACAAGGGAGCATCCAGCCTGCATCAGAGTATCAACACCGGCTTTGGTCAGGTCGACGATTTGCTGGTTGCTGCGGTGCCCATACGGTGCGTTGGCATGGTCTCCCAAATATAAAAAATCATGCTCTGGAAGGCGCCTTCTGCAGGCCTCAAGAATAGTAACGCCCCCTGAACCTGAATCGAACACACCGATCATATATTCATGCCTGTCATTTCATCGCCCTATGTATCAAGTCCGTATTCCGCTACTTTTCGATACAATGTTGAGCGCCCCATGCCAAGCCTGCGTGCAACTTCAGCCATTTTACCGTCATAACGGTCAAGCGCTGCTCTGATGATTGCGGCTTCAAGATCATCAAGCCTGCGAAAATGTCCGTCGCTAGTCTCTAAAGGCAATATGGCATTGCTATGACTTGATGGCAGAAAACTTGCGGGTAGGGGGGGAACGGCTCCGTCATTTGAAGGAGGTGGAACAGCCGTTAATGAAGCGTCAGGAAACAGGTTGGGGAAATCCTCGGGCATTAACATGCTGCTTTCAGACAGGATTACCGCCCTGAATAGGGCGTTCTGCAACTGCCTGATGTTGCCGGGCCAATTGTAGGTTTTCACTGCAGTAAGTGCGCCCTGTGAAATGGTGCGAAGCGGCAGGTCTTCCATATGAGAAATTTGTGAGAGGAAATAGTCTGTAAGCTCGGGGATATCGGTCTTACGCTCTCTTAGCGGGGGAATGACGATTGGAAATACATTTAGCCGATAAAAAAGATCCTCACGAAAGGCGCCGTCCGTTACATGTTCGGCCAGCATGCGGTTTGTTGCCGAAATAACCCGTATATCGACCTGAATGCTTTGTCTGCCGCCTACGGGGTCAATTTCTTTCTCCTGTAAAGCGCGAAGCAGCTTGACCTGTATATCAAGGGGCAATTCACCCACTTCATCCAGAAACAATGTGCCACCGTGGGCTTCCTGAAACTTGCCCTGACGCTTTTCAGTGGCGCCTGTGAAGGCTCCTTTTTCGTGCCCAAAAAGGATGCTTTCCACCAGATTTTCGGGAATTGCCCCACAGTTAACGGCGACAAAGGGTTTGCTTGATCGGTCACTGGCGTCATGGATGGCCCGGGCAAATACCTCTTTGCCGACACCGGATTCGCCTTCGATCAATACAGGGATTGAGGCTCGCGCCGCTTTTCGGGCGAGCTTGGTTGCCTGCGCCATCACCGGGCTGTCGCCAATTAAATTATCAAAGCCAACGGTTTTCAGGTTTTGGGTCATTGGTGCAATTTCACCAACAAGCGCTGTGACCTCTATGGCAGCGGCAAGGGCCGTGCGAATACGTTCGGCACTGGCAGGTTTAACGATAAAATCGTTGGCCCCGGCGCTCATGGCGTCCACGACTGTTTTAATCGAAGAATGTGCGGTCAACATGACCACGGGCAGGTTGGGCATGCTTGGGCGAATGGTTTTCAGTACCTCAATACCGTTCATGCCGGGCATTACCAGATCAAGCAAAACAACATCAATCTCCGGGGCGCTCTTGTCAGCGAGGCGTTTAACAGCGGCATCACCGGTCATTGCCTGTTCTACATGATAACCCGCACGTGCTGTTACTCCCTCCAGCAGGGCTATCTGCGTGAGCTCGTCTTCGACAATCAGTACGCGCTTACCGTTCATTACATGTCCCTTGCTGACCGAATCAGTTATTCTGGCGGGGTGTATCATTTCAGGACACTCCTTAACAAAACGGAAATGGTAAAATTTTAGTTAATTTTGATATTTTCGTACGCCCATGGGAAATTTTCTTGCTCAATCTTGCTTTTAGGCTAGTTTTGATCTGCATGGCGCTGGTGGCTTGCCGGAAAGGCATTGCTCGAACACAAAAAATGCCCTGAAGTTTGCCTGCCTATCGCTTTTGTCTCTTCATCCGTTTCCAGGAGAACTACTCATGAAATTGGCGGTAATTCGGGAAAAGCGCGACGCAGAAAAACGCGTAGCAGCATCACCTGAAACAGTGAAAAAACTATCGGCGCTTGGATTTAACATTGTGGTTGAAGCGGGTGCGGGGGCTGGTGCATCCATACCTGATGATGCGTTTGAAGCCGCCGGGGCCAGCATTGCCGCTGACCTAACGGCTGCCGTCAGCGATGCTGACGTGATATTTTCAGTGCAGGGATTAGAGGCCGCTGATGCAGCCAAGGCCAAAAAAGGCGCTTTTCAGTTGGCGGTTTTAAACCCGTTTGTTGAAAAAGACCGGATCAAGGCTTATGCGGATGCGGGGCTGATGGCGGTGGCAATGGAATTTGTGCCGCGTATTACCCGGGCACAGTCAATGGATGTATTGTCCAGCCAGTCCAATCTCGCGGGTTATAAAGCCGTTTTGGACGCTGCGGGTGAATTTGGCCGGGCCTTTCCGATGATGATGACAGCGGCAGGCACAATCGCACCCGCCAAAGTGATGATTATGGGTGTGGGCGTCGCAGGCCTTCAGGCTATTGCCACAGCGAAACGGCTCGGTGCGGTGGTCAGTGCCACGGATGTGCGGCCGTCAACCAAAGAACAGGTTGAAAGCCTTGGCGGCACTTTTGTAATGGTTGAGGATGAAGAAACAGCCGCTGCAGAAACGTCAGGTGGTTATGCCAAAGAAATGAGCGATGACTATAAAGCCAAACAGGCGGCTCTGATCGCGGAAACGATCGCCAAACAGGATATCGCGATTACAACGGCATTGATCCCCGGCAGACCAGCGCCGGTGCTGATCACGGAGGACATGGTCAAATCCATGAAGCCGGGCAGCATTATTGTTGATCTGGCGGTTGAAATGGGCGGCAATTGCACGCTTTCAAAGGCCGGTGAAATAGTGGTGGCGCACGGTGTAACCATTGTTGGCCACAATAATGTGCCCTCACGGCTGGCAACAGATACGTCAGCGCTCTATGCACGCAATTTACTGCATTATATCACCCCGCATGTCAAAGACGGCGCGCTTGAGATTGATTTTGAAGATCAGGTTGTCGCGGACTCGTTGGTTACCAAAGACGGCGCGATTGTGAATGCCCGCCTCACGGAGGAAAAATAAGATGCATGACATATTAGTAAGCCCGATCATCCAGCAAATCACCATTTTTGTAATGGCAATTTTTGTTGGATATTATGTGGTTTGGTCAGTAACCCCCGCCTTGCATACACCCCTGATGGCGGTAACAAACGCCATTTCAAGCGTCATTATCGTTGGCGCATTGATTGCGGCGGGGCCTGAAGGAGCCAGTATTTCAAAGATCCTTGGTGCTATCGCGATTGCGCTTGCCGCTGTGAATATATTTGGTGGTTTTGCCGTCACGGCGCGCATGCTTGCCATGTATAAGAAAAAGAAATAGGGGCACGCAGATGACACAATTTCAAGTGGATTTCACGGCGATTGCCTATTTGATTGCAGCTATTCTTTTCATCATGGCGCTACGAGGGCTTTCCAACCCTGAAAGCAGCCGCAAAGGCAATGTTTACGGCATGATCGGCATGGCCATTGCGGTGGTTACCACAGTGATGAGCCCGGATGTCATGTCCTACGACTGGATCATTGGCGCTCTGGCCGTAGGTGGTGTGGTTGGCTTTATCATTGCCCGCAGAATTTCAATGACAGCCATGCCGCAACTGGTGGCTGCTTTCCACAGCCTTGTGGGGCTGGCTGCGGTATTGGTGGCCGCGAGCGCATTCCTTAGCCCGGAAGCTTTTGGCATCACAGATGCCTCTGGCGCGATGTATATGGCTTCAAAAATTGAAATGTCGCTCGGTATTGCCATTGGCGCTATTACCTTTTCGGGTTCAATCATCGCCTTTGCCAAACTACAGGGCCTGATGTCCGGCGCGCCGATCATGTTGCCCGCAAGGCATTTGATCAACATTGTGCTGGGAGCAGTGATTGTTGGCGGTATCGCCTGGTTTGCAGTTGACGAACATGCTGCAATTGCAGGCATCAACATATTTTGGGTGGTTACCGCAGTTTCCTTCCTGATCGGATTTTTGCTGATCATCCCTATTGGCGGTGCAGATATGCCGGTGGTGGTATCAATGCTGAACAGTTATTCGGGTTGGGCGGCTGCAGGCATTGGCTTTACGCTGGCGAATACGGCCTTGATTGTAACTGGTGCGCTTGTGGGCTCATCCGGGGCAATCCTTTCCTACATTATGTGCAAAGGTATGAACCGCAGCTTTTTCTCGGTGATTTTGGGTGGTTTCGGCGCGGATGACGGTGCGGCTGCCGGCGTTGGTGCGGCTGAAACCCGCCCGGTGAAACAAGGTTCTGCTGAAGATGCGGCTTTCATTTTGAAAAATGCGGGCAAAGTTATCATTGTGCCGGGGTACGGCATGGCGGTGGCGCAGGCGCAGCACGCTTTGAAGGAAATGGCAGATATGCTGAAGGATGCAGGCGTGAAGGTTTCTTACGCTATTCACCCAGTGGCAGGTCGGATGCCTGGGCATATGAATGTGCTGCTGGCGGAAGCCAGCGTGTCCTATGATGAAGTGTTTGAGCTGGAAGATATCAACAGTGAGTTTTCAGGTGCGGACGTGGCATTTGTAATTGGTGCCAACGATGTCACCAACCCGGCTGCCAAAACCGATACCACAAGTGCTATCTACGGTATGCCGATTTTGGACGTGGAAAAGGCTGCGACTGTGCTGTTTATCAAGCGTTCAATGGGGAGCGGGTACGCGGGTGTGGAAAATGAGCTTTTCTTCCGCGACAATACAATGATGCTGTTCTCTGACGCTAAAAAGATGGTTGAAGGTATCGTCAAGGCGCTGGACTAATTCAGCCATGGCGTATGACGTTCAATATTAGAAAAGCCGCTTTCAAGTGTTTGAAGGCGGCTTTTTAATTTGCAGAAAAATCCCTTATCTGGCGAATAAAAGCTGCTTTGAAGCTTGTTTTTTATAGAGTCCCCAGCAGAAGAAAAGCTTGGTTTCTGTGGGAAAGGAAATTTTTTTATTTTTTAGTTCATAATATAAATTAAACATAGTATAAAATTGTTTATGGATAAAAACACTCACATAACCCAACAATTATTGCTCGTGGCTCAATTGATTGAAAAAGTTGGCGACAGGGTCTTTGCCCCTTTTGGTCTGACCATTAAAACGCACCAGATGCTGCTTCTTGTAAGCTCCGGGCTGGACACAACAACTGCGTTGGCTGAACGCATGAATTTGACCATGGCTGGGGTCACGCAAAAAACGAAGGTTTTGGAACAAAAAGGCTTCTTGCAACGCGAAGCTAACAGTCAGGACCTTCGTATCTGGAATTTCCATTTAACAGAAAAAGGCACGGACGCAGTTGCAGGTGTTTCCAACCCCTTTTCGCGAGCAACGGAGCTGTTGCTATCTGATTTTTCAGCCAGTGAAAAAGATCGAATAGCTGAACAGCTGGAACGAATTTCTTCCCATTTACTAACAATAAATGAAGATGAACTGAATGAGTTCATCTTCCAGATAACCCCCCAAAAACGGACAGGAGACTGAATATTATGGAAAAACTGGAAAAACTGGAGAGACTGAAAAATAACCTAATAGGAATATCTTTTCTTGCAACACCGTTGGTGCTGATATTTGGCTTTGCATCGCATCCAAATCTGGCCTCGCTTGAGGTTATGACATCTGGGGAAGCTTATGCGGCAGAGTTCAGGAAGAATAACTTACTTTTGATTGCGCATGTGGGGGTTATGTTTTGTGCCCTTTTGTTCATGGGAGTAATGATAGGCTTTAATAAACTGCTGGCAGAAAAAAGCCCCTGGCTGGGTTTTGTCGTTCTCATGATGGGGTGCTTTGGTAGTTTTATGCTGGGCGTTGACAAAGGTGCGTTTGCGCTTGTTCCTTCAGCGTTTGATACTTTGTCAGATGCAGAATTTGAGCAACTGATGCCCGGTTTTGACGCCATGATTAACTATGAAGGCCTTATGTGGCTGGCTCAGTTTTATTTTTTCATCCCGCTTGCCATGCTACTTGCTGCGGTGGGGCTGTATAAAACAGGTGTTGTACCAAAATGGCAGGCCATAGTTCTGGGCGTGGGATCCGCATTATTCTTTAACCCAGATATTGATGTTATTTCGTTGGTTGGCTCTATTATTATTTTATTCGCCCTTCTGCCAATGGGGGCCTCTTTTCTTAAAAAGACGGTTCATATCTAAACCCTATCCATTTGGTCAGACCAAGCCAGAGGCTGTCTCAAGTTATTGAGACAGCCTTTGTTGTTTCAGGACGCTTTGCATAATTGCTGCTGCATTTATCCTTCCAGACAGGCTAGTATGCTGGCTCTCATAGCTAAAAGGCTGGATAAGCAGGGCTTATCGTGGCAGAGACTGGTGAGCAGTTAAGGTGGATACGATGCGTGAGCAGGCAACAATCGTTGATTTTCTGGGGGCCAGCCTCAAGGGACTGGAGAAAAGTGGCCGTGCCGTTTTGTCGCCCAATGAACAACAGCTGGCTGATGATCTTGCGGGCAGGCTTGACCGCCTGCTGCAAACTATGGTGAAAGAACTGGAAACTGTCGCGTCCTGCCAACAGGATAGCCCTGTAGTTGATGGACTTGATGAGCTGCCCCCTTTTGAGGCCTTTTGCGTTGGCCTAAAACGCATTGGCGGTGCTTTGATCCCGCATCTGGCAACAGAGTATGGTACTTTCTGCCGCGACCATCACATACCAGCCGTATCGGTTTTGTGGGTGTTGCGCGCCCGCGCGGATGCATTTGTCGCTTACTTGATACAGATCGCTCAGGTCCACGGCCTTGCTTTTGACGAAAATCTGCAAAGGCTGGGAAAAACCGAACAGATCGCGCTTGCCCATCTTGGTGCTGATCTGCGCACTTTGATGCAGGGTGAGCTGGATCAGTTTTTGTGAATTTAGGCCAAAGTCTTTTGTTCAGCTAACGTTCAGGCGTATCTGATAAGCTGGGCCTGTTGAATGGAATACCGGGAAGTGTAATGCGAAATTATCTTATTATCTTTGGAGCTTTAGCGGCGATGCTTGTAGGGAGTACATCAACCGCTGATGATAAAAAAGTAAGCAGAAGCGAAAAACGGTTGGCAAAAATTGAAGCCAAATACCAACCTACAGGCGCTATCAAAACCTGCATTCCGCTGCGGAGTTTGCGGAATACAAGTATCATTGATGATCAGACGATCTTTTTTAAGGGGCCGGGGAAAAAAGCTTATTTTAACAGGTTACCAAGGCGGTGCTCGCGTCTTGCCGCTGAGGAGCGTTTTTCCTATAGCACAACCATTGGCCATCTTTGCAAACATGAGATTATCACCGTTCTTGATAGTATGGGGTCGGCATGGAACAGCTGCGGACTTGGCGAATTTGAAGAATGGGAAAAAAAACCAAAACCTGAAAAAGACCAACCCAAATAGCATTATACCCTTCGTTTAGCCAGGTGACATAAGGGAGCGAACTGCCTTCCTGTTTCCTGCTATTTACCGCAAACACCGGGCGTTCCACCGCAATCAAGTTTCTCAAAGCCCAATAGGGGATCATACCGCAGTGTATGAGACCTTCATTGTTGGGCATCCGGGAAACTTGTTATGAAACTCACAGAAAATAGTCTGAAAAATCCGGCCGCAGTTATTGTAATTGCCTTGATGGCTTTGGTATTGGGTACAGTGATGTTGACCCGGCTTCCGGTTCAGCTTTTACCTGATATCGAACGCCCCCAACTCAGTATTCAAACCTTCTGGCGTGCTGCCAGCCCCTCTGAAATCGAATCTGAAATTGTCGAACCGATTGAAGAGGTAATGCAGGGTGTACCCGGGCTTGAGGAAATGCGGTCTTTTTCTAATCCGTCTTTTGGTTTTGTCTCGCTTCAGTTTGGTCTGGAAGCAGATATGGACCGGGCCTTGATCGAAGTGATTAGTCGGCTCAACAGGTTGCCTCCCTTACCCGCTGACGCAGACCGTCCGCAAGTATCAATGGGGGGTGGCTTTGGGGGTGGCGGTGCTACCGAAACTCTGATTTATCTTTTTACACAGTTCCAGGAAGGCAGCGTGCTGGCTCAGGAAGACTATGTTTCTTTCATTGAGGAAGAAATTGTCCCGAGGCTCGAAAATATTGAAGGCGTTGCTGGTGTTCGAATCCAGGCTGGTGGCGGGTTGCGTGATCAGCTGCAAATTGAATTTGACCCTGTGCGGGCAGCGCAGCTTGGTATTAATCTTAATGACATCAGCCGCCGTGTTGGTCGCACCACGGATAGTTCAGGCGGCTATATGGAAGTGGGTCGTCGTCGTTATTTGATGAATTTTCAGGGCCGCTACGAACCTGAAGAACTGCGTGCGCTTATTCTTGACTGGCGTGATGGTAGCCCGGTAACGCTCGGCGATGTTGCCACGATTACCGTGGGTCCGCCAAAGGCCAGTATGGTTGTCTACCAAAATGGCAGCCCGGCTGTTGGCATGCAGGTTCAAAAAGCATCGGGCGCCAATGTATTGGCGACAATCGGGGAACTTACAAAGGTTGTTGATGAACTGAACGCAGGCCTGCTGGCTGAAAATGGTATCGCGATTGAAAAATCATTTGATCCATCTGTCTTCATTAACCGGGCTATTACACTGCTTTCAGGTAATTTGCTCATTGGCGTTTTAATGGCTGTCGCTGTGCTTTGGTGGTTTCTGCGCCAAGGCCGTGCGACGCTTCTGATCGCTTTTACAATTCCGGTCTGCCTGCTTTCTACTGTGGTGGTATTGGCACTGTTTGGCCGGACGGTGAATGTTATCTCTTTGGCGGGGCTCGCTTTTGCTACGGGTATGGTGCTTGATGCAGCGATTGTTGTGCTTGAAAATATTGTCCGCCTGAGGGAGCGCGGTGAAAAACCAAATGCTGCTTCGCTGCTTGGGTCTTCACAGGTTTGGGGGGCACTTCTTGCTTCCACGGCAACAACAGTGGCTATTTTTGTGCCGATCCTTTTTCTCAAAGATGTAGAAGGGCAGCTTTTTGCTGATCTGGCTTTAACAATTGCAATTGGTGTGGCTTTTTCCCTTATCGTTGCGGTTACGGTGTTGCCGGTTGCGGCAAAACATTGGCTCAAGAAGATGCCTGAAAATAAAGGAGCAGGGGAGCGGGCTCGCCGTATGGCCGCCAAATTGATGTTGCTTACCGGCACGCCAGCACGGCGCACAGCCTTAACTCTAGGCCTGATTGCGGGTGCCTTGAGCGTCAGTTGGGCCTTGATGCCAAATCTGAATTACCTGCCGCCCGTAAAACGTGATGCGGTTGATGCGATGATTATGCTGCCTTCTGGTACCAATACCGAAACCGTTGACGAGGAAATTGCCCAGGTGGTCGTTGCACGCCTTAAACCCTATATGGACGGCACCAAGGAACCTGCGCTCAAAAACTATTATTTCTTTGTCTTCCCCGGCGGTTCTGGGGCCAACCTTGGTGTGCGTGCGAAAGATCAGGGGCGTGTGCAGGAATTGCAACAGATTGTGCAAAATGAAATTCTGGCTGGCTTCCCGGATGTGCGTGCCTTTGCCTTTCAGGGCAACCTGTTTGGTGGTTTTGGCGGCAACGGTAATGTGCAGTTGAATGTGCATTCCCGTAATTTGAATGGTTTGCGTGAAGCAACCCGGCAGACAATGGATTTAATCAGCGCAGCACTTCCGGGCGCGCAGACCCGGGTGAACCCCGATCCAAACGTCATCTCACCAGAATTGAAGATCGAGCCGAATGACCGCCGACTGGCTGAAGTGGGTTACAGCCGGGGGGAAATATCGCGCATTATTCGCACCCTTGGGGACGGCCTTTGGCTCGGAGAGCATTTTGACGGCGAACAACGGGTGGATATGATCCTGAAATCCCAGGATATGAATAACCCGGAAATGCTGGAAAGCACTCCCATTGCCACACCGCGTGGCGGCATTGTACCTCTGGGTGAACTGGTTACAATCACGCGCAGCGTAGGCCCTAATTCTGTTCAGCGGGTAGACCGTCGCCGAACCGTCACTTTCAATATCAGCCAGCCGGAAGGCATTGCTCTTGAGGATATGGTTGCTATCCTGAAAGAAAAAGTTGAGCCAGAGATGAAACAATTGCTGCCAGCCGGTGCAAGCGTTTCATATGGCGGTAGTGCTGACGCGCTTGACAGGGCTGTATCCGCGCTTGGCACAAACTTTATCATTGCGCTGGGGCTTCTGTTTTTATTGCTGGCGGCGCTGTTCAAATCACCAAAGGATGCCCTGTTTGTGGTGGTCACCATTCCGCTTGCGGGCATGGGCGGTGTGCTGGCTTTGTGGTTATTGAACCTTTCTACATTTGCGCCGCTTGATCTTTTAACAATGATCGGCTTCATCATTTTATTGGGGCTGGTGGTCAATAATGCTATTTTGCTGGTGGCCCAGACACGCGCAGGACAGAACGAAGGCCTCTCGCGTGATCAAGCGATTGAGCGCGCGCTTACGCTGAGGCTTCGCCCGATATTTATGAGTACGCTCACCAGCATTGTGGGCATGTTGCCGCTGGTCCTGTTCCCGGGTGCGGGCAGCGAAATTTACCGAGGCATGGCAACAACTATTGTGGGCGGTATGGCGGTCTCCACACTATTCACGCTTGTCTTGTTGCCGTGTTTATTACGATTTGGTGGGCTTGGACAACTGAGCCGATTGTTTGTGCGGCGCAAGCTGCATGCCGCTGAATAATTGTCAGGAGGTTTGACCAAATGAAAAACGCATATACCCTTAAATCCGTGTCTGGCATGTTCATCTCTTTGGGGTTGGCCCTAAGCCTCAGCACAGGGACAACGGCTCAGCAACAACCGCAAAAAGCGTCACCAGCACGAGTGCAGGTTGTGACCGCCAGCCATGAAATGATGGCTCCGCAGATTTATATGCCGGGAACCGTGGTGAGCCGGAACGACAGTCGAATTTCATCAGAGATTACAGGCCGCGTTCTTTGGGTGGCGGCAGAAGGCAGCTTGGTGAAGGAGGATGATATCATCGCGGCCATTGATGACCGTATCATCAAATTAAATGTAGCGCGTAACCAGTCACAGATCAAAAGTCTGGAAGCCCGTGTTGACTATCTGAAAGCCGACTATGGGCGCACTCAGGATTTAGCCGAGACCAATAATGTACCCGCGAACAGGCTGGAAGAAGCCAGAAGCACACTGGTGATGACCGAGCAGGATCTTGCGCAGGCTCGTATTTCGCTGGAGCAGTCAGAGATTAATCTGGCCCGTACGCAAATCCGTGCTCCGTTTCCGGGACGGGTTGTTGCGCGTCTTGCGCAGGCGGGCGAATATGCTGTACCGGGCCGCCAGGTTTTGCGGTTGGTTGACACCCAGCACCTAGAAGTCAGTGCTCAGGTACCCGTATCGCTGGCTTCCGTGTTAAGTGACCAGCAACGGGTTAGCCTGCGCTCTGATGGCCGCATGGTGGAAGCCTCAATTCGTGCGCTGGTGCCCGTGGGCGATGCTGTGAGCCGCACTATGGAAATTCGTGTCGCAGTGCCTGAAGGCGGGCATCATGTGGTGGGGGCCGCCGTTCAGGTGGGGCTACCGTCCAGCGCGCCGGAAGAGGTTGTAGCGGTGCCGCGTGACGCGCTGGTGCTGCGCCGCGAGGGCACCTATGTTTTCCGTGTGAAGGACGATAATACGGCTGAACGTCTGTTGGTGAAGACGGGGGCGGCTACAGGCAAAATAGTGGCTGTTTCCGGTGGTATATTGAGCGGGGACCGGGTCGTAATCAGAGGTGGTGAACGCTTGCGGCAGGGCCAGACGGTTGAACTCTTCGAAGACGCTGCGTCAGGCCGCTAAAAGGCGTGAGCATCAGAGCATCATAAAACCCAAATGAGCAACAAACTGAAAAACAAGGTTGGCGATACGCTTGCGGGTCTCCATAATGTCGGAAATTCGACAGGAAAGCGTGGGCCGGTTGACCCCGGTGTTCCTGCTGCGAAGGCTTTGTTGGAGCAAACAGGGGTACTGCCAAGTATGGAACGGTTTTTGGGCACCAAGGAACGCACATTCTGGACGTTTCAGTGCGTAGGATGGCTTGGTTATGCCTTGGTTCGTATCTTCCACGGTATGACTGGGGGGCCTCTGCCGCCTAATTATGTAACAGTAATTTTTCTAGCGATCTGCATCGGGTTTCCGATGACGATCCTGATGCGATATATATATCGTCAGGTGCGAGACAAGCCGCTTCAGTTGGTTTTGATGACGGTCCTGTTGGTCTGTAGCAGCCTTGGCCTTTTGTTCTCATTGTTGGAAACTGCCCTGATACCCTATATATTTTTTGAACAGCCTCGCACTGGGTTCGAACGATTTGGCAATGCGATGTTTGAAGGCACGGTGCTTTTTGCCTGGTCAACGATCTATTTTGGCTATCATTATTACCGTGGATTTCAAGAACAGCAGGAGCAGGCTTTGAAAGCGACGGCAATGGCACATCAGGCGCAACTCAAGATGCTGCGTTACCAGCTTAACCCGCACTTTCTTTTTAATACACTCAATGCCATTTCAACGCTCGTACTGGAAAAGTCGGAGACAGACGCCAACCGCATGCTGACCAAGCTTTCCAGCTTTCTGCGCTATACGTTGGTGAACCAGCCCACCCAGCGCGTGACGCTGGACCAGGAACTGCATGCGCTTGGCTTGTATCTGGATATTGAAAAGGTTAGGTTTCAGGACCGGCTGACGCTTGAATTTGATATTTCGGAAAAGGCGAGAACAGCCTTGATCCCCAGTCTGATATTACAGCCCCTGGTCGAGAATGCGATTAAATATGCGGTGGCACCGTCCATTGACGGCGGGGCCGTCAAGTTAAGTGCGGAAGTTGTCGGTGGTCGATTGATGATCGTTCTTTCCGATAATGGCCCCGGCATCGACGACCTAACCAATATTGTCAGCCAGACAGGATCAGGCGTTGGCATCGCCAATACCAATGAACGCCTGCAACAAATTTACGGCGTTGATCATTCGATCCAATTCCGCAATATGGAGGCAGGTGGCCTTGGGATTTTTATTGAATTCCCTTGCGAACGTGAAAAACGCACCTAAACTTCCATTAGGCATAAACTTTCCCCAAAGAGGAAGACCCAGATGGCAAAAATCAGAACACTGTTGGTTGATGACGAACCGCTGGCAACACGCGGACTTGTTATTCGTCTGCAGGCCTTTGATGATATTGAAATTATTGGCAATTGCGTGAATGGCCGCGAAGCCGTGAAAGCCATCAAACAACAAAAGCCTGATTTGATATTTCTCGATATTCAAATGCCGGGATTTGACGGGTTTTCTGTGGTGCGTTCTCTGGTGGGGGAAACTGAAATCCCGCTGGTGGTTTTTGTGACTGCATTTGATCAATATGCGCTTGAGGCATTTGAGGCTCACGCACTGGATTATCTTCTAAAGCCGGTTGAGGAGGAGCGGCTTCTTGAAGCCGTGCAGCGCGCACGTGATAACCTGTCGCAGCGTATCGCGATTGAGCAAAACGCCCGTTTGGTTGAAATGATCGAGAATATGGAACAGCCGCCCAAAGAGGCGCTGACAGCACTTCTCGAGCAGCCACTTGAAAACAAAGATACCCGCTTTGACCCGCACCTTCGTATCAAGGACCGGGGGCATATTTCCATCGTTGATGTGGCGGATGTGGAATATATCGATGCAGCAGGCGATTATATGTGTATTCATGTGGGCGAAAAAACCCACATCCTGCGTGAAACTATGAAAACCATGGAAAAGCGTCTTGACCCCAAAGTTTTCCAGCGTATCCACCGGTCAACCATTGTGAACCTGGACAAAGTCCGCGAAGTGCGTCCCCATTCCAACGGCGAATGTTTCCTTACCCTTGAAAGCGGCACCGAACTGAAGGTCAGCCGGTCCTACAAGGATGTTGTCGGGAGGTTTTTGTAGGCTAGTTGTTTAGTCTCGGAGATTGATGGTGCATTATTTTCGTCAGAATGGAAGGATGCAGGATGATTGGTACGCTTTATTTTTCAAGAAAATCGTAGCGCTATTTTAAAGGTTGCTACCCAATTGGGCAGCACAAAAAACAAAGCCCTATTTTAACTCAGGCATGTGTTCCATCAGCCTTGGGCCCATGCGCAGGGGTTCGATGCGGGTGGCGAGGCCGGTTCTGTCATCGGTTTCAACGTATGTGCCGCACACGGTGGCTTCGCCGTTTGCTGGCGAGAAACGTTCTTTGTTCATGCGGGTGATAAAGCGGTTGATGGGCTCGGTTTTTTCCATGCCGATCACACTATTATAATCGCCGCACATGCCTGCGTCGGTTTGGTAGGCCGTGCCGCCGTCCAAAATCTGGCAGTCGGCTGTTGGTACATGGCTGTGGGTGCCAACTACAAAGCTCACACGCCCATCCAAATAATGACCCATGGCCATTTTCTCTGACGTCGCCTCGCCGTGAAAATCGACGATAATAGCGTTCACCGCAGCCCCTAACCGGTATTTTTTCAACACTTCGTCAATGGCCCGAAAGGGACATTCCAACGCATTCATAAACACCCGGCCCATGGCGTTGATCACCAAAATCTTTTTGCCGCGCGGCGCATCAAAGACGGAAAATCCCCGCCCCGGCGTGCCCGGCGGGTAATTCACGGGCCTGAGGATGCGGGCATCATTGTCGATAACACTTAATATTTCTTTTTGGTCGAACGTATGGTTGCCGCCCGAAAGTACATCGGCACCCGCCTGGATAACCTGGCCTGCGATTTTGCTGGTGGTGCCAAAACCCGATGCCGCGTTTTCGCCGTTGACCACAACAAAATCCAGCTTTAGTTTTTCGCGCAGGTCGGGCAGCGCGCTGGTCGCCGCATCGCGGCCGCTTCTGCCCATCAGATCACCCAGAAACAATAATCGCATTGGTTGCCTATTCGGTTTTTTTATTTGGCAGAATGATACCGTCTTCGGTAATCACGCCCTGTAGTGGCCAGTCATGGTTCTCCCTGGGCACATGATCAACGATTTGTGCGCTGTAAGCAAACCCAAAAGCCTTTATTTCACTATGGGCTGCGAGTGTGCGGTCATAAAAGCCGCCGCCCCACCCGAGCCGATAACAATCTGCGTCATACGCCAGCAGCGGTACAATCAGCGCATGTGGTATGACTTCAGGCGCCTCTGCGGAGGGTTGGTGTGTGCCAAAAACACCCGCTTCCAGCGGATCACCAGCGCCCCAAAGCCGGAAGGCGAGTGGCGTGTTTGGGGCTGCAACCACGGGCAGGGCCGTGCGGTATCCGGCGCGCATAAGCGCATTCATCAGAAAGCGCGGGTCAAGCTCGTCATCTATTGGCCAGTAAGCCCCGACAATCGCATATTTTTCAAAGCTGGAAAATAGCCGTACCCCGTGCTCTGAGGCTTTCTCCGCCGCTGCCAAGCCACAGATTTTAGCGGCACCCGCCCGGATGCGTTTGGCCTCGGTCCGCAGGGTTAATTTTTGGGAATTTTGTTTCATAAACCCCATGAGGTTGGTGGGTGCGGGACCACATCTGCCGCGTTGACGTTTGTATCCTCCGATGCCTGATAAATCAGGTGGGTGCCGTGATGGTAAGGACCAGGGTCCAAACCAGGGACAGCTCCCGAGGAGAACTTATAGCCCCGGGGATTACTGCATATCTTGCGCACAGCGCAGAGCCCGCGCTGTCCTTTTAGGCGCTTACGAGCTTTTCTGCAATAGCTTCTACTTCACCGGCGACTTCATTCAGAACGCCAGCCAGATCACCCTCACTGAGCGTATCCAAAATACCAGCACCGCCTTTTTGCTCAATGCTGTCGTGCAGCTCGTCAGCAATCAATACGGCAGCCATCAAAATCAGCCGGGCCTCGCTGACGTGCCCCAGCTTGGTACCTAGATCCTTGGTTTTACCGTCCACATAGGCTGCGAGTTTGGTGAGGCGTTCTTCTTCGCCATCGGCACAGGCGAGCGGGTAATGTTTATTGTTTACGGTGACTGTTATTTGCGCCATTTACGCCTCCTCCAGCACAGCTTCAAGCTCGGAGATTACTTTGTCAAGCTCGGCCCGAACGGTGTTTTTCTCTTCGCTTAAGGTCGCGACCAATTCTTTCAGGTGGGTGTTTTCAGCCTGGCTGGCGCTTTGCGCGCCATCGCCTTCAGGGCCTGCTTCAGGGCCCGCGCTCACGCTCGCGTTACGGGCTTCCAGCTCATCCTGCAACACAGCATATTGTTGTTTCAACATCTGATAGTTTCGGGTCGTTGCGGCGTTTTCTTCCTGCAAGGTTTTAATGTGGGTGTCGTCAGTTTGGGGCTCTGGCTGCAAGGCATAGGCGGCAACCTGCTCATGCAGTTTCAGGTTTTCTGCTTCCAGCGCTGTGATACGGTCTGACAGTGCTGTATTTTTATGCGCGGCATCTGCCGCATCGTTCAGCGTGTCCCGCGAGCTGGCAACGCCTTGAGTAAGCGCAGACAGTGCCGCCTCGAGTCGCGCTCTTGCGGCGTCCAGGCCACTGGTTTTTGCGGCGTCTGACATGGTGCTGTCCCCCTAATCCTCTGCATTAGAAAAAAGCGTGCATAAGGCGATTGCCTATTGAATTCCTGTGTGAGGATAAGGCGTTTGCGCCGCGTCCGTCAATCACTCTGCAACTGGCCAAGTTGAAATTCTTGCCAAAACCACTCGCGCCCCGGCTTTCAACTGTTGACTAGCGCGCGCTTCCCCGCCATTTTGACCAAAATTTCTGACCGCCGTTCCTATTTGGCCCCAACGTAGTAAACTCATATGAACGACCTGACCTCCGGCACCGAAGACCCCATCCACCGTAATATGGCCAATGCGATCCGCGCGCTTTCCATGGATGCCATTCAAAAGGCAAATTCTGGCCATCCCGGCATGCCGATGGGTATGGCCGATGTTGCGACGGTATTGTTTTCCAAATTTATGAAGTTTGATCCGAAAAACCCATTATGGCCCAACCGGGACAGGTTTGTGCTGTCGGCGGGTCATGGCTCAATGCTTTTATACTCACTGCTGCACCTTACGGGGTACGAACGCCCAACCATGGCGGATATCAAAAACTTCCGCCAATTACACAGCCCCACTGCAGGGCACCCTGAATTTGGCGAGTGCCCCGGCATTGAAACCACCACGGGCCCGCTGGGTCAGGGGTTGGCTACATCGGTTGGTATGGCGCTGGCTGAACGGCTTTCAAATGCTGAATACGGCGATGATATTACCAACCACTATACCTATGTGATTGCGGGTGATGGTTGCTTGATGGAAGGCGTTAGCCAGGAAGCCATTTCATTGGCTGGGCATCTTCGGCTCACCAAAATGGTTGTCTTGTGGGATGACAATTCAATTTCAATCGACGGCTCGACGGACCTGTCCACCAGTGAGGATATGCAAGGCCGTTTTGAGGCTGCTGGTTGGCATGTACAAACAGTGGACGGTCACGACCCTGAAGCTATTGAGGTTGCTATCAGTTTGGCGCAGGAGGCAGACCAGCCTTCGATGATCGCCTGCCGCACAACAATTGGTTACGGTGCCCCTAACAAGCAAGGCACAGCAGCAACCCACGGCGCGCCGCTTGGCGATGCCGAAATTGCCGCTGCACGTGAATTTTTGGGCTGGGAGCATGCGCCTTTTGAGATCCCGGATGATGTGTTGGAGGTATGGCGCGCCGTCGGTGAAGCCGGCGCCAGCCTTTCTGGAACCTGGGCCACTAAATTCAACGCCCTTGATACGTTTGTGAAAGAAGACTTTGAGCGCCGACAAAATAGAGACCTGCCCAAAGGATTTGGCTCGGCGATCAATGACTATAAGGCCCAGCTTGCTGCGGAACCTGTAAAAGTGGCAACCCGCAAAGCCAGCCAGATGGCGCTTGAAGTGATCAATGGGGTGGTGCCTGAGACACTGGGCGGGTCGGCCGACCTTACCGGCTCAAATCTCACCAAAACCAGCCAGACAGAGCCGGTTTCAGCTGATGATTTCACGGGCCGTTATATATATTACGGTATCCGCGAATTTGGCATGTGTGCAGCCATGAACGGTGTTGCGCTATATAGCCAACATATTCCGTACGGTGGTACGTTCATGGTGTTTACCGATTATGCGCGTCCTGCGATCAGGCTTGCCGCACTGATGAAACAGCGCACTATTTATGTGATGACACACGATAGTATTGGCCTTGGCGAGGATGGCCCGACCCACCAGCCGGTCGAGCATGTGATGAGCCTGCGCGTGATGCCTAACGTGAATGTTTTCCGCCCGTGTGATGCAGTGGAAACTGCAGAATGCTGGGCTCTTGCGCTTGAAGCGAAGGAAACACCAAGCGTTTTGTCGCTCACACGGCAGGGATTGGTGCAGCAGCGGCTCACCCACACCGACGAAAATCTTTGTGCCAAAGGCGGCTACATTTTGCATGAGGCGGACGGTGGCGAGGCTAAAGTGGTTTTGATTGCCACGGGTTCAGAGGTGGAAATCGCGGCTGAAGCGCGGACTGAGCTGCAAGCAGGCGGCGTGCCCACGCGCGTTGTTTCCATGCCCTGTACCGAACTTTTTGATACGCAGGATGAAGCCTACCGTGCAGCAGTTTTGCCGTCGGGCACCATAAAAGCGTCGATTGAAGCTGGCACCACGTTTGGCTGGGAGCGTTATACCGGTATTAAAGGCGTCAACATTGGCATCAATTCATTTGGCGCTTCGGCCCCTGCTGATGAACTTTATGAGTATTTTGGTATTACGACTGGCGCGCTGGTTGCGGCAGTTCGTGAGAAACTATAAAAGGCGCATAGTTTTTCTAATAATTAATTTGCCCACACACTGACTGGAGGAACCCCTCGATGACCGTACGTGTTTCAATTAATGGATTTGGCCGCATTGGCCGCAATGTGTTGCGTGCTATTTATGAAAGCGGCCGCACCGATATTAAGGTTGTTGCGATCAATGATCTCGGCGATGTTGAAATGAATGCGTATCTTTTGAAGCGCGACAGCGTACACGGCCCATTCGGGGCGGACGTGAGCGTTGATGGCGATTATATTGTTGTGAACGGTGACCGTATTCGCGTAACAGCCATCCGCAACCCTGAGGAACTGCCTTGGGCGCAAGAAAATGTTGATGTAGCAATGGAATGCACAGGCATTTTCACTGCCCGCGAAAAAGCTTCCATGCACCTAACGGCGGGTGCCAAAAAAGTGCTAATCTCTGCTCCCGGCGCAGGCGCTGACCGCACGGTTGTGTACGGTGTGAACAGCGATGACCTCACGGCTGACGATGTGATTGTTTCAAACGCATCCTGCACCACCAATTGCCTGTCGCCAGTTGCCAAAGTGCTCAATGACCTTATCGGTATTGAGCGCGGTTATATGACCACAATCCATGCTTACACAGGTGACCAGCCGGTGCTGGATACGCTGCACAGCGACCCGCGCCGCGCGCGTGCAGCAGCGATGAGCATGATCCCAACATCAACAGGGGCGGCCAAAGCGGTTGGCCTTGTGCTGCCGGAACTTGACGGCAAACTGCATGGTTCTGCTATTCGCGTACCAACGCCGAATGTATCACTGGTTGACCTTAAATTTGATGCAGGCCGTGATACCACGGAAGAAGAAATTAACAGCGCGATCAAAGCGGCCGCTGAAGGCGGGCTTAAAGGCATTCTCGGCTACGAGGACATGCCGGCTGTTTCCATTGATTTTAACCACAATGCAAACAGTTCAACGTTTGACAGTAGCCAGACCAAAGTGGTTGAAGGCAAATTTGTGCGTATCCTTACTTGGTACGATAATGAATGGGGCTTCTCAAACCGCATGTCAGACACCGCCGTGAAAATGGCCTCGCTGGGTTAAGCGCTGGAATAGCAAACATTATATAAGGCGGCCAGATTGTGGCCGCCTTTTTTATGTCAGTTCAACCTGTATGGAAGAGTAAAAATGGCCTTCAAACGAATTTCCGACCTTGGTGACCTTACGGGAAAAACTGCGGTAGTGCGGGTGGATATTAATGTGCCTATGGCGGGCGGCGAGGTTGCCGATGATACGCGCCTTCAGGCTGTGAAGCCCACGGTAGACGCCGTGGCGGCGGCTGGTGGGCGCGCTGTGCTGTTGGCGCACTTCGGGCGACCAAAGGGCCAGATGGTGCCTGAGATGTCTTTGAAGGCAGTTGTGCCTGCGCTTGCCCGTGTGCTGGGCCGCAGCGTTGGTTTTGCTGAACTTGGTGATGCGCTGCCTACGGGCGATGTTGTTCTGATGGAAAACACCCGCTTTCAGCCCGGCGAAGAAAAAAATGATCCTGCGCTTGCACAGCAATTTGCCGCGCTCGGCGATGTGTATATCAATGATGCGTTTTCCTGTGCGCACCGGGCGCATGCGTCTACGGAAGCTATTGCGCACTTGTTGCCATCTGCGGCTGGGGAAACTATGGCGGCGGAGCTTGAGGCGTTAGAACAGGCGTTGGGCAATCCGCAAAAACCGGTAGCGGCGGTTGTTGGTGGTGCTAAGGTTTCGTCAAAGCTTACGGTGCTGGAAAATCTGGTTGAAAAGGTTGACCATCTTATTATCGGCGGCGGTATGGCGAATACGTTCCTGTATGCGCAGGGGCACAGCGTAGGGGCTAGCCTGTGTGAGAAAGACCTCAAAGGCACCGCGCTTGCGATTATGGATAAAGCAGCCACGACAGGCTGCACCGTGCATCTGCCAAGCGATGTGGTTGTCGCGCGTGAGTTTAAAGCGCACGCACCAAGCGAGAATAAAGCCGCTGACGCTGTGCTGGGCGGTGAAATGATCCTTGATGCCGGGATAGATACAGTTGCCGAACTTGCAGCCGTGCTGAAAGCTTCCAAAACCCTTGTATGGAACGGCCCTATGGGTGCGTTCGAAATGGAACCGTTTGATATGGCCACTGTTGCACTTGCGCAGGCGGCGGCAAAGCTAACAGATGCAGGCGCGCTGCTGTCCGTAGCTGGCGGCGGCGATACGGTGGCAGCGCTGGCGCATGCGGGTGTGAAAGACAGCTTCACCCATGTTTCAACGGCGGGCGGGGCCTTCCTTGAATGGATGGAAGGCAAAACCTTGCCGGGTGTCGCTGCACTGGGCTAAATTTTACCCGGTCCCACCGACTTATGTGTAATAATTGGAATATGTACTATTCGGAACTTGGCCTGACAGACAGTGTCCGGCTAGAAACAGTTGTTCCGCTCTCTTCCCTTTTTTCCGAGTGTAGGCTAATGTATGCATTAATCGAGAAGAGAGGGTAGCCCGATGAGCAAAGCCAGAGCGCGTGAGCGCAAGAAAAAGAGATTAGCCCAAATGCAGGCCGTAAAATCCGCCCCGGCAGATGCGCATGAGACGGGCACAGAACCTACCCCCACTGCTGTCGCACAGCAAAAATATAGTCCAGGGAAATTTGACTCTAAATTAAATACTGGCGGCAAAAACGGAGGCGGTAAGAACATTCCCAACTTGGCTGCCTCTAGCCGGGGGGCTGCGCGGTCGGGTTAAGGGCGCGACTGCCGTCACGCATTAACACATAGACTTCAAGCGTCTACTTATGACCCTTTGTGGTCACTGGTATTGGGCGTTACAAATGGCCGAGAAGCGGAAAAAGCGACGTTCGGTGTCGCTGCATTTATGTCCGCTTTCGCGGTATGCCGCATGACCACAAGCCAGCGCGACTACGCGATTTGACAAATGTCTACTAACGTTGAGTTCTTTGGTGTAGTCTCCAATCTACGGGTATTTTCAAGCCGGATACAAACAAGAGGCATCGTCAGCGGTCATGCGTTTCAGCTTTCTAAGAGCACTTGGTTATCTGGTCGGTGGGGTCTGGACAGGCTGGGGTGGACGCAGGCGAATTGAAGCCAGACAACGCCGCAACCTGCGGCGTCTCGTGGAAAAGGCGCGGCGCGGCTCCCCCTTGTTTCAGAAGCTATACGCGGATCTGCGGCCATCAAGCGAGATTGAGCTGCGCGACTTGCCAGTGACCCGGAAGCCTGATCTCATGCGGGAGTTCGATGACTGGCTTACGATCCGTTCTCTTCCTCTCACGAAGGCCCGCGAGCACCTTCGGGGCATCGGGAACGTCGGTGTGCCGATCGGTGATGTCGCTATTTTTCAGACCTCCGGCACATCGGGCGAACCTGCTATCATCGTCTACCCCTCATCATTCGTGGAATATATTTACGGAATTACGATGGCGCGCTTCGAACGCTACCATTGGAAATTCACCCGAGAAATCCGCAAGCTCGGCGCGAGGGTAACGATCACCGGTGGCAATGGTCATTTTGCTGGTATCGGGTTCAATAAATTGGTGCAACGGCTGTGTCCGGGACTGGCGAAATCGTTGGGCTTAACCTTCATCGAAGCCGAGCAGCCGATTGATCGGCTCGTTGAAAAACTCAATGCGATCCCGAGTGTTGCCTGGATCATGACCTATCCCAGCATGCTGCCTATCCTTGTTAGGGAAAAAGAAGCCGGACGGCTCCAGATCGAACCTGCGCTCGTCAGCGCGGGAGGCGAAACACTCACGAATGACCTTCGCGAGCGGGTTCGTCAGGCTTTTCCCTCCCTGAAATACGGCATTGCCGACATCTATGGGTGCACTGAGTGCCTGGCGCTTTCGTTCCAGTGCAGCTGCGGACGGAAGCATGTGAATGAAGACTGGGTTATCCTCGAAGCGGTCGACGAGGCGATGGAGCCCGTCCCTGACGGCATATTGTCGGCGACCGTGCTGCTGACCGTGCTCGCCAACGAGGTTCAGCCGTTCATCCGATATGACCTTGGTGACTGTGTTCGATTCTACGAGGACACATGCCTTTGTGGATCGCCGTTTCGCAGCTTTCAGGTGGAGGGACGCCAGGCGACGCTCGTTCGCGTGGGCGATGTGGCGCTGTCGCCGCTCGTCTTCGATCTGGAGCACGAAAATGCCCAGCGTATCCAGCTGGTTCAAACCAGCGAAAGAGGTTTCGAAGTTCGAATACAAGTGGCCGAGGAGGCATCGTCGGTGCTTGTCTTTCAAGAGGTCATCGAGTCAGTGAAACGAGTGTTTCGCGACAACGGCCTGGACGATGTCGAGGTGCGAGAAAGCGAAAATCTTCCCGAGTTCGCCGCAAGCGGCAAGTTCCACGAAGTGATGCCTTTACAAAGCGACGGTGCACGAAACATGACATTATCGTGCATTCGCCAGTTGGCGACCGAGTGAGGAGATGAATGCCCCACAACCCGGCTCACCTGGGGATCTCCGGCTCCGTCACAAAACCGACCTTTGCCGTTGAGCTCAAGATAAGCAAAAAGGCTCAAACTGGCCACTCGCTGCAAACACGACGAATGGCCGCTTGTGGCGAATAGCAGTCTCAAGATTTTGAATCTTGGAATATCTGACACTGTCTGTCAGGTCTTGGTTATTACAGATTATAGTTGCGGATCACTTAAGCCTTCTGATGAAATTCAGAGAGCTTTTTTGCGTTTCAAACAGGGAAGGGGGAAGGCACTATAAAATGACAGCGCTGCTAATTCTCCAGGCATGCAGCTACAGGCATAAATGGGCACAAAAGGCGCGGTTAACAGACGCGCGATGATCAACAGAAAGTCCCGAATCCGTGAGCTCCTAAAACCCACCACCAGAAGAGAAAAAAGCCCGTTGGGCTGATAAAGTTAAAGTGAAAAACTGCTGGGACGTTAGGCTTTAGGACTGATCTGCAAAAACTTTAACTAACTCATCCTGCAAACCACCAAAATCCCTGAACTCGTCTGCACGGGCGTTGATGGCCATCGCAAGTGACATACCATACTCAGGAATGACCACTAGCCATGCCATGCTTCCTTTTGAAACACCACCGTGATTGGCATTGCTAGACCTAGAGGGGAGACAACTCTGCTTTGTATCAGTTCTTGAAATGGCGACTTTGCAGCAGCCTGTAATACTGAAGATAAAAGCGTTATGTCATATGAGGAGTAATGAAAACCCGTACCTGGTTCAAAAAGCAGCTTACTACCGTCAAAATACGCGAGTCCCTCATCAACGTTTGTATGAGTTTGTGTAAGGGCTATGCTCCCTATAGCGCCCCAATAATCCTGATTCTCTTCATACCCCGGAATCCCAGCTGTATGAGAAGCAAGCTGCCTGAGTGTCATGGTATGCCATTCTTTATTAGGCAAATCAGCTTTATAGGCGGAAATTGGAGTGTCATAATTTACTTGCTTCGCATCTATCATGCGAGCGAAAAGAGTACCTGTTACCAATTCTCTAGGGAATACCCCAATTATAGAGGAGACGGACTCAACTGGTCACTGCAACACTTTGCCCAGCTTATGAGCTGGCGTTTCAAACCCCAAGATTTTTCTTGGGCGACTATTTAGTATCCTGCAACCTCATTGAGCTCGGCTTGACTACGTTAGGCTAGAGTAGAATTGAAGGGTTTCTGCAGGAGGCCTCTAAAGAGCAATATCCGCCTGTAGCCGGGTCAGGCGAAAAATTTCATCTGCCATTTGGTTGCGGTTGACGGGTTTGCCCATGAAGCCGTCAAATCCGGCAGCGCGGCATTTTTTCTGCATCACTTCATCGTCCTGTGTAGACGTGGCAATGAAGGGAAGACGGGCGTATCTACTGTCCAGACTTCTTATTTCGCGCATTGTCTCAATGCCGTTAAAGCCGGGCATGTGCAGATCAATAATAATCAGGCTGATGGCTTCTTTTTCAGGGTAAATGAGCCTGTCTTTCATTTCGCTGATCGCAACAGTTGAACGAGAACAGGGCACTACGCTGTGCCCCCATCGTTTCAGAATACTGGTGATTAAATTTTGCGTTATCTCGGCATGTTCGACCAGCAAGACATTTTGTGGTTTTTGCTCCCGTTTTGACAAGGCTGCATAGTTATAGTCATTTGGTGCCTTGGCTTTGATGACATCAATGCTGAACATGAAGGTGGAACCCTCGTTTAAAACACTTTCTACATTGATATTGCCACCCAATATTTCCGCCAGCTCCTGGCATATGGCAAGCCCTATGCCTGGCCCTGGTGTGGATTGGGCGCGGATGTTCCCGGATTTGAAAAAACGTTCAAATATGCGGCTGATTTCACTTGTACCGATGCCGATCCCGGTATCAGTAACGCTGATGGAAAGGGCGGTGTGAAGTTCGTCAACGGGTGCCGCCTTTATGGCAACAATGATTTTCCCCTGGTCGGTAAATTCCACCGCATTGCCAAGCAATTTCATCAGGATCTGGCGAAAAAGCCGGGGGTCGCTATCAATCCAGATGGGATCATTTTTGTTCGATGTGATTTTAACACTGAGACCCTTCTGCATTGAACGTGGCAGGATCGTATCCACGGTATCCTGCAAAAGGGCGTTCAAGCAGAATGTTTCAAAAGCAGGCTGGACGGATCCTGCTTCGAGCCTGCTGGTTTCCAGCAAGTCATTGATCAACCCTGTGAGTGTCCGTGTCGCGGATTCGGCTGAACGTACATAGAGGCGGGCATCATCATCAAGATGTGTGTCTTTTAGAAGCTCAATAAAACCAAGAAGGCCGGAAAGCGGGGTTTGTATTTCATGGCTCATTAGGCCCAGGAAGTGGTTTTTTGCCAAATTCGCTTTTTCGGCATTTTCCTTGGCTTGTTTCAGCTCGAGATGGCTGTTGGCTATACGACTGGCCATCTGATCAAATGAGCGACCGATCAGGGAAAACTCATCGGCACCTCCAAGGCTGGCGCGTGCGGTGGTGTCCCCTTGGGCTAATCGGGCTGCGCCCTTAAGCAGGGGTGTCAAACGGTTGCGCAAATGTTGCCGCAATATGAAGATAGCCAGAATAGACAATATCAGCATCACAGTTGCCAAAAACTGTGATGGTATGGCCGCAATTTTACCAATGGCCGTAGAAAGCGGCTGGAAATCCCGAATAATGAGGAGGGTTAAATTATAGCTTTTGCCGTCGCGGCGGAACCGAAGAGCAGCAAAGCCTTCAAAAAGTGTAGGGGAGCCGGGCTGAGGAGTTACGATAATGTCATTGATCCCGTTCTCTGGAAGCGGGATCGGTACATTGCCAGCCGTGATTTCCGTGTCACTTAGGTAACGACCAATCAACCGTGTTCGGTTGGAAAAGAGTATTTTCCGATCTTCGTCAAGAATGATCATACGGGTGACAGTCGGGTCAGTAGCTGTGAAAAAAATTTCCTTTTTCAGTTTTTCGGGATCATTTTCGATCAGCAATTCAATAATCCTACCCTGTTGGGCCAATATAAGCTTGAGCGTTTCCTGTTTGCTGAGTTCGGCGGCTTGTCTTTGTGCTGCGGGTAAGCCAATCAGGTAAAAGAAAACCACCAGCAGCAGGCTGCCGGAAAAAAAGATCAGCGGAATCAGATGGCGCAGCGAAATATTTTTCAGCATCACTTTTCCCCTGACTTATATACAGTGAAAAAGGGCCCGGTATCGATGGGCGGAACTTGGCCGGGTAGTGGCAATTTACCTGTCGTTTTTCTGATAGAAAGGCGGGTTTTCAGCACGGCTTTGAGCTGCGCGGCACCCACTTCCATAAAGGCAAGGTTTTCGGCACCGGAGGCGAAACGAATTTCATTCACTGTCGCTGAATAATCGGCCTCTGATACCAGACCGAACGGTCTGGGGTCTCCGGCGGAAAAGTTTTTAACGGCCTCGACGCCTTTCAGCCAGCCGGAAATCATATGGGCCACCCGTTCCGGGTTTTTCCTGAGGTAAGAAGTGCGCACGATCAGCACGTCAAGTATTTCGCCGGGAATCATCGAGCTATCGAAGATAGTGTGTGCCCCTGCCTTTTTAAACCGGGGGACTTCGGCACCAAAGACTGTTCCGGCAACCACGTCGCCATTTTTATAAGCGGCGACTGTTTTTTCGTTTATATGGGGGACAATGGTTATGTCATCAGGGCTTAAGCCATTTTCCTGCAAGGCTCGAACCAGCAGGTATCTGTTTACAGTATGGGGTTCACTGGCCACTCGCCGCCCCCTAAGGTCTGCGACGGTTTTAATCTCTGGATGGGCAAGCAGTTTATCGGCACCATCAGACCAGTCCAGTACCAGAACGATGGTAATGTCAAAACCGCCTTCAAAAAGCGAAAAGGCTTTGCTCAGTGATACAGATGCAGCGTCTATAGTGCCGCCGCGAAGCGACTGCTCAAGGATAAAGGAAAACGGCGCTTCGATCAGGTGGACAGACCCTTTTTCGAAAAGCTGCATGGATTCTGCAACAAAAAATGGCTCATACCCTATCCAGTAATTACTGGCCAGGCGAATGGGGGACTTTTCACTTTCGGGCGTGCAGGCAGCAATCAGGCATAGGCTCAATACCGTCAGAAATTTGGTCCAGCATTGCTGTATGTAGCCAATAAGTTCGTATCGTTTCATTCGAGACTCGCTATAGACACTATGCCCCGTGCTTTAACAGCCTATAGGTCAACTCTTAACTATGAATTAAGGCTGAATATACGCCTTCAACAATCGTTGCGAACTGGTCAAGGTTTGTGTATCAAGAAGACCCTGATAAAAGCGGGAAAAACACGCTTGATTGGGCCCCAATAGATGGAAAACAGGAAAAGACATGAAACCAGGTGTCCTATTCGGCGATGACTATGCCGCTCTTATTCAAAACTGTAAAAATAAAGGGTTTGCGCTACCAGCGGTTAATGTGGTGGGCACAAACTCCATTAACGCGGTGATGGAAGCTGCCGCCAAGAACCGCTCCGATGTGATCATTCAATTTTCAAATAGCGGCGCGCAGTTTTATGCGGGCAAAGGCCTCGAAGACAGCTTTGGTGCTAAAGTGCTGGGTGCTGTATCAGCCGCCCGCCATGTGCAGTTGCTGGCTGAACATTACGGTATCTGTGTTGTACTTCACACCGATCACGCTAACCGGAAACTGGTGCCATGGGTTGAGGCTCTGATCGAAGAAAGCCGCAAAAACATCAAGCGAGAGGGTGTACCGCTCTATAGCTCGCACATGCTTGATCTGTCTGAAGAAGCCATTGACGATAATCTGGGGACTTCAGCCCGTGTGCTGAAGGAGATGGAACCCTTGGGGATGAGCCTTGAGATTGAGCTTGGCGTTACAGGCGGCGAAGAAGACGGCGTTGGCGCAGACGTCAATGACGATTTTGAGAACCCAAGCCTTTATACGCAGCCAGAAGACGTATTGAAGGCATATGACCTGCTGACGCCGCTCGGGCATTTTTCAGTGGCGGCATCCTTTGGCAATGTTCACGGCGTTTATAAACCGGGCAATGTCAAATTACGGCCTGAGATTTTAAAAGCATCACAGGATATGGTGGTTGCCAACCGTGGAACCGGTGAAAATCCGCTGAATTTTGTTTTCCATGGTGGCTCGGGTTCGGAAAAAATCAAGATTGAAGAAGCCGTCGGTTACGGCGTGTTTAAAATGAACATTGATACCGATACGCAGTTTGCTTTCTCGAAAGCTGTGGGCAGTTATGTCCAGGCGCAACCCGAAGCTTTCCTGTGGCAGGTTCATCCTGATACCGGTGCGCCCTATAAAAAACAGTATGATCCGCGAGCCTGGCTTCGCCAATGTGAATTGGCAACAGTTGAGCGTCTGAACGAAGCCTTTAGTGATTTGGGGGCGTGCGGGCATACGTTGGCTGAAAAATAGGTGGCGGCTGAAAAATAGACCGCGCCATATGATCATAGGCCAGATAATCACGGCAAGAAATCATGGACTGGGTGTAACCGGTTGCCCCTTTGCAGAATGCCTCTATGCGGGAAACATGCGAGGGGGCAACCAACGAAAACTGGATTTAATTTATGGCAGATAACAATAATGCGTGCGGCCTTTACCTGTTAACGCCTGAGCATATTGATGATGTTGATGCGTTTGCTGTAAAGCTCGACGCTGTGCTGGCCACAGGTGCTGTGGACTGTGTGCAACTGCGGCTCAAAGATGCGGACGATGATACAATCATTACGGCCGCCAAAATCCTGCTGCCGGTATGCCACGGCCATGATATTCCGCTTTTTATCAATGACCGCGCAGATATTGCGGCCACAGTTGATGCAGACGGTGTTCATTTGGGTCAGGAAGACGGTGATGTTGCGACTGCACGTGCCCTTCTCGGGGCGGCAAAGGATATTGGTGTCACCTGCCATGCCAGTAAGGATATGGCGTTCACGGCAGGAGAACAAGGCGCAAACTATGTTGCCTTTGGTGCCTTTTTCCCCAGCGTGACAAAGCCCGGTGCCGAATTGGCGGATACCGAAACCCTAACAGTATGGGATGAAATTACCGACATTCCCTGTGTCGCGATTGGCGGCATTACACCGCAAAACTGCGGGGAGCTAAAATCCGCTGGAGCGCATTTTATCGCTGTATGTTCTTCGGTATGGAACGACGCAGATGGGCCGATTAAAGCCGTTCAGAAATTTCAACAGGCGCTGGAACAATAAAGCGCGTCGCGGCGTCGCTCATTTTTTGGAGATTGCATCCACCAAATTGAAGAAATGTTGGCGCACTTCATCTGACATGTTGGTCGCACATGACAGCAGCTGCTCCTGTTCATTTTCACCCTCATCGTCGCTGTGTGTTGGTTGGGCTGTTTTGAATAAAGTGGCAACGTCAACGTCAAAGATATTGGCAATATGTACAAGTTTGCTGGCCGAAATGCGGTTGCGGGCCTTCTCATATTTTTGTACTTGCTGAAAAGTCAGCCCGATGGCGTTGGCCAACTCGGTTTGAGTAATGCGGCGTTCTTTGCGCAATTCCCGAATGCGCTGCCCAACGGCGATGTCAATTGGATCGCTCATGTTCTGTTCTCCCCCAAAAACGTCCCTTGTGGAGTAATATTCAGCTTCAGGTGTATTCCTGCAACTTTTTTTTTGGCCATAAGCCGATCTGAATGCCATGTCACCTATTACAGGCTGGTTGTCAGAGTGTGACTTTCTGCTGTGAAATTAGCTATCCAGTTGACAGCAGGTGATTTTTTACAACCAGCTGTTTTTGGGTGTGCTGTACACAGGGACTCGATATTTTTTGTAAAAACCGACAACAAAATCACCGATTACGCTCGTCGTCGTTGCACGGCCTCTGCGAATCTGTTAGACCGCGCCCACTTTTGTTCTTTGATTTTGCAAATCTGAAAGGCTGTGTCATGAAAATTGACGGTAACAATATCCGTCCGGGTAATGTGATTGAACACAAAGGCGGCTTGTGGCGTGCGATAAAAATTGCCCATACACAACCTGGCAAGGGCGGTGCTTATTTGCAGGTTGAGCTGAAGAATCTGCGTGATGGCACCAAATTGAACGAACGTTTCCGCGCCAGTGAAAAAGTCGACCGTGCCCGCCTTGAACAAAAAGATTTTCAATTTTTATTTGCCGATGATGACATGTTCACTTTTATGGACGGCGTCACTTATGAGCAGATATCGATTTCCGCTGAGGATATTGGCGATGACGCCGTTTTTCTTCAGGACGGCATGCAGGTACGCATTGAGTTTCATGAAGACAGCCCCTTGGGTGTGGCTCTTCCCGATAAAGTCACATTAGAGGTGGTTGAAACCGAACCCGTATTAAAAGGGCAAACGGTTTCAAGTTCATACAAGCCCGCAACGCTTGATAATGGTTTGCGCGTAGGTGTGCCGCCTTTTGTGAAACAAGGGGACAAGATCATTGTTTCCACCGCTGAACGCGAATATGTAGCCCGTGCTGAATAAGCGCCGCAGAAAACCAAATTTCAAGTAACACCCTGTCCAGCCCGCTGAATAGCTGCGCAGATTAATTTCAAGGGATGCCCCAATGGCCCGTCGTTCGCCCCTCATCAATGTGATGGTTACTGCCGTCATGAAAGCCTGCCGTAATCTGCGCCGTGATTTCGGAGAAGTCGAACAGCTTCAGGTTTCCAAAAAAGGCCCCGCTGACTTTGTCACGATGGCGGATAAAAAAGCCGAGGAAATCCTGTTTGAAGAATTGCGCCGGGTGCGCCCGGATTTTGGTTTTTTGATGGAAGAAGGCGGTGAAATTAAAGGCAAGCGCGACGATATCCGTTTTATCGTTGACCCACTGGACGGTACGACCAACTTTCTTCACGGTATCCCACACTTTGCCATTACAGTTGCAGTGGAAGAACGTGGCACGATTACCCACGGTGTTACCTATGCACCGATCACTGATGAGCTTTTCTGGGCAGAGCGCGGGCAGGGGGCTTACCTCAACGACAGCCGTTTGCGGGTTTCAGGCCGTGAAAAAATGGACAGCGCGGTGTTGGCCACAGGCATTCCCTTCATGGGGCGTGACGGTCACGATACATTCATGGCTGAAATGGCTGAGTTTATGCCCGGTGTTGCGGGTATCCGCCGTTTTGGTGCTGCGTCGCTTGATCTTGCCTATGTGGCAGCGGGCCGGTTTGACGGCTATTGGGAAGCCGGGTTGAAGCCTTGGGACATGGCAGCAGGCTTGCTTCTGGTGCGCGAAGCTGGCGGATTTGTCAGCGATATGACAGGCAGAGCTGATATATTCGGCAAAGGGTCTGTGATTGCTGCAAATGCCAAGCTGCATGCACCGATGGAACGTGTAATCAAACGTGTGCACAGGAAGCTCGCTTCAACGGAATGATCCTGCATAATATCAGAGATTTTACGGCCAGTTTACATCTGTAACTGGCCGTTTTTCATGGGGGATCAAGCCCTCACGCAAAGCTTCTCATTGCAAGTCACAATTTCGCCCTTAAACTAGGGTCAAGTTTGTACCGGTATTGGGGTGCAGTTTGATTATTTGGTAAGGGGAGGCGGCTAGGTGCAGAAACCGCAAACGTTCATTACCCGGATGACACTTTTTGTGTTTGCTGTGGTCTTGCTGGCTATTCTTTTAAAAGACGCGCTGTTGGGGGCCTTCATGGCCAACGCGGCGCTTAATGGTGTGATTGTCGGCACACTGTTGCTGGGCATTGTTTTTGCCTTCCGCCGGGTTTTTGACCTGAAGCCAGAACTGGACTGGATCACTGCCTTCAAACGCAGCGAAACTGCGGCAAACTCAATCACCCCTAAATTAATGGCACCGGCTGCAGCCCTTTTGTCCGCCCAGCAGGAAGGGGGCATGCGGCTCTCCACGCTGTCCATGCGCTCGGTTTTGGACGGTATCGGCTCGCGGCTTGAAGAAAGCCGGGAGATCAGCCGTTATTTCACCCAGCTTTTGGTGTTTCTCGGGCTTCTGGGTACCTTCTGGGGCCTGCTTGGCACCATTGGGGCCATTGGCGGCACGATCAACAGCCTTACGGTTGACGGCGGCGATATGGCGCTGATGTTTGACGAACTGAAAGCGGGGCTTAATGCACCGCTTTCAGGTATGGGCACAGCCTTTTCCAGCTCGCTTTTTGGTCTGGCGGGCAGTTTGATGCTTGGGTTTATGGATTTGCAGGCCAGTCAGGCGCAAACCCGCTTTTATAACGGTGTTGAGGATTGGCTGGCGTCGGTTACTCATTTATCGCGCAGTGAAATGTCGGAAGGCGTGGCCAGCCCCAACAGTTATATGACCGCACTGATGGAGCAAACCGCTGACGGCATTGACCGTTTGCAGCGCACCTTGAAACAGTCTGAGGAAAGCCGCCATCAGGGGCAGGCCACCATGACAAATATTGCCGAGGCGCTGGCGAAACTGTCTGATGGTATGGATGCACAGGCCGCACAAGCCGCACACGGCGAAGAAATGGGCCGTTCACTAACCGCAGCGATCACGCAGTTGGCAGAGACTAGCAATAAAGCCGAGCCTGTAGCTCCTCCGCCTGCTATTGACGATGCCACCAAACAGCATATCCGTAATCTTGATATTGGCATCAAACGCATGATTGAGGAACAAGGTCGTACATCGGAAAATCTGATTGACGAGCTGCGTGTCGAGCTTAAATTATTGTCACGTACCATTGCTGCCGGGCTTGACAGCCCCGCCAGTGGCGCAGGCAACCCTTCTGGTGGTTCTGGTGGTTCTGGTGGTTCTGGTGGTTCTGGTGGTTCTGGTGGTTCTGGTGGTTCTGGTGGGCCGGGTACACTCGGTGGAGCCGCACGCTGATGATTGGTTCGCGCAGACGCTTGGGCATGGGCAGCGATAGCAGCTGGCCAGGCTTTGTCGATGCGCTATCGGCACTGTTGTTGGTGATTATCTTCCTGCTTTCCATGTTTGTGCTGTCACAGTTTTTTATGGGGCAGGCGCTCACCGGGCGTGATCAGGCGCTTGCTGAACTGCGGGGACAGGTGGCCCAGCTTGGCAATTTGCTCAAACTTGAACAACAAGCCAATAATTCCTTGCGGGATAGTATGGCCAATCTGGCGGTTTCCCTGAACGCTGCCAATGCTGACCGGGATAAACTGACTGCTGATTTGGATACGGTACGCTCGGCACTTACAGAATCCGATACCCGGTTGGCAGAAATGACAGCTGCGCGGGAACGGTTTGAAGCCGATGCCGTTGGTCTTGCGCAGAAATACAAACTTGCCGCAGAAACACTCACAGAAGAGCAAACCTTATCTGCCCGCGCGCGTGCACAGGTTTTGCAGCTGCAAAATAATATCACCGCGCTCAGGGAACAATTGGGTCGCTTGGAAGCTGCGCTTGATGCCAGCGAAGAACGTGACCGCCGTAATCAGGCGGTGATTGTGGATATGGGCCGGCGGTTAAACCGTGCGCTTGCCAGCAAAGTACAGGAACTTGCGGGTTACCGTTCAGAGTTTTTTGGACGCTTGAAGGAAGTGCTTTCCACCCGCCCGGAAATTCGTATCGAAGGTGACCGGTTTGTATTTGCCTCTGAATTGCTCTTTGCCAGCGCCAGTGCCGAGCTTGGTCCTGAGGGCCGTGCCGAGCTTAGGAAGTTCGCGGAAACCCTGATTGTGATTTCCCGCGAAATACCGGCGGAGTTGCAGTGGATTTTACGTGTTGATGGCCATACTGATGTACGTCCGATTTCAAACGCTTTATTCAAAAGCAATTGGGAGCTATCCAGCGCGCGCGCCATTAGCGTGGTGCGGTTTTTGACAGAAGTTGGCGTGCCCGCCAACCGGTTGGCCGCCGTAGGTTTTGGCGAGTATCAGCCCATTGATCCGTCAGAGAATATCTTTGCCTACAGCCGCAACCGCCGCATAGAGATGCGTTTGACACAGCGATAAGATAATCAATCGTTTTCCAAATTGCATAGCTTACCCGTCCAATTCAAAGCCTGTCGAACGTCTTACAATGCTCTAGCAAGCTATGTTCGATAAAATGTAGCGTTTCTGGGTCAATCAGTTCCGAATAGATCATAAATACAGGCAGCGTCATTAGGGGCATGCCCTCTATGATAACGAGTTCCCCCTTTTTAATAGCTTTGCTTGCCGTGCGGTAGGGCAAATACCCCATGCCACCGGTTTTGCTGATCAGGCTCTGTGCCAGAGCGCCTAAATTGGCGGACAGCATGGCATTGGAAAAGTCGGGGAAATGTAATTTATGCTTGCGGGCAAATTCGGTGCCCCAGTCCACATAAATATAGTCCGCCGGTATTTTGTCAGTTTTCCGGGCATGGGTAGAGACCATGACGAACTGTTCGTCAAACAGCTTTTTCACCTTCAAGCCGGTATTGGTATAGGGGGAATAAACGAGGCAGAGGTCCATTGTGCCATTGTGCATTTTTTGGATCAGCGAGCTCGCGGTGCCAATTTTGGCGTTGAAGACCGAATTGGGGAACTCTTCTTTCAACCGCAGCAACCAATCCAGCATCAAGGGTTCCCATAGGCCAAAACGTGCGCCGATGGTGATCGACTGGGTTATCTGCTCGCCAAGCGCGATTTCCTTCTTGGCGTGGTCCCACAATTGTACGATTGACTGGGCGGGGGTTTCGAACCGCATCGCTGCTGGCGTTAGCGTTACGCCGGCTTTATTGCGCACAAACAGGACACAGCCCAATTGTTGTTCCAGAGCTTTCACCCGTGCGCTGACGGTGGACTGGGTTACAAAAAGCTTTTCTGCGGCTTTATTGAAATTCCGCAGCTCCACGATGGTTAAAAAGGTTTTGGCTTGGGTAATATCCATTTTGGATTTTATATCATGTTTATTGATTTTATATATCAATTATATTCGCTTTTAAAATTCAAAATACCAAATAGGATGATGTGTTCCAAGGCAAAACCTTCGATGGAGTTTATTATGCACTATGACTTTGAAAGCACTGTCCGAGATTCGAGCAAACGCATCGCTGAAGAAAATCGGCAGGGAAAGATCGAAGCTGCGGTTGAGCTGAAGGTTGCTCACATACGGACATCTTTTGCGAAACTGGAGACTTTGTCCAAGTCTTATGACCCGCTAATACTATCCAATTTTTCAGCCTTGGTTGAGCTTAACAAACCCACAATTGCTCACGATATTTTAGAAGCCAAGAACCTGCTGCTGGAACTGAAACAGGAAATTCAGAGGAATGCCGAGCAGATGAAAATTCAATCAATTGCCGACTATAAATTTGAGATGCAACAGCTTAAAAGCTTGGAATTTGAGATAAGCCAACTGGAGGCTCGTTTAATGAGCGAAGACGAATTTTTCGTAGAGGCGGAAGAGGCTGACACAGAAGAAGCGTCGATACCCAACTGAACGGGGTGTCGGTTTTATTGGGGGTGTAGGCGGTTGATGTCAGGCAGAGGCCGGTTTTCACCGTAGCCCTGCATGCATTTTCTGCATTGGCCAACTGGTTGGTGACAGCGTTGGTGATGGCCTGATGAGCAGAAACTACTTTTCGTATCAATCAATGTTTATGTTCGGGACCAGCGAAACAGGGTTTGTTCGGTGCAGAGCGCCTTGACCTCAAGCTGTTCTGCTTTCTGATGGTTCTCCAGTGAAAACCGGAAACCGCTGTGGCCGTCACGCGGCGTTAGCAGTGCCTGTAACGAGGGACGGTGCTCGCTAGCTCTTGTTTCCTGTACCAGCACACCATCGGCAAATAGCCCGATATGGACCGGGGTTTTATCTTCACTGTAAAAGGCCCACCCAATGATATGCTTGTCAGCGACAAAACCCATATCATGAAAACAGAAAGCCTGCCCTTTGGCATGTACTTCAAATTGCTTGTCCAGATAGGCCCGCACGTCTGCTACAAAAAGACAGTCCCGCGCGTTCCATTTCTCAATATCGGCTCTTGTTTCAGCATTTACCGGTTTGTCATCGGACGGATATTTCTTATTGATCTGGTTTTCTTGAATGCTAAGGGACTTTCCCTTGGCCAGAAAAGACAGGCACTCACTATAGCGTTCCATGCTGCCCACCAGATAAAACGCCTGCCAGGGGCATTGACCAATCATTCTGAATTGTTTGTTGGTTTCTGGCGGTGATCTGTAAAAATCTTCGAAGCTCTGTCCCAGACTATGCTTGTGTACCAGATAATTATATTCTGAAATAACCCGTTCCACGGGGTCGCGCACAAAGGAAACCGTATTTTGTGCACCAAACAGATGCACATAGCGGTCGCTGAAAAAATGACCACTCAGCCATTTTTTTCGATGCGTCTGAAATGCCTTGAAAAACCCATATTCATCAATGGGGTTCACATCATAAATATACTGCCTGACCAGCGCACTGCTGTATTGTTCCTCATGGCCATAGTCCCGCTCCACCGCATCATCGCCGAACCAATCGGTCGCACTTTTGGTGAGGCTGGAACCAGCCGTTTTGGGAATATGAAGAAACAATATCGGGGTCAAAAAAAACTCCAAGCTGTGTTGTCTAAGCCTATTTGTTCAAGTGCACGAAAAACCAGTTGCTGATAGACCCGGCAAGGGAGGGGTCACGGTCAAGCAACGGTTTACCGTGGCCAACGCCCGCGTATTCGACCAGACGGTTACTGGGGTGGGTTGCCAAGTCAAAATAAGGCTGGACGTTGTCTCGCTCGTCTTCCGAGGTGATAAATAACGTTGGTTTGCCGGGCAGGGCCTTGTAACCATCAAACATGGGGCCACGCATGGCAGACGAAAATAACGCCAAGACAGAAACAGGCCGTGTGCCTGCTAATTTGATAGCCTCTCGTCCGCCACAGCTGGCGCCTATGGCCCCAATAGGTTGATCAGAGCCTATTTTTGTGCGCAGAAAATCATAAGCAACCAGTACATCGGCAGTCCATTTGTCTTGGACCATTGTACGGAAAAACTTTCTGCGGGCCTCTGGGTCAGGGTTAGACCGGATCTTCTTGAGTATATACTCACCGCCCGTGCTTTCGCCGTATGACCGCAAGTCGATTGCCAGTGTGTTCAGGCCTCGCTTTTGCATCAAAGGAGCAACACTGTCATACATGTGGCGGTCCTGATTGCATTGGTGCAGCAACAATACGCCAGCTCCGTCTTTTGTGCCGGGCAGATAATCACCTTTGATGATAAAACCATCAGAACTGGTGATATCAACGGGCCCCGCCTGAGCGGCGGCGGTTACAGCGAATAGGGCGATGACAAATTTGAAGGTAGACTTCATAAATTCCTCGGTCTGTGAATAAAGTGGGCTGTTGCCAAAAATATTGATAACGCCACCAGTGCCAGTGTCCAAATATCATAACGCCTATTAATGAGGACAAAAAGGTTAGAAAAGCAATTGTGGTCTGTATTTGCTGCAAGGCCTGTCATAGAGCCAAGTGTGGACTGCCTAGTGGGCAGTGGCCCCAAATTGCAAATCGGCAAGCCGTTTGTAGAGGCCGTCCTGCTCGCTCAGTTCGGCATGTGTGCCCTCGGCAATGATTTTTCCTTCATCAAGCACGATGATTCTGTCGGCTTTTTTAACGGTGGCGAGTCGATGGGCGATAACAACAGTTGTTCGGCCCTCCATCAAATGCTCAAGCGCTTCCTGGACTTTAAGCTCGCTTTCCGCATCCAGCGCGCTTGTTGCTTCATCAAGCAGCAATATAGGGGCGTCGCGCAAAAGGGCACGGGCAATGGCAATGCGTTGGCGTTGGCCACCCGAAAGCCGGGCCCCGCGTTCGCCTAACTGGGTGTTCCATCCCTCTGGTGCGCGCTCAATAAAGTCATAGGCAGCCGCTGCTTTTGCCGCTTTCTCTACATCTTTATCACTGGCGCCAGGTTTTCCGTAGGCGATATTTTCGGCAATGGTATCAGCGAAAATAATGGTTTCCTGCGGTACAAACGAAAGATATTCACGAAAATCAGTTGGGTTTGTTTCACTGATATCAACACCGTCAATGGTCACTTTGCCCACTTGTGGGTCATAAAAACGGAGCAACAATTGCAGCAATGTCGTTTTGCCAGCGCCGGATGGTCCCACCAAAGCCACAGTTTCGCCGGGTTTTATTTCAAGATTTAATCCTTCAATCGCAGCCACATCCTGTTTGCTGGGATAATGAAAGGTGATATTTTCAAAACGAATAAGCCCGTCAACCTTGCTCGGCATTTTTATGGGCGTTTCAGGTGCTTTGATTGTTGCTTCGGCGACCAACAGTTCAGCCAGACGGCCAGCGGCACCTGCTGCGCGCTGAAGTTCGCTATAGACTTCTGAAAGCGCACCAAATGCGCCAGCCACAAAAACCGATAGCATGATAAACTCAACCATCTGCCCGCCCGACATGGTGCCCGCGACCACATCCTGTGCACCTTGATACAGAACAAAGGCTATGGCCCCGAAAATCATGAAAATCATGGTAAAGGTCAGCGCTGCCCGTACCTGGATGCGAAGTTTTGCTGCTAGAAACGCAGAGTCCACATGATGGCCAAAGCGCGACGCTTCACTTTTCTCCCGGGTGAAGGCCTGCACAATATTCAGGGCACCCAGCGATTCGTTGGCGCGTGCACCAACGTCGGCCACTTTGTCCTGACTGGTCCTCGACAGTGTACGTACCTTGCGGCCCACTATGATAATAATGAACAGCAAAAGCGGGATCACGATTGCAATATAGCCCATTAATTTGGGGGACTGGATAAACAGCAGAACGGTGCCGGCCACGGCGATCAGAAGATTACGTGCCCAAACGGAAATGCTGGACCCGACAATAGATTGCACCAGCGTAGTATCTGCTGTTAGGCGGGACACAATTTCGCCGGGGCGATTTTCCTCAAAAAACTCTGGGGAAAGTGTAATCAATCGCTCATAAACGGCTTTGCGGATATCGGCCACGACTCGTTCGCCAAGCCAGGACACAAAATAAAAGCGAAAAGCTGTGGCGATGGCCATAACCACCACAATGACAACAAGAATTAGGAAATAATCATTCACCAGCTGCGCTCTGTCAGCGGTAAACTCCTTGTCAACAATATCGCCCATAGCCTGCGGGATCGCGAGCGCTGTGCCCGCCGCGATCAAAAGGAAAAAGGCCGCGAGAACCAGCTGAAGCTTGTAAGGCCGGACAAAAGACCAAAGTGTCTTGAGGTTGTTCAATTTACCTTTTGGGGGCTGGTGTTCCTGCCGAATATTGCTGTCGCTCATTGATGTATTCCTAATAAAACTCTAGCCGCACATATAGTTGCCGCGCGTTGGTTTTCCAATCGTTGATTTCACAAGCCATGCATTTGATATTGGATGGTGCTTCAAAAAATGAGGTCTATAGCAAAAAGCGTGCGATTCAGACTTGCCAAGGGCAAAACTATGGCCTATACGAACGCCTCGTTTTGGAGAACAGACCAATGAAACAAGATATTCATCCCGCATACCACACAATCAATGTGGTCATGACAGACGGGACAACTTTTGAGACCCGTTCAACATGGGGCTCGAAAGGCGACACAATGAACCTTGAGATTGACCCCAAGTCGCACCCGGCATGGACAGGTGGCAGTCGCAATGTGCTTGAAGGTGGCCAGGTTGCACGCTTTAAAAAGCGTTTTGGTGGTGGGCTTACACTCAAGAAGTAACCGTTTATTCCACATTAGTTTTTTAGAAAAGACGTCCCTTTCAGGGGCGTCTTTTTTTGTTTGTCCTCTTGTAAGCAGGTCGGGGCATCCTTACATCTGATCTGTCAGTCGCTGCATAGGCGGGGCTGGCGTTATCAGACAGCCTGACCACGGTGGTAGGCTGCCCTAAACTTGTCGCTTCTTAAGGAGGACTAGACATGCGAAACTTTGACCTTACCCCCCTGATGCGTAGCACTGTAGGCTTTGATCATCTTAGCCGATTGGTTGATTCGGCCCTTAGCAGTGACGGCGCAACAACCTATCCCCCCTATAATATCGAAAAACTTGGTGATGATGATTATCAGATCACCATGGCTGTCGCCGGTTTTGCCCCGGATGAACTGAACGTTACGGTTCAGGATGACACGCTTTTGATTGCGGGCCGCAGCCTTGAGGATAACGACGAACGTCGTTTTCTGCACCAGGGTATCGCAAAGCGCGCTTTTGAGCGCCGGTTCGAGCTGGCAGAGACGATCAAGGTAGGGGACGCACACTTTGAAAATGGGCTTTTGCAGATTGACCTCAAACGAGTGATCCCTGAGCATAAAAAGCCCAGAAATATTCAAATTCGTGCCTCAGAATCTGAAGCGGCTGCTCTGTCTTCGAGCGCTGCCTAAAGAATACCACCTTCTCGGTATAAGCTTATTTTAGAACGACGATCCTCGCTGTCGTACACCTTAAACGGGGACCGGACTATCCTCCCGGTTCTGTCCCCGTCTTTTTGCGGTATTTCCCAAATATATAATCTGAATATATAATCTGGCAGCCCAGGTTTCAGGCCTTGAAAAAGGCGTCTGCAGCGGCACGGCTGGCCTGTTTGGCCTGGATTTCAGTTCGTGTTCTGTCAATTTCCGCAAGCAACCGTTCAACACGTTCTTCAAGATGTTCTGCACTGACGGTGGAAAGATCCTCTTTTTCCACGTCCGTCATCGGACTGGCTTTTTTCACGGGCAGGTCTTCGAAATCCATAACATGTTCTCCTGTGCAGCTGGCATGATGCCACGCCATAAATCGCTTGTCACGGTGGGAAAATAACATAACTTCAAAGGACTAGGGAGGAAGCAGATTATGTTAGCCATTGAAATTACGGAGCCCGGCGGGCCAGAGGTTCTTCAGGCGACCGAGCGTGAGAAGCCAGAGCCAGGTCACGGCGAGGTTCTGATTGAAGTGAAGGCGGCAGGCGTTAACAGGCCAGATGTGGTGCAGCGTAAGGGGTTATACCCTCCGCCGCCAGGTGCCTCGGATATCCCCGGACTTGAGGTGGCAGGCATTATTGCCTCCTTGGGTGACGGCGTGACATCAATGCAAATTGGCGACAGGGTATGTGCACTGGTGCCGGGTGGTGGGTATGCTGGTTATTGTACTGCTGCAACCGAAACTGTTTTACCCATGCCAAAAGGGTTTTCTTTCATCGAAGCGGCGGCCATCCCCGAGACTTTTTTCACCGTCTGGTCAAACCTGTTTGACCGAGCCCGGCTTATGGGCGGGGAGACACTGTTGGTTCACGGCGGATCGTCGGGTATTGGGTCGACAGCGATCCAGTTGGCACGCGCCTTTGGTGTGAAAGTCTTCACGACAGCAGGCAGTGCGGAAAAGGTCCGGTTTTGCGAAGAGTTGGGGGCTGACGTTGCCGTAAATTACAAAGACCAAGACTTTGTTGAGTGTATTGCCAGCGAAACAGCGGGCAAGGGTGTTAATGTGGTACTTGATATGGTTGGCGGAGATTATATTGCCAAAAATATTGAGTGCTTGGCTATGGATGGCCGCCATGTGTCGATTGCCTTTTTAGCGGGGCCGCAAGTTCAGTTTAATATGGTCGCCGTGATGCTGAAACGGTTGGTGCTAACAGGCAGCACGCTTCGCGCGCGGGACAATGAATTCAAAGGCGCAATCGCCCAGAAACTAAAGGACCATGTTTGGCCGCTGATGGAAGCAGGCACAATAAAGCCTGTCATCGATTCGGTTTTTCCCGCCCATGAGGCAGCTGCGGCGCACAGGCTTATGGAAACCAGTAGCCACAAGGGCAAAATCATACTTGTTTTTGAGGGTTGAACTCCCAAAGTTGGGGTATTGAATGTTTCGCGGTGACAGCGCGCTCATGACCTGCTAAGGGAAGGTTCGGGAGGTTTTTCTCCCACCCCCTTCAGGCTTTTTTTGAGAAAGTGGGGTCAGGTTGGCTGATAAGCCGGTCTGGACTTAAAGTCTGTATGGGCAAAAAGACGATCTATATTATGTTAGGAATGATGGGATGACACAACCTTTGATGCCGATGGCTACAGCCGTTTGGCTCGTAGACAATACAGCGCTAACTTTCCGCCAGATCGGGGAGCTTTGTGAGCTGCACGAACTTGAAATTCAAGGCGTTGCGGACGGCACGGTTGGCATCAATATTGTTGGCCAGGACCCAACCACAAGCGGCCAGCTAACATGGGATGAGATCAATCGTTGCCAGGAAGATGCCAGCGCATCTCTGCAATTGGTTGAAGATGACGTGAAAGCAATGCTGCGCACCAAAGGTCCACGTTATACGCCTTTATCCAAGCGGCAGGATAAACCCGATGCCATCGCATGGCTGGTACGCAGTCACCCTGAACTCAGTGATTTGCAGATCAGCCGTCTTGTCGGGACCACCAAACCTACTATTTTGGCCATCCGTGAGCGCACGCACTGGAATATTTCAAATATTCATCCGCATGACCCGGTTGGGCTGGGTTTATGCAAACAGATTGAGCTTGATGAGGCTGTCCAGCTTGCGGCTGTGCGTAAGGAAAAAGCTGAAGAGAAAGCGGCAGAAAAGAGCGCAAAAAAGGCCACAAAGAAAGCGCCTAAAAAAGTAACGCCAACAGCCCCCAAGCTTACTACGGAAGCAGATGCAGCCCCTGTTGCAGACGAGGCATAAAAAGCGACTATTCGTTAAATCAGGGGAATAGACAAAAAAAGAGCGCGGGGATTATTCCTCGCGCTTTTTTTGGTGCTGATAGTGTCAGTGATGGGCTGCAAATTTCCCCATCTCTTCTTTGAGCCTGAGCTTTTTCCGCTTCAATTGCATCAAACGTATGGTGTCAGGATGTGGCCTGTGTTCCTCTTGTTCGATGATTTCATCAATGCTGGCATGTTTTTTGGCGAGTGCTTCTACATGCGTGTCTAGGCTCATACCCGTTACTCCTCTATTTGTTAAAGGTAAGTAGTAAGCATATTGCATCATTTGTTGAGCAAATTGTCATTAAAAAGATTGGCGCTTTCTAACTTAACTTGTATCTTCTGATACTTAGCTGCCATTAAAAGGTAACAACCATTTGAAAAATCCTTCAAATACGCGAGAGACTCGAAACAGACGTATGATTGTTGCCATTACCGGTGCCAGCGGCGTGTGTTACGGTGTGCGGGCACTAGAGCTGTTGGCCAGCGTGGGCATTGAAACGCATTTGGTTATGTCCAAAGCCGCCGAGCGCACCTTGCATGAAGAAATGGATCTGACGAGCAAAGCGGTCAAAGCGTTGGCTACTACGGTGTATCCGGTACAGGATATTGGTGCTGCGATTGCCAGCGGATCTTTTTTGACCATGGGTATGATTGTGGCTCCCTGTTCAGTTAAAACAATGGGAGAGATCGCAACAGGGATTACCAGTTCGCTGGTAAGCCGCGCCGCCGATGTTGTTTTAAAGGAGCGCCGTCGGCTTGTCCTGATGGTTCGGGAAACGCCGCTTCACACAGGGCATCTGCGAACCATGACCAAGCTCTCCGAGATGGGGGCGATCATTGCGCCGCCTGTCCCTGCTTTTTACGCCAAACCAGGTTCGCTTGACCAGATGGTGACATTCACAGTTGGCCGTACGCTGGATTTGTTTGATGTTCATCTGGAGGGGTTGCCCCGCTGGGGTGAATAGGCGAGGCTTCCATCTGTTCCAAGTAGAACACACATGGTATAAACTGTTTGGGGGCATGCATTTTGGAACACAGCCATGAATTTGGATGAGGACGCCATCCGCGAACAGCTGGCAATCGTGACACAGGAACACCGGGATCTGGACGGTGCCATCAGTGCTGTTCAGCGCGCAGGAACATTTGATTTGTTGCAGGTACGCCGCATGAAAAAGCGCAAATTGGTGCTGAAGGATGAAATCGAAAAATTACAGAATATACTGGTGCCGGATATCATCGCCTAATACGTATGATTGACGTGGGTTTTTGCGCCTAACGTATGTTGTCTTCGCCCTTGATTTCCTTTTTATTTTCATACATGGCCTTGTCAGCTTTATCGAGTGCATCATTAGGCTGGTCGCCAGAGCGGAATGTGTAGATACCAAAGGCCAGTGTCATTGAAACACTGTCATTACCCAGTTCGATGGGGTGTTGGTTAATCATGGTGGCAAGGTCCTGGGCTTTTTGATGCCCTACTGCTTCGTCTGCCTGTGCCAGAATGACGCCAAATTCATCGCCGCCCAACCGGCCAACCACATCTGTCCCGCGCACATGCTCTACAAGTAATTTTGCCACATGAAGAAGCGCCTTGTCCCCGGCCTCGTGCCCATAGGTGTCATTGATTTTTTTCATATCGTTTAAATCAATGAACATCAAAGAGGATGGGGTGCCGTACCGTTCGGCAAACGAAATCATGCGGTTCAGTTCGCGTACAAATGAACGACGGTTTGCTATTGGTAATAGTACGTCGGTATCAGCTACAGCTTCCATTTCGCGGAGGCGGCGATTCGTATGGTCCAGTTCTCGCCGCAGGCTATCAACTTCTTCCATCAGGCCGAGAATTGCCCGCTGGACGCGCTCGGTCATTTCCTCAGGAGGAATACCCATGACCTGAACCGTATCCTGAATTTGGCGCGGCCCGGACGTATTTGTCGCCGTGCCGGAATCGTTTGTACGGCGTACTTTGGACGTGGGGGCAGTTCGTGTGATACCCGGTGTATTACTGACTTTCATGCGTTATTCTGCCACTGTACCATTCTTAAAAACAAGTAAGCTATTATGGGGGCATTGTTATTCTACTTGCAAGCCCTGCTAGAAAATTGATGTTTCAGGCTTTTCTTGCAAACTGGAGCCCCTTTCTTATAATGCGCGCTCCGCAGGCTCTGTCACAAACAATAGCCAGCGTTTTTCGCCGATTAGATATGGGCCAGATCAATGAGCGAAACGACCCCTGAAATTGGAATTATAATGGGTAGCCAGTCTGACTGGCCAACCATGAAACATGCAGCGGATATATTGGATGAGCTGGGTGTCGCGTTTGAAAGCAAGATTATTTCCGCGCACCGCACACCCGACCGGCTGTATGACTATGCAAAATCTGCGAAAGAGCGCGGGCTTAAATGCATTATCGCAGGTGCGGGCGGTGCAGCACATTTGCCGGGCATGGCTGCGGCCATGACACCGTTACCGGTGTTTGGTGTGCCGGTTCAATCCAGCATGCTTTCCGGGAAAGACAGTTTGCTTTCCATCGTTCAGATGCCGGGCGGCGTGCCGGTTGGCACATTGGCGATCGGTAAAGCAGGCGCAAAAAATGCAGGCCTGTTAGCGGCTGCAGTGATGGCGTTGATGGATGAGGGTGTGGCTGACCGGCTGGACAGATGGCGCGCAGCGCAAACAGCTGCCGTGGCCGAAGACCCCGCAGACGACATATAAGGACGGTTCATGACGCGGATCAATCCGGGTAGTACGATTGGTATTTTGGGGGGCGGTCAATTGGGACGGATGATTGCGCTTGCTGCGGCACGGCTTGGTTATCGCTGCCATATTTTCTGTCCTGATGAACGCAGCCCCGCCTTTCATGTGGCCAATCAAAAAACCATAGCCGCTTACAGCGACAAAGCAGCGCTCGCTGCTTTTATGGATGCTGTTGATGTTGTCACCTATGAGTTTGAGAATATTCCAACTGAGACTGCCTCAATGGTGGCACAGGAAAAGCTGCTGCGCCCAGGCGTGAAGGCGCTGGAGGTTGCACAGGACCGGTTAAACGAAAAAGAGTTTCTGAAAACCTGTGGTGTTAAAACGGCCCCTTACTGCGCGTTTGAAACGCGCGAGGAACTGGAAGCCGCCTTTGCCCAGATCGGTCGCCCGGCCATCGCCAAAACACGCCGGTTTGGCTATGACGGTAAAGGCCAGATGATGGTAAAATCCCGCCGTGGCTTTGACGCTGTTATGGAGGTCACCAAAGGGGCCCCTGCCATTCTTGAAGGTTTTGTTAATTTTGATCGGGAAATCAGCGTCGTTGTGGCGCGCAGTGCTTCAGGCGATGTTGCGGCATTCCCTGTGTGCGAAAACATGCATACTAATCATGTTCTGGATACAACCAGCGTGCCGGCCCAAATCAGTGATGCCGTAGAGGCCAAAGCCAAAGTGATGGCCACCCGCATTGCAAATGCGCTTGAGTATGTGGGTGTTATGGCGGTTGAAATGTTTGTTAGCGACGACACGAGCACAATCACCATCAACGAGATTGCGCCGCGTGTGCATAATAGCGGTCACTGGACTATCGAGGGTGCAGTGACGAGCCAGTTTGAACAGCATGTGCGCGCTATCTGTGACTTGCCACTTGGACGCCCGGATGCCTTGGGGCAAGTGACAATGAAAAACCTGCTGGGTAAGGATATTCTCGATTTTGAGAAATATCTTGAGGACCCAACCGCTTCCTATCATCATTACGGCAAGCTTGAGCCGCGCGAAGGCCGCAAAATGGGCCATGTGACGTGGGTGAAGCCAGGGTAAAATCAAACCGGCGAAAAAGGGAGGCACAAAGCCTCCCCTTTTTTTGGCCTAACGGTTATCCAGCTGTGCGCGAACAGAGGAAAGGCCGTGCAGGGTTACGCGATAAGGGCCGCCGCCACGGCTAGCAATAAAGCGCCTTTTTTTCAGTTTCCTGAAAAGATCAACGGAAAAGCCGTTCATATACCAACCGTCACGGTTAACACAGTTTACGGCCACAACTTTACGCAATCCGTTGCGTTCAATAAGGATGACACCACCCTGGGCCAGCGTGTGCAAGGCACGCTGTTCTTGTTTTGAAATATTCACCGGGAAACTCCGAGCAATAGAAAATCGGCTCCGCCTGCACATAAGCAGGGGAGGGGTTTCTATTTTCCCTGCCGTCAGACAAATTTTGTCGCGGCAGGGTCTAGCAGGGCTCGGACAGGTGTTTCACAAACGCTCCATTAAAAGTACACCATCTGTAGAACGCTGAGGCTAGCTGGTCCATACAGTGCATGTACTTTCCAGCTGAGAGCGCATAGCTTTTTTGCTGGATGTTGCGGGCGGGCATCAATGCCAGCTGTTATATGTTTTTATATTTCTGCGGAAATCCCAAAAACCAATACCAGAAGACTAAGCAACACACCGGCAGTAAACAGCATTGTTTTGCCAATTCGGTGCTTTTGGTTGGATTGCCAGCAGGCCAGGGCCGCAAGCCCGCTTTGCAGGCCGTAATAGATAACGAATGCTTTTGAAGCATAGACGATGATATCAAGAATACTTGCAGTCCATGTAATGCCGAGTGCCGCAGCTGCGGTCAACAGATAGCCCGCGCGCATGGTTATGTGATGTTCACTTGCCGTGGCCAGCAGCCCGCCTGCGCCGTTCATATCAGCAATAGCTGCTGATATCTGCGAAGCAAGCGCTGCAAAAATTATCAAGGGCCCCACCACAGCACCCAGCGGGGCCAGTAGGGTGATAATCTCTGTCTCGCCGCCAAGCGTGGGCAGGTCGCCGGTGAAATAGGGCGTAAGCAGCAGGATAAACACCAGATAAATGACGGTAGCCAGGAGCTGTGCATATTTCATGGTTTTGATTCGGGTCGGGCCGTCGTAAGCGTCACCCAGATAACGCGATGTTTCAAAACCCTGTACCAATATGATCAGCCCCAGAAGAATGCCAAGCTCGTGCATGCCGGTCCCGTGGTCGAACTCCAGCAGGACGAAACTGTCTGTGCTGACAGCAACACCCATTGCCAGTGTCAGCGCCGCGATTAACCCTGCGATTAGCGCCAGCTTGATACCAACAGAAACGGCTTCCAGATGCTCAAGCGTATGCAAGCCCCTGAAGGCACCGACGATGCCAAGCGTGAAAATAACCGCCGAGGACAGCCAGCGAGTGAGGTAGGGGTCAATAATATCGTCTGCCCGCAGCGCAAAGGACGCAAACAGGTTTAAATAATATGCAACAGACACAAAATAGGCGAAGGCCAGCGCAAAGTCGGAAAATCGCTCGATCATTCTGTAGCTGACAGGAAGCTGCCCAGGCGATATTGGCTCAATATGAGCAATATTGTGCCGGATAGCGCCCCCAAACAGATAAGCTGCCCCGCAGAGCAGTAACATGGCTATCCAGGCGTGGTTGCCCGCAACATGGGCGAGGATTGGCCCTGCGACCAGAAACCCTGAGCCGATGATCGAGGCCAGCGGTGTGACCATTGCCCGCCAAAAAGGGGCCTTGATCACCTTGGGCCGTAGCAAAAATATTGCCGTCATTGAGGCGGTGATAATCATCAGGATACTGGGGGACAGGAGGGCGGTTTCCATTAGCGCGAGGCCTCACATACGGTTATGTGACTACCCCCGTAGCATGATATGCAGTGATTTTATAGCCACCCATTTCGTCTATGCACAAAGGAAACAGCCGATTTCCAGCATAAAAGCAGGCCTGTGGTTTTCGGTCAGCGCAGCAATCAGATGCCATCCGTCACCGCCCAGTATAAAATTCCATGCGGTGATACCCCGCAGTGCCTGGCCGGGAGTTCATCAAGTGACGACTGGAAAATACTGTTGGATGTATCAAAAAAAGGACGCAGTTTTTACCGCGCCCTTCCCAAATTTCTTTAAGGCAACGGTCTTACAGGATTGAAAAGCCGGTTGCCGCCCAGTCTTTGTCAAACCCGGCAAGGCCACTGGTTGTTAGGGGATGGTTGAATAATTTTTGCATCACATCCCACGGGAAGGTGCTGACATCAGCACCGATGCGGGCGGCTTCCAGAATGTGGGTGGGGTGGCGCACGCTCGCGACCAGAATTTCTGTATCGAAGGCATAATTGTCATAGATATTGCGGATGTCTTCAATCAATTCCATGCCGTTAAAACCAACATCATCATGGCGGCCAACAAAGGGCGAGATAAAACTGGCCCCAGCCTTGGCGGCGAGCAGAGCCTGATTGGCGGAAAAGCATAGCGTTACATTGACCATAATACCTTCTGCGCGCAGGGCCTTGCATGTTTTCAGGCCTTCGAGGGTCAGCGGCACCTTTACGGCAATGTTATCGGCAACTTTTGCACATTTCAGGCCTTCCTTCAGCATGGTCTCATGGTCATGTGCGACGGTTTCAGCGGAAACAGGGCCATCAACCTCGGCGGCAATCTCGGAAATCACTTCAAAAAATTCGCGTCCGGCTTTTTTGATCAGTGACGGGTTTGTGGTGACGCCGTCCAGCAGTCCAGTGGCATTGGCCTCGCGAATTTCGTTAATATTGGCGGTATCAAGGAAGAATTTCATCATATGCTCCTGTGGCCTGCTGGGCTGTTTTGTTGCCCGGCAAGCCTGAATTAAGTGTGGGGTGCCGCACGATATACTGGTTTTAATAGCTTGCCTATTAGATGTGATGTTTTTTTTATGATGTCTAGGGCTAGGCCTTAAATTTTTATTGCGCCTATAGGCGATTGCGCAAGAGCCGCTGCTTTTCTATGCTGCGCCAAAGGCATGAATTCAGGATCACATGAACCAGCAAATACTAGAATTAGGGCCGGAGGCCGACAGCATAGTTCCCCTTGAGGGCGTGCGCATAAAAGTGTTGCTGCCGCTGCCGCTGGCTGGCCCGCTGGATTACCGCCTGCCGAAGGGCATGGCCGCACCTGTGTCTGGTACGTTTGTTGAGGTGCCGCTTTCAGGCCGCACAGTGACTGGCGTGGTATGGGATAAAAAGCCGACAGAGGACAGTAAGAGTTTTGCCTATAAAAAGTTAAAACCCATTGCAGGCACACTTGATGTGCCGCCATTGACGGATGATTTGCGCCGCTTTATCGACTGGGTTTCAGCCTATACGCTGTCACCGCAGGGATCGGTGCTACGCATGTGTCTGTCATCGCCTGCTGCCTTGAAGGCGGCACCGGTTAAAAAACATTATGTTCTGGCTGCCCAGTGCCCTGACGGTTTCCGCCGCACACCCGCGCGCGAATCAGTATTGAATGCTCTTGCGGACGGTACGGCTCGGACAGCAGCAGACATTGCGTCGCTCTCAGGGGTGGGACAAAGCGTGGTGCGGGGCCTTGCTGAGGTCGGGGCGCTGCAAACGATAATGGTCTCAGTCGACAAACTTGTTGCCCAACCGTGTCTGGCGAGCGAAGGCCCAGACCTGTCTGATGAACAGCACGCAGCTGCGACAGCAATCAAAGATAAAATCTGGGAAAGGGGTTTTGCCCCGTTCCTGCTTGACGGCATCACGGGTTCTGGCAAAACCGAGGTGTATTTTGAAGGCTTGGCCGAAGCATTGACGGAAAAAGATACGCAAGTGCTGGTTCTGGTGCCCGAGATAGCACTTACGTCCCAGTGGCTGGACCGGTTTCGGGCACGTTTTGGCACCGACCCTGTTGTATGGCATTCAGAGATTGGCATGGCGGGCCGCAGGCGCGCATGGCGGGCTGTAGCCACGGGCGAAGCGCGGGTGGTTGTTGGAGCACGTTCGGCCCTGTTTTTACCTTTTCGCAAGCTGGCTTTTATCACAGTGGATGAAGAACATGATCCGTCTTTCAAGCAGGAAGAAGGCGTGTTGTACCATGCGCGCGATATGGCGATTGTGCGAGCTAAATTGGCCGAATGCCCCATTGTATTAGCCAGTGCCACTCCTTCCGTTGAAACCTTGGTGAATGCGGATCAGGGCCGTTATCAGACGTTAAAAATGCGGGAACGACACGGCGGTGCCGTGCTGCCGTCCATGCATGCTGTGGATATGCGGCATGAACCGCCAGAAGCCGGCATGTGGCTTTCCCCGCTTTTGGTGCGTGAAATTGAAAAGACACTGAAGGCGGGTGAGCAGGTGATGCTGTTCCTCAATCGCCGTGGGTATGCACCCTTGACGCTGTGCCGTACATGCGGGCACCGGATCGAATGCGCCAGTTGCAGCGCGTGGCTTGTGGAACACAGGTTTCGGCGCGAACTGCAGTGCCATCACTGCGGCCATGTAGAAAAAGTGCCGGATGCCTGCCCCCAGTGCAAAACCGAGGATGCCCTTGTGGCGTGTGGCCCAGGGGTTGAGCGTATGTTTGAGGAAGCCAGCAATCGTTTTCCTGAAGCCCGAATTTCAGTGATGACCAGCGATACAATGACAAGCTCGTCTGAAACCGCCCGTGTGGTGCAGGAAATTGCAGGTGGGCAACTGGATATGGTGATTGGCACCCAGATTGTGACAAAGGGCTATCATTTTCCGAATCTGACACTGGTAGGGGTTGTGGATGCGGACCTTGGCCTGCGAGGCGGTGATCTGCGTGCAGGGGAACGGACTTACCAACAGTTGGTGCAAGTGGCAGGCCGGGCCGGGCGTGCTGATAAGCCGGGGCGTGTTTTCCTGCAATCCTATGAACCCGAGCATCCTGTTGTACAGGCGCTCCTCACTGGGGACGGTGAGGCATTTCTCGCAGCAGAAAAAGAAGCAAGAGCTCGTCATTATATGCCGCCGTTTGGGCGTCTGGTGGCTCTTATACTGTCTGGTCCTGATATGGGTGATGTTTTGACGCAGGGGCGAGCGCTAGCTTCTACCGCACCGTCAGGGCAGGGTCTGGATTTTGTTGGGCCTGCACCAGCGCCGATGGCGCGCGTACGCGGCCAGTTTCGGTTCCGCATGCTGGTGCATGCCCCGAAAGAGACTAAAATTCAGCCAATAGTCCGTGCTTGGGTAGATGCTGCTGCAAAAACAGGCGGTGTAAAAATCAAAGTCGATATCGACCCCTATAGCTTTATGTAAGCATGCCCTCATGGCCGAATCCGGGGAAGGTCATGGGTGCAAACGATAGAGCCGCCTTATAGGATAGCCAATTGTTGCTGTCACTGGGTCAGCGGATTTGTGGCATTGATGTCATGTCCTGTTTTCATACTATAGAGCCCGGTTTGGGGGTGCCGGGTAACTGACAAATCAGCAAGAATTGCGATTGGTCCAGATGGCGGCTTGCAAGGGCGAAATCTCTATGCTAGAGGGGGCACGCATTTCGGCTGGAAAGCGCCGCGACGGGGTGAATATAAGCTCTGAAGAAAGAGACCGAATTGAACGTGGGTCGGACATTGAGTGCGGCTCTGTATTTTAAGTGTCAACAGATTAGGGCCATACTATACAGGTCTAAATCTAGGGGAACGTCTGAAGTGAGTTCGCACAAAGCGATAGTTTCTGGAATTTCAGGCCGCTACGCGGTCGCCCTTTTTGAGCTTGCGCTTGAAAACAAGGCGCTTGACGTGGTTGAGGCTGACCTTGCCACCATGAAGGAGCTGCTGGTTGAAAGCGCTGACCTTCGTAAATTGGTATCATCACCGCTTTATAGCCGGGACGATCAGTCCAAAGGCATTGCGACCGTCTCACAGACGGCAGGCCTGTCTCCTTTGACAGAAAAATTTGTCGGAGTTTTGGCTGCGAATCGCCGTCTTGGTGCCCTTAAGGATACTGTTGTCGCTTTTGAAAAGCTGATGGCACATCATAAAGGTGAAGTGAGTGCAGAAGTGGTAAGCGCCCATGCCTTGTCAAAAACGCAGCTCACGGATCTTAAGAAACAAATGAAAGCGGCTGTCGGCCGTGATGTAACAATCGACGCCTCTGTCGATGAAGCATTGCTCGGCGGCCTTAGGGTTAAAGTTGGCTCTCGCATGGTCGATAGCTCGCTGAAAACGAAACTCGATAACCTCGCAATCGCTATGAAAGGGGTTCAGTAATGGATATCCGTGCAGCGGAAATTTCCAAGGTCCTGAAGGATCAGATCGAAAACTTCGGTAATGATGCAGAAGTTTCAGAAGTTGGTACTGTTTTGTCGGTGGGTGATGGTATTGCCCGCGTTTATGGTCTTGACCAGGTGCAGGCCGGTGAAATGGTTGAGTTTCCAGGTGGCATTAAGGGCATGGCTCTGAACCTTGAGACCGACAATGTTGGTATTGTGATTTTCGGCAGTGACAGTGGCATTAAAGAAGGCGACACCGTAAAACGGACTGGCGCCATCGTGGATGTGCCGGTTGGTAGAGGTTTGCTGGGCCGCGTTGTAGATGCGCTTGGTAACCCTATTGATGGCAAAGGCCCTTTGGAAAATGTTGAGCGCACACGGGTTGAAGTGAAAGCGCCGGGCATTATTCCCCGGAAATCCGTTGACCAGCCAATGCAGTCTGGCCTGAAGGCTATTGACGCTCTTGTTCCTGTTGGTCGCGGCCAGCGTGAACTTGTGATTGGTGACCGCCAAACTGGCAAAACAGCTGTTGCGATCGATACATTTATCAACCAGAAGCTGACCAACGATGCTGCCGGTGATGATGACGCGAAAAAACTCTTTTGTATTTATGTTGCAGTAGGCCAGAAACGCTCAACTGTTGCGCAGATCGTGAAGTCTTTGGAAGAAAAAGGCGCAATGGAATATTCCATTGTTGTTGCCGCAACGGCTTCTGAGCCTGCGCCCCTTCAGTTCCTGGCACCTTATGCTGGCGCTGCGATGGGTGAATATTTCCGTGATAGCGGCATGCACGCTGTAATCGTTTATGATGATCTGACAAAACAGGCTGTTGCGTATCGCCAGATGTCACTTCTTCTTCGCCGTCCTCCGGGACGTGAAGCATATCCGGGTGACGTGTTTTATCTTCATAGCCGTCTGCTTGAGCGTTCGGCGAAAATGTCTGATGCTGCTGGTGGTGGTTCCTTGACCGCGCTGCCAATCATTGAAACACAGGCCGGTGACGTATCTGCATACATCCCAACCAATGTAATTTCGATTACAGATGGCCAGATTTTCCTTGAGACTGAGCTTTTCTATAAAGGCATTCGTCCTGCGATTAATGTTGGCCTGTCGGTTTCCCGTGTGGGTTCAGCTGCACAGATTAAAGCGATGAAGCAGGTTGCGGGTTCGATCAAGCTTGAGCTTGCTCAGTACCGCGAGATGGAAGCCTTTGCGCAGTTTGGTTCTGATCTGGATGCTGCTACCCAGCAGCTCTTGAACCGTGGTGCGCGCCTGACGGAGCTTTTGAAGCAAGCGCAGTATTCACCGTTGAAGATTGAAGAACAGGTTGTTTCTATCTTTGCGGGAGTGAAGGGCTATCTGGACCGTATCGCAGTGACAGACGTGACACGGTTTGAACAGCAGTTCCTCACGGACATGCGCGGCAAGCACGCTGATGTGCTGGCGACAATCGCTTCTGAGCAAAAACTGACAGATGAGACAACAGCCAAGCTGAAGTCAATTCTCGACGCTTTCGCAAAGTCTTTTAGTTAGTTTTGACCTCAGTGGAGAAGGGCACGACATATGGCGAGCCTTAAAGACCTGAAAAACCGGATCACTTCTGTCAAATCGACGCAGAAGATCACCAAAGCCATGCAAATGGTTGCGGCGTCTAAACTGCGTCGTGCGCAGGAAGCTGCGGAAGCAGCCCGTCCCTATGCCGAGCGCATGGAAAGCGTGCTGACCGGACTTGGTATTGCTGCCAAAGACAGCCCCGGTGCATCGCCGCTGCTTATTGGAAGTGGCAGCCAGGATGTACATTTGGTTATCGTTGCTACGTCCGAACGGGGCCTCTGTGGTGGTTTCAACGCCAATATCGCAAAGGCGGCCCGTGGGTATATTGAAAACCTGATCGCAGACGGCAAAACAGTGAAGATACTGTGTATTGGCAAAAAAGGCTTTGGCCTGTTGCGCCGTGATTATGGTGATAAAGTTATTGACCTGAAAGACTTGTCTGGCGTGAAGCGCCTGAGTTTTTCAGATGCTCAACCAATTGCCAGCGAAATATTGGCAATGTTTGAGCGCGGCGAATTTGACGTGGCGTCTTTGTTTTATGCCAAGTTCCAGTCGGTACTTGTGCAGATCGCAACAAACCAGCAGCTTATCCCAGCCCCCATGCCGGAAGCTGCAAATGAAAATGACGCTGCGGATGAGCTTGGTGGTGCGATTTATGACTATGAACCGAACGAAGGCGCAATCCTTGAGGATCTGCTTCCGAGGAACGTAGCTGTGCAGATATATCGTGGTCTTCTTGAAAATGCTGCTTCCGAGCAGGGTTCACGCATGACAGCCATGGATAATGCAACACGCAACGCCGGTGACATGATTGATAGTCTTTCGATTACGTATAACCGTACCCGTCAGGCGAATATCACTAAAGAATTGATTGAAATTATCTCAGGCGCTGAAGCGCTTTGAGTTGGTTACACGAAGGAGTGTAAAACATGGCTAGTAACACAGGCCGCATCACGCAGGTTATCGGTGCCGTAGTTGACGTGCAATTTGATGATCATTTGCCAGCAATGCTGAACGCGCTGGAAACAGATAACAATGGCAACCGCCTGGTTCTTGAAGTTTCCTTGCACCTCGGCGAAAATACTGTTCGCACTATTGCCATGGACTCGACTGATGGTCTGGTTCGCGGCGCGGGTGTGACCGATACAGGGGCACCGATTTCTGTGCCGGTTGGACCAGAAACACTGGGGCGTATCCTCAATGTTATTGGCGAACCAATCGACGAACGCGGGCCGGTTGGTCACAAAAAAGTTTCGCCTATTCATGCCGAGGCTCCTGCCTATAAAGATCAGGCAACTGACCAGGCAATTTTGATAACAGGTATTAAGGTTGTTGACCTTCTCGCCCCTTATGCAAAGGGCGGTAAAATTGGCCTCTTTGGCGGCGCGGGTGTTGGTAAAACAGTTTTGATTCAGGAATTGATCAATAATATCGCTAAAGGCCACGGCGGATACTCTGTATTCGCGGGCGTTGGTGAGCGTACCCGTGAAGGGAACGACCTGTACCACGAAATGATCGAGTCTGGCGTTATTAACCTTGAAGGCGAAAGCAAATGTGCGCTGGTTTACGGCCAGATGAACGAGCCTCCGGGAGCCCGTGCGCGTGTGGCGCTGACAGGTCTTACATTGGCTGAATATTTCCGTGACGAAGAAGGACAGGATGTTCTCTTCTTTGTGGATAATATCTTCCGCTTCACACAGGCCGGTTCTGAAGTGTCAGCGCTTCTTGGGCGTATCCCTTCTGCGGTGGGCTATCAGCCTACACTGGCTACTGACATGGGCACCATGCAGGAACGTATTACCTCGACCAAAAAAGGTTCGATCACGTCCGTGCAGGCCGTATATGTCCCTGCGGATGATTTGACTGACCCGGCTCCGGCAACATCGTTCGCCCACCTTGATGCGACAACCGTGCTGAACCGTGCGATTTCAGAAAAGGGTATTTACCCTGCTGTGGATCCGCTCGACAGTACATCACGCATCATGGACCCGAACGTAGTTGGCGATGACCATTATGAAGTTGCGCGCTCTGTTCAGGAAATCCTCCAGAAGTATAAATCCCTTCAGGATATCATTGCCATTCTCGGCATGGATGAGCTTTCAGAAGATGATAAGCTGGTTGTTGCCCGTGCGCGTAAGATCGAGAAGTTCCTGTCCCAGCCATTCCATGTGGCCGAGATTTTCACAGGCTTCCCCGGTCAGTTCGTTCAGTTGGAAGATACGGTAAGCTCGTTCAAAGCGATTGTAGCTGGTGAATATGATCACCTGCCAGAGAATGCTTTTTACATGGTTGGCGGTATTGACCAGGCCATTGCAAAAGCTGAGAAGCTTGCTGTAGAAGCGGCATAAGCTGAAGGGCTCAGGACATCATGACTGATACACTTCATTTGGAAATCGTTTCCCCTGAGCGTCTTTTGAAAGATGCCCAGGTTGCGATGGTGATCGTTCCGGGTGCTGATGGTGATTTCACTGCTTTGCCAGCGCATGCTCCCTTGATGTCCACAATTCGCCCCGGTGTGGTTGAAATTTTTGAGACCGAAGCGGCTGACCCCGAGCGCTTGTTCCTTAAAGGCGGTCTGGTGCAAATTAGCCCTGCTGGTTTGACGATTTTGGCGGAGGAAGTTGTCACGCTTGATGATGTTGAGGCTGATGATCTGGCGAAGAAAATCGCTGACACACGCGAAGACATTGAAGATGCCAAAGATGATGTCGAGCGCACAGCTTATGAAAAAGAACTTGCCTGGATGACAGTATTATCTGAGGTGATTGCCGCCTAATTATAAAAATAATTAGTTTAAAAAAAGCGGTGCCTCTGGGCATCGCTTTTTTTGTTAGTACTACATGTCACAGCTTGGCCAGCTAACTCGTCTTGACGGTATAACTCCAATCATACAAGAAGAGGTTCTGACATGGTTACTGCCGATAGAATTGCTTACGAACAACATTTGCCTGAAGTTTTAGGGCTGCTTGAACAAGTCGAGCATAGTCTCGCGAAGACAGATACTGAAGGCCTGCTACATCATCTTGTTAAACTTCGGGCGTCACAGATAAATGGCTGTGGCTATTGCGTTCAAATGCATACTGCAGAGGCCCGCAAAGATGGCGAAACTGATAAACGACTGGACCATCTGGTTGTATGGCGCCATGTTTCAGATTACACCGACAAAGAGAAGGCAGCATTTGCATGGTGTGAGGCTTTGACCGAGATGAAACCAGATACCCAATACAGCGCCTTACGCGCGACGTTGAGGGAATATTTCTCTGACAAAGATATTGGTGGGCTTACCTCTATCATAGCGATGATCAATCTTTGGAATAGACTACAAATATCGAACCATTCATGATGAAACAAGAAAATGAGGCAGATGAATTTGCCAAGGCCCGCCCACGATTAATGGGGCTGGCCTACAGGTTTTTAGGCTCAATAAGTGATGCGGAAGATGCCGTTCAGGATACATATCTGAAATGGAATACAGCTAATCAGCATGAAATCAGAAATGCGGGTGCATGGCTGGCTAAGGTTTGTAGTCACCGATGTTTGGATATATTGAAATCTGCACATAAAGCGCGAGTTAGCTATGTTGGAATGTGGCTTCCGGAACCAGTATTTACCCGGCTTGATGATGCAACGGAGGATCAGGTGGCGTTGGCATCGTCACTGAATACGGCATTCCTTCTATTGCTGGAACGCCTGACGCCAAAAGAACGAGCAGCCTATTTGCTTCATGATATATTTGGTCATTCTTATGAGGAAATAGCTGAAATATTGCAAGCAAGTGAGGTGGCTTGTCGTAAACTGGTTTCGAGGGCACGTCCCCATGTGGGGAGCTGCCATAATCGATATCTTGTTCATGAAGATCGGCAACAACAGCTGCTTGATGCGTTTCAGACGGCTATTACTGCGGGTGAGGTTGCCCAACTGGAAAACTTGCTTGCTGAAGATATCATACTTTCGGCTGACAGTGGCGGCAAGGTGGTCGCGGTCAGAAAGCCGGTCAAAAACAAGTCGGCTGTTATTTCTTTTATAGGGGAGATATTGTTTGGTGCCTGGCAACATAGCCATATGGTATTTTCAGAATTGAATGGTCAGAAAGCCATTTTGATGTGTGACGATAACAAGGTTACTGCTGCTGTATCGTTTCAGTATGGAGCACGTAATCTGGTACAGGGCATCTATATCATGAGAAACCCTGAAAAACTTGCCCGCTTGGCTCGACATGAACTGTTACTGCACTAGGAAGGGCTGGATCAGGAAGCTATGGCGAAAACCGCATGTTCACCCTTGTTCACTCCAGAAGCTCGGTAACAACCTTTTCATACAGGTCTTTTTTGAAGGAAACGATGTCGTTTATCAGTTCCTGACGGCTTGACCATTTCCAGTGGCTAAATTCCTGATGTTCTGTTTTTAGGTCGATTGCCTCTGCGTTTATATCCAGCTGCATCAGGAACCACTGTTGTTTTTGGCCGCGATAGCGCCCGCGCCAAACCGTGCCCACTAAATGTTCCGGCAAGTCATAGGTTAACCAGTTTTTGCTCTGCTTTAACAAGGTTACGCCGTGTGGAGGTATGCTGGTTTCTTCTTCCAGTTCGCGCTGTGCTGCTTCAAGCGGGCTCTCCCCCTCGTCAATGCCCCCTTGCGGCATTTGCCATGCCCCCGGTGTATCAATTCGTTCCGCAGTGAAAATCTGCCTGTCGGCATTGATCAGCATAATGCCTACGCAGGGGCGGTAGGGAAGTGTTTCCATTGGTGCGCCGTTCTATTGTCTGGGCAAGGCTTGCTGGTTGGCGATTGATGTCACGGGTACAAGTACAAATCCGCGTTCCTCAAGCGTTGCGGCCCAAACTTTTATCGTCCGAAAGGTAACAGGATATGCGCGTGCTATGCCCAGGGCTGTGCCTTGTGCTTTTGCCCGTTTTTCCAGGCTGTCAAGCTGGGCACCGATGGCAGCGGAATCCAGATCATCATCAATATATTGGTTGTTGACGGCCCACGGCATGTTGACCGCGTTGGCCATGGTGGCGGCGCGTGAAAACCGGCTGGTGCGGCTGTCAACAAACATCAGCCCCCGGCGTTTTAGTTCATCAAGCACGGGCCTCATGCTGTCTGCGGCCACAGTGAAGCGCGAACCCATCTCATTCACAACGCCCACATAGCCGCTAAAATTACCAAGCGAAGACCGCAGCAGCTGTGTATTGATGCGCTGCGAATTGCTGGTCAACAATGTTAAAGGCCCGGCGTCATTTTGTGACGTGTCACTGGGTTCCATTGGTACGGCCAGAAAAACCTCATGGCCCAGAATGCGGGCTTTTTGTCCCCAGTCATGCATTTTGCTGCCGTACACCGAAAAGGCGAGGCTGACATTTGGTGGCAGGTCGTCAAGTGCACGCTGGGTTGCGTTTGCTCTTTTCCCAAGTCCGGTGACCAAAATAGCGATGCGCCAGCCCCTGGTATTATTGACTTTGGGGGCTGCATAAATGTCAACAGGACGTCGCCCATCTTCTGCTATGATTGGCAAGGGGCCGAAATTGCTGTCTTCATACAGCGCCGCCAACGGCATAACCGGAATTCCCTGCGGTACTGAGATCGTAGCAGACGGCGATTCTACGGCCGCCACGGGTCCCTGGCCGGGCGCAGGCAAATTAGTTGCTGCAGCTGCAGGGGCAAGCTCGTCATCAGCAGCTGCATTTTCAGCAGGCGGCTGGTTGTTATCGGTATTGTCGCCAGCACTGTCTGGTGCGGCTGGTGCTGGCCCAGTGGTTGCCACGCCAGTTTCAGTCACAGGGGGCCTGTCCCCAGGCGGTGTATAGGAAAGCTCAAGCAGCAGCACTCCGCCCAATACAATGATCAGACTGGACGCCCACGCTATCAGTAGGGAATTCACATTGTTAGACGACACGTTTACAAAACCCTCTGTCTAGTCTGTGCTATAGGGATGGCTATAGCTGGCAGCTTATTGTCGAACTTCTGCCATCTGCGCTTTTGGCAGGCTCGACATGTTCTTGAGTAGCTTAATCGCATACCTGAGCTGTACGTCAACAGCTTCTTGTGGTGTTTCGCTCTCGTCAGGCGTGTCCGCAATGTTTTGAGCAGCAGGTTCATCGCTAACTTCACCGGTACGGTCAATACCGTTTTGGTCGTTAACGATATGGCCATTCAGGTCCGCTTCACGGCGCGGGGTCCGCCGAACTCCCTTGGGACGCGGCATCAAAAGCTCAATATCAGGTTCTACACCGCGTTCCTGAATAGACCGGCCACTGGGGGTAAAATACCGGGCGGTGGTCAACCGGATAGCCTGCTCACCTTTTCCGCCGAGCCGAATTTCACTTTGCACGGTGCCTTTGCCAAATGTTCTGTCGCCCAAAACAATCGCGCGCCGGTGATCCTGGAGCGCACCGGCTACAATCTCAGACGCTGATGCAGAATAAGCATTGGTTAGGACAACAATGGGAACACCGTCAATCATATCGCCTGATGTTGCATGCCACCGGTTGTTATTCTGTCGCTTGCGGCCCCGGGTGGACACAATCTCGCCGCGATCAAGGAACGCATCGGATATCCGGATGGCTTCATCCAGTAGGCCACCGGGATTGTTGCGCAAATCCAGAATAACCCCGTCCATATTATCCCCAAGCTCGGCAACGATACTTTTGATGGCCTTTTCAACAGATGCACCCGCCTGCATGTTGAAAGTGGTAACCCGAATATAACCGATCGTCTGATCCTCAATACGGTGGCGTACCGATTGAACCATTATTTTTTCACGGACGATTTCCACATCGAAAGGCGCATTTTCCTCTTTCCTGACAACGGTTACAACAATGGGTGAGCCAACGGGTCCGCGCATTTTCTTCACGGCTTCTGTCAGGGTTTTTCCGACGATGGCTTCGCCGTCAATATGGGTGATAAAGTCACCGCCCAAAATGCCTGCTTTGTCAGCCGGTGTATCGTCGATTGGTGATACGACCTTCACGACGCCTTGATCCATCTGAACCTCAATGCCGAGCCCACCGTACTCGCCTTCCATCTGAACACGGACTTGCTGGTAAATCTCAGGGTTTAGATACGTAGAGTGTGGGTCCAGCGAGCGCAGCATGCCTTGAATGGCCGCTTCAATGATTTCCTTGTCTTCAACTTCATCAACATATTCGGTGCGGACTCGCTCAAAAATGCGCATCAAAAGGTCAAGCTGCTGGTAGAATTCATCTTTGCCGCCCTCGGACTGGGCCTGGGTAGGCACCGCCATCATAAGGACCATCAAGGTGCTCGCTATCAGTTTCCGCATTTGTAACCCTTTCTACTTGGTCTTTTCGCTACCGGCGTATTGTTGCCAGCCTGTATTTATGTCTTGCGTCAGTCTCATGTTACCGCACCCATGTTACCGCGAAGAGGCCAACTGCTTGTTTAGCCACGGTTCGGGGTTTATGGGCCTGCCGCGCTGACGCATTTCCAAATATAATTGGTTTGCGCTTTTTAGCCCCGTAGCGGGCACAGCTTTCATTGCTCCGACGGGTTCCCCGGTTAAAACCCACTGGCCCACCGCACCGTATAACTCCCCGAATCCCGTCATCAGGCTATGGTAACCGTCACCATGCTCAATAATCAAGAGCTGGCCATATTCACGAAACGGCCCGGCAAACACGATTTTGCCGTCATAAGGAGCCACAACCTGTGCCCCGGCGCGGGTTTCGATTCGGATGCCCCGAGCTTCCCCTACGGCCTCCTGTGCGCCAAACTTCCTGACAATACGGCCTATAACCGGGTAGGGCAATGACCCCTTCACTTTAGCAATAGGCTGCCCATTTGGCCGAAACGCCGGTACAATATCCCTAGGCGTAGCAGGCTTTACAGCGTCCCGGGCCATATTTGCGGCCTGTTGAGCCAATTTGTCGATCAGCTCCCTCAGTGTTGCGGCTTCCTCGGCAAACCTTCGCAATTCCTGTGCAACTTTACGGGCACCGCGTGAGGCTTTGCGCGCTTCAGATTGTCGTCTTTTTACCAGTGAACCAATTTTTAGTTGATGTTCGGTTAAGCGTTCCAAAGTATTTTTCAGTTGATAGCGTTCAGCAGACAAATCGCTTTGAATTTCATTCAGGCTTTTAAGATCATTACGCAGTTCTGCTGCCCTGTTGTTAATATCCGGTACAATTGTGCCCATAAGGGATGCACTGCGTGCTGTTGCCAGGGCTTCCAGAGGTTGCAGTAGCGCTAGTGCAGCCGGGCGTTTTGACAGTCTTTCCAAAGCGGAGAGAAGCTCCAGCAATTCCTGCTGGCGGCTTTCAAGGGCAGCTTCTTTTTCAGCCTCCGCCCTTTCCAGAAGCGCAATTCGGCCTTCAAGGCGTGAGGCGTTATCTTCGCCTATGCGGATGTCCCGTGCGATGACAACAAGTTCGCGGGATAATTTTTCTGCAGCCGAAAGGGCCTTTTGCGAGCTGGCTTCAAGTTCGCTTTGCCTTTTACGGCGTGTTTCAATTTCATCCTCGATCGCCTGAAGCTTTTTCTCGGCTTCACTTTGATCTTGCGCACAGGCCGGTGTTGCAGTGGAAATCCACAGTGCGGTAAAACCCAGAAACAGTGTGTATTTTGCACATCTAGACAGGAACAGCCTCCCTCCCGGCTTCTGTTATTTCCAGCAAGCTGTGGCCCGTCATTTCTGCGGGTTGCTCGGTGCCCATAATAGCCAGCATTGTGGGGGCCACGTCGCTAAGGCTGCCGTCACGGGCGGACCCCTGATGATTTACGAACAATATGGGTACATCAAAGTTTGTGTGGGCCGTATGCGGTTGGCCAGTGCTGGTATCTGACATCATTTCAACATTGCCGTGATCAGCGGTGATAATCAGGATGGCCCCGGTTTGTCTGGCCACCTCTTCCAACCTTGCAATGCAGCCGTCAATGGTTTCAACAGCTTTAATTGCGGCGGATAATATGCCTGTGTGGCCTACCATGTCCGGGTTGGCATAATTGGCGATGATCGCCCCGTATTCCCCGTTTTTGATGGCACCAACAAGCTTGTCGGTGACCTCAGGCGCAGACATTTCAGGTTTCAGGTCATACGTGGCAACATCGGGTGACGGGACCAAAATGCGGTCCTCATTCAGGAAAGCTTGCTCCCGCCCACCATTAAAAAAGAAGGTGACGTGAGCATATTTTTCCGTTTCCGCGATCCTCAGTTGTTTGATACCCCTCGAAGCCAGTATTTCACCAAGGCAGTTGGCGATCTCCGCAGATGGGAATAGCACGGTCAAAAACGCATTGAGCGCCTCGGAAAACTCCACTGCGCCAGTTTTGCTGGCAAAAGTGATAGGGGCAGGACGCGGAAAGCCGTCAAATGCTGGGTCGACCAATGCTGTTAATATCTCACGGGCGCGGTCGGCCCGGAAATTTGCCATCAACAGGCCATCACCGTCCTGCATACCAGAATAATCAGCAATGATTGTTGGCTCAATAAATTCATCATTTTCACCACGGGCATAAGCACTGTTCACAGCCTCTATGCTAGTGGCGGCGCTATAGGGGCTCTGGCCATCCGCTAATGCAGTATAAGCTTTTTCCACCCGGTCCCAGCGTTTGTCACGGTCCATCGCCCAGTAACGCCCACATACTGTGGCAACTGCGGCATTATCAGCATCCTTGATATCGTCCTCGAACTTTTCGAGGAATTTTAGCGCAGATTGAGGCGGTGTATCGCGTCCATCCATAAAGGCATGCACGTGCACAGGCACGCCTTCAGCCGCGATGATGTTGGCGAGGGCGGCGATATGATCCTGATGGCTGTGAACACCGCCGGGTGACATCAGCCCCATAAGGTGCGCGAAGCCACCGCTTTTTTTCAACTTGTGGATGAAATCTGTCAGTGCAGGGATATCAGCAAGTGCCCCTGTGGCCACCGCTTTGTCGATACGTGGCAGGTCCTGCAATATAACGCGCCCACCGCCTAAATTCATGTGGCCGACCTCAGAGTTACCCATCTGGCCTTCAGGCAGACCCACGGCAAGCCCGCTGGTTTTTAACCAGGCACGCGGCACGCTATCCCACAGCCGGTCGTAGGTCGGGGTGTTTGCAAGCTTGATCGCATTATTTTCGACCTGTTCGCGGTAGCCCCAACCATCAAGAATACACAGCACAACAGGCTTGCCGGTTAGGGGTGTTTGTTGGCTCATGCTCTTATATTCCTCAGAACGCATTAGACGTTGGTATCTGATTTAGTCCCCGTACTGGTTTAGTCCCTGTGATAAGGGTGCCCAGTATTGATAGACCAAGCCCGGTAAATTTGTTCGCTTAACATAGCCCTAACCATCATGTGCGGCCAGGTTAGGGTGCCAAAAGCCAGCTTTAAATCAGCTTTTTCCAGTACACCACGGTCTAGGCCGTCAGCACCGCCGATAATAAAGGCCAGACTGTTAAAGCCTGCCATTTGCCAGTCGTCAATTTTTTTTGCAAAATCTCTGGATGAAAAGGCTTTGCCCTTTTCGTCCAGTGCGATCATGGCGGCCCCCGCAGGCACCGCAGCTAATAGCTTTTCGCCTTCACGGGCTTTGCGTTCCTGGGCGGATGCAGCCACCTTCTTAATCTCGATTTCGGTGGTATTGGTTTTCCAAGGCAGGCGTTTGAAATATTCTTCGACCAGCGTCTTTTCGGGTCCACGTTGCATGCGGCCAATCGCTATGACAGAAATTTGCAATACAGCCTCTTTAAAGCCAGACAGTTCTGGCCACTGGTGGTGACATCAAACAGGGAGAGCCTAGGAAAGCGGTGACGACGTTAATTCACGACATCATCGGCTTCCAATTCAACATCCCACATTTTATCCAGATTATAGAAGCTTCTGACTTCTGGCCGGAATATATGGACGATAACATCGCCCGCATCCAGAAGAACCCAGTCAGCCTGTGCCAGACCCTCAATAACAATGTCTCTGTGACCTGCTTTTTTGAGCCCTTTAACGACATAAGCAGCCAACGCTGAAACTTGACGTTGCGAGCGCCCGTTGGCGATGACGATATAGTCAGCAATACCTGACTTGCCTTCTAAATTAATGGAGATAATGTCTTCTGCCTTATTTTCATCAAGGCATTGGGTGACGTTTTCCAAAAGATCCTCAGCAGTGAGTGCTGGGATAAGGTCAGTGACGCTCGGCGTCTCCGATGATGTGGGCAACTAGATGTCCTCTCTTTTTTGCTTCATAAACCAGTTTTCACCTTGCTGGTTGCGAATTGCAGTTGCTGAACCTTCGTGGCGCGCTATGGTGACATAGGTCCACGCGGGTGCAGGGGTTACGTTAAGCCTTTGATACGGAACACGAAACTTCGCAAAGCGCCGCGCCAGATCACTGGCAAACCCACGGTAATCATAGCCTGTTCGGTCAAAAACCGCAATGGGCAGTGCGTTTGCTATTGTTTCCCACCGGGCCCACAGGTCAAAGGTTTGTAAATTATCGGCACCCATCAGCCAGATGAATTTTGTTGCCGGTAATTCGGCCTGTAGAGCCTTCACTGTGTCGGCTGTATAGCGTGTCCCCAGTCGGGTTTCCAGATCAAGAACCTTGAGTTTGGGCCGGGAGCCAACAAGTTGCTTCAGGCTTTCAAATCGTTCGGAAAAGGGGGCCATACCTTTGCCCGATTTTAACGGGTTTCCCGGGCTTACCAAAAACCAAATTTCATCGAGCCTAAGACGCTTAAGGGCTTCGAGCGCCACATAAAGATGGCCTTCGTGCGCGGGGTTAAAACTACCGCCATACAGCCCGATGCTACGCCCGCGAGAAAGCGCGGCAGCACGTCTTATTGCGCGGCTGTTCCAGCGTGACCTCACGGTCTGATCTGGCCGTTACCGCGCACCTGATATTTAAAGCTGGTCAGCTGTTCTAACCCCACGGGGCCTCGTGCATGAATGCGGCCTGTAGCAATGCCAATTTCTGCGCCCATACCAAATTCTGCACCGTCTGCAAACTGGGTGGAGGCGTTGTGCATGACAATGGCACTGTCGACAGTGTTTAGAAAATAGTCAGCTGCCTCAGCATCTTCAGCGATGATTGTCTCGGTATGGCCCGAGGAATGGGCGGCTATATGAGCTACCGCCCCCTGAACGCCGTCAACAAGTTTTACGGATAGTATGGCATCCAGATATTCAGTGTCCCAGTCAGTGTCATTTGCGGGCAAAACCCGGCTCTCGGCAGCTTGTACTTTATCATCACCGCGAATTTCACAGCCCGCATCAAGGAGAGGGGTGATGAGATCAGTGACTTTATCAGCGATTTTTTGGTCAATCAGTAGTGTTTCAGCAGCACCGCAAATACCCGTGCGCCGCATTTTGGCATTCAGGGTAATCGCTTTGGCTTTTTCCAGATCAGCGCTGGCGTCTACATACACATGGCATATGCCTTCAAGGTGCGCAAAAACCGGCACCCGGCTTTCTGTCTGCACTCTCTCCACAAGCGAGCGTCCGCCGCGTGGTACGATAATGTCAATCACGCCGGTCATTGTCAGCATCTCACCGACAGCAGCCCGGTCACGTGTTGGAACCATCTGAACAGCATGCGCGGGCAATCCCGCTGCTTTCAGCCCCTCAACAAAGCAGCTGTGAATTTGGTTGCTGGAATGGAAGCTCTCACTACCGCCGCGAAGGATCACCGCATTACCGGCTTTCAAGCATAAGGCACCTGCGTCCGCCGTAACGTTCGGGCGGCTTTCATAGATCACACCAATCACACCCAGCGGCACCCGCACACGCGATATATTCAAGCCGTTTGGCCGGTCCCAACTGGCAATAACATCCCCAATAGGGTCAGGCAGTGCGACGATGGCTTCGAGCCCCTGGGCGATGGCCTCAATACGAATTTCGTCGAGCTGTAGCCGGTCCAGCATGGCTGCCGACAAGTCTTTTTCTTTGCCAAGCGCCATATCCTTATCATTGGCCGCAAGAAGAGGTGCTACTGATGCCCTGAGAGCTGCCGCTGCCGCCCTGAGGGCAGCATTTTTCTGGGCAGTTGTTGCTTGCGCAAGTATGGCTGCTGCGGCCTTTGCCTCTGCACCCATTGTTGCCATTAAGGCGGGTATTTTTTGCATGTCGTCCATTCAACCCGGTCCTTACAGTAATACCAAATCATCACGGTGAATCAGTGCAGAGCGCCCTACATAGCCCAGTATCTGTTCGGCCTCGCGCATGTCGCAGCCCTGCAGTTTCACCGCATCAGCGGAAGAATAGGACACAAGGCCCTGACCGACAAGTCCGCCTTCCGGTGCGACAAGCGATACCAGATCACCACGGGTAAATTCGCCCTCGGTACGCACGACACCGGCGGACAGCAGGCTGGCATCACGCTTGAGCGCGGCAACAGCGCCAGCATCAATATGCAGCGAGCCTTTGGGCACCATCAACCCCTGTATCCACCGTTTTCTGACAGCAAGCGGCGTGACGCTGGCCTGGAAAAGCGTGCAGGGTTCACCATCAAGCAAGCGGCAGACCGGGTTGGCAGCTGTGCCGTTCATAATGATCATGGATGTCCCGCCAGCCAGCGCGATTTTGGCTGCACCGATTTTGGTAACCATGCCGCCTGATCCCACGCCTTGTTGCGCAGGGGGGCCTGCCATGGCTTCAATTCGGGGCGTGATCGCCTCAATGTGCGGTACAAGCTGGGCTTTCGGGTCAGTGCGCGGGTCGCTGTTATGAAGCCCGTCAATGTCACTGAGAAGGACAAGCGTATCCGCCCCCGCCATTTGCGCAACCCGTGCGGCCAGCCGGTCATTGTCTCCAAAGCGGATTTCACTAGTAGCCACAGTGTCGTTTTCATTGATAACCGGGATGGCACCGCGTTCCAGCAGTTCGTTCACTGTGCTGCGGGCATTCAGATATCGAGGGCGCGCTTCCAGGTCATCAAGGGTTAGTAAAAGCTGGGCGATGATGATGCCGTGATCATCAAATAGCGATTGGTAGGCTTGTGCGAGTAGTATCTGTCCAACGGCTGCCGCTGCTTGTGCTTCTTCCAGCCGTGTTGGCCGCTTTTTGAAACCCAGCGCATCCCGCCCTAGTGCGATCGCACCAGAGGACACCAAAATAACTTGTTTGCCCTCGGCGTGCAGGGCTGCAACGTCGGCTGCTAAAGCATGCAGCCAATCACGGCGCAGGGAACCGTCAGCATTTATAAGCAGAGACGAGCCAATTTTTATAATCAGTCGTTTTGCTTCGGTAACTGCGCTCTGTTGTGTCAGCTTTGACATGCGCCGTCCTAAATCGGTGACCAGCCAGCAGGCTCTGTGGAGGTTTCAGTTTTTTCAACTGTATCGGCTGCATCTTCAAGCCGCCGGGCTTCCTGATCCAGTTTGATAATGCCCCACAGTGCGCCGAGCACATCAGGCACCCCTTCGCCTGCGACCCCGGACAATACCATAACGGGCATGCTTGATGCCTCGGCCAGTGCCGCGTGTTTTTCCGCGATTTCATCGGCGTCCATTGCATCGCATTTATTGAGGCCAAGGATCATGGGTTTGTTGATCAAATCGCCACCATACTGCTCAAGCTCGCCCATAATGGTGGTAAAAGCTCCAGCCACATCATCCTGAGTGCCGTCCACCAGATGCAGCAGAACACCGCAGCGTTCTACATGGCCAAGGAAACGAGTGCCAAGCCCTACGCCTTCGCTGGCCCCTTCGATCAGGCCGGGGATATCCGCCATGACAAATTCATGGGATTTATAACCAACCACACCCAGTTGCGGGTTGATGGTGGTAAAAGGATAGTCGGCAATTTTGGGTGTTGCGCGCGTAACGGCGCTTAGGAAAGTAGACTTTCCTGCGTTGGGTAAGCCCAGGAGACCTGCGTCTGCAATTAATTTCAGGCGCAGAACCACCCATAGTTCCTCACCTTCGCCGCCGGGGGTGCAGCGGCGCGGCGCGCGGTTGGTTGAAGATTTAAAGTGAGTATTGCCCAGCCCGCCGTGGCCGCCTTCGGCTATGGTCACGCGCTGGCCTACATGCTTGAGATCAGCAATCATAAACTCCTGATCACCGTCATAAATCTGGGTGCCAACAGGCACCTTCAAAATCAGGTCCTCACCACCTTTACCGGTCATGTTTGAGCCCATGCCGTGCTGGCCTTTTTTGGCCTTATGGTGGCGTGAGTAGCGGTAATCGACCAGTGTATTGAGGCCGTCTATAGCTTCAAAAATAATGTCGCCGCCCTTGCCGCCGTCGCCGCCGTTGGGGCCACCAAATTCAACATAAGCTTCACGGCGAAAAGAAACGATACCGTTTCCGCCTGGGCCACTTTTCAAAAATATACGTGTTTGATCTACAAATCTCATGCGCAGCTTGTAACAGATAGCGCGCGTCCGGGAAACCCGCAGAAGCACGCAGTTAAACAAAAAATAGTTCAGGTTTGAACAAGCATTATTGCCTGGGTAAACCGCAGCGCGGCAGGGGCCGCTAAACTACCATAGATAAAAGAAGGGCGGACCTGCTGGCCCGCCCTTCCAAAGCTCTTCGGGGTAAACCTTGTCAGGTTTAGTTTACAACAGACACATATGCCTTGTTGCCCTTGGTCTTTTTGAACTTTACGTGGCCTTCAGTAAGCGCGAATAACGTATGGTCCTTGCCCATGCCAACATTGTCGCCCGGGTACACTTTTGTACCGCGCTGACGCACAATGATGTTACCAGCGAGAACGGCTTCGCCACCAAATTTCTTTACACCCAAACGGCGGCCAATACTGTCACGGCCGTTATTGGAACTACCACCTGCTTTTTTATGAGCCATTTGTGATCTCCTTCTTTAAACGCCGCAGGCCTTAGGCCGCTGCTTCTTTGGTTTTCTTTGTTGTTTTTTTCGGGGCCGCCGGTTTTTTAGCAGTCGGTTTTTTAGCAGCCGGTTTCTTAGTCGCTGTTTCTGAAGCCTCTGCTTTTTTTGCCGGGGCTTTTTTGGCAGCTGTTTTTGCAATGTCCTTCACGCGCAGGACCGTAATTTCCTGGCGGTGGCCTTTCTTGCGGCGGTAATTGTGGCGACGCTTCTTTTTGAAGACAATGATTTTCTTGTCTTTTTTCTGCTCAAGAACTTCGGCAGTAACTGCGGCACCTTTAATCAGAGGCTCGCCAACTTTTACGCCTTTGTCATCACCAACCATCAATACTTCGTCAAGTGTGATGTTTTTGCCAACTTCGCCGTCAAGTTTTTCAACTTTAACAACATCGCCAACAGCAACGCGGTACTGTTTACCGCCCGTTTTTACTACTGCGAACATTAAATGTTCCTTCTGTTTTGTGCCGCAGCAAACCGGGTGGTGCTAACCCTGTGATGACATTCCACACTTTGGGCGGTTTCCGCAGGCTTTTTTCAAAGCACAGCCTGTCAAAAAAATATTTTTCGACCGACGCGCGGAATATACGGATGAAATGCACGGAGTCAACAAGAAATGCGTGATTATAAGGGCTATTGTTTCACTTATCGGGATCGCTTCTGAAAGTTGACCATATTGTTATTCAGCGGTTGGGTGTATCATTAGCTACTAAGCAGTTTCGCCTTTGCAGTCTTATATTCGTCTTCCAGCCGATCAACCAGTTCAGCGGCTGAAACAATTGCATGCACGGCACCAATCCCTTGTCCGCAGCCCCAGATATCTTTCCAGGCTTTTGACTTTTCACCGCCGCCCGAGCCAAAGCTCATGGCAGAGGGGTCACTTTCGGGTAGATTATCGGGGTCCATGCCTGCGGCTTCAATGGATGGCTTCAGGTAATTGCCGTGAACGCCCGTGAACAGGTTGGTGTACACAATATCGTCGGCGCTATTGTCGACGATACACTGTTTGTAACGTTCGTCCGCGTTGGCCTCTTTGGTGGCAATGAAAGCCGAGCCAATATAACCAATATCTGCGCCCATGGCTTCAGCCGCCAGAACGGCACTGCCGCTGGCGATTGAGCCCGAAAGCGCAACCGGACCGTCGAACCATTCACGAATTTCCTGTACCAGCGCAAAAGGCGACAGCGTGCCTGCGTGCCCACCCGCGCCTGCGGCCACAGCGATCAGGCCGTCTGCGCCTTTTTCAATCGCTTTTTTGGCGAAGAAATTATTGATAATATCGTGCATCACAATGCCGCCGTAAGAATGGATAGCCTCGTTCACCTCCACCCGTGCGCCAAGTGATGTAATGACGATAGGCACTTTATATTTCACACACATTTCAACGTCGTGCATCAGTCTGTCGTTGGATTTGTGCACAATCTGGTTCACGGCAAAGGGGGCTGCAGGCTTGTCGGGGTTGGCTTTGTTATAAGCGTCCAGCTCGCTGGTGATGCGGATCAGCCATTCCTCCAGAACCGGACCGGGGCGCGCATTCAGTGCCGGAAACGACCCTACAATGCCTGCCTTGCATTGTTCGATTACCAGATCCGGGTTGGAAATAATAAACAAGGGTGATCCAATTACCGGGATACGCAAGTCTTGAAGCTGTTTGGGCAAAGTCATGAGGCATGGTTTCCTATTTGTTCTGGGGCCATAGGCTATCAGCAAGTGAGATAGTTTTCTCCACACTTTCGTCCAGTATTTAGAGGTCAGGCCCTTGCTATGCTTTGTTCCGTCAGCTTATAGAGCGAATTGGCAGTGTCCGAAAGCCTCAGCAAAGGAACCATCCTTGCTGAACAAATCATAGTAAGGGACCTGATCCTAGTTCATCTGCGGAAATTTCCCGCCTATACCTGCCTTAGTCACCAAAGGTATCGGATATTTGGTCGAGTGATCTGGCCAGTGTCTCAATATCGTCTTTACCAAGTGCCTCATCAAGTCGGGCATTGATCGCGCTGAAGGGTACAGCAGCACGTTTAAGTGCTGCCTCGCCGTCTGTTGTCAGACTCAATAGTTTCGCACGCTTGTCGTTTTCATTAGGCAACCGGCTGATAAAATCCAGCTTGATCATGCGGGCGACCATCGCGGTCACAGCACTTTCATTAAACCCAAGTTCGCCGGCCACATCGCGCTGGCTGATTTTCTTCTGGGTGTTCACCAAGGCCAGGACTGCGGCTTGTGCTGTCGAAAGGCCAGCGGCAGAGATCAGTTCACGATCGGCAGTTTTTTTCAAAACATGTGCGGCATGTTGAAGGCGTGAATATAGTTTGAGCTTGGAACATGTCATTCCTTCTTTTAGGGGCTTGCCGCAAAAGAGCCAATAGCTTATTACTTCACTAATGAAGTTTATGGAGAAGCCAATGAGTACCATTGATGTTTGGGCACAAATCACCACGCTGCGCATGGCAAGCGAACCCTGGATGGAAACACTTTTACGCTGGACAGGTCGCGCGGGCGATACTTTGGTGCCAACAGTGGAGACAACGCTTGCTGCAATGGATGAAGCGGGCGTTGAAATCTCACTATTGTCGGCCTGGCATGGGCCAGCAGGCGTGCTTATCAGCAATGATGAAGTTAGCAAGCAGATTGACACTGCGCCTGACCGTTTCAGGGGGCTTATGTCGGTTGATCTGAATAAACCGATGGAGGCGGTGCACGAAATCAGGCGGCTTTCTGCTGATGACCGCTTTGTTGGTGTACGGCTGGTGCCGTGGCTGTGGGATTTGCCGCCAAATGACCGTCGATATTATCCTATATATGCAGCGTGCGTGGATGCGGGCATTCCATTTTGCACACAGGTAGGCCACACCGGGCCTTTAAAGCGTTCTGAAACCGGGCGGTTGATCCCTTACCTTGAGGATGTGCTTCTGGATTTCCCCGAACTTGTGGTGGTTGGCGGACATGTGGGCTTCCCCTGGATTAACGAGCTTGTTTCACTGGCCGTGAAATTTCCGAATTTTTATGTGGATACCTCCGCCTATGCACTGCACCGATTGCCGCCAGATTTTGTTTCTTTTATGAAAGGTGTGGGTCGGGGCAGGGTGATGTTTGGCACCAACTGGCCGATGTTATCACCTGCGCGCTGCCTGAAGGGGCTTGAAGGCCTTGGCCTCAATGAGCAAGCTCAAAACCGGTTTCTGTCCGGCACCGCCAGAAAGGTTTTCAAGCTATAGACCTGAGGCCTAGAATTCGCCCCTCAATGCCTCTTACCAGGGATTAAGTGTATAGCCCTGTTGCTGCAATATGGCATGGGCTGTCATCGCCGAGAGCGACAGACGAATGTCTGGCATTAGGTCTGCCATTACCACACCGTGATAGGCTGCCGCCTGACCGCAGACGATAAATTCAACACCGTGTGATTGCAGGATTTTAACCAGCTCGGCATTTGGGTTCGCGCTGCCGTACCGGGCGTCGTTCGTGACATCAACCACTGCTGAACCGTGGATAACAACAGCCAGCTTGATATTTTCTGCGGGCACACCAGCCGCCACATGCATATTCAGGAAACGGGCAACACGATCAAAAACAGGGTTTACCTTATCTTTTTCGCTGCGTTTGCTGGCATCCATCGCCACCTTGAATTTCATGTCCGGGGGTAGTTTTTCTACACCCTCAACAGCGGCAATCGCACCGTAATCCTTGACCAGAGGCCCCGGTTTAAAGGCCGTTTCATCTGCACGTATAGCACTAGCCACAAAAATAAGAGCCAATGCAAATAAGGTGAGCGTAATATTTTTCATGAAAGAAACTCCGAAACAATAAAATCTAGAATACTTTTGAAAATTCAACATGCCTCTGATGTTTTATTTCTCATCTTTATAGATGAAAGTTACGGGCTCTGTCCCGTCCTTCACATATCCACGGTACATGCCTTCTGTATTGAATGTCATGGCGATATTGCCATTTTTATCAAGCGAGACTATGCCGCCTTCGCCGCCCATTTTCACCAGTTTTTGCATCACCACGGCGTCAGCGGCTTCTTCTAGGCTGATGCCCTGAAATTCCATGCGGGCGCAGATGCTGTAAGCCACGGCAGCACGGATGAAAAACTCACCGTGCCCAGTGGCTGATACACCGCAGCTGTTGTTATCGGCGTAGGTGCCGGCCCCAATAATCGGGGTATCGCCAATGCGTTTCCAGCGCTTGTTGGTCATGCCGCCGGTGGATGTGCCTGCCGCGATATTACCGGCTTTATCCAGCGCTACTGCACCCACGGTGCCAAACTTGTTTTCAGGGTCTATGGGGTCGCTGTAGCGGGATGTCTTTTTAATTTCGTTAATCGGGGCCTCGCCCTTTTCTTTCGCAAGCGCGTTTTGCAGTTGCAGGCGGCGCTTCTCGGTGGCGAAATATTCAGGGTCGATCAGCGCGATGCCACGTGTGGCGGCAAATTCTTCTGCTCCGCCACCTGAAAGCAGCACATGTTTGGAATTTTCCATCACCTCCCGTGCCAAGGCTATCGGGCTTTTGATCCGCATCACACTGGCCACAGCACCTGCGTTCAGGTCGCGTCCATCCATGATCGAGGCATCCATTTCATTGCCGCCCTCATGGGTAAAAACGGCACCTTTGCCTGCGTTAAATAGTGGCGAGTTTTCCATAACCTGAATAGTGGCTTCCACGGCATCAAGGGCTGACCCACCACTTGCGAGTATTGCCTGGCCGGTTTTCAGCGCTTCAGCCATTTTGGTGCGGTAGGCTCCTTCTTTTTCCGTTGTCATATTGGCCTTCAGGATTGTACCCGCGCCGCCGTGGATCACCAGTGCATAAGTGTCTGCTGCAATGGCGGTTGTGTGGGAAAAGCTGAAGGCAAGCAGCACTGCGATAATTTTACCAAAGGGCTTTGGGATCATGGGGTGTGTTCCTTGTACGCAGGGCAGACCAAAAGGTTCGCCTCATAAAATCATCAGATTGCCGCAAATATATTGCAACGACAGAGGGCGATGGTATGGCTAGTGCGTAGGTAAGACAAATAAATTCAACAGCAGGGGGATAAGCATGGCTTGGTTCAAACCAGTGGTATTGGCAGCACTGATGGTCGCGGTTGCTGCGTGCAGCGAAGAAAGGCAGCAGAATGATGCGGGGCAGGATGCGGTTGAGACAACCGCCAGCATTGTCAGCTTTGAGAAATATACGCTGAGTAATGGCCTGACGATAGTTCTCCATACGGATCGTTCTGACCCTGTGGTGGCCGTTGCGTTGACCAGCCATGTGGGGTCCAGCCGGGAACTGCCGGGCCGTACTGGTTTTGCCCACTTGTTTGAACATCTGCTATTCCTCGAATCTGAGAATTTGGGTAAGGGCGGGCTTGACCAGATGAGCGCACGTATTGGCGGTTCGGGCGCCAATGGGTCCACCAGCCGTGACTGGACCAATTATTTCCAGACTGTGCCTAAAGACGCGCTCGAAAAAATGATCTGGGCTGAGGCGGACAAGCTGGGCTGGTTTATCAATACGGTAACGGAACCTGTGCTTGCCAAAGAAAAACAGGTGGTAAAAAACGAAAAACGCCAGCGCGTGGATAACAGCCCCTACGGCCATGTGGGTTATGTGGTGGACAAAAACCTGTTTCCTGAAGGACACCCCTACAACTGGCAGGTGATTGGTTCTCTTGATGATCTGCAAAATGCTACGCTGCAGGATGTAAAAGATTTTTTCCGCCGTTGGTATGTGCCCAACAATGTAACGCTGACAATCGCCGGGGACTTTGATGTAGCACAGGCAAAAATCTGGATCGAAAAATATTTTAGCGAGATCAAGCGCGGCGAAGACATGGAGCCCCGCGCCAAGCAGGCTGCTGTGTTGGCTGAAACTGTAAAACTATCCTATGAGGATAATTTTGCACGGTTGCCTGAATTGCGACTTACCTGGCCCACGGTGCCGGTGTTTCACCAGGACCAATATGCGCTTGACGTGCTGGCAAGTTATTTGAGTGAGGGCAAAAACGCGCCTTTCAATCAGGTGATTATTGACGAGAAAAAGCTGGCCAGCGGTGTTTTCATGTTCCAGCGTAATTCAGAACTGGCGGGTAGCACCAGTTTGCTGGTGCGTGCTTTTCCGGGCACAGACCTTAACAGCGCGCAAATTGCCTTTGATGAAGCGTTTGCACGTTTTGAAGTTGGCGGCATTCCTGATGCAGACCTTGCCCGCATAAAAATTGGTCAGGAAGTCGCATTTTACGGCCAGATTGGCAGTGTGCAGGGTAAAGCCATTCAGCTGGCTCAGTATGACATATTGGCGGGTGATCCGGGCTATGCCGATGAAGATATAAAAAATATCAAGGCGGTTACAGCCGATGACGTGATGCGGGTGTATGAAACATACATCAAGGACAAAGCGTATGTAGCAACGAGCTTTGTTCCCAAAGGCGCGGGTGATTTAGCCTTGGCAGGCTCAACCCCGGCGGATGTTGCTGAGGAAAAGATCGAGCAAGGCGCGGAGGCCGAGATAGATGCCAGTGCTTCAGCCGCATATGAGCCCACTCCGTCAAGTTTTGATCGCAGCAACGAACCTGCTTACGGGGCACCGCCCGTAACCCCCGTGCCTGACGTCTGGAAGGTGAAGCTATCAAACGGCCTCAGGGTATACGGCATCGAAAATAACGAATTGCCGCTGGTGCAGTTTAATATCACCATCAAGGGCGGACAATTGGCTGATGATATCAACAAGGTCGGGGTTGCCAACCTTGTCGGTGACATGATGAACCGGGGCACGGCAAATAAAACTCCGGCTGAATTGGAAGCTGCTACTGAAGCACTGGGTGCCGTTATCAATGTGAATAGCGGCAGCGAAACTTTCACAGTTTCGGGCAGCACACTCGCTCGCAATTATGCGGCCACCATGGCGTTGGTGGAGGAAATGCTGTTAGAGCCTCGCTGGGATGCGGATGAGCTTGTGCTGGCTAAACTCAGCGCTGTGAATGCCCTAAAGGGCCAGCTTGCAAATGCAAACGCTGTGGCGGGGATTGAGTACCGAAAAATCTTTTATGGGCCGGACCATATCCTGTCACGCAATATCCTGGGCACCGAGGAAACCATTACCGCCGCGACAATGGATGATTTGCGCGCTTATTACAGTGCCTATATTGCCCCGTCACAGGCCGCAATGCATGTGGTGGGGGATGTTAGCGAAGCGGACGGCCTTGCTGCACTGGCAGGTCTACAGCGCCGGTGGCAGCGACAGGCAACCGAACTTGTTGCATATGAAATGCCTGCTGTATCTGCTGGTTCAAAGGTTTATTTTTATGATATTCCGGGGGCCAAGCAATCGGTCTTTCGTTTTGGATATGCGCTGCCAGCGGTGCCGCACCCGGATTTTTACAGTACCACGGTCATGAATTATATTCTGGGCGGTGGCGGCTTTGCTTCGCGTTTCACGCAGGAACTCAGGGAAGGCAAAGGCTATACCTACGGTATCGGCTCGCGGGTATTTGGCAACAAGGATATTGGCCAGTTTATGCTTACCAGTGGCGTGCGCAGCAACGTAACGTTGGAGGCAGCTTTGCTGGTTAAATCCATCATGGAAAATTACGGGGAAACCTTCACGGACGCGGACTTGGGTGTTACCAAAAGCTTCCTTGTCAAAAGTGGGGCGCGGGCGTCGGAAACCCTGGGGCGCAAGCTTGGTATTCTTGGCCTGATGAGCACTTACGACAGGCCAGCCACCTTCATGCAGGACCAGACTACAGAAGTAAAAGCCATGACGCGCGAACGCATTCAGACGCTGGCAGGCGAGTATATTCGGCCTGATCAGATGATTTATCTGGTGGTTGGTGATGCCGCGACCCAGCGCGACCGGCTCAAGGAGCTTGGTTTTGGTGACCCGATTGCACTGAATTAAACCACTTGGCCAGAGGGAAGCTTAACGGGGAGGGCATGGCTTTCCCCGTTTTCTTTTGCACGTAAAAAAGATAGGGTCTGGATTGGTGCTTGCAGAAGGCCTGATTGTTCTAGGTTTCTGTCTTTCCAGTCAAGTGAGGGTGATATGAAATTAGTTTTTTCGGTAACGATGGCTGTCATGATGGCCGGAGGCAGCACACACGCTTCTGATGCGGAAGTGAAAATGCATATAGCCACCACCGGTGGCCCCGGTAAACTCGCGGGTACGGTGGTAATTACCGCAAGCGATCAGGGTGCTGTTTTCACAGTGAAGTTGGGCGATATGAAGCCGCTTTCTCGGCACGGGTTTCATGTGCACGCGAACGGCGACTGTGGCCCTGCGGCCAAGAATGGAAAGGTAGTTCCAGCCCTGGCCGCAGGCGGCCACTGGGACCCGGAAAATACTGGTAAACACCAGGGATGGCAAGGTGAAGGCCACCTTGGGGATTTGCCGCAGTTACAAGCAGACAACGAAGGCAGAATAAGTGCCCTTGTTACAGCTCCGCGTATCACCAATGTTGACCGGCTTAAAGGGCGTGCGCTGATGTTGCATGCGAACGGTGATAATTATGCAGATACACCCAAAAAGCTGGGCGGTGGCGGTGCCCGCCTGCTGTGCGGTGTGATTGAATAGCTTTGGCGAACTGGGCTACAGTAAAACCAGTTCGAAAGGTTCGAGAAATTGCTCTAAGTTAAAATTATGTCTGCCTCTATCAGTGTCAAAACTGAAACATGTGCAAGAAAGACACTGTCGCCGCCGCCCGTATCAATCATAACTCCGGACACACCGTCAATCACAACGTTGGTTGATGCCGCCTGTACACTTGCCATGTCGGTAAAGTCAGTTGTGGTATTGTTCAGCTGAAGTGTGTCTTCCCCAATTTCGAAATCAGTGACACTGTCATTACCGTCACCACTTTTGAAAATAAAAACATCATTGCCAGCATCGCCGGTAAGCGTATCATTGCCGGCATTGCCGCGCAGTGTATCACTGCCTGTACCGCCAGAAACACTGTCATTGCCGCTGCTGTTGAAAATTTCGTCGTTGCCTGCTCCGCCACTTAATACATCATTGCCATTCCCGCCAAAAATAATGTCGTTACCGTCCCCGCCATCGATAGTATCCGCACCGTCCGCACCAAACAGCGTATCAGCGCCGCCATCGCCAGAGACACTGTCATTCCCCCCAGATGCGCCCACATGATCATTGCCGCCCCCGGCAATGATCACATCGTTGAGGTCGTTGGTAATCGCTTCGTTCGGGCCGCCATAAAAGATATCATCGCCGTCACCGCCAATGAGTGTGTCGTCGCCTGTGCCGCCGCCGAGTATATCGGCCCCCGCTGCGCCGATCACAAGGTCATCCCCAGTGCCAGCAAAAGCAACATTGGCCTCGGTGCCTGTCATCACGGCCTCGCCTGTATCATACAGGCCGTCCTCATCAGTATCGTTAAACCCGCCGCCAATGAGCGTATCATTTCCGGTGCCACCAAACAGTGTATCCAGCCCATCGTCCGTCGCGCTGCTGCCTGTGGTTGTCAGGCCTGTAATCGTTCCAGATTGGCCGCCACCAATGATAAAATCATTGCCTGCGCCGCCGCCAAGCACATCATTGCCTGCGTCACCCACAAAAACATCATCGCCTGCGTCGCCGGAACCGGCGAAAATTTCGTCATTTCCAGCACCGCCAGAGGCAACGTCATTGCCTGCCCCGCCGCTGATAAAGTCGGCGTCCGCACCGCCTTGAAGCTGGTCACTACCATCGCCACCAAGTAGCCTGTCTGCACCTGCTGCGCCGCTCAGGCTATCATTGCCAGCGTTTCCTTCTATTCTGTTATTGGCGCTGTTGCCGACAACCAGATCATCGCCGCCCGCTGCAATGACATTTTCAATCACTGTTTCCGGTGAGATAAAGACTGTGTCTGTACGTGTGCCCACTGTCTGGAAGCCGTTAAAATAGGTGACGGTTGTGCCGACATTGATAAAAGCACCGCCAAAATATTCGTTGTTTGGCGTTAGGTCGATAGAGACATTCGCGCCGGTGCCGGTAATCTGGATGGTATCTGTGCCGCCCAGGTCGAACAATGTTTCAAAGTAGCGAGAATTCAAGTCGAAGGTATAGGTGTTGTTGCCACTGTTTGCCCCTGCATCCGCCCCGTATATGTGACGCAGCGCCAGAATGTCACCATATGCAAAGCTGGTCGGGTAGAAGTCAGCACGGGTGGCATCAGGAAAAAAACTAGACATAAAGCTTGGCGTTAGTAACGTAAATTCTACACCAATAAACCCTGTCGGAAATTCGTCCGTTGGATGGCTAAGGCCAAGAGCGTGGCCAAGTTCGTGCAGGGTTATAAAACTGGTTGCTGCACTGCTGAAATTAGATTCAAAAAGGAAGATATCGCTTCCAGACAGGCCTTCGTTCGGGAAGGCTGCAATACCCAACACATTACCTGATTCAGCCGTGTTTCCGGCAAGCCGGATAGTGCCAAATTCGTTACCGTTTTCAATCACCAGCGTAAACTCGACGTTGGCAATTTCTTCAATATAGGCGAGGCCCGCTTCAAAAAAGCTGATGGCGGCAGCAGAGGCGGGGGCAACGGTAAGGGTCAGGTCTGGTCCGCCGTCATCCAAGTCAAAAGGCTCAACATAAACAGCATCCGCCTGCGGATAACTGTAGGTGATGCGGGTGATGTCATCACCGTCGGGGGCATAGCCAAAATTCACCGTTAGCCCATCAAGGAAATTGTTGCCCGTTGTTGGGATGCTGACAAGGGGAATTGGGTCTGGCCGTGCGGAAAGCGCCTCGACCTCTACATAGAGTGTATAGGTGCCAATGTCGGTGAGACTGGTATTATCAAAGTGGGAGGCCCCGATATAATAGGTGCCGGACACCGTGGGCGTGAAGATGATACGGCTATTGGTGCTGACGCCTGCATCATCGTCTGGCCCGGCGACCGAAACATTGTTGCTATTGAAAATTCCGGTCAGGAAAGGATCAATAAGGGTGCCAGATCCGGTGCGGGAGCCTTCAAGGTCAATTTGGTAGGTAACGCCTGCGACCAATTCAACTGCGATATAATCAACGTCGCCTTCAACCTCGATTTCACCGGCTATACTGCCACCCACCGAAACATTGATTTCCGTATCGATACTACCTGTTGGTTCATCATCCATGCTGGTTTTCCTCCGCCCCAAAAGTCATACACAGTTTCTTTAACGTCTAAATGTCTACTCAAATTAGTTAAACGTGCAAACGCCTATTGAACACAAAATTGTGTTTGCCATTGTCAAACCCGCCTATTCTTGTGTTGGAGGCAAGAGGTTTTGCTGCCATCAATCTTTGCCCAAGCCCGGATTAGCCGCTTTTGGTTTTTGGATAGGTTTCCCGGACTGTTTGTTTAAACTGCTTGATCATCGTATCAATGTCAGCCAGCAGCTTTGATGCGCCATCGGTGTCATCATTCAGGATCAACTGTTCAATTTTTTTGAAACGGTCGAATAACAAGAGCGCCCCCACTGAACTAGCGGCACCTTTGGCGGCATGTGCGCCTTCGCGTGCGCCTTTGACTTCACGGCGCTTCAGGCAAATACTGGTTGCAGCCGCTTTTTCTGTCAGTGTTTCAACAAAACGGTCAACCAGCGACATGCCTTCCTCCCAGCTTTCTTCAAAAATAAAGGCAATACGGCTTTGGTCAAATATCTCGGCTGCTAACGCTGATGACAGCTTTGTGGTTTCGTTTTTCCCTCGTTTTTTCTGTGTTGTGTCGGCCGGAATGTCGGTTGAGCGCCGCAGTTGGTCAGCGGCAGGAAGCCAATGGCAGATAACGGCCTCAAGTTCAGAAAGCTCCATCGGTTTTTGCAGAAACCCATTCATTCCTATTGTCTGGCATTTTTCCTTGGTTTGGAGCAGTACATCGGCTGTCAGGGCAATAATGGGCACGAGCCGCGATTTATGATCCGGTAATGCGCGGATGGCGCTGGCAAGGCTAAAGCCGTCCATCTCTGGCATATGCAGGTCGGTAAGGACCAAGCCATAAGACCCACTTTCATACATATTCAGGGCGTCTTTGCCGTCAGCGGCTAGATCAAAGGCAAAGCCCAGGTGCGACAGGGCTTTGCGGATAACAATCTGGTTAACAGGATTATCCTCTGCCGCCAGAATTAAACTGCCGTGGGCTTTGGCCGTTTCATGGTCTGGCTTACGGAACGCCGGAGCCTTGCCGGTTTTTGGCACAGCCTTGGAAAGGCTACCCTTACGCGCTGCATCCAATTGTTCCAGCAGGACTGGTGCCAAGGCTGGTTTATAGAGGTGGCTGAAAACAGGAAACCGGAACTGGTCAGCGTTGAAACCAACGCCATAGGGCAACATCACAATCGCCCGGCTCTTGGTGGTTTTTATAATGCTCGCCAGCCGCTTTTGCACGATTTCGTCGCCCAAAATCAGGCCTGCATCCAATAAGATGACGGCGCGGTTTGGTGTAAGGGATGCCAGGTCATCGGTTTGTTTTGCAGCAATGGCCTGACCACCTGCACGGATGATTGACTTTTCGAGAGGAACCCTAAGCAAGGGATGTGCGCGTATTATAACAACGCTCCCTGCCAGATTTACCGCAGGGATGGGCTTAACATGTGCGTTGATTTTAAAGGGGAGTTCCAGCGAAAACACAGAACCAATGCCAGGCGCACTTGAGGCTGTAATTGAGCCGTCCATCAAATCGGCTAGGCGCTTGCATATGCTCAACCCCAAACCCGAGCCTCCATACCGTCGGGCGGTTGAGGCCTCGGCCTGTTTGAAGGGCGTAAAGAGATTGGGCAGAACATTATTGTCGATCCCAATGCCTGTGTCTTCAACGTCGAAGCGAATGTTGATGCCACTACTTGTGGTAGGCCCGCAGGCTTGTACTCTCAGTGTTATTGTGCCTTTGCCGGTGAATTTTTCTGCATTGCCAATAAGATTGAGAAGAATTTGCCTGAGCCGGTTCGGGTCTCCTACAAGTGTTGCCGGAAGATCAGTGGCCATATCCAGAACAAGTTCAATGCCGCGCCCCTGGATTTTGGGTGCAGTGAGTTCAAGCACACCTTCAACAAGCGCCTGCATGTTGAACTGTGTTGTTTCAATATCCAGTTTCCCTGCATCAATTTTGGCAAAGTCCAGAATATCATTGATGATAGATAAAAGCGCTCGCGAAGACTGATTTATAATGGATGTCATATTATGGTGTTCAGGGTCCATGTCGCTTTCCTGAAGCAATTGAGACATGGAAATAATACCATTCATCGGCGAACGGATTTCATGGCTCATAGTTGCCAGAAAATGGGTTTTGGCTGCGGCGGCTTCCTCTGCCTTGTCTTTCGCCAAATGCAGGGCTTTTTCGGTCAGGATATTGTGGGTTACATCTGCAATAATAATTTGCGAGGCGGGTTTTCCGTCCCACATTATGGTCGTTGCCGCCATATCAACCCATTTTTCGTCACGCCCCGGCATGGTAATTGAAATTCTGTTGTATGTTTGTATAGCCCCTGCCGTAGGAACATTCAGCGTTGCTGCTGGTAGCTTCGAAACAAAAAGAGAAAAGTCTGCGGGCTTGCTCGCACCGTCAAGGGCGAACATTGTAATTAGTGCCTGGTTCCAAAACAGCGGCGTATCGTCTGCAACGATGAGGATAGCCTGGACCGAACCATCGACAATGTCGCGGAACTGACGTTCACTTGTTAAAATTTGCTCTTGCCGACGATCAATCTCTCCGACAAAGAAGCTCACAGACTTGCCCATATCAGCGATTTCATCACTGCCTTTTGAGGGGATATCGGCCATTGCCCCTTCTGTTCGCGCAATCACTGCAGTATTAAGCGCTAACAAACGACGTGTAATATGACGTTCAAAATAATAATATACAGTCACGGCTATTGCGAAGGCAGTAAAGGCCGCGAGTAGCAAAAACTGGATTTGCCTGTCTGCCAGTAAAATCAACTCGCTGGTATTGGCTTTGGCCTCGCTGTTGATGGTTTGCGACAGGGCGGCCATGGATTTAACCATTTCATTGACCAATACCCGCGTTTGTTGCGCGATGCCCTGGGTTCTAAGCCGCAGCTGCAGCGCAGAGCGCGCTGATGGGAACAGGCCGTCCTGGTCAAATAAGAACCGATTTAGGTCACTTTCAGCACGCCTTTGAAAGGTCAGCACTTCCGCATGGGCCCGGATATGGTTTGCCGAAAGGTCAGGATTGTCCTTTTCGAATTCCGCTTGTAGCCGCCTCACCTGGCGCATGCCGTCAAGCCGGGTCACCTGTTGGCCAAGCATGGACGTAAGAATGATTTCTGTTTGCCAATTGACAAAGGCCCGACGTTCCGTCTCAGATAATGCACTAATGTTCATGGCTTGCAGGTCGTTGGCCACTTGGATCATATAGCTGTTTAAGTCGTTTTCAGCACTATGGATGGTGGCTTCAGCATCAATTTGGCTGGACTTTAGCTGGTTCAGGTCTTCGATTGACTTTGCAAGAACCTGTAACATTGGTTCCAATATCTGATCAGGGTGGCTTGATTGCAATTTGCTTGCTATCACGCTTGCCCGTTCAAGTCCCTTGCGGCTGTCGCGGATTACCAGTTGCCTCTTGGAGTGGTTTTCCACCCGGGCCAGTTCCAAAGCATTAAGAACAACACTGTCCAACTCAGTGTTCAAGAGGGAAGCATCTGTGAGTGCTGGCAGAGCTGTAGAAGAGAGTTGAACTACATCTTTTTGAAAGCGGCTCATAGAATAAAAGGAGATCGTGGCCAGTGAAAAAACCAAGGCTACCAAAATCAGACTACCAGACGTTATGCGCTGGCTGATCCCAAACCGATATCTGGAAAATAGGCTCATCCTGTCAATCCTGCGCACCACTGTTTGATGTGATAGAGCGAAGGCGGCCCTCGATTTTGGGGGCGATTGTATCCTGTGCCATAAGATAGCTGGCGACAACCTCCCACATAAGTTTTCCGGATCCGGCTTGTGTTAGTCGGCGGCTATTTTTCAGCATATCAAAACCGTCGCCACCATCTGCCAGGAAGTTTAGCGTCCCCAGTCTATAGGTTTGTGTTGGAATCAGCGGTTTTCCGTTGACCATAACGCTCTGGACCCGGCTACCAACAGGCCGGGACAAATCATAAGTCATCGCAATGTTGGAGACCTGGAGGAAACAACCGCGTATAAGGTCAAGGCATTGCAGGCTCCACTCCAGTGCCCGCAACAACTGGTTTCCGGTAATCTCAAACAATTCCACTGTATTGTTAAAAGGAAGTTCCCGTTGGATATCTTCTCGGGTGATTGTTTGGCCTGCCTTGTACGATTTTTGACCTCTTACACCGCCACTATTCAGGAAGGCAATGTCGGCTTGCATGGCTTCGCGGATTGCGTCGGCTACTATATTGCCAAAGGCGTTTTCTTTCGTGCGTATGTTCATTTGGCGCGTATCAAAGCTGGTTGTAGAGACGCCGATCTTTTGCTTTAGCAATAACGCCAATCTGTCTGTATAGGACAGGATCAAAGCCAGAATATCGGGATCCCGCTCGTAGGCGTGCAGGTCAATTGTTTCGGCTTTGGCCACAACTGACCTTGGTTTATCATCAGTTTCAGGAACAATATCCAGTGTCACCACAATAAGTTTGTCGTCTAATGCACCTTCGGTCAGCACCACTTTGTCAAACTCTACCGATGCCAGGTCTCCCAGGCTGTGTGCATAAATTGTGGCATCAACCAGACCTGCAGGCAAACTGGTTGTCAGACTAATATAGTCGTTATCGGCCAACAAGATGATAGCATCCGCACCGCGCTCGCGAAGACTTGCTGCTTTTTGCTGGACAACGTCTAGCGTCGGCAAAACTCTGATATCGCGGACCCCGTACTGGACAAAAATATTATCGGATGTCAGCGCGATAAAACCAACACTAATGCCATCAAGTTCCAGGATGTAGTCAGGTTCAACGGCTTCCATCGGTTCATTGTTGGATTTTTGTACAAGGTTTGAGCTTACGAAGGGAAAGCTCGCAGATAAAGCGTGCAAGGTAAACTGGGCTTTTTGATAGGAAAATTCGCGTTTGCCTACGGCCATTAAATCAGGCTCAATCATATTCAGAATATCGATCATATGGGCACCCCGGTCAAGCGCACCCAGCATTGATGGCCCAAGAGATGCGCCGCCGTGAACAAAAATCACATTGTCTGACTGCGCCCTTTCCAGACGTACGGCAGTTGCCAGACGGGCCAAGCCGGGGCGGCCCTGGTCCCTTATTATTTCCGGCATCGAAGAATAGTAGAGAATACGTGCTTGCTGGGCCTCAAGCCCGCCAGTCACGGCTAGCAGGATAAGGCTCTGGACAAAAACCAAAGGCCTCAATAGCAGCTTCAAATCAACACTGTCCCCGGCCCATAAGCACTTGGGCCATATAAATTTCCAACACACAAAACCACATCATCCCGCTAGTCTATGAAAAACTAGGGCCCCTGTCATTGCAAATCACTTTAGAGGGCAATGTGTGGTTGAGCAAACGGTAATGTTTGCAGTATGCTGTGACGATCAGCCGGAACCACCTGTGGGTGTGTTAGGCTGCAAGCACCAGCGTTTCGATCCGCACACTTCTTACCGTGATGATTTGGCGCAGTTTGTTCAAAAGTACACTCGCGTGAAGGTCTTCAACATCGCTGCAATCCAGCTCAATCCATTGCAGGCCGTCGCTGGTTTTCCGTGCGGATAAAGTTTCGCAGCACAGGCCACGAATGGTAAACAGTTCCAGTACACGTGACAAAGTGCCTGCCTCATAGTCTGCTTGTACAGAAAATCGTGTGCGGGTTTTTCCAATCATCACCATGGCTAGGTTCCTTCAAGTAGCTGGCAGGGGCGGGCATTTCCTCAAGCGTCAGAAAGTGCCTAATTTCAGTGGAATTTAATGGCTTTTATCCGAGAAATCTTTCCTTATATTTGACAAATATAAGGTTATAGTGAGATAATTTTCCGAATTACTTTAATTATAAGGGAAAATATTCCGCATGTTAGATGATCTGGACACGCGCATCCTGAATATTTTGCAGGCGGATGCTCGCACGCCGCTTGCACAGTTGGCTGAAAAAGTGGCCTCTAGCCGTTCTGCAGTTTGGCGGCGCATTCAAAAACTGGAAGATGACGGTGTTATCAAACAGCATACGGTCTTACTCGACCCTGAGAAGGCCGGACTTGGTGTGATGGTGATTGCGCAGGTCAAAATGTTAGCACACAGCCGCGATAGTCTCCCCAATTTCATAGAAAAAGTACGTAATTTCAAAGAAGTCGTTGAATGCCATACGCTTATGGGGGATGTGGATTTTTTCCTGAAAATACGTGTGCGTGATGTACAGGCCTATGAGGATTTCTTCTGGAATAGCCTTTCACAGATTGAGGGCGTGCGGGAAATAAATTCGTCTATCGCCCTGACCGCGTGGAAAGATACCACCAGCTTACATGTCTAGGGCCTGATCCTAAGCTGAGGCGTGTTTCCGTTAGAAATGTACCTTCAAGAGTGCACTGATGGCAAACTGGTTGCTGTCGAGGTCGGGTCGGTCTTTCACACCGAACTGATTGTCCCAAATATCAATGTCGGCACCTAAGTAGATTTTGCGGTTCAGTCCCAGACTATGGCCTATATCCCATTTGACCTGCGTTACCGCATGCAAGGCTGTTTCTTGTGGACCCCAGCCAACGACATAATCAATAAACCCGTCTAGAATGAATTTTTGCGTACCTGCGTCAAGAGGATAAGACCAGACAAGCGTCCACTGCATATCGTCAAAACCTGCACCCCGGCTTGTATCCTTACGGGCGTAGGCATTCAATTTGAAAAACTGAAAACCGGGGACATTCAAATCAACTGCGCCGCCGATCAGCAGACCTTCAATGCCGTTCTTGCCGCGTTCAAACGTGGCGGAAATAAGCACATCCCGTAGCAGACCATTTTTGCGGAATTTCAGCCCCGCAAGTTTCTGAAGGCTAAACCTCGGCGAAAATTCGCCATACCAGTTGCTGCTCTGGTTCAGGTTGCTGTGATAATCAAGCACATCAACAAAGAAAAACAGGTCGCCCCATTTCCAGCCGCTGACATGCTCAACCGTCAGTGTTGAAATGTTATCGCCGGGCAGTTCGAAATTCGTACCCACCAGCAAGCTTAGGCTATTGTCAGAAAATAACAGCCACTTGTCTTCAGCGGCAGTCTTGTTGGAAAAACCACAAACAGCAACCATGCAAGCCAGTAATATAGCGATTATCGGGGCTCGGAAAATCATGAAAATTCTTTCGTGCGCGGGCCTGTAAGTGCCCAGATTGGCCCATATTGGTCAATTTTCCCTTAAGGGAATCTAGGCGCTGTTTTTGGGGCAATATAATTAAGCCAGTTGCTCCGCACGCACCAATAGGATATAGCCTCAGGCGTTGGTTCCTTTTGAAATTCAAAAGGCTAAGAGGGAACACGGTAAGCAGACGCAATAGCGCCAGCAAAACCGTGGCTGTACCCGCAACTGTATGTGGAAAGCGTTCTGCCCAGTATCCACTGGTTTGCCGTAAGGTGTACCGGGAAGGGGGGCGAGACGCGGTCGATCCACAAGCCAGGAGACCTGCCAGCACGTCGCCCCTCTGTTGGTCGGGTTAACCAAACAGAAGCGGATTTCCGTGATGGCGACAATCTTGTCGCTGTATGCGGGGATTGTCAAAGAACGTCAGACAAACTCCCTACAGTTTTTATTTAGACCCAGCTTTGCTGGCTATGAACTGGATGGATTGATGACTGACACTTTAAAACTTTTACTTTTAAGCTCTGTATTTGCCTTTTCACCAAGCGCCTTTGCTCAGGAGGGCACAGACGCTGAAGCCGATACCCCTGATGAAATTGTGGTTACAGCATCGCGTCGCCCACAGAATATCTCTGATATCGGTGCCAGCATTAGCGTGATTGGCGAAGAAGCGCTTGAGCGCGGCCAGTACAGCTTTGTGCTTGATGCCCTGCAAACCCTACCAGGGGTTGCTATTAATCAGAATGGCGGCTTTGGAGGCCAAGCCTCTGTCAGTATCCGGGGCGCAGCTACTGCGCAGACCGTGATCCTGATCGACGGTGTGCAGATGAACGATGTATCCTCACCGGGCGGCAGCTTTAATTTTGGCACGCTTGACCCCGCTGGTATCGAGCGTATTGAGGTTCTTAGAGGCCCGCAGGCTGTGCTTTACGGCTCGGATGCCATTGGCGGTGTGGTAAATATTATCACAAAAACCGGCGGCGAAACCGCAGGCAGTGCCTTTATTGAATACGGTGCGTTTGATACTTTCAGGGGTGGCGGTACGCTTTCAGGCGGCACCGGGGCGTTTGGTTTTAATCTTTCCGCCAGCGGCATCAAATCAGACGGTATTTCCAAGGCTGACGCCGATGATGGTAATGCCGAGGCCGACGGCTACGAGGCCTATACACTACGCGGACGCATCACCGTACAACTCAGTGATGCGGTTGAATTTGAAGCTTTCACCAGTTACAGCGACAGTGAAACAGATACGGACAGCTTTGGCCCTGTGGATGGCCCTGATATGGCGCTTTCAGAAGATTATCTGGTTGGTGGGCGTATCCATGTAGGCCTCCTCGGCGGCAAGCTTGCCAACACACTCTCTGTTGAATATTCCGGCATTGACCGTGCCAGTGTTTCGGCCTTTGGCACATTTGACGGCAAGGGGGAACGCTTTAATCTTGATTATCTGGGTGTTTATACACTGGACGAAAACTGGTCGTTGAGCGCAGGGGCGCAGCATGAGAGTGTGAAGGCAGAAACAGCATCGACAGAAAGTTTTTCAACGGACAGTGTGTTTGGTGTGATTGCCTATTCAGCAAGCGGCATCAACCTCTCGGCAGGCCTGCGTGTAGATGATCACGAAAGCTTTGGCACCACAACTAATGGTCAGATGCGAGCGTCTTACAATATGGCCGATACGGGCACCCGTGTTTTCGCCAACTGGGGCGAAGGCTTTAAGGCGCCAAGTGTATTCCAGCTAACGTTCATCTGCGGATTTTGTGGGCTGACAGCTCCAAATGCGAACCTACTGCCTGAACGTTCAAATGCTTGGGAAGCCGGGTTTGAGCAACGCTTTATGGATGGTCGAGCAAAATTCACCACCACCTATTTTGAACAGAAAATCAATGACCTGATCGATTTCTCTTTCACAGCGGGCTACGATAATATCGCAGCAGCGCGCCTTAAAGGGGTTGAGATTGGTTTTGACTTTGCGCTTGCGGACACGCTTTCCTTTAATACCAATTACACCAACACATCCGCCAAGGATCGCAGCACTGATACGCAGTTGATCCGTCGCCCCAAAAACCAGTTTTATGCGGGCCTCGATTGGCAGATGAACGAGAAATTCAGCACTAATATTTCACTGACCCATAATGGTAGCGAGCTGGACAGTGGGGACCGCACTCTTGAAAGCTGGAGCCGGGTTGATGTGCGCGCGGCTTACAAAGTCAGCGAAAATATTGAGCTTTACGGGCGCATTGATAACTTGTTTGATACCACTTATCAGCAGGTCATCGGTTACGGCACACCGGGCATTTCCAGCTTCTTTGGCGTGAGGGGCAGCTTTTAGTGACAAAAAAAATACACAGCGATACCAGAAGGTTTGGGCAGGCACTGGCTGCGTCTCTGGTCTCGCTGTGTGTCCTATCCGCAAATCCCCTTCTGGCACAGGATAAACCAGGATTTGTTTCCATTGATTTCTGTGCGGATCAATATCTGCTAGGTCTTGCCGAAGCAGATGAAATTCAAGCGGTTTCTTACGAGGCCACGGAGCCACAGTCTTTCTATAGTGCACGTGCCCAGGGCTTGCCAACCGTCACCGGGGCGATGGAGCAATTACTGTTGATGCAGCCAACCATGGTGCTACGCACTTGGAAAGGTGGCCCCCGTGCCAAAGACATTCTTGACAGTGCAGGCATTGCCTCTTTTCAGCCGCCATACGCCTATTCACTTGAAAGCAACTTTGAAACTTTTCTGGCGGTTGGTGCAGAGATCGGTAAAACCGCTGAGGCCGAGGCTCTGGTTGCGGATCAAAGGCAGCGTCTGGCCAAATTGCAGGCTCACGCGAAAAGTCAGCTGAAAGCGGTTTATATGACCCCCAGCGGCTTTACTGCAGGCACGGGCACTTTTGTTGATGGTATTATCAAGCTTGCAGGTTTTGATACAGTGGCAGAGGAGGCAGGAATTCGTTCGTGGGCACCGTTGCCGCTGGAAAAAATCGTGCTGTCGCCACCCGATTTCATCGTCGCGGCTTTCTTTGACGATAAAAACGTGCATGTATCCCACTGGAGCAGTGGTCGCCACGGTGTGAACAAGCGGTTGATGGCGGAATTACCCGTTATTCATATCCCAAGCCGCTATCTGTCATGTAGCGGGGCGTTTACGGTGAAAGCCGCAGAATATATCCGGGCTGAGGCGTTAGAGCTTGGATTGATCAAAGCCGGGAAGGGTGCCGAGTGACCGCTATACTGAAAAACAGCCCGTGGGCCCTTAATGTGGCGTTGTTAATAGCGCTTGTTATTGTTGCTTTATTATCGGGCCTGTTCGGGCAAGTCACCCTGTCGCCGGGGCAGTTTTGGGCCGCGTTGATAGGCGACGGGCCAGAGGACCAGCAAGGTCTTTCGATTATTGTGCGTGAACTGCGCTTGCCACGCATCATCATTGGCATACTCGCGGGTGCGACACTGGGCTATACGGGCGCTGCTTTACAGGGGTTGCTCAGGAACCCACTTGCCGACCCCGGTGTGATAGGTGTTTCGGCCTCTGCTGGTCTTGGTGCTGTGATCGCTATTTATATGGGTTTGGCTGCGGCTTCTGCTTTTGCCATCCCACTTACGGCGATGGCAGGGGCACTTGCCGCGACGCTTATTTTAATGACACTCGCTGCCCGTGACAGCAGCGTGCTGACGTTGATCCTCGCAGGCATTGGTATATCCAGTCTTGCCACCGCAGGCATATCGCTGGTGATGAATTTTGCGCCGTCCCCCATGTCTCTGCAGGATATGGTTTTGTGGATGCTGGGCTCGCTTGAGAACCGTACCTTTGACGACCTGCTGCTGGCGGGGCCTTTCATTCTGCTGGGCTGGGTGGTGATGATTGGTGTGGGGCAGGGGCTTAGTGCGCTCAGTCTTGGTTCCGATACCGCCCACAGCCTTGGTATTAACGTTAAAGTCCTGCGCTGGCGGGTGGTGCTGGGCACGGCCTTATCCGTCGGGGCTACAGTGTCTGTGTGCGGGACGGTCGGGTTTGTCGGGCTGGTGGTGCCGCATTTTGTGCGCGCCTTCATTGGGTATGAACCCCGCGCCCTGCTGTTGCCAAGTGCGCTTGCGGGTGCCGTGTTAATGACACTTGCAGATATCATCACGCGGCTGCCTTTTGGCCACGGTCAACTGCGGCTTGGTGTGGTGATGGCCATTATCGGTGCCCCGCTGTTTATCCATATTATCTTCAAAACGCGGGAGAGTATGCGATGAACGCCTTATCTGTTGAAGGCCTGAGCGTTGTCCTTGGCGGCAACAATATCCTCTCGGATGTTTCGTTTGAGCTGCCGCGCGGCAAGGTCGTGGGGCTCATCGGCCCGAACGGTGCAGGCAAAAGCACCGCGATTAAAACTGTGCTTGGGCTGGTTGCACGGCAGGCCGGCTCGGCAAAAATTGGGGACCGGGATATAGACGCGGTGGAGCCACGCCAGCGCGCCCGACAGATGGCGTATGTACCGCAGGGCGCGCCGGTGCATTGGCCCTTGACGGCGGAGCGAACCGTAGCCCTTGGTCGGGTACCTCACCTGAACCCCTGGCAGGCGCTTGGGGAGGAGGATGAGGCTGTCATCAGGGATGCTATGGAGAAAACCGATTGCTGGACCTTCCGTAATCGGCTTGTCACCACGCTTTCCGGCGGGGAACGTGCATGGGTATTGCTTGCACGCACGCTGGCTGTGGGCGCTGACTTTATCCTTGCCGATGAACCTATCGCCGCCCTCGATCCTATGCACCAATTGCAGGTAATGGATATTTTGAAGGCCGAGGCAAAGGGCGGAACAGGTGTGTTGGTGGTGATGCATGATCTGGGGCTTGCCATGCGCTACTGCGATAGCCTGGTGTTGCTGCACGGAACACAGGTGCTGGCGTGCGGTACGCCGGAAGATGTGCTGACCGACAAAAACCTAAAAACCGCCTTTGGCGTTGAAGTGTCCCGCTGGCATGACGGCAGCACAAACTTTATGACGCCCACGCGGGTTGTGGGCTAACGCGATGCCAGCGCGCGCATTGATGCTGCAAGGCACAGGGTCAGATGTAGGCAAAACTGTGCTGGTGGCAGGGCTTTGCCGTGCGTATCGTCGTCGTGGTTTGAAGGTGCTTCCGTTCAAGCCCCAGAATATGTCAAACAATGCAGCTGTCACACAGTCTGGCGGTGAAATTGGCCGCGCCCAGTGGTTGCAGGCGGTGGCGGCAGGGGTTGAACCCACTGTAGATATGAATCCGGTACTGTTGAAACCTGAAAGCGATACAGGGGCACAGGTCATTTTACACGGCAAGCCGTTTGGTCACGCAGAGGCGGCCCGTTATCAGGGGTTGAAAGCCACGCTTATGGGCGCGGTACAGACCAGTTTCGCGCGGCTCAGAGCCGAAGCCGATCTGGTGCTGGTGGAAGGCGCGGGCAGCCCGGCTGAGGTAAATTTGCGCATGAATGATATTGCCAATATGGGTTTTGCCCTGCCAACAAAAACGCCAGTTGTGCTGGTGGGGGATATCAACCGGGGCGGGGTGATTGCGGCCATCTGTGGCACACACGGTCTGTTGCCACCAGAGGAGCGCACCCTGATCAAAGGCGTGATTATCAACCAGTTTCGTGGTGATGTGACGCTGTTTGACGGTGGGATAGAACGCATAGTGGCGGAAACCGGCTGGCAACATTTTGGCACCATACCCTTTCTGAAGTGCGTGCGTGATTTGCCTGCCGAGGATGCAGTGGTGCTGGACACACCTGAGATTGGCGGTGCCGCCAAATTTAAAATTGCTGTGCCCATGCTGCCGCGTATCGCCAATTTTGATGATCTTGATCCGCTGCGTTCTGAAGACGACATAGAGGTGGTTTTTTGCCCGCCCGGCATGCCATTGCCACGGGATGCTAACCTTATCGTGCTACCGGGTAGCAAAGCCACGATTGCTGACCTGCGTTTCCTGAAAAAAGAAGGTTGGCATATTGATATCGCCGCGCATGTACGTGCGGGCGGTGCGGTGCTTGGTATATGTGGTGGTTATCAGATGCTTGGTCGCATGGTGCATGACCCAGACGGTGTTGAAGGCGAAGCGTCATCCGAGGAGGGCCTTGGTCTCCTGGACGCCGAAACCGCGCTCCGCCCGCAAAAACAAACACTGAATGTCATGGCCACTGTTCCAGCCTTTGCCTGCAAAGCTTCAGGATATGAAATTCACGCTGGGACTACAGTTATGGGGGACGGGGTTAAGCCTTTCATGAAACGCGGCGAAGTCGTTATTGGTGTGCAGGCTCCTGATAAGCCCGTTTACGGCACCTATCTGCACGGCTTGTTTGAAAAGGGTGTTTTTCGTCAAAAGTTCCTCAGCCATCTTTGTGGGCAGGCTGGTGCGCAAGATTTTAGCCCCAAGGTCGACACGGCCCTTGATGCGCTTGCTGATGCACTTGAAACTCACCTTGATCTTGATGCAATGCTTGACGTGGCTCGTTAAATCGGAGATGGGCTGAAGGATGGAGGCATGCACCAATGGAACAGTTGCTAACCTATTTTGATCTCGCCGGTGTTTTTGTTTTTGCGGTTTCTGGTGCGTTGGCTGCAGCGCGCAAGGACATGGATCTGTTTGGCATTATTGTGCTGGCACTCATCCCAGCTGTTGGTGGTGGCACGCTCCGTGATCTAGTGCTGGGGGAACCCGTGTTCTGGGTACATAATACGCTCAGTATTTGGGTGGCGCTTGGGGCGGCGGGATTGACCTTTCTATTTGCCCGCATGCTGGAAAGCCGCATGCGTTGGCTGATCTGGGCAGATGCTTTGGGTCTTGCCATCTTCTCTGTTGTTGGGGCTGAAAAGGCGCTGGCAGTATCAGGGAGCCCTTTGGTTGCTGTGATACTTGGGGTGACAACGGGTGTTGCAGGGGGCATCATCCGCGATGTGGTTTGTAATGAAATTCCCTTTGTACTTAAGCAGGAAATATATGCCAGTGCGGCCTTTGTCGGGGCGGGGGTATTTCTTGCTCTTACGTACACCAATATTGATAACAGTGCGGCGCTATGGCTCGCGATTGCCAGTGCCTTTTCTGTGCGAGCGGCAGCTATTGCCCGAAATTGGACGTTGCCTAAAGCGTTCTATTAATCCCGTTCCTGAGCCAGCTTATCTTGCTAAAAATCCAGAGACTACCGTACCGGCGTTGGAACTGGATGATGGCAGCATTATCAGCGGCTGTGTGGCGATTTCGCGTTACATTGAAGAGAGTGTGCCCGGTGTTTCCCTGATGGGAGAAACCCCGTCTGAAGCCGCAACCATCACCATGTGGCAGTGCCGCATGGAAGAAGGCCTTATGGATGCAGGCACAACGTATTTCCATCATGCGACAGATGGCCTTGGTGATTTGGAACCTTTCCAGATCAAAGAGTGGGGCGAAAAGAATGGCGAACGGGTGAAGGCGACAATCGCACGTCTTGAAACCCAGTTGGCGGGCCAGAGCTATGTTGCAGGCGCTGCATTTTCAATTGCAGATATCACCGCATTTGTAGGCTACGGTTTTGCCAAATATGTAGGTCTTGTGGATGAAACAGCCACACCAAACATAGGCCGTTGGTACGCCGCCGTTGGCACCTGCGCCAGCGCCAGTGTCTAAAACCGGCGCAAAAAGGAAAACCAGTGCTGCTTCATAGTGATTTTTCAAAGCGTGCAATTACCCGCGCCGCCACTATTGTACGTTATGCGCCCGGCAGCAGTTTTATGGCGCATACGCATACGGCGGCGAAGAATTTATCGTGCTGGAGGGCGTGTTCTCCGACGAGCACGGTGATTACGGTGCAGGCATGTATGTCCGCAATCCGGTAGGCAGCAAGCACACGCCCTTTTCAAAGGATGGTTGCGCCATTTTGGTGAAGCTATGGCAATATCCAGCCGAGGATTAGCTGTTTGTACGCACCAATATACATGATGATGTCCTTTGGATGGAAGGCAAAGACGGCGTGAAGAGGCTTGTGCTTCACAGGACTAAACATGAGCATGTTGAAATGCTTCGATTGCCTCCAGGGGAAACATATTTGCCTTGATGCAGCATAGATTTTCGCCTGCACGGGAATGACGGCAAAGGGCAAAGTTCAGTGGCTCAGAAGCTTAAAATATGGCCATTTTTCGGGCTGGTGTGGCCATTGAGGGTATCGTCGTAAATGGCTTCAATCGCGGTGCTACCGTTGCTTTCAATGACTTCTGTCCAGCTTTTGGCAGCTTCAATAAACTGACCCCATGCATCGGCGGAGCGTTTCTGCAGGCCGCCAGCGCCCCAGTCTGCTGTGCGCTTCTGGCCTCGTGCGGGTGCGAAAAACAGTGTTGGCTTGGGGCCGGGTAAGGTGTCGTTTGCGCCCATCTGATCCCAGTGGGATGCGCCGACCGAACAGCTGTATTTCAGGGTGCGGAAAAAATGATTATGAACAGCAGACCGCACGGCACCGCTGCCTGCCATATCTACATAAACGCTGGGTACACTGGCATCGAGTGTCGCGATTTGATCATAATTGACGACTGTACCGTAAGACCCCATGCTGCATACAAAGTCCATGTTGCCCGCTGATGTAAGTCCAACAACTTTCACCCCCGTGCGCGCTGCCAGCAAAAAGGCAAGGCCATAAGCAGTTTTTGAAGATGCGCTGGAAAGAATAATCTGTTCTGCACCAAAAAACGCACTTTCCTCAAGGAAATCATCAATCAGGAAGCTGGTCATAAACAGCGGCTGGAAAATCATCCGCAGGGCTTCCTGATCCTTGCTGTAGGTTGGGTCAGTTTTGGTATTGGCATAAAAATTATAGATGGCGCTCAGATGCTGGCGGTGGGGCGCGCCGTCAAAAAAACCAGCGGGGGATAGTTTTGCAGGGCTAACCTTCAGGTGCGTTGACATGGGGAAATAGCCGTAAAAGCGTTCGCCCACAGACACTCCGTCCGCACGGCTTTGCACTATATCGGCAAAGCCCCATACAGGCACGCTGCCCCAGCCCTCAGCCGCTGGGAAAAAGTCCCAATAATTCATTGCGTCGCCAAAAGCCGCATAAGTGATGTTGTTGGCGGTGAAGGAAAAATGATCGATTTTCATCAGGGCCTCACCGTCCTTGAGCTCCGGCAGGCTTTCAGTGGCAATTTGGTGAGTGTTTATGTCAGTACGTGAAACCAGAAAGTCTGTTTTATCAGCCATTTGCTTGCCCCTTGCTTGAATACCTGCCGTGAAAAAACTAGCGCGAAAAGCTCCGCGTTCAAGGGCAACGTTGATCAGGCCCAGATGCTCAGGGTGCGCTCGAAGGTCCAGAATGCGGCAATCACGCCCACTGGATAGATAACCATAGGTGCCAATGTTAAGGGGTTGGCTGTGATGTTTATGGTACGCGATAAACCTGTCCCCAAGCGATAAAGACCATAAACCATCAGCACAAAAAGAACCTGGCCAATTTCCACCCCGATGTTGAAAAATCCCAATGCCTGAAGCTGCAGGTTTTCTGGCAGGCCAATGTCTGCCAGTGCGCCGCCAAACCCAAAGCCATGCAGCAGCCCAAAGCCGGAGGCAACCAGCGCCGGACGCCGGTAAACTAGTGAAGTACCTGATTTTCGGGCAACCTCAGCAGCCAGCATAACAATGCTGAAGGCAATCAGGGGTTCAACAAAAGGGGGCGGCAGTGACCAACTGCCAAGTGCTGATAAGCCCAGGGTGAGCGAGTGCCCAAGTGTGAAACCGGTAACAGTAATTAGCACTCGCTGCATCGTACCAGCAATGAGTATAAGGCAGAAAACAAATAGGAGATGATCATAGCCGCCCTTTATATGGTCAAGCCCTGCAATGCTGTATTGTGCCGCCACGGCCCAGAATTTGTCGGCACGGGGGAGCGAAATTTTGGTCTCGTCAGGTCCGGCGATGATGCTGTGCTCGGTGCCTGCCGCTGTACGCAGCATGACCAGTGTGGAAAGAACGGGGTTCCCGCCCGGATAATATAGCTCAACCTGGAGTGCCTGTTTGTTTTCTGTATCCGCGCTAATTGCTTTGCAGCGATAAAGGTGGCCACCCATAAGCTGGGCGCGCTCTGTTCCTGCTTCGATTTGGCAATCTGCACCTGTCAGGCGGATGATTGGCAGTTGGTTATCGGCGATGACCGGCGGAATTTTCCAGCGCAGCTGGAACCGCTGTTCGCCTGTCTCTGTAATTTCAATATAAAGCGGACGCCCTTCGTGGGCGTGTGCTGGCACATACGCAAGAACGACAAAGGTAACGGAAAGCCAGAATATTTGCCAAAACCGCATCCGGGGTTAGACCTCGTTAATATAGTTGGCTTCGGTCCCATTACCATGCGAGCAGGCCCTGCTATTTCTGCATGTTTTTTCCTGCTGCATAATGAAGCCCTCTCTTGCTAAATAAATCACATTCACGGGGTCTGGCCTAGTTCAATGGCATTGGCTGTGCGCTCAATTGTGTATTTTTCCATCAGCTTTTGCAGGGCTTTGGCGCGTGCTTTATCGCTATTGGCACGGCGTATATTAGCCAAAATTTGGTCGGCAACTTCGGCCATGTCCGGGTCTCGCTCTGGCGTGATGGTCCGCACCATCACCAAATGCACACCATATTGAGATAGCAAAGGTCCAGCCCATTTTCCGTTCGCCGTCTGTGTAAAAATATCTGCCGTCATTTCCGGGCCAAAATGATCGCTGATCAGTCGCTTGGGCCGTTTTACATAATTGCGCAGGAAATAAAAGCGTTCGCCGTATTCGCCAGCCTTTTCAAAAGGCACAGATGTCTGATTGAGAGTTGTCAGCAGCTCTGAGGCCGCAGATGTGGCTTCGGCCAGTGTACGGGTTTTGGTGCTGAAAAAAACATGGGTAAAGGTAGCTTCGGCTTCTCGCCTGTAATCCTGTTTGTGGCGCGCGAAAAAAGTCAGTAGTTCTGGCTCAGTGACGGTATTGTCAGTGGCAGCGAAACCCTGCATGATAAAGTCCATTTTCTGGATCAACCGTCCGCGAATAACTTCATCATCCTGATCAAACCCAAGCTTGATCGCCTCGCGCACCATGATTTCATCCCGGATGAATTCGTCTTCCAGCCGTGTACGGCTCTCTGTATCCAGCGCTGCCAGTGTCTTTGTGGCACTGGTTCGGTCGAATACTTTATCCTGAGCTTGTAGGTGCCGAAGCAAGGCCTCATCATTTATGGTGATTATGGTAGGGTCATTGGCTTGCTGGCTCTCTGGGGCAAACAGGGTAAACACCCCATAAAACAGAAAGCCGATAAGCATAAATTGCAGCAGCGGGTCTTTGACGAGTTTTCGCATGCTCAGACGTTTCCCGATCATTTTTTATGTGAAGGACTGGCGCAGCCCTTTTTTAAAGAGATTGCCCTCCTTAAGGTGTGTACCAAATCGCCGATGTATAGGCACGCTCTTGCAATACAGCGGGGCCTTCTTCGGGGGCAGTGGTTTGCAGGGCAATGCCGTCAAGCAAGCTATGGCGCGCGGTCGGAATTTGCAAGACCCGTACATAATAGAAAGCCCGTTGATCCGGGTTGAAATCCGGATCAGCCCACAAAGTGACAAGCTCGGGCACACCGATGCTGTTTAAAGTCAGCCCGGTTTGCCTGTCGACAGTATCACCTATGGCGGGTAATTTTCCGCCCCCATCAATTTCCCGTTCGCCCGACCATGCTACATTATATATTGTTTCGCGGGGCTCGCCGTCTTCGCCGAGCCAGCCTTTCACCATTTGAACCCTGTCCAGATTATGCCCTGCCGGGTCTTTTGTAGCTTGGATCAGAAACTGCGGTGTGGCGGATGCATCTGCTGGTCGGGTCAAGTCTCCGCCCATTGGCACACCGCCTTTATAGCCAACCTCCGATAGGTTGGACTGTTGTTCGTCAAGGGCATCAAAACCCCAACCGCCAAAAAAGCGCACGCGCATGCGGGGCCCGGTGGTGCCGTATACTTCGCGCCGTTTAAAAGCAGCAAAAATGGCATCGCGTGAATTTTCTACGGCCCACACGGCAGCCAGGCCCTGAGCTGCCATGTTCCAGCCTGTCACGCCGCCACGGCCAATGCCAAACTGGCGCTTGCTTTCAGGCGTGCTGTCACGGCCCATTTTGCCCCAGAAATTATCCTCATCAGACGAAGACAGTGCGCTGTGGCTGTCCGTTGAACCAATGACCCCGAATTTATAGGGGTTGGTGCCAACCTTTTGTTCCATCTTCAGGCCTGTACCCAGGGCAGGGCGGATAAAGTCGCCTCTGCGTGCTTCATAGGGGCGGGCATCTTTTACGTTCTGGATGTAATAGGGATAATGTTCGAAATTGGCGAACTCATCATCCGGCGAAAAGGCCGGATGGGTTTCGCTGTCTCCCTTAGTTTGAGTTATTTCCACCACGGGCTCCCAGCGTACCCGTGTTTTGGCGTAATCCGCTGTGATGGGTACGCCCTTCAGTGTGGTTTCCTGAAACATATACCCTTTGGATATATTTGAATTGTGCGGGATCGCCATAAACTCTGCCCCGGTGTCAGCCGAGGTGGTTTCCAGCCATGTCCAAAGGTCTTCGGGATACTGGCTGTCATCGGACCCGTACGGCAGATATTTTTTTGCCACGTCGCCACCGTTTGGTGAAAAGACAACCCTGTGCAGGTTTGCTCCTGTGGGAATAGAGCTCCATTCCCAGCCGACAAAACTTGTGAAACTACCGGGGGTATTGTGGCGCTCGGCCGCATCAACAATTTCATTCCAGGCGATTTGCTCAATGCCCCGTGTATCGCCGAACCTTTGTCCGGGCAATTGGTTGTTGGCGTCCTGTACCGGATCACCTTCTGGCACTGCCATGTCTTTTGGTAACAGATCGAGGAAAATTTCACCGGCTGTATCGTCTTCGAGCTTGGAATTTAATACTTTGACAGCAACCCAGCGTTTCAGGCTACCCCACAAGCTCATGTCTGGCAGTTCGGCCTCGCCCCGATGGACAGAGCGGATCACACCCATCAGTTCCGCATGATCAGCGACCACCAAAAAATCAAGCGGCCGTGCAAGCTGTACGCGGGTACGGTTGTAGGGATGGATAACCGGCTGGCCCTTGGCCCAGCGGTAGGCGGTGTCCGGGTCAGCGGTTTTGTTCCCTGCCAGAAACGCATCAAACGAATAGGATGTATGCAGGTGCGTATCACCCCAATACAAGTTTGTTGCCTCGCCGGTTTCGGCCCATGCCCCGGCTGAACAAGCCAGCGCTGTTCCAAACCCCAATATATACGGTAATTTCAACGTCCCTCTCCCCGCTTAATATGCCCCTGTCTGACGAAATATTAATGGTAAGCATTACTTCATGAGGGTGTGCTTATGTCAAGTTATCGCTGTTGGGTCGATGGCCGGCGCATTTGAACGGAGCGTTGGAACGGGGCCAAATGCATAGGCCGTGGCACCGCATGGATAAATTCGCGATTATTGCAACTATGGTTTATTGACGAACGGGTGACCAATTTGGTTAGGTGTTGGCGGTGCAGGTGATTTGGGCAAATATGGATCATAAATGTGAATAGCGGCCTGTAGCCATAATGGAATTTTAGGATCTGGGAGTGGGGTATGATGAAAGCAATTTTAAGATCGTCTGTAGCAGCAAGTGTTTTGCTGCTTGTGGCGTGCGGCAATGCTGAGGAAAAAAACGGCAATGCTGCTGATGAACAAGTGGTTACAGTGGCCGCTGCACCTGAGCTGGGCACTTGGGGTGTAGACCTGACGGCGCGCAAGGAAAGCGTAAAACCGGGGGATGATTTTTTCCGTTATGCCAACGGCAGCTGGCTCGATACATTTGAAATACCCGCTGACCGCAACAATTACGGTGCCTTCACCGTGCTTACAGAACGCAGCCGCGACCGGAACAAGATCATCATTGATGATTTAAAGGCGGGAATATTTGAAGAGGGTTCGGTTGAGCAGAAAATTGGCGACTATTATAACAGTTATATGGATATAGAAACGATCAATGCACTGGGTATTGATCCAATTCGGCCTCTGCTTGCTGATATTGCTGCCGCACAAAATACGGCGGACCTGACGGTACTGTTTGGCCGTGCGCTCAAGGACAACCTGGCCTCACCACTGACCGGGGGAATTGGTATCAACCGGCAAAACCCGGACCGCTACCAGATCAATGTTGGTATAGGCGGCATGAGCCTGCCGGACCGGGACTATTATCTGCAAGACAGTTTTGCTGAAAAGCGTGCAGCCTATGCGGCGCATATCGCCGAGATGCTAACCCTTGCAGGCATTGAAGGCGGTACGGAAAAAGCGGACGCCATTCTGGCGATTGAAACCAGGATTGCCGAAAAACAGTGGCCACGTTCAGAGCGCCGTAATCGTGATAAAACGCTTAACCCTATGAGTTATGAGGATTTCAAGGCTGAATACACAGGCTTTGATTGGGACGCCTTTTTTGGAGCACGGGATTTTGTCGGCTTTGACAATTTGAATGTCAGCTTTCCGGATGCGGTAGCTGCTGTTGTTGGCATCGTGAATGAAGTGTCGCTTGACGATTGGAAAGCATTTTTGACCTACCGGGTGATTTCTGACCATGCAGCTTTGCTGACAGAAGAAATTGATGCCGCCAACTTCAGATTTTTTGGGACTGAACTTCGTGGCCAACCCGAACAGCAGGACCGCTGGAAACGTGCCGTAGCGCGTGTGGGTGCCCGGGGTGCGCTGGGGGAAGCCATCGGGCAGGTTTATGTGAACCGCTATTTCCCCGAAAGCTCAAAAACCCAGATGGTTGAACTGGTTTCCAACTTGCGGACTGCGCTGGGTCAGCGCATCGATGGCCTGACGTGGATGGGTGAAGATACCAAAAAAGAAGCGCATAAAAAGCTCGCGAGCTTTAACCCTAAAATCGCCTATCCAAACGAATGGAAAGACCTGTCAGGTATCGTGATCAAAAAGGGTGATCTGTATGGTAACGCCAAGCGGATTGCCGCTTTTAATCACGTTGATACAGTCTCAAGGTTAACAAAAGAGACCAATAAAGACGAATGGTTCATGACACCGCAAACGGTGAATGCCTATTATAACCCACAGTTTAATGAAATTGTTTTCCCAGCCGCTATCCTGCAAGCGCCCTTCTTTGACCCGGGCGCTGACCTAGCGGTAAATTACGGCGGCATTGGTGCCGTGATCGGCCATGAAATAGGCCACGGCTTTGATGATCAGGGCTCCAAGTCTGATGATCGTGGCATCCAGCGCAACTGGTGGACAGCCGAAGACAGAACTGCCTTCGAGGCACGTACAAGCATGCTTGGGTCGCAGTATGGTAAATATGAACCTTTGCCGGGTCATTTTGTCGACGGTAAATTCACCATGGGCGAAAATATTGGTGATGTTGGTGGTTTGTCGATGGCCTATCATGCCTATAAACTGGCGCTTGGCGGCAAGGAAGCCCCGGTCATTAACGGGATCACCGGAGACCAGCGCTTTTTTCTTGCCTGGGCGCAGGTGTGGAAACAAAAATATCGTGATGATTCCTTGATCAATCGCTTGAAATCAGCCCCGCATTCCCCGGCTGAATTCCGTGTCAACGGCGTGGTGCGCAATATGGGAGAATGGTACAAGGCTTTTGGTGTGAAAGAAGGCGATGCGCTTTATCTATCGCCGGAAGACCGGGTTTCTATCTGGTAAAATACGCCATAAAAAATGAAGATACAGGGTCGGCTTTGCCGGCCCTTTTTTTCGGCTTTCTCAGATTTTGGCGCTAGGCCTCGCTAAAAAGCCAGTCGCGAAAGCCCATGACTTTAGGATTGTCAGCCAAATGCTCGGCGCAGGCCAGATAATAGCCCTTCTGGCTGGTAACCGCAGGCCCAAAAGGGGCTAGTAGCCGCCCTTTCTTGATGTCAGCATCCACATACATAACCGGCAACACAGCAACACCAAGGCCTGAGCGAACGGCCTCGATCATCATGGTAAAGTTTTCAAATTTCGGCCCCAGATGTTGAGGCACGTTCCGACCGAGCCGGGCATCTAGCCAATCAGACCAGGCCGTGGGGCGCGTGGACATTTGCAGGTGCTCATAGCTCAGGATATTCTTGTCATGATAGTGGTCAGGAGCAATAACCGGGATGATATCCTCCTCCAGAATACGGTAACTGTCATATCCTGGACAGTTCCCATCGCCGTAAACCACAGCCACGTCCGTCCGTGCGGCAGTGAAATCAGCTATGGTCAGACCGGTTACAATATTCAGCTGGATATCTGGGTATTTTTCTGTGAAGGCCCCCAGTTTAGGGATCAACCAACGCGACCCGAAAGTGGGAAGCAGACCCAGAGTTAAAATCAGGTCCTCTGCGCCCCAGCTCATCAGCCGCATGGTTTCTTTTTCAAGGGCATCAAGCGACGGGGTTATTGATTTTGCAAAATACAGAGCTGCTTCTGTCGGGATCAACCGTTTGCGTTCTCGCAAGAAAAGCGGTTGCCGTGTAAAGGCTTCCAGATTGCCTATTTGGCGGCTTACGGCGCTCTGTGTAAGGTTTAGCTCTTCGGCAGCGCGGGTTACAAGCCCGTGTCGGATAACACTTTCAAAGCATTCGAGCGCGGTTATGGAAGGCAATTGTCGTTTCATGGTGGATATCTATAGCACCCCAAGCCCTGCAATGCATGATTTTTTGTAATGAAACCAGTTACATTTATTACTTTATTGGCGGCTTGATCGGCTTTATACATGCGCCTAAATCATTTGTAGTGCGTGTTAGGATCAAAAATGTCAGCAAAAGCCCAATTCAACTGGGAAGACCCCTTTCTCCTTAATGAACAGCTCTCTGAGGATGAACGACTGATCAGGGATAGCGCGCATGAACATTGCCAAAGTAAGCTAATGCCACGCATTCTGGAAGCCAATCGGCACGAAAATTTTGACCGGGCGATCATGAACGAATTTGGTGAAATGGGGCTTTTGGGTGCGATGTTACCAGAAGAATATGGTGGCTCTGCGGTAAACCATGTCTCATACGGGCTTATCGCACGCGAGGTAGAACGTGTTGACAGCGGATACCGGTCCGCGATGAGCGTGCAGGCTTCGTTGGTGATGCACCCGATATACAGTTACGGCTCTGAAGAACAGCGCCTGAAATATTTGCCGAAACTTGCCTCAGGCGAATGGGTTGGCTGTTTTGGCCTGACCGAGCCTGATCATGGTTCTGATCCGGGCGGTATGAAAAGCCGCGCTGAAAAGGTGGACGGTGGTTACACGCTGACAGGCAACAAAATGTGGATCACCAACAGCCCCATTGCTGATGTGGCAGTGGTATGGGCCAAGCTGGACGGCAAGATCAGAGGGTTTATCCTTGAGCGTGGCATGGAAGGATTTTCCACGCCTAAAATCGACGGTAAAATGAGCTTGCGAGCCTCTATTACTGGCGAGATTGTGATGGACGGCGTTTTTGTGCCGGAAGAAAACCTGCTGCCGAATGCATCCGGGCTTTCAGGCCCGTTTGGGTGTTTGAATAAAGCCCGCTACGGCATTGCATGGGGCGCATTGGGGGCCGCAGAATTTTGCTGGCATGCTGGGCGGCAATATACGCTTGATCGCACGCAATTTGGCCGTCCGCTGGCCCAGACCCAGCTGGTGCAGCAAAAGCTTGCCAATATGATGACGGAAATCTCGCTCGGTCTTCAGGCCTGCCTGCGTGTGGGTCGCATGCTGGATGAAGGCAAGGCCGCGCCCGAGAATATTTCGCTGATCAAACGCAACAGCTGCGGTAAGGCGTTGGATATTGCCCGTGCCGCGCGCGACATGCACGGGGGCAACGGCATTTCTGACGAATTCCACGTCATTCGCCATATGGTCAATCTGGAAACAGTGAATACCTATGAAGGCACCTATGACATTCATACGCTGATTTTGGGCCGCGCCCAAACCGGCCTCCAGGCATTTATGTAGGCGGTACGCATGGCAGGCCCCTTAGACGGAATAGTTGTTCTTGACCTCAGCCGCATACTGGCGGGGCCGTGGGCAACTCAGTGCCTGGCTGATCTGGGCGCCAATGTTATAAAAATTGAACGCCTGAGTGAGGGGGACGATACCCGCGCCTGGGGCCCCCCGTTTTTTGGCGATAATGATGATCAGCTTTCGGCTTATTTCATGAGCGCAAACCGGGGGAAGCGCTCTTTGGCGCTGGATATTACAACACCTGAGGGCCAGCATGTTGTGCGCAGGCTTGCGGGGAAATCAGACATACTGGTTGAAAATTTTAAGGTTGATGGCCTGAAAAAATACGGGCTTGATTATGCTAGTCTTAAAGCCCTTAACCCAGGGCTTATCTATTGTTCCATCACTGGTTTTGGCCAGTCTGGCCCCTATAAAAACAGGCCGGGCTATGACCTGATGATCCAGGGAATTGGCGGCATGATGAGTGTAACCGGAGAACCAGACCATATGCCCGGCGGTGGCCCACTGCGCGCCGGTGTTGCGGTAACGGACTTGTTCACGGGCATGTATGGCTCTGTCGGCATATTGGCAGCCTTGTACCACCGGGAAAAAACCGGCGAAGGCCAGTATATTGATATGGGGCTGCTTGATACCCAGGTGGCTGTACTGGCCAATCAGGGCATGAGCTATCTTGTGTCTGGCAAATCCCCGGAACGGCAGGGCAATAGCCATCCGTCGATTGTACCTTACCAGAGCTTTGCCACCAAAGACGGCCATATGATTTTGGCGGTCGGCAATGACGGTCAGTTTGACAGGTTTTGTCGTGCTGCCGGGTTGCCTGAGCTCGTGAGCGACGAACGCTTCTCTACCAACCCGGCGCGCGTGAAAAACCGGGCGGCCCTGATTGATATTCTGGCCATTGCGGTGCGCCAGAAAACCACACAGGAATGGACAGCCATACTGGAAGCGGCCAATGTGCCGGGCGGCCCGATCAACAGTATTGAAGATGTCTATGCCGACGTGCAGGTTCAGGCGCGCGGTATCCAGAAAACTATTGAAGTGCCGGGCGGCGAGACGGTGCCCGTGGTGGCCAACCCAATCCATTTTTCAGAAACCAAAACCGTCTATAACCGCCCCCCGCCTCGGGTAGGTGAACATACAGACGAAGTGTTGCAGGAAATGCTGGACCTAAACGCAGATGAAATAGCAGCCCTTAAAGGTGCAAAGGCAGCCGGTTAAAGTATTGTCGGTTTGTCTTCCTTAAATCTGACACCCGGCTGTGGGCTGGTATTGACGGATAATTCAAAAATATCCGGGCGGCTATAATGGCCGTTGGTATCCAGCGCCATCGCCTCTTCGCGCTGGTGAGCCATGTTGATTTCCGCCGTGATAGTTCCGGATTTTTCGTATAGCGGTTCAGCCAGATAACTGCCGTCTGCGGCGATGATGGCGCTGCCGCCATTATGGATAAAGCTGCCTCTTTCGCCGGGCATTGACTGCAACAGTGCCAGCGCTTCCGGATCTTTTTGGTTGAGGGAAAGCAAACCTTCGAGCATATCACCTTTGGTCAAAACAGAGCCCGCAGCGGCCACAGCACAGCGGCCTTCAAAGGCATAGTGGCGGCTTGCCACCTGGTGCATATCCCTGACGATAGGCCACTGAGCCACATGGATTGCTTCATCCAGGCTGTGCATTGCCGCGCGCGCCAGCGGCATCCAGTGTTCCCAGCATATCAAGTTGCCAAGTTTGCCCCACGGCGTATCGGCAGCGACAAATGTGGAGCCGTCTCCGCGCCCCCATAATAGCCTTTCCGTATAGGTTGGCACCAGTTTCCTGTGCGGGGCAGGGGCTGCCGCGCCCGGTGTGAAGGTGAAGCTGGTATTATAGAGCGTATTGCCCGCGCGCTCATGGGTGCCCATAACAATATAAATATCCAGCTCATCAGCGAGCGTTTGCAGCGCACCAAGATACGTATCACCCATCACCACAGAATTCTCGGATAGAATCCGGTAGAGTGCTTTGGCACCTTTGTGGTCCCACAGCGCAGCCTCGGGCGCAAAGTCGACCCACGCCGGATACCCAGGCAACCAGCATTCAGCAAAGGTAACAATCTGGGCACCGTCTGCCGCCGCCCGGCGAATGCAGGTGATAGCTTTTTCCGTGCTGGCCGCCAAATTCAGAAAAACCGGGGCTTCTTGGATGATCGCCAGTATGGGGTTTTCAGGCATGAAAAAAAATCCTTGATAGCGGCCGTGGCCAGCGTGGTTAAAATGCTGTGCGATATTTACGGCCAACAATCTATCGTTTCTACTGGCGAAATGTCCAGCATCACAGCAGTAGGCTGTATTTGCTCGCAGAAACCTCGGACTGAGGGGCCTGTGAAGGCATGGTTAGCCCAGTGTAAGATAATCATTTGGCAAAGCAGGGCTAACGGCTGGTTCAATCAAAAATTGGCTGGATGAGTAAACACCTGCTTTCCATCTCGGGGTTTTTCACCTTATTGTTACGGCTCACTTGCTTAGGTGCGCGTTGAAACGTGCGTACCGGGTTCGTTATTCAGTGTTCGGGAGCCTTGCATGAAATTCCTCAATAAGATTTCGCTGGTCACAGCGACTGCTTTAATGGCCGTTCTGACTGTGAGCATAACAGCCACAGCACAGACCCAGCCGCTGCTGACCTATGATAGCCTTTATCACCCAACCCTTGCCAAAAACGGTATGGTGGTGAGCCAGGAATATCATGCCAGCGAAGCCGGGCTTGAGATGCTGAAGGCTGGCGGCAATGCGGTTGATGCCGCAGTGGCAACAGGCTTTGCGCTGGCGGTTACGCACCCGCAGGCGGGTAATCTGGGTGGTGGCGGCTTTATGATGGTGTACCTGAAAGATCAGGACAAAACTATCGCCATTGATTACCGAGAAATGGCCCCAGCCAAGGCCCACAGAAACCTGTTCATTGGCCCGGACGGCAAGGTCGACAAACAGATGGCTTTCTTCAGCCTGAAAGCCAGCGGCATACCGGGCACTGTGAAGGGGCTTGTCGAGGCATTGCAGGCATATGGCACCCTGCCTTTGGCTCAGGTTATGGCCCCTGCGGTACGGTTGGCTGAAGGTTTCCCTATGACATGGGCTTTGCAAGATTCGCTGACACGCGCTCAGGACCGTTTGAAAGGCGACGCGGTCAGTAGCCAGTATTTCTATAAGGCTGATGGCAGCGTATATGAGGCCGGTGAAGTGTTCCGCCAGCCTGATCTGGCAAAAACCCTGAAGGCTATTGCTGCAAACGGAGCTGCAGGCTTTTATGAAGGCTGGGTGGCTGATAAAATCATTGCCACCATGCAGGCTGGTGACGGTTTGATTGATCAGGATGATTTGAAGGCATACAGGGTAAAATACCGCGCACCGATTGAGGGCAGCTTCAGGGGATATAAAATCGTTACCATGCCGCCACCGTCATCAGGCGGGGTGCATATCGTGCAGATGCTCAATGTGTTGGAAGGCCTTGATCTCAAGGGGTTTGGCCACAATAGCGCTGAATATGTACATAGCCTGACGGAGACAATGAAATACGCCTATGCGGATCGGTCGAAATATCTGGGGGACCCGGATTTTTATGATGTACCTGTGGGTGCATTAACCAGCAAAAGCTACGGCGCAGACATCCGCGCAAAAATCAATATGGATAAAGCCATGCCGTCGAGCGAGATTTTCCCTGCGGCAAAATTGCCGGAGGAAAGCAATGATACAACGCATTTCTCAGTGGTGGACAGGTTTGGCAATATGGTTGCCAATACCTATACGCTGAATTTTACTTACGGGAACGGCAAATCAGTGGCGGGCGCAGGCTTTTTGCTGAACAATGAAATGGATGACTTTTCCGCTAAACCGGGCACCCCTAACGCCTTTGGTTTGCTGGGCGGCGAAGCCAACGCTATTGAGGCCGGTAAACGGCCCCTTAGCAGCATGACACCAACCTTGGTATTCAGGGACGGTCAGCCTTTCATGGCGACAGGCAGTCCCGGGGGCTCGCGTATTATCACTACGGTGTTGCAAGTGATTTTAAATGTGGCTGAATTTGATATGAATATGCAGGCAGCAACGTCTGTTCCCAGATTTCATCATCAATGGTTCCCGGACCGGATTTTTGTTGAGGCCGGTTTTTCTGTGGATACCCGGCGAGCGTTGGCGGCCAAGGGACAGACCATCAATAGCGAACCAACAGGCGGCGATATCAAGGTGCTGGGCGCAGCACAGTCTGTGATGATACTGCCCAGCGGCATGATCCACGGTGCATCGGATCCACGGCGCCCGGGTGCGCATGCAGCAGGATATTAAACCAGCCTTGATTGTCCGAATAGCTAGACCATGATGAGAAGCTGGCCAGCGCATAACCCGTAACTTTAAAGGCCCATCAGGGCTTTAACGGGCATGTCCTCAACAGAGAAGAGAAAAGGCCACTAGTATTCACTAGTGGCCTTTTGTTTGTTTTCTGGTTTGTGTTCTCAGGCTCGCCTATTCGGCTTGCTGCGGTACTGTCGTATTGCCGCCGAACATGCCTTTGATGCGAGCTTTCAGCTTTCTGAAATTCACCAGGATATCATCCCCAATGGCATAGAGAGCAGGAACCATCAACAGTGTCACAAAGAAAGCAATCAAAACACCGGAAGCCAGCGCCACCACAATCGGTTGCAGGAAGGCCGCCTGAATGGAGCGCTCCAGCATCATCGGCATAAGACCAACAAATGTGGTCACTGATGTCAGCAGGATCGGGCGAAACCGGGCAACGCCAGCTTCCACAATCGCGGTTTTCGCGTCCATACCGCGTTCCCTGAGCCGATTACAATAATCCACCAGCACAAGGTTATCGTTCACCACAACCCCGGCTGCTGCCGCGATACCGAAATAGCTGAAGATCGCCATGGTCATATCTGTGACAAAGTGGCCGTAAATTGCACCAACAAAGGCGTAAGGCATCGCGATCAATATGGCGATGGGCTGCCAATAGCTTTTAAAGGCGATGGCCAGCAAGGCATACATTACAAAGAAAGCGGTGAGATACAGTTGCATCACTTGTTGAACAAATCGGGCTTGGCCTTCTGCTTGTCCGATAGAACCACGTATAATGCCCGGATATTTGCGCTCCCATTCCTCAAAGAAGGTTTCGTCCAGATCTTTCATGATCTCTTCACGAATGTTTTCTTTCATGTCAGCACTGACACGGGCTGCACGGTTCATATTCCAACGTGAAATGCCGTTGATGCCGGGTGCATATTCCAGCTCGGCAATCGAGAGCAGGGGCACTTCGTTTCCGTCAGCTGTGCGCACACGGAAGTCTTTGAGGCTTTCGATCGAACGGCGGCTTTCACGTGGATAGCGCACCATCACTTTCACGTCTTGCCCTTCGCGTGGTATGCGCTGAACTTCTTCACCAAAATAGGCCTGCCGCACCTGACGTGTTACGTCTGCCAGTGACAGGCCAAGTTTTTCTGCGCCGGGTTTAAGCGCAATCCGGATTTCCTCAGAAGCCCCTTCCAGATTATTGCGAATGTCATACAGCGCATCAAAGGTGCGAAGTTTGTCTTCCAGGTCTGCAACAGCTTCTCTCAGCAAATCCAGATCAGCGTGTCGAACGGAAAGTTCGAAACCCGGGTCATTCTGGTTGCTGGCATAACGAACGGTGACTTCCTTGGCATCAGGAATGTCACCAATCAAGTCCCGCAGTCGAAGCGCAGTATCCTTGGCGGACATATGCTGAACAGCTTCAGGGCGTTCTTCTGGCGGCGTGAGTTTTACAATCGCGATGACGCTGTCACGGCGCGAGCGTGTGTACCAGTTTTCTATCAGAGCGCCTTTGGTGTTTGTTTCAAGGTCTACTGCTGCGACCAGTTCTTCCTCAGCGGCTTGAACCTGTGCAAGGATTTCAAGCGCACGATTATAGGAGGAACCTTCTGGCAGAACCACATTCACATTGATCTCATCTGATTCAATGTTAGGCATAAAGGCTTTATCCACATAGCCATTGTTGAAAAGACCCATGCCGAATATGAAAGTGAAGATAAAAACGGAAAAGGTCAGGTAACGCCGGTTAATGGCCCAGTTGCCAATGTTGCGGTAACGCCTTTGGGCGAATGTTGTGATGCTATCTGCTATCCGTTTCTGGAAGCGCCCAAAAGTGCCTAGTTTTTCACGGGGTTTCAGTGTTGACAGGTGCGCAGGCAGGATCAGCAGCGATTCCACCAGCGAAAAGGCGAGCGCCGTGATAACGACCCACGTAATATGGCGGGTAAATTCCGACGTGCCGCCTTCAATAAACACCCAGGGGAGGAAGGCAATGATGGTTGTCAAAACCGCAAAAATCACGGGCTTTGCAACCAACTGGGTCCCAAAGACCGCAGCGGTAATACCGCCGCCGGTTTTCTGGCTTTCGGTGTGAATACTTTCGCCCACAACGATGGCATCATCAACCACAATGCCAAGCACCAGTAGAAAGGCAAAGGTCGAGAGGAAGTTAAGTGAAATACCCAGGGCAGGCAGGAAGATAAAGGCACCCGCATAAGCCGTGGCAATACCAGTGGCTACCCAAAAAGCTACCTTTGGCCTAAGCGTCAGCATCAAGACAATCAGCACCAGAATCAACCCATAAAAGGCCGAACTGCCGATGGTTGTCATGCGGCCACGGAACTCCTCGCTATTATCGGTCCAGAGCGTAAGTTTTGCACCGCCCGGCAAGGTTTCTTGACGTTCACCGATCCATTTTTTGATGGAATCCGAAGCCTTGATGATGTCCATGGTTTCAGTGGTCATCACTTGTAGTAAAACGGCTGGTTCGCCGTTCAGTGAAGCAAGAATTTCGTTATCTTCGAAGCCGTCAATGACGGTCGCTACATCCCCGACGCGGATCGTGCCGCCATCAGCGGTTTGGCGAACGATGATGTTTTCAAAATCTGCCTTGCTGTCTGCCATATTGCGAGCTGTCAGCTTATATTCGCCAGCTTCGGTGCGGACCGTTCCGCCTGACGAATTCAGCGAATTGCCGCGAATTGCCGAGGCAACCTGTGCAAAACTCAGATTGTAGCGGCGCAGCGAGGTTTCACTGACTTCAACGGAAACTTCTTCACGGCGAATACCAAATAGTTCAACAATATTCACCGATGGTAGTTGCGCAGCCTCACGTCTGAGTGTTTCCGACAGACGTTTAAGCTCTCGCTCGCCCAGTTCGCCGTGCACGGCCACTCGGATAAATTCGTCACGGTTAACCCACTGCTGTACCCGTGGTGGCTCAATATCGCGCGGAAAGCTTGATACGGAATCAACACGTATTTTTACGTCATTCATAAACTGGGTAAAATCGACACTTTGTTCAGCCAAAATCCACACTCGGCCAGATCCCTCTGATGAATAGGAACGAACCCATTCAATATTGTCGAGATCACGGACCGATTCTTCGATTCTGGCGACAATCTGTTCTTCGACCTCAACCGGGCTGGCTCCTGGCCATGCTACAGCAATCTGCAGGCCTGGAAAACGAACCTGAGGGTCGAGTTCACGCTCCATTGACGTGAAGGCAAAGAAACCCGACATGAAGATGCCGAACATCATGAGGTTGGCAGCAACCTTATTGCGTGCCCACCATTCAATAAGTTTATTCATAATGGCCTCCCCTAGCGCGAAGCGCTGTCAAGGTTTTGTGCACTACGGGTAATGGCCTGAGCGGCCATGCCAGTGTAGGCACTGCGAACGGGTGATATCACCACTTGCTCGCCGGGTGTAACGCCGGATGTGACAATAACCAGCTCCGCCGTCGTCGACAAAACGGTTACTGTTCGAATTTCCAGCTTGTCGTCCTTGATCACATATACTTTGTCTTCGCTGCGTAAGGCATCACGCGGCATAACCAGAGCATCCTGAGGCACCACACCGGCAATCTCGGCATTGACAAAAAGCCCAACAGCCAGAGGCATGCCGTCTTTGTCGACAGACAACCCATATGGGTCGTTAACTTCTGCCACCGCATACATCAGGCGGGTTTGCTGGTCCACAGAAGCATGGGTGCGCACAATGCGACCTTCCCATGCATGGTCAATGCCGCCGAGATTCGCTTTCAGCGTTACCTTCGGCGCGTTTTTGTCTGTCGCCATAAAGCCGATTGGCAGGTCCAGCTCGACCAGTTGCTTGTCGGTCAGTGGCAGGCGTATCTCAACAATATCTGTTGCAAACACCCGGCCCAGACGTGCACCAATATTTACAAACTGCCCAAGGCCAGCTTCTCGTTCAAGCACGCGGCCCTTGAAAGGAACCTTAATGTTTGTACGGGCCAGATTGAGCTTGGCTTTTTCCATATCTGCCTCTGCAGCGCGAAGTTTCGACTGTGCTTCGGCAACTTGTGGTGCGTTTAGTGCCAGGGGCGTAGGTGTGCCGTCCTTGACCCAGTCGTCCCACTGTTTTCGTTTGATGCGGGCATCAGCCATTTCCTGCTCAAGGCGAACGGCCGCCTCCGCGACACGTGCCTCAGCGCTTGTTACCGCCAGACGGTAATCGGCATCCTCTATTTTGACCAGAGTTGAACCTGGCTTGAAGCCTGCACCCACAGCAAACGAATCAGAAATGGAAACGATGCGTCCAGAGACCTGGGGCACCAGATCAATTTCTGTCCTCGGGCGCACTTCACCTTGTGTGAAAACGCTTAATGTAACACGCTCTGCCCGAACCTCATCCACGTGCAATGACACGGGGCGAAGTGTTGGTTCTTTTTTTTCGGGAGCATCCTTGGCTGCGCTAAGTGCTGCAACTGCACCAAAACCAGCCGCCAACACCAGTATCGGTGCGGCAATCTTGAGTATCTTCCTCACTGCTATCCTCGCATTTTCGCTGCGTGACTTTATGTCACTTGTTATTACGTGGCTTATGCCACTCTTAATTATTATTTTTTATAAAACAGTTTCAGTAAAAAGTCACTGTTTATTTCATATGGGTATGCTGCCTAAAAATACCAGTACCCCGATATATTGTTGGTCTACTATGGTCTTTTGGGCGTTGGATTATGGCATTTATTTATATAAACTTAGCCAAACTCTGCGGCGCGCCATATAGTATGAAATGGCATGAAGGTGGGGGTGTTTGAAATTGCCCTGTAATTTATCATTTACCAAGGATCGTCTTCCAAGGGTATGAGTGTGGACAAAAAACATAAAGCGCAGAAATTTAAAAAGGAAGCGCGGGACGTGGCGGCAGCAGCGTTACAGGCTGCATTGCTGGATTCGATCGCTGAAGGCGTCATTGTACGCCGTGACAATAAGTTCATCTATATCAATGAAGCAGCGCGGCTGATGTTTGGGTTTGATAATCAGACGGACGATTTGGGCCAGCAATCCATTGAGGCTTTAATCCACCCTGGAGATGCACCCCGTGTCGCCGAAAATTATAACCGCCGTATTGCCGGTGACGATGCACCGCTCAAATATGAATTTCGCATATTGCGCAAAAATGGGTCCTTGTGCTGGGTTTCCTGTCGTGCCCATTCGGTTTTATGGGATGGCGAGCAGGCCGTGGCGGCAACCCTGTCTGATATTAGTGACATAAAAGCGGCAGAGCGAGCTCATGATCGCTCGGAGCAACTTTTTACCAATATTTTCCGCATGAATCCCGAAGTTATGTTACTTGCAAATTTGAAGGATGGGGCCGTTAAAGACGTGAACCCGGCTTTCCTGAATATTTTTGGGCGTCGGCGGGATGATATTATTAACCGTAAGGTGGATGAGCTGGATATATGGGCAGACACCACTTTTCTCAAACGGTTTGTCGAAGAACTTAAAATGACAGCGTCAATGACCGATGTGCCAACGACGGTGAAAACGCGCGGCAATCTGGTACGCCACTTTCGCCTGTTTGCCCAAAAAATCGATCACGCTAACGAACAATTACTGCTATTGATTGGCCGTGACGTAACCGAAGATACGGTCCATGCGCAGGATTTGCAGCGCAGTAAGGATAATGCGGAATTGGCCAATCGGGCAAAGTCCGAGTTTTTGGCAAATATGAGCCACGAACTCAGAACGCCGCTGAATGCCATCCTCGGGTTTTCAGAAATCATCCGCGATGAAATGATCGGTGCCATTGGTGTGAAACGATATAGTGAATATGCGCAAGATATTCACGAAAGCGGCACACATCTGTTGTCGATCATCAATGATATTCTTGATTTATCAAAAGTTGAGGCTGGCCGTCTGGATGCGCACCTGAGCTGGATTAATCCCACCGAATGCCTGGATATGTGCCTGACCCTGGTGCAGCAACGGGCCTTTGAATCGAATATCGCGCTGAAACACAGCCTGGACACTGAGGTTTTACTGGAGGCAGATGATCGTCTGCTGAAGCAAATAGGGCTCAATCTTCTGACCAATGCGGTGAAATTTACCAACCCTGGAGGCACCGTGACGTTGGCTTTGACACGCACGGAAAACAGGGGACTTTGTCTTAGTGTTGAAGATACTGGAGTTGGCATGACAGCAGATGAAATTCGAATTGCCCGTCGCCCGTTTGGGCAGGTCAATGCCGGACCGAACAAGCAGCAGGAAGGATCGGGCCTTGGTTTGCCGCTTGTCAGTGGGTTTGCTGAAAAATTAAATGCCACGCTCATGATTGACAGCCAACCCGGGGTTGGCACACGTATCACCGTAATTTTCCCACCCTTCAAGGTTAAAGACAGAGTTGAGCGCGACTAGTGATTTTGTGAGAGGTAGCAGGCAGATGCTGTAGCTTCAAATAAATGCTATGTTTTTTGCTCGCGCTCTACCGCGCGCCAGCCAATATCCCTGCGGCAAAAACCATCATCCCACTGCACAGTATCAACGGCTTCATAGGCGGCATTCTGTGCTTCACTTACAGTCGTGCCTAACGCCGTGGCATTAAGAACGCGGCCGCCAGTGGCTAGCAAATGGCCGTCTTTTTGCTGGGTGCCGGCATGGAATATTTTGGTGCCCTTTTTTGTCTCCGCTGCTGCCAGCCCGCGTATCTCGCTGCCCTTTTTATAAGCTCCGGGGTATCCTTGTGCAGCCAAAACCACTGTAAGGGCAGCCTCGTCGCGCCAGTTGATGGTTTCCCCCGCCAGGGTGCCGGAAGCCGCTGCTTCCAGCAAGGGCACGATATCGCTGGTCATGCGCATCATCAGAACCTGGCATTCAGGGTCACCAAAGCGGCAATTATATTCAATCAACTTGGGGCCGTCTTTTGTGATCATCAGCCCAGCAAAAAACACACCCTTATAGGGGTGCCCCATATCCGCCATCGCCTGCGCCGTGGGGGTGATGATGCTGTCCATCACCTGCGCGCACATTTCAGTGGTCATCACGGCGGCTGGCGAATAGGCTCCCATCCCGCCGGTATTAGGGCCGGTGTCGCCTTCGCCCACAGCCTTGTGATCTTGTGCCGCTGCCATCGGCAATACATGTGTGCCGTCAGCCAGCGCAAAAAAGCTTACCTCTTCGCCAACAAGAAACTCTTCAACAACAACTTCCGCCCCTGCGTCACCAAACGCACCGTCGAAAATAAAGTCGACCGCATCCAGGGCTTCCTCAAGTGTATGCGCGAGAATAACACCTTTACCAGCGGCCAAGCCGTCCGCCTTGATAACGATTGGCACACCCTGACTGTTGATATAAGTCTTGGCAGACGCTGCGTCTTTAAAACGGCCATAAGCGGCTGTCGGGATATTATATTTGGCGCAGACATCCTTGGTGAAACCTTTGGAGCCTTCAAGTTGTGCTGCCCCGGCCGTAGGACCAAAAGCTAAAATGCCTGCGGCCGTCAGGTCATCGACCAGGCCAGCAACAAGCGGGCCTTCCGGGCCTACCACGACCATACTAATTTCATGGTCCTTGCAAAAATCGATCACATCAACATGGTCAGCGACATCCAAATCAACGCAACTGGCGATATCGGCGGTACCGCCGTTACCCGGCGCACAGTACAGTGATTTCAGGTGGGGGCTTTGCGCAATTTTCCAGCAGAGCGCATGTTCTCGGCCTCCGGAGCCAATAACCAATATGTTCATTTTACAGCCCCTGTTATACGGCGATTGCTTGTCGGCGGGCTCCTTGTATCATAGGTTTCTGGTCAAACAAGACTGATCTGATATATCAGGAGTATAGTCCCCCTGAATTGGGGGTGGTTTGGGGAGTAAAGCGACGGATGTCTGAAACAGAAACAGGCGCGCAAATGGGCGCAAATGCCCATGAATATACAGTATCTGAAATATCAGGTGCGCTGAAACGTACCGTTGAAGACCAATTTGGCTATGTGCGCGTCCGGGCTGAATTGTCGGGTGTTAAACATGCGGCCTCCGGCCATTTATATTTTTCGCTGAAAGATGAAAATGCCGTGATGGACGGGGTTTGCTGGCGCGGCAATGCCAGCAAGCTGGCTTTTGTGCCTGAAGATGGCCTTGAAGTTGTCTGCTCAGGCAAGCTTACGACCTATCCTGCGCGCAGCAAATACCAGATGGTTGTGGACCGTATGGAGCCTGCGGGCGCAGGGGCCTTGATGGCGCTTCTGGAAGAACGTAAAAAGAAATTGACGGCGGAAGGCCTGTTTGACCCCGCCTGCAAAAAACCAATTCCCTATATTCCTCGGACCATCGGTGTTGTGACCTCCCCAACGGGGGCAGTGATTCGTGATATTCTACACCGGCTGGATGACCGGTTTCCCCGACACGTTATTGTCTGGCCTGTTGTGGTACAGGGCGAAGGCGCAGCCACACAAATAGCGGGTGCCATTGATGGTTTTAACAAGATGTCAACCAGTGACCGGCCCGATCTGATCATTGTCGCGCGCGGCGGTGGCTCGGTGGAAGATCTCTGGAGCTTCAATGAAGAAATAGTGGTGCGCGCAGCCGCTAACAGCGACATCCCGCTCATTTCAGCAGTTGGCCATGAAACCGATACAACTTTGATTGATTATGCCTCGGATTTGCGTGCGCCAACCCCAACAGGAGCTGCGGAAATGGCGGTGCCTGTGCGCGAGGATCTGGTTTTTACGGTTGCGGATTTGGGTCGCAGACTATCAGGGCTGCGAGGTGCAATGATCCGCGACAGAGCCGAACGATTGGGCGGGCTGGCACGCGGGTTGCCCAGCCCCAGAGAAATATTGGCGCTTGCTAGCCAGCGTTTTGATGAATTGGCTGAACGCCTGCCACGCGGCCTGAAAACTGTAACCCAGCAAAAGGCCATTGGTTTGAACCGGCTGATCGGGGGCCTGAGCCTTGCCCGGCTCACCCAGACGGTGTCTTTCCAGCAAGGACGGGTAAAGGCAATCACTGACAGGCTTGAACCCAGCTATCGGCGTAGTCTTACAGACTTGGATCGGCGGCTCGATAGCGCGGGGCGCATGCTTGAAAACCTTTCGTTTGAACGGGTGTTGGACCGGGGTTTTGTTCTGGTTTCCGACGCCAACGGCAAACCTGTAGCCAGAGCAGAGGGGCTGCTGGCCGGTGATCAGCTTCAGGCCAGGTTTGCAGATAGTATATTGGCGGTGCAGGTTTTGCCTGGAAGTGGGATCAAGCCAAAAAACAAGCCTAAAAAACGTAAAAAAACCGAGGGAGAAAATAGGCAAGGCAGCCTTTTATAAAGTGCCTGCTTTTATTGCCAAAATTTCGCCTCCTTCTTTTGTTCAGGTTATTATATGAAACATGTATTCACACGACTTTTCCTGTCTGCCAGCTTTGTTGCGGCGTTAACATCAGCGGTTTCTGCCGTTGACTTGAAGGGCACGCTTGCACAGGGCGGCATGGTTTGGGGGCAAGTCTCTGTGGGTAGTGAAATATTGCTGGACGGTGCGCCGGTGAAAGTGGGACCAAAAGGCAATTTTGTGTTTGGGTTTGGCCGAGACGCGGCGGATGAAGTAGCGCTAGTAATCATCACACGTGATGGCAACCGGTTAACAAAGAAACTGGTGGTTGCCCAGCGGGCCTTTGATATTGAACGTGTTGAAGGACTGCCGCCCAAAACGGTAACACCGCCGCCGGAGTGGCGTGAACGCCGAAAACTGGAAACAGGCCGTGTGCGTAGCGCCCGGGCTGAATTTACCGATGCCACCGAATGGCTGGCAGGCTTTGTAAAGCCAGCGGTTGGACGTTTCTCCGGATTTTACGGCAGTCAACGTATCTTAAACGGCAAGCCAAGGAGCCCGCACTATGGCCTTGATATAGCAGGCCCGGTTGGGGAGCCTGTGGTTGCGCCTGCGGCAGGTGTGGTGCGGTTGGCCGCAGCAGATTTTTTGCTCGAAGGCGGCATTGTTATCATTGATCACGGCTTTGGCGTTTCATCAACGCTCTTTCATATGAACAGTGTTGATGTAAAAGAGGGTGAAATGGTAGCAAGTGGGGCACAGATAGGCACCATCGGGGCCAAGGGTCGGGCAAATGGCCCCCATGTAGACTGGCGTATAAACTGGGGGTCTGTTCGCTTGGATCCCTTTTTGCTCATTGCGGACAGCGACGGAAAATAAAAACAAAGGACGATGAATGTTCACAAAATTACTAGGCACGGCTTTGGCAGTTGCTACCATCAGCACCGCAGGATTGGCGCAGGATGAAGACCCTGACTGGACTTTGGACGGATATGTTGGCCTGATCAGTGACTATCGTGATCGGGGGCTGTCAATGTCTGACAAAGACCCAACCCTGTATGGCTCGCTTGGGATTTTTCACAAAAGCGGCTTATACGGCGGGCTGGATGCGGCCATCATTGATGATGGGCGCGGCGGGGACGAAAAGACTGAATTTTTTATCGGTTATCATTTTGATGCTGGCGATTATATTTACGATTTTTCCGCAGAGCTGGACGGTATTCACGGGGCATCAAGTGAGTATTATAGCGAATTTAAAGCATCAATTTCGCGAGATTTTGGGCTGGCTTTCATTCGCGGCGGACTTGCCTATGCACCAGAAGGCCGCTGGAATACACCAGATGTTGATAGTTTTTATGGGTATGCAGACCTTGAAATTCCGGTGCCAACCTTGCCTGATTTAACGGTGTTGGCTCATGTGGGGTATGATGTCCGGGACCAACGGTCCAATCTGTGGAATTGGTCGGTTGGCATTTCGGCTTTTGTGGAATCTATTGAATTCAGCCTTATGTATGAAAATTCCTCCCTTGATCAACAGATCGGAAAAGGGGCTGTTATTGTGGGGACAAAATTCTATTTTTAGCCGGGGTTTTGATCAGGAAAAGCTAAAGTGATCAGGACTGAAATCCACGGGCCACAAAGTAATCAAGAGAAGAGCGTCTTCAGTGCGGGCTGCAGGTGCGCTCAGGCGGCATATGCATGTGCACTGTGGTGCCCACATTCTTCTTCGAGCGAATTAAAAGTTCCCCCTGATGAAGCTCGATCAATGACTTTACCAAAGGCAAGCCCAGTCCTGTACCTTCGTGACTGCGGGTTGCTGTGGTGCCTGCCTGGCCAAAGGCCGTGAGTGCAACATCAATTTCTTCTGACGTCATGCCAATGCCAGTATCGATCACTTCGATGAGGATGCCGCCGTCGTTGCCCAAGCGCGCAGTCAGGCTTACACGGCCTCCCGCTTCTGTAAACTTTACACCATTGCTCAACAGGTTTAGTAGCATCTGCTTCAAAAAGCGCCAATCAGCATTTAAATAGGGCACGTTTTTATCAACATGAACCGAAATGGTGACATCGCGGGCTGTTGCCCGTGGTGACAAAACGGTGCGCACATTTTCGAACATTTTGGAAAGATCAACCTCGGTTTCGTCAATGACAACACGCCCGGATTCTACCTTGGAAAGGTCAAGAATATCATTAATGATACCCAGAAGGTGGCTGCCACTGCCGTGGATATGTTCAGCATAGTCTGCATATTGTTTGGCTCCGAGGTCACCAAATACTTTTTTTGACATCATTTCAGAAAAGCCCAAAATGGCGTTCAGCGGTGTTCTAAGTTCGTGACTCATATTTGCAAGAAAATCAGACTTTGTCCGGTTCGCCAGTTCAGCGGCCATCATGCTTTTCTTAAGCGCTTTATTATGGCGACGCTGCATCAACAAAAGCGCGGCGGCGCTCAGGGCTATCAGAAGGGAAAAGGCGACAATCAGGCGCGAGTAGGCGTCCTCAGCGCTGGAAAGTTTGGCTTCTGCCTGCTGTTTGGCCAGCATGGTCTGCAAGTTTCCTCTAAGGTCACTGACGCTGATTTGAAATGTCTCATAGTCTTCGGCTGCTGCCGACTTGCGCGCGGTGTCCAACAAATCAAAGGCTTCTTCAAGCCTGTTCTCAGCGCGCAGGATAAAAGCACCAGTTACCTGCTGTTCTGATTTTATATTGGCATAGTCCGGATTTTCCTCATAGAAAGCCTTGGACTGCGTAAAATAGGTGCGTGCAATGGCTGGCTGCCCCGATTTTGCGTAAGAGATGGCCACAAGGTCTATCAATGATGCATCAAAAATAGGGTCTGCATCGTATTTCTCCAGGGCCTCTCTCGCCAGCTTGATCGCATTTGTATAATCGTCTGCATGATAGCGAATCCAGGCGAGACCATAGAGCGCATAATATTCGCCTTCCAGGCGCCCCGTTTGCTCAAGTATGCCGCGCAGAGCACCAAAATATTTCTCAGCGAGCTCGTATTCTTCCTGGTCGGCAAGCGCCGAAGCAATATTGTAAAAAATGGACTCGCGATCAAGGGCAATCCCTTTTGTTTTTCCAAGGTCTGCCGCAAGGCTATAGTGTTTTATCAGTTCTTCCACCTCGCCAACACTGGTATAGGTATAGGCGATAGTCAGGTAAGCTAGCATGCGCATGCGGTTGCCACGTGGTGTATTGGGCAGGGTAAGAGCGCCCTGTGCCATGCGGCTCAAGCCCTCAAGAAAATTACCGGTTTCCGGCCCGATGATAGCAAGCATGGCATCGGCAAAAAACATGTTGATCTCGTCATTGTCGCGCTCTGCCAGTGTGCGCGCGGCCAAAATCATTTTGCGGGCTTTCAGAAGCTCTCCGTTGATAGAAAGAACATAAGCCTTGGCCAGTTCCCCGTATATGCGCAGTTCGGTATCATCAATACGGTAGGCAAGCTGGATCGCCAGCTCTCCGTATTTCCCCAGCATTTCCGCGTTCACAGTATCCGTGGAGTGGAAGATGATTTCTTTGTAGATTTCACTTTTTCGGACGGCGCTTCGAGGCTCGTTGAGCTGTTCTTCAAGCTTGATCGTATATAGGTAGGCGTCAATTTCGGGCGTATTGCTGATCATCTCCAGAAGCGTGTCAGCAGCGTGGCTCACTTCATCAGGCAGCTTGTTGTCCGCCGCCAGTGTCGCTGACGCGGAAAAACCCTGTGCAACAACAAAAAGCGCAACAACAGCGGCAAGGAAGCCGCGTACTATGGGACTAAAATACTCTGGCGCTTTGATCATATGCTTCATGAACCCGTTGGCCCATTTCCCCCGGTAAATCACATTGGTAATTCTGGGCGCTCCCACACACATTTTGCATGGCAGCGAAGCTACCCTCAGTACGACACATTGTACAGGTGAAATGGAACCTAAGGTTAAGACACAAGCCGAAGTCGGGTTAACAATGCAGCCGTGAGCCAGGGCCTTACCCTAAAATAGGGCTCAGGTTTTTGGCGCAAACCAAAGCGCAAGGGCAGGCGCGACACGTGCCATCACAGCATCGGTGAGCCGGTTGTTGGTGGCGACAATATGGTCATGCAGCGGCTTTTCGCGGTTAAAGATCAGCCGCCTGCCAGTGCCTGTTGTCAAAATCCCGCCGGCTTCTTCAATGATCAGGTCAGCCGCTGCCACATCCCAGTCATTTTTGGGACGCAAGGTCACACAGCAATCAAACTGGCCGTCAGCGATCTGGCAAATTCGCAGGGCAATACTGTTGGCTTGCTCGGCAAACATGGTTTCGGGCCAGGGCGTGGGCCAGAATTTTTTGCTTTTAAAGGCTGCCGGGTCGCCCATCATGCGGGCGATATCAATATCTGTTTGCTCTGAAACGGCAATGTTTTTACCGTTTTTGGTCACGCCGCGCCCGCGTTCGGCGAAATAAAAGGCACCTTTCACCGGGGCATAAAAAGCGGCGAGCACGGTTTTGCCGTCCTGCACCAGTGCCACAGAGATACCCCAGTTTTCGCCGCCTTTGAGGAAAGACCGGGTGCCGTCGATGGGGTCCACGATCCACAGCCGCCCGCACCGGAGGCGCTCGGGCTGGTCTTCGGTTTCCTCAGACAGCCAGCCGTATCCTGTCCGGTTTTGCATCAGGGTGGTGCGCAGGAATGTGTCTACCGCAATGTCGGCTTCCGATACCGGGTTGTTTGGGGATTTATCCCACACATGGATATCGCGGGCAAAATAGGAAAGCGCAATGCGGCCTGCTTCTTCCGTTACCTGCCGTACCAAAATGGCATCGTCCGCCCGTGTCCAGGGTGCGCTGTTTTCGTCAAAGGCTTTGGCGGTCAGGGCCACAGGCATACTCGCGTTTGATTATCGCTGTTTATGCGCTTGCAACCATCATACCATCAATTCGTACCGAAGGCGCGTTACTTGCGTATTTCATGTGCAAGTCGGACGCTGGCACCAGGGCCTTGAACATATCTTTCAGGTTCCCTGCGATGGTAAATTCGCTCACGGCTTCGGCAATTTCGCCGTTTCGGATCATAAAACCGCCCACGCCCCGGCTGTAATCCCCGGTCACCCCGTTCACGCCCATGCCGATCAGGCTGGTGATATAAATGCCTTCGCTGATGTCTGCCATCAATTCACTGGGGGAAAGGGGGCCAGCCTGCATATAAAGGTTGCTGCAACTCACGCCCGGCGGTGATGAGGTGCCGCGTGATGCATGCCCCGTGACACTGAGGCCCAACTGGCGCGCTGCGGCGCTGTTCAACAGCCAGCTTTGCAAAACACCGTCTTCAACCAGGTTGGTTTTTGTCATGGCCACACCTTCCCCGTCAAACAGCTTGCTGGCCAGTCCGCGTTTGATGAAAGGGTCATCGGTGATGGTAATGCCACCGGTAAAAATAGCGTCGCCCATCAGGTCTTTCAAAAAGCTGGTGCCGCGCGCCACCGAACTGCCCGAAATGGCACTCAAGAGATGCCCAAGCAGGCTGTTGGCCACCCGGGGTTCAAAAACCAGGGGCATGCTTTTGCTTTCAGGCTTGCCGGGGTTGAGCAAGGCAACAGCCAGTTCGCCAGCCTTCTGGCCAATTTTGGCCGGATTTTCCAGATCAGCAAAATGGCGCTTTGAGCTATAGTCATAGTCCCGTTGCATGGCTGTGCCTTCGCCTGCCACAGCGGAAATAGAAGTTGAAAAACTGCTGCCTTTATAATGACCCGCAAACCCGTGGCTGGTGACAAGCGAAATGCCGTAACTGCCTGCGCTGGCACCTGCGCCGTCGCTGTTGGTAACGCCTTTTACCGCGCGCGCTGCGTCTTCGGCCTCTTCAGCTATATCCCGCAACATTTCTGCCGAAACCTCGGTTTCGTCATACAGTTCCAAATCAGGGAAGGGGCCATGGGCCAGCCGATCTGCGGGCGCAAGGCCGCAAAATTCATCCTCAGGCACTGCCTTTGCCATGTCCAGCGTGCGCCCAACCAGTGTTTTCAGGCTGTCGGCGCGGCGGTCACTGGTGGAAACCATCGCCTGCTTTTTGCCGAACATAACCCGCAGGCCAATATCCTCGCCTTCAGAGCCTTCCACATCTTCCATGCGCCCGTCGCGCCAGCTGACACCGCGTGAACGTGCATCTACTGCCACTGCATCTGCGGCATCTGCGCCGCCTTTCATCGCAGATTTCACAAGGTCGTTTAAGATATCAAGAGTGCTGTCAGCCATAAAATTGCCGCCGGTTTTTGTGGGTGATTGGGTTCAGGCCCTAATGTGCCGCCAATAAGCCACAAAGCCGCCGCCCACGCAATGGCAATTCGGGCATATTTCCGCCCCCTTGTCTGGCAAGCGCGGCAGCCTCTTCTGCTTGCTGCATGCCGCCTTCTCGTGAAGGCGGACTGCTCAGGCCAGGCTCTGTCCAGCTGAACCCGTGTCGGGCTGCCCGCCGGGATTTCCCGTGGGTTTTCTGTGTTCCGTTTATATCCTTCACGCGGTTTCATGTTATGAATAACAATATTCGGGGGCATCAGAGGCGGTAGATATGAAAAACATTTTTGACAGGGAATTCTCAAACGGCGGCACACTATACCGCTGTGTTGTTGCATGGGATGATGAGGCTTACAGCAAGGGCGATAACCTTGGTTTTGCTATCAGTGTGGAAAGCAGGCCAGAGGATAATCCAGAGGCGGCGTGGGAAAAAATTGAGGCGGGCATTACATGCGAACCTACTGAAGACGGCCTTGTCGGGACAATCTCTGTGGAAGGTATAGAGGTAGCGCGTCTTAATCTGGATATGATTTTTGAAGGCAACTCCGCAGCCGAAGTTTTCATTGAAAGCATCCCTTCGGTCTTTTTTGGCGGTGATCCCTTTGTCGGCTGTTTGATCCGTGCCGGCCTGAGCAGTATTTTGGGCCAGATACTGGATTGCAGAAGCTCTATCAGCACGGAAGAGAGGCTATATTACCGGGCGCGGATGATCGCTGAATGTGTTGTCCGGCACCTTGAAAACATAGGGTACCAGGTGGCGGCACGCACAGCGCGCTGTGTTATCAGGTGCGGTTTTTAGCCAGCAACGAAAGCGGCCACTACGTCAGATTTTTTTAATAAAGGCAGAAGCGTCAATGTCGAGAATTTCGGCAATTTCCAGAAACTCCACCACATCCAAACGCCGTTCGCCACTTTCAACTTTTGAGACAAAGGACTGAGGTTTGCCCAGTTTTCGGGCGACTTGAGCCTGAGTAAAGCCTGCGACTGTCCGTGCTTCGGCCAATAGTCCGCAGAATATTTCATACCGTTTTGAGTGGATTGTCTTTTTCATAGGGTCCTACGGGTAGTGTGCGAAGGCGGGGACGGGACTTCAGAGCTTTTTGATAAGAGCATGCAAATCCAGCGACAGCACACGTGCGATTTCTATGGTTTCCACCATGTCCAAACGCCGTTCGCCGGTTTCAACCTTTGAGACAAACTGCTGGCTGACACCCAGCTGTTTAGCTAGGTCAGCCTGATGCATTTGCCGGGCCTTTCTTGCCGCAACCAACGTATTCCGCATTTTTTCGTATCGTTTATCGTTTTTTGAAACGAGCATCAGAGCAATACCAATCTGTTGATTGGCTGCTTCAATAAACCCTCTTTTAACGTACCCCAAATTAGTGTATATAGAATTCTTAACATTCAAGGCTAAGGGATCGGGATGACAAACACCATTGCAGGTAAAGCTCTAGAAGATGAAGCCAAACAGAATGTTAATTATGCAGCCGCCTTTGTCCTCGCGCTTGAAAATACAAAGGGCCAGCCCCTGCATGATTATTTGATAGAAGTGGTTATGGCCTTATCCACCGACCGCGCCAAATGGCTGTTTGAGCTGGAAGAAGATAAGCTTGAATAGCGCATCGTTCCGCCACCCCCTAGACTTGTTTATCAAGTAGGCGAGTGACGAAGTAGATAGGTAATACCCCCGATAATTAACGGTATTTATAAGTAGAATTTTCTCGTAACAGGAACGCAGGAGGTTCATATGAAGAAGTCACGTTATTCGGACAGTCAGATCATCAGTATTTTGAAGCAGGC